>Ga0268386_10000413_pt1 | contig 26721 bp, 24 predicted proteins | sample RVTome_15_FD_200260 | JGI IMG/M metagenome (GOLD analysis project Ga0268386, IMG submission 200260) | Soil microbial communities from uranium-contaminated site in the Upper Colorado River Basin, Wyoming, United States - RVT150D86... ... | reverse complement strand
CAGCTCGCGGGGCCGGGACGGCGCGGGGACGGCCGCGTCCGGCGAGGGTGGGATCACGCGCCCATGCTAACAGCGCGGGCCGCCGGTCCTCCCGGCGGGTCGTCTCAGCTCTCGACCAGCCCGCCCTCGGCCCGGGCGGCCGCGTCCTGCACGTGCTCGAGGAGGCTCGGCTCGGGCTGGGCCCCCACGAACTCCACCGCGTCGCCGAGGACCGTCTTGGGGACGGAGGAGACCCGGTACTGGCGCGCGAGGTCCGGGTAGCCGGTGACCTCGACGCTGTCCGCGGTGATCCGGTCGCTCTCCATCGCGAACTTGTAGGCCAGGCGGACCGCCCGGGGGCAGTAGGGTCAGGTCGGCGTGGAGAAGACCTGGATGTGGACGGGACGCGCGAGGCCCTCGAGGGCCGTCTTCGTCTCGGGGGAGAGCCCGCTCTCGCCCGTCGACACGTCGAGGACCGCGTCCACCAGCGAGCCGAACTCGTAGCCGGTGGGGAGGCCGTAGAAGCGGATCCCGTAGTCCTTGTCCGCCCCCAGCACGGCGATCGCGGGGATGCGGGAGATCCCCATCGCCTCCGCCTTCTCCTTGTCGAGGACGAAGTTGAACGACTCGACGGAGAGCCGGGGGTCGAGGGCGCCCAGCTCCTCCACGAGGCGCCGGACCTGCTCGGACTCGGGATCGGCCAGGGCCTGGGAGAAGACGGCGAGCCGCACCGGGTTCACGAGCCTTGCGAACTCCTCCTTGAGCTGGGCGGCGGTCTCCTCGTCGATCAGGGCCACGGGTCCTCCCGGCGACAGTATAGCCCGTCGCCCGGTCAGACCCAGCTCGCGAACCACGTCCAGAGGCCGGGGCCCCCGGGGAAGAGCCGCGCGTGCCACCACGAGGAGGGGACGGGGATCGCCGCGCAGAAGGGGAGGAAGAGCTGGAAGAGGGCGAGGGCCACCACGAGGTAGAGCCGCGCGAGGCCGTTGCTCCAGTAGCGGTCCAGGAGCGTCCCCAGGCTCAGGCAGGCGTAGGGGATCGCCTCGAAGAGGTAGTGGCCGTAGTTGAGGGTGCGCGGCGAGATCCCCCAGGGCAGGTAGAGGAGGCAGAACCCCGCCCCGCCGAAGAGGAGGCGCATGTCGCGCTCCCGGATCCCGGTGACGAGGGCCCACAGGGTGACGGGGACGCTCGCCCACCACAGGGCGGGGTTGCCGACGGCGACGATCCCCCGGGTCCAGGCCTCCTCGTACTTGAAGAAGTACCAGGTGGGACGGTAGAGCCAGGGCCAGGTCCACCACGGGCTGAAGTAGGGATGGGTCGCCTGGAGGTTCGCGTGGTAGCGCCAGATCTCGCGCTGAATGGTGACGACCTCCCAGGGCTCGTGCCCCTGCATCATCCAGGGGACGTAGCTCAGGAAGTAGATCGCCAACGGGATCACCGCGAACGCCCAGGCCACGAGGGCGACCTCCCGCAGGGAGAGGAGGCGCCGCCGGCGGACGGCGAGGAGCACGAGGCCCAGGAAGCCCCAGGCCCAGAGGCTCGTCCAGCGGGTGGAGAGGGCGAGGCCGAGCAGGAGGCCCGCCCCGGACATCCCGAGGAAGGTGAGGCGGTCCCGCCGGGCCGCCCGGACCACCGCGAGGGCGGCTCCCACCTGGAAGAGGACCGCGAAGATGTTGGTCATGGCGATCCGGCTCTGGACGAGGTAGACCCCGTCGGCGAGGAGGAGGACCGCGGCGAGGAGGGCCGCCCGCTCGCTCCGGAGCACGCGCCGCGCGAAGAGGAAGAACACGGGGGCGAGGAGGGTGCCCGCGAGGGCGGGGGCGAGGCGCCACGCTTCGGGGACGTACCCGAAGGCCCACACCCCCGCCGCGATGAGGAGCTTGGCCGTCGGGGGGTGCACCCACTCGGTCGGCGGCTCGCCCTCGAGGTACTGCCGGGCGGTCTTCGCGTGGTAGACCTCGTCGAAGTACTCCTCGGGGGGATAGCCGAGGCCGGGCAGGCGGAAGAGGCCGGCGACGAGGAGGAGGGAGAGGGCGATGACGAGGTCGCGGCGGCCGGGCCGGCCGCCCTCCGCCCCGGGGAGGGCCGGCGGGGAGGGGGTCGATTCGCTCATCGGGTCTCGGGGGCCGCCTTCATGAGGTCGAGAGCGTAACCGATCGGCACCGCGAACGAGTTGCCCCCGAACTTGGAGAGCACCGCGTACTCGACGCCGATCACGCGGCCGTCGCGGTTGAGGAGGGGGCCCCCGCTGCCGCCCTGGGTGGTCGGGGCGTCGAACACGATGTCGCTCTTCGTCACGTCCCCGATGTGCCCCTGGGTGGTGGAGGGACGGATGAGGCTCCTCCGGGCCAGCACCTCGGTGATGCGCTCGGAGGAGGTGCCGGCCGCGGCCAGCACCTCCTTGACCGAGGGGCTGTCGGTCTTGGCGAGGAGCGCCTCCAGCCCCGCCGGGTACCCGACCACCACCACCGGCTGCCCGGCCACCGCCCCCCGGCCGCTGCGGTCGAGGGGGAGGACCGGGATCTTCCGGCCCCGGGGGTCGAGGCGCACGAGGGAGAGGTCGGCCGTCTCGGCGTGGCGGACCACCTCGAGCTCGAAGGGCTCGGTCTCCCGGGGAAAGAACGCGCGGAAGACGGTGAAGCGGGGGTGGAACCCCCGGGCCGCGTGGGCCGCCGCCTCGTCGTCGTTCCACCAGGGCTCGGCGATGTGGCGGTTGGTCAGGAGGAGCCCCTTCCTGTCCACGTGGAAGCCGGTCCCGAAGTAGTCGACCGTCCTCACCGTCCCCGTGCCCCTCGGGTCGAGGACCGGGTTTCCGTCGCCGTCGCGGACCAGCCGGTCGTCGTCGTCCAGGCGATAGCGCAGGGGGCGGGCGTCCTCGTCGTAGAAGGCGTAGGCCCCCTGGATGAGGCAGACCCCCGGCCCGTACTCCCGGATGATCCTCTCCCCGGCCGCCCGCTCGCTCTCCAGGCCCTCGAGGCGCGAGCGGGTCTCCCGGAGGTCAGTCCGCACCGCCTGGACCTCCCCGGCCGCCGCCTCGGCGAGCTCCCGGTTCAGCTCCTCCTCGCGGGACCGCAGCTCCTCGAGGCGGGCCTCGAGGACGCCCCGCTCGCTGTCCGCCCGCCGGCGCTCCTCCTCGATCCGCGCGTAGAAGCGCTGGCGCTCGGTCTCCGAGGCGTGGAGGACCTCCCGCAGGCGGGTGAGCTCCGCCCGCATGCGCTGGGCCTGCCACTGGGTGAAGGCGAAGACGACGAGGGCGAGGACGGCCGCGCCCCCGAGGACGAGGCGGATCGGCCGGCTCGTCCGGACCGCGGTCTCGTGGACGAGGACGCGGGCGAACCCCCCGAGGTCGGAGAGCCGCCGGCCATCCGGACGGGCCCAGGCCAGGGCCTGCACGAGGGAGACCCGGCCCGCCTCCCCTTCGTCCCTCACCCGCAGCCGGGGCCCCCCCCGGCCCAGCTCGAGCAGGTCCCCGTCGCGGAGCACCGCCTCCTGCACCAGCTCCCCGTCGAGGAGGGTGCCGCTCCCCGAGCCGACGTCCTGGAGGACCAGCTCCCCGTCGCGCTCGAACACGAAGGCGTGACGGGGATCGACCCCGGGGACCCGAACGTCGATCCCCGCCTCGGAGCCGATGAACGCGGGGACCTCCACCGGGTCCATCTCCCCGCGCCGGGGGCCGGAGAGGTGGTGGATGCTCAGGCGGCGCGCCATCGCCCCCTCCCTGTCCGGAGCATGGGTCTCCTCAGGGGGCGCCGAGCGACTCGACGGTCTTCGAGCCCACCCGCCGCTCGACGGGCGTCTCGGCCATCTTCGTCCAGCCCGAGGAGCCCACCCGGAGGAAGACCTCGGCCCGGGTGTCCCTGAACTGCTCGTGGGCGAACATGGCCTCCGCGTCGCCGGCGGAGGTGTAGCGGCCGTCCGACCGCAGGACCACCAGGACGTCCTCGCCCGGCTGCAGGGGGGCGCTCGCCGGGGTGACCTGCTCCCAGGCCGAGCCCCAGTTCTCCTCCTCGCCCACCCGCCGGAAGTTGGCGGTGGCCTGGATCGTGCGGATGGGCGCGCCGCTGACGTTCTTCACCCGGAAGCGGACAGCGGGGGCCAGGTACTGGGTCCCTCCCCTCGGGGAGTCGATGACCCAGTAGGTCTCGGTCACGGTGACCGCGAGCTCGGCCCGGGGGTCGTGGGTGCGGCAGGCGCCCGCGGCCGCGAGGGCGGCGGCCGCGAGGAGGAGGGGACGGCGGGGCATGGAGCGATTCTAAACCGGGCCCCGGTCGGCCCCGTCGTCGCGAGGCCGCAGGGGGAGGGCGAGCCGGAGCCGCGCCCCCGTCCCGGGAGGCGGCGCGTTCGGCAGCAGCTCGATCGTCCCCCCGTGGTCCTCCACGAAGCGGCGGGCCACCGCGAGCCCGAGGCCGGTCCCCTTCCTCTTCCCGAAGGTGGCGAAGGGCTGGAAGAGCCGGTCCCGGATCGCGTCGGCGACCCCCGGTCCCTCGTCGGAGAGGACCAGCACCAGCCGGGCGGTGCCGTCCTCGGCGGGAACGACCCGCGCCAGGACGTGGAAGCGCCCCCGGCCGCCCATGGCGTCCCGGGAGTTGGCCGCGACGTTCCCCACCGCCCGGCGCAGCTTGTCCACGTCGAGGGCGGCGAGGGTGCCGGGAGGGACGTCGAAGTCGCGGACCACCTCGAGGCCGGGGAGCTCCTGGCCGAGGCCGGCGGCCAGGTCCTGGAGGAACGCGGACAGGAAGACGGGGCGGCGGGCGAGCTTGCCTCCGCCCCGGGCGAAGTCGAGGGTCTCGCTGGTCATGCGCTCGAGGCGGTCCACGCTCTGGACGATCAGGTCGGCCCGGGACTTCACGTCCTCGGCGGTGAGGCCGGGCTCGAGGAGGGTCTCCGCGTAGCCCCGGATCACCGTCATCGGCCCGCGGAAGTCGTGGGCGAGCATTCCCGCCATCGTGCCGAGGGCGGCCATGCGCTCGGTGGCGATCAGCTCCTTCTGGTAGAGGTGGTTCTCCAGGGCGAGGGCCGAGCGGTTGGCGATCACCGAGACGACCTGGACTTCCCGCCGGTCGAGGGGGGTCCGCCGGTGGCGTCGCGGCCGGCCGAGGACGAGCATCCCCACGAGGCCGCTGCGCGCCATGAGGGGCACCAGGGTCCCCTGCCCCTTCCCCCCCGGGGTCTCGATGAGCTGGCCGTCGGAGAGGAGGTAGTGGGTGTCCGGGGTGGTCGGGCCCCCGCCGGGCTCGCCGTCCCCCGGCCGGACGGCGTGGATCGGCGTCTCACCGTCTGCGAGGGAGAGTCCCTCGAAGCTCTCGAGCTTGCGGTCCCACAGGAGGAGGGTCGCCCCCTCGGTCCGGAGGGCCGCCGGGAGCTGGCGGGTCAGGAGGCGGGTGAGGCCCTCGACGTCCGGGGCCTCGAGGACCTGGTCGGCGAGACGCCGGAGGAGGTTGGGGCGCGAGGCCCTGGTCCGCGGGATTGACACCGGAAAACCGTGGTCGATATGATACGGGGCCTCGGATCGGGGGCCAAGCACCCGCCCCCGGGGGAGGCAGGCGCGCCCGGCCGCGCCCTCCTTGAAACCAAGACCGAAGCGGACCGGTTCCGCCCTTCGAGACCCCCCGGTGTCGAGGGCGGCACCGTGCGCCGGGGACAGAACGGAGATCGCTCGATGATCGAGGTCGAGAACCTCACGAAGAGGTACGGGCGGCACACGGCGGTGGACGGGGTCTCCTTCCGGGTCGAGAAGGGGGAGATCCTGGGCTTCCTCGGCCCCAACGGGGCGGGCAAGACCACCACCATGCGCATCCTCACCTGCTACCTCCCCCCCACCGAGGGGACGGCCCGGGTGGCCGGCCACGACGTCTTCAAGGCCCCCCTCGAGGTCAAGAAGCGGGTCGGCTACATCCCGGAGACGCCCCCCCTCTATCCCGACATGGCGGTCCGCGACTTCCTGGACTTCTGCGCGAAGATCAAGGGGGTCCCCGGGAAGGAGCGGAAGGCCCGGGTGGACGAGGCGATCGAGAAGACCCGGGTGGGCGACGTGCGGGACAAGCTGATCGCCAAGCTCTCGAAGGGCTACCGCCAGCGGGTGGGCCTCGCCCAGGCCATCCTCAACAACCCCGAGGTGCTGATCCTCGACGAGCCGACCGCCGGCCTCGACCCCAAGCAGATCATCGAGACCCGCGAGCTGATCCGGGGCCTGGGAGGGGACCACACGATCGTCCTCTCCACCCACATCCTTCCCGAGGTGGAGATGACCTGCGGGCGGGTGGTGATCATCAACAAGGGCCGGGTGGTGGCCGAGGACACCCCCGGGAACCTCACCCGCCGCCTGCGGGGGGCGGGGGCCCTCCGCCTCGAGGTCCGCGGCGAGGAGTCTCCGGTGGAGGAGGCCCTCCGGGCCGTTCCCGGCGTCCTCGCGGTGAAGGCCCGGGCCGCCCACGACGGCCTCCTCACCGTCGAGGTGGAGGCGGAGCCGGGCCGGGACGTCCGGGCCGACCTCGCCTGGGCGGTGGTGACCCGGGGCTTCGGCCTCCTCGGCCTCCAGCAGGTGGGGATGAGCCTGGAGGAGATCTTCCTGCACCTGACGACCACCGACGCGGCGGCCGCCCCCGCCGCCGTCCCGGAAGCGGAGGTGAGCGCGTGACCGCCCTCAGGAACGTGGCCGCGATCTTCGAGAAGGAGTGGCGCCACTACTTCGGCAGCCCGATCGCCTACGTGGCGCTGTTCGTCTGGACGATGCTGTTCGGGGTCTTCTTCTACTTCGCCTTCACCTTCTTCCTCGAGCAGTCGATGCGGGTCTCCCAGCAGGGGATGGAGTTCGGGGGGGGGATGAAGCTCTCCCTCAACGAGTACCTGATCCGTCCCATCTTCCACAACATGGCGGTGGTCGCCCTGTTCGTCGCCCCCATGCTCACGATGCGGCTCTTCGCCGAGGAGAAGCGCCAGGGGACGATGGAGCTGCTCTCCACCGCCCCCCTCACCGACTGGCAGATCGTCCTCGGGAAGTTCCTCGCCGCGGCCGGGCTCTACGCCCTGATGATCCTCGCCGGGCTCGTCAACGTCGTGCTCCTCTTCTTCTACGCCTCGAGCCCCCCCGAGTGGAAGCCGGTGGTGAGCGGGGCGGCCGCCCTCTTCCTCCTCGGCTGCTGCTTCCTCGCCCTCGGGGCGTTCGTCTCCACCCTCACCCGCAACCAGATCGTGGCGGGGATCCTCTCGTTCTGCCTCTTCCTCGGGATCTGGACCCTGAGCTGGCTGGACAACCCGATGGCGGGTCCGGTGGCGAGCGCCGTCGCCTACCTCGGGGTCACCACCCACATGGAGGACATGGTCAAGGGAGTGCTCGACCTCAAGGACGTCTTCTTCTACCTGAGCTTCATCGGCTTCAGCCTCTTCCTCACCCACCAGTCGGTGGAGAGCCAGCGCTGGAGGGCGTGAGGGACGCCATGGGCAACTTCCTGAAGAGAGCGGTCGACTTCCTCACCCCCACAGGCTTCCTCGTCGTGGTGGGGGCCCTCGCCTGGCAGCGCTGGGGACGGGTCCTCCCCGGCGGGTTCTGGCCGTACCTGGCCGGGGGAGCCGTCCTCGTCCTCCTCCACGCGGTGCTCCGGTGGGAGGACCTCGTGCGGGCGATCGGGCGCCGCCAGATGAAGTACGGCACGAACACCTTCGTGCTCGTGGTCGCGGTGCTCGCCGGCCTCGGCTTCGCGAACTACCTGGTCAAGCGCAACACCAAGCGGTGGGACCTCACCAAGGGGCAGCGCTACAGCCTCTCCGACCAGACGAAGAAGGTGGTGAGCGGCCTCGCCGACGAGGTCAAGATCACCTACTTCCAGCGCGAGCGCGACATGGCGGCCGGGCAGGACCGGCTCAAGGAGTACCAGGTCCTCGGCTCCCGGCTGAAGGTCGAGTTCGTCGACCCCATCCAGGACCCGGCCCGGGCCCGGGCCTACGACGCGCGGGGCCCCTGGCCGATCCTCGTGGTCGAGCGGGGCGACAAGCGCGAGCGGGTCTCCAACGACTCCGAGCAGGACATCACCAACGCCCTCATCAAGATCACCCGGGAGGGGACGAAGACGGTCTGCTTCGCCACCGGCGAGGGGGAGCGCTCCCCCGAGGAGAGCGGCGAGCGGGGCTTCTCGGGGGCGAAGGGCGCCCTCACGAAGAGCCAGTACGAGACGAAGGAGGTCGTGCTCCTCCGGGAGAAGACGGTCCCCGGAGAGTGCACCATCCTCGTGGTCGGAGGGCCCGAGAAGGACCTCCTCCCCGAGGCGGTGGACGCGATCCGCGCCTACGTCAAGAGCGGGGGCAAGGCCCTGGTGATGGTCGAGCCCGAGCTGGACGAGTCCTTCCCGAACCTGGGCGCCCTCGTCAAGGAGTGGAACGTCGAGCTGTCCCGGGACGTGGTCGTGGACGTCTCGGGGATGGGGCAGCTCTTCGGGGCAGGCGAGCTGACCCCCCTCGCCACCGACTACCCCTTCCACGCCATCACCAAGGACTTCCGCCTGATGACGCTCTTCCACATGGCCCGGAGCGCCCAGGCGGGCACGGAGAGCGTGGAGGGCGTCTCCGCCCAGAACCTCGTCCAGACCTCCCCCCAGTCCTGGGCGGAGACCGACCTCGCGATGAAGGGCCGGATCGTCTTCGACGAGGGGAAGGACCGCACCGGTCCGGTCTCCCTCGCCGTGGCGGCCACCGTGCGGGGGCCCGCCCCCTCGCCCGCGCCGTCTCCCTCCCCGTCCCCGGGGAAAGAAGGCGAGGGCGAGCCCGAGGCCCCCAAGGCCCCCGAGGGCCGGGTGGTGGTGACGGGCGACGCCGACTTCGCGAGCAACGCCCTCCTCGGCTTCCAGGGGAACCAGGACCTCTTCCTCAACACGGTGGCCTGGCTCGCCGAGGATCCCGACCTCATCTCGATCCGGCCCAAGGAACCGGAGGACCAGCGGCTGTTCCTCACCCAGAACCAGCGCCAGTACGTGACCTGGGTGGCCCTCCTCCTCATCCCCGGCTCCTTCGTGGGGCTGGGGGTCGTCACCTGGTGGCGGAGGCGCTGACCGTGAGGCTGCCGGAGTTCTGGAAGACGTACCTGGCGGTGGTGGTGGCGGGGGGCATCGTGGCCTACTCGCTCCTCGTCGAGTGGAACAAGCCCGACACCGGCGATGCCGAGCCCAAGGAGAAGGTCTTCGCCCTCGACAAGGCCAAGGTCGGAGAGCTGACCATCGATCCCGCGGAGGGGGAGGCGATCAAGCTCGTGCGGGAGGGAACGGGCTGGAAGATGACCGCTCCCCAGGCGGTGCCCGCCGACACCCCGGCGGTGGACTCGATGCTCTCGTCCCTGGAGTCGCTGGAGATCGAGGAGGTCGTCCTCGAGAACGCGACCAACCTGTCCGACTTCGGCCTCGACCAGCCCTCCCTGACGGTGGCCGCGCTCTCCCAGGGCTCGCCCGAGCCGGCGAAGCTCATCGTGGGGGCGAAGCTGGCCGACGGCAGCGGGGTCTACGCCAAGCGGCCGGCGTCGGCCCGCGTCTTCACCGTCCCGTCCTGGTCGCTGAGCTCCTTCGAGAAGGAGCCCTTCGACCTCCGGGACCGGGACCTCCTCCACGTGAAGCGCGAGGACGTGAAGGCCCTGGAGGTCACCGGTCCCGAGGGGAGCTACGCCCTCGCCCGGGGCGAGAAGGACGAGTGGGCCTTCACGGAGCCGGTGGCGACCCGGGCCGGCCGCTGGTCGGTGGACGGCCTCCTCGGCGCCCTGGAGAGCCTGCGCATGGAGTCGGTCGCGGCCGAGGCCGCCGAGGACCTCGAGCGCTTCGGCCTCGTTCGGCCGGCCCGCACGGTCACCGTCACCCTCGCCGACGGCTCCGCGAAGACCCTGGAGATCGGCGACTCCGCGGGGGACAAGAAGTGGAACGCCCGGGAGAAGGGCTCGCCCCTCGTGGCGGTCGTCCCGGGGGCGCTCGTGGACGACCTCGCCAAGGGGATGGCCGAGCTGCGGGCCAAGCGCCTCCTCGAGGTGGCGACCTACGACGTGGAGGGCTTCGACGTCGTGAGCGGAGCCGACAAGAAGGTCTTCGCCAAGAGCACCACCAAGGACGACGACGGCCTCGAGAAGGCCCGCTGGAAGCGGACCGCCCCCGACGCGAAGGACCTCGAGACGAACACGGTCGAGGACGCGTTGTTCAAGATCGGGGGGATCGAGGTCGCGAAGTTCCACGACCGGCCGAAGGAGGCCGCGGCCTACGGCCTCGACGCCCCCTACTTCAAGGTCGTCCTCCGGATGGGGGCCAAGGGCGAGGCCTTAGTGGAGCTGGGCCGGAAGGACGGGGCGGTCTACGCCCGCCGTCCGGGCGACGAGGCCGTCCTCGAGCTGGACGCGGCCAAGGCCGAGGAGCTGACCAAGGCCTTCGGCGAGCTCTGAGGCGCTCCTCCATGACACGTACCGCGCGACCCGCGCCGCCCGCCTCCCCTTCGCCGTCCATTCGCCCCGAGGCCGCCGGCCCGCTCGTCCCGGCCGAAGGGGCGAAACCGGCCGGTCCCCTCGAGACGCTGATCCGCGGCTACGCGCCCGACCTCCTCGGCCTCCTCGGCGACGCCGGGGCGTCGCTCCTCGCCGTGGAGAGCGTCTTCGCCGTGGAGTCGGACCGGAGGGTGGAGGGGCTCCTCCGGCTGGAGCGCCAGGGGGAGGTGTACTGCCGCCACGTGGAGCTGCGGGTGGAGGACGCCCCCGACGTGGCCGTCCGCTGCTTCGAGCACGACACCGCGCTCCTCCTCCGCCGGGGCCTGCCCGTGCTCACCACCGTGGTCTACCTGGTCCCCCCGGGACCCCGGGTGGATCCCGTCTTCCGGGTCGCGGTGCGGGGCCGCGAGGTCAACCGCTGGCGGTTCGAGACGGTCCGCCTGTGGGAGATGGACGCGGGAGGCGCCCTCCATCACGGGACGCCGGGCAGCCTGGCCCTCCTGCCCCTCATGCGGGGGGGATGGGAATGGGGACGGCTCGAGCGGGCCGCCCGCCGGATCGAGGCCGCGTTTCCCGGGGAGGCCCTCCCCGACGCCGAGGCGGTCCTGCTCCACCTCGCGGGCCACCACTACACCCTGGACGAGCTGGTCTCGCTCGTCGGGAGGGAGAGGATGATCGAGTCGAGCTGGTCGGAGCACTTCCGGCGGGAAGGACGCGAGGAGGGCCGCCGCGACGGCCGGCTCGAGGCGCACCGGGAGCTGTGCCTCCAGATGGTGCGCGAGTTCCACCCCGGCCTCGCGGAGTCGGCGGCTCCCCTCGTGGCGGCCTGTGCCGACCCGGAGCGGCTCGCCCGCGGGATCGCCTCGGCGCCCCGGCTCACCGGCGAGGAGCTCGAGCGCCTCCTCCGCGGCTGAACGCCGTCAGGGCCGGACGGCCAGGGACCGGACGAAGAGCACGAGCTTCCAGCGGTCCTCCTCCACCGGCACCTTGTCGGTCATCGCGGGCATCAGCACCTCGACCCCGTCCTTCCGGCCGACGGTGATCTTCCACAGCATCTCCCCGTCGGTGATGAGCCCCTGCAGCTCGGCGTCGGTCAGGTCGGGCGGCTGGCCGGGGTTGAACGCCGCGGCCGGCCCGTCGCCCTTCCCCTTGTCGCCGTGGCAGCTCGCGCAGTGCTTCTGGTAGAGCGCGCGTCCCTTCTGCCTCGCGGCCGGCGAATCGGGCACCGGGTTCGTCCGGCTCCGCTCCCCGTCGGGGGCGGTCCATTGGAGGGCCCAGGCCCCCCCGCCCAGGGCGAGGAGGAGCGGGAGGACGGCCCCGCCGGCGAGCCGGCTCACGGCTTCCCCCCGGGAGGAGGCGCTTCCCTCGGGGGCGCGGCCCCCTTCACCTCCCGGGCCCGCTCGAGGACGACCGGGGTGACGGGGACGTTCTGGTGCCCGCCCCGGGTGGCCGTCGGGACGCCCGCGATCCGGTCGACCACGTCCATCCCCTCCACCACCGTCCCGAAGACGGCGTAGCCCGCCCCCCCGATCCCGAAGTCGAGGCGGTGGTTGTCCTTCACGTTGACGAAGAACTGGGCGGTGGCGCTGTTGGGGTCGTTCAGGCGGGCCATCGCGATCGTCCCCCGGGAGTTCCGGAGGCCGTTGCGCGCCTCGTTCCGGATCGCGGGCCGGGTCTCCTTCTCCTGGAGGTCCGGGGTCAGCCCGCCCCCCTGGATCATGAAGCTCGGCATCACCCGGTGGAAGACCGTCCCGTCGTAGAAGCCCTCCCGCACGTAGCGGAGGAAGTTCTCGACGGAGACCGGCGCCTTCTCCGCGTCGAGGACGAGGCGGATCTTCCCGAGCGAGGTCACGAGCTCCACCTGGGGGCCGGAGGGGACGGGCGTCGCCGGCGGGGGCGCGGGCGGAGGGACGGCCTGGGCGAGGCTCAGCAGCAGCGCGACGACGAGCATGGTGGGACCTCCCGGGCGCGACGCCGCACCATTCTAGCAGGGCGTGGTTGATTCGGCCTCGGGGCGGCCCTAAAATGCCGGGAACTGCATGGTTCTCTTCAACTACTCGACGAAGGAGCTCACCGCCAAGGTCGTCTACTACGGGGCGGGGCTGTGCGGCAAGACGACCAACCTCCAGTGGATCCACGAGAAGCTGCCCATCAAGAACAAGGGCAAGATGCTCTCGCTCGCCACCGAGACCGACCGCACGCTCTTCTTCGACTTCCTGCCCATCGAGATCGGCACGATCCGGGGGATGCGCACCCGGATCCAGCTCTACACCGTCCCCGGCCAGGTGTTCTACAACGCGACCCGCCGGATGGTGCTCAAGGGGGCCGACTGCGTGGTCTTCGTGTGCGACTCCCAGGAGGCCATGCTCGACGCGAACCTCGAGAGCTTCGAGAACATGCGGGAGAACCTCCGGGCCAACGAGATCGACGCCGACGAGATCCCGGTCGTCCTCCAGTACAACAAGCGCGACCTCCCGAACGCCCTCCCGATCGAGATCCTCAACGAGCGCCTGAACCCGCGCAACCACCCCTTCCACGAGGCGGTCGCGATCAAGGGGATCGGCGTCGAGGACACCCTCAAGGGGGTCACCAAGCTCGTGTTCAAGTCGCTCTCCGCGAAGTACGGGGAGCCGTCGTCCGGGGGGACGAACCCCGGGGTGGTCGCCCCCGCCTCCAACCCGCCGGGGTCGGCGCCGCGGGCCGCCGCCCCCTCGCGGGCTCCCGGACCGCCCCGGGCGGCGGCGCCCCCGGCCCGGCGGCCGGCCCGGGCCACCGCGACCATCCCTCCGGTGGCCGCCCACTTCGGCGAAGAAGACCTGCTGGAGAGCCTGGAGGCCCCCCACACCGATCCCGTGCTCGAGGTGATCGTGGAGGAGCCGGCCCCCGCCCCGCGGGGCCGGGACCCCAAGGGCACCCTCGTCTCCTCGCACAACGAGGTGGCGGACCTCCGCCGCCGCATCTCCACCCCCGGCGCCGAGGAATACGAGGTCGACCTCGAGGAGATCGAGGACGAGGAGGAGGCCATCGAGGAGCTGTCCCTCGACTCCGAGCCCCTGCCGGGGGGGCTCGACCACCTCGTTCCCCCCGCGCCCGCGAAGGCGGCGCGTCCCGCCCCCGCCCCGTCCGCCCCTCCTCGTGCGGCCCCCGCGTCCGCCCCCTCCCGCCCGGCGGCGGTGGCGACGGCCAGCGCCGTGCCGGTCGAGGTCCAGGTGGAGCCGGGACCCGGACAGACCGACGTCCAGGTCCCGATCGAGCTGTACCTGGATCCGGGCACGACCCGCGTGAACCTGGTGCTCCGCCTCATCCTCAACCTGCGGCGCGGCCGGCAGTAGCTCACTCGCTCGCGGGGGCGGAGAACGTGGACGCCCGCTGGACGTCCTCGTACCGCACCTTCGACACGTCGAAGTCCCGGATCGCCGCGGTCAGGCGGGAGAACGCCTGGTCGAAGGTGGGGACGGTCTTGCGGGCGCGGGTGAGGGGGCTCGTGCGGGCCAGGACGTAGTTCTTCACGAAGGGATGGTTGATCCCGCGCTTCTTGAGGGCGGCCACCGCCGTGGCGAGCGCCTGGTCGGCCTCCCTCACCTTCCCCGCCCGCTCCTCCCGCGTCTCCAGCGTGTCGGGCAGCTTCCCCTTCAGGAACCGGTCCACCCGCTTCAGGATCGGCGCGAAGGCCCCGCCCGCGAAGCGCCGGTTCTCCTCGTAGAGGAGCCCCAGGGTCGCGTAGTGGGGGGCCTCGAACTGGAACGCGAAGTCCTCCTCTCCCGCCTTCGGCTGCTCCTCGGCGAGGCCCCGGTACATTCGGATCACCTCGAGGGACTTCTCCTTGAGGTTGTGGGCCTTCTCGGTGTTGAGGGCGAGGATCTGGTAGGCCACGTCCTTCTCGGGGACGAGGATCGCGGGGACCATCGCCGCCTTCAGCTTCTCGAGGGCGGTCCGCCGGTGGTGCCCGTTGGGGGTCCAGTAGAGGCCGGGCCTCGGCGACACGACCACGATCGGGTCCACGAACCGGTCGACCTTGCGGACGACCTCGGTGAGGCGCTTGGCGTGGGTGGGGGAGAGGTCGCGCTGGTAGGGAGTGGCCTCGACCTGCTTCAGGGGGAGGAGGCAGAAGAGCTGCCAGTGGTGCCCCACCGGCTCCTGGTAGACGGCGAGGACGCGTCCCCCGTCGGCCTCCACCTGCTCGGCGAGGGCCGCCACCGCCCGGGGAGGGTCCTCTCCCTCGGGATGCTGGCCGAAGGTCATGCCGGGCAGACTACGCCGGGGCCGGCGCGGCGGTCAATCGCGGCCGACCGCGGCGACCGCGGCGACGGGCCGGCGGAGGCGCGGATAGAATCGCCCCCGGGAGGAACCGATGCTCCGATCCCGTGCCCTCGCCGCCGCCGTGGTGTCCGCGGTCCTCGCCGCGTCGCTCTCCGGGGAGACCTCTGCTCCGATCGTCCCGCTGCCCTGGGACCAGGGAGCGACCGGCCTCGGCCTCGCCCTCCGGCGCCTCCCCACGACCGCCCGCGTCCTCTACGTGACCGCCCACCCCGACGACGAGGACAACGGCGTCCTCGTCCGGCTCTCCCGCGGCCTCGGCGTGCGGACCGCCCTTCTCTCCCTCACCCGGGGCGAGGGGGGCCAGAACGCCATCGGTCCCGAGCTGTTCGACGCCCTGGGCGTGCTCCGCACCGGGGAGCTCATGGCGATGCACCGCTACGACGGGGTCGAGCAGTTCTTCGGCCGGGCCTACGAGTTCGGCTACTCGTTCAGCGTGGAGGAGACCTTCGAGAAGTGGGGCCGCGAGGAGTCCCTCGGAGACGTCGTCCGGGTCGTGCGGGCCTTCCGCCCCGACGTGATCGTGACCTTGCCCCTCGAGTACCCGGGGGGCGGCCAGCACCACCAGGCGGCGGCACGCCTCGCGCAGGCGGCTTTCCGGAGCGCCGCCGAACCGGCCCGTTTCCCGGAACAGCTCGCGGGCGGTCTCCGCCCGTGGCAGGCCCGGAAGATCTACCAGGGGGGGGTGGGGGGGACGAACGTCGAGCAGGAGGGGACGCCGGTGCGGGTCCCCGCGGGCGTCCTCGACCCGCTCCTCGGCCTGACCTGGCTGGAGCTGGGCAGCCTCGGCCGGGGCATGCACCGGTCCCAGGCCCAGGCCCGCCTCAAGGCCGACCCCGGCCCCTCCGAGCGCACGTACCACCTCCTGGACAGCGAGCCCCCGGTCACCGGGCCCGAGGCCGACATCCTCGACGGGATCGACGCCACGGTCCGGGGCTGGCTGCGCTTCGCCCCCGGCCACGAGACGATCCTGCCCCGCCTCGCCCCGAGCCTCGAGGACCTCGAGGCCGCCCTGGCCGCCGCGCCCCCCGCCTTCGACGCGGAAGCACCCACCGCCGCCATCCCCGCCCTCGACGCCGCGCTCGGGGAGGCGGTGCGGGCGCTCTCCCGCGTCCGTGACAGCCGGCTTCCCGACGACGCGAAGGCCGAGCTGGAGGAGCGCCTTCGGGACAAGGAGGGCCAGATCCAGCACGCCCTCTCCCTCGCCCAGCGCGTCGCCTTCGAGGTGACGGTGGACGACGGCGAGGTCGCCCGGGGCGAGAGCTTCGCGGTGACCGCCCGGGTCTGGAACCAGGGGGCGGGATCGGCCACGGTGGAGTCGCTTTCCCTCTCCGTCCCGCCGGGCTGGAGCGCTCTCCGGACGGGGAGCGAGGAGGAGCGCCGGACCCTCGGGGCCGGCGGGAGCCTGGAGGTCGGCTGGAAGGTGACGGTCGGGCCCGAGGCCCGGTACGCGCAGCCCTACTGGAGGAAGGACCCCGCCCGCGACCGCCACGACGTCCTCGTCCCCGAGCACGAGACGCTCCCCGGGAGCCCGCCCGACGTGGTGGCGGAGCTGCGGTACGCGGCGGAGAGCGTCTCGACCCGGGTCAGCCGGCCCGCGGTCTTCCGCTATCCCGGCCCCTTCGTGGGCGGGGAGAAGCGCCGGGTGGTGCGGGTCGTCCCCGCGCTCTCGGTGCGCCTCGCCCCCGAAGGGGTCGTGGTCGTGCCCACCGCCGGCCCCCGCCCGCGGAAGGAGCTGCGGGTCGCGGTAACGAACAACCGGAGCGAGGCCCGCCCCGCGGTCGCCCGGCTGGAAGGGCCCCCCGGCTGGTCGATCACCCCGCGGGAGGCGCCCCTCGCCTTCCGCTACGAGGGGGAGGAAGTGACGGTCCGCTTCTTCGTCGACCCCCCCGCCGGACTCGCCGAAGGGGAGAGCGAGGTCCGGGCGGTCGTCGTCCAGGAGGGCCGCGAGCACCGCGAGGGGGTCCAGCTCGTGGCCTACGACCACGTCCAGCCGCGAAACTTCCTCCGGCCCGCCGCGGCCCGCGTCCTCGCCCTCGACGTCCGCACGACCCCGGCCACGTCGGTGGGATACGTGAAGGGCCCGGGCGACGAGGTGGCCGAGGCCATCCGCCAGCTCGGCGTGCCGGTCAACTTCCTGGAGCCCGACGACCTCGCCTTCGGCGACCTCTCGCGCTACTCCACGATCGTGACGGGCATCCGCGCCTACGAGACCCGCGACGACCTGCGCTCCCTCCACCCGCGGCTCATGGCCTACGTGGAGGCGGGGGGCAACCTCGTCGTGCAGTACAACCGCGCCCCCTTCAACGCCCTCTCCCCGTCCCTCCGTCCGTCCCGCTCTCCCGAGACCCTCGAGAGCCCGTTCACCCCCTACCCGGCGTCGGTCACGTCCCGCCGGATCACCGACGAGGACGCCCCCCTGACCCTCCTCGTCCCCGGCCACCCGCTCTTCACGACTCCCAACCGCATCGGCCCCGCGGACTGGCGGGGCTGGGTCCAGGAGCGGGGGATCCAGTTCCTCTCCGCCCGCGACCCCCGCTACGTGGAGCTGCTCGCGGGCCGCGACCCCTTCCCCAAGAACCCCGACGAGCACCGGGGCATCCTCGTCGAGGCGAAGGTCGGCCGCGGCAGCTGGACCTACGTCGGCCTCGTGCTCTTCCGCCAGCTCCCCGCGGGGACGCCGGGCGCGTATCGCCTCCTCGCGAACCTGGTGGGGCGTCCCCGGGGAACGCGGTAGGTCGCTCCGGCCGGGCCATTCCTAGTCGGAGATCCAGATCTTCTCGACGGTCTTGCCCGTCCACGCGTAGACAATGGCCCACGATTCATAGCCACAAAGAACGATCACCGGATGGTGTGCCTGAAGCGTCTTCTGTCCATGGAAGTCGACATACTTACCTGGGTTGTCGCGCCACACAACCGGCACCGGGGAGGCGTCCGCCACATCCAGCTCCTCGAGCTTCCAGCCCTGCTCAAGCGCGCTGGCAACAACGAGCGTGGCGGTCCGTTTCGAGGGTCCCCTCTGAAGCAGGACGAGAGCCCACGTAGGCTCTCCATCGCCGAAGAGATCCACGCTGACCAAGCCGGGGCATCCTTGGCCGTTGTCCTCACGGAACAGTCGCCGGTGGTATTCATCCAAGTCGCTCAGGCTCACGAGCCCGGTATCAGGGTAGGTGTTCGCCACCTTCCTGGCCAGACCTGCAGGTAGTTCGCACGCACTCGACGAGACCGTCTCAGCTTCACTGCGTTCGGAGAAACACAGCAGAACGAGCGTCGCACCAACCATGAGAGATCTGAGACTCATAGACCAGATCACGCGACCCCCGCGTGGCGGGAGGAGGCGTCTCCTCGTCTCCTCAACGCGCCTCGTACACCACGCGGCCGTCCACGATCGTGGCCTCGACCACGGTCGCGAGCAGCTCGTCCTCGGGGACGCCCATGACGTCCCGGGACAGCACGACGAGGTCGGCGCGCTTGCCGGGCTCGATCGAGCCGAGGCGGTCCTCCGCGAAGGCGCCGAAGGCGGCGTCGAGGGTGTAGGAGCGCAGGGCCTCTTCGCGGGTCATCCGTTCCCCGGGGTCGAAGCCGCCGGGGGGCCGGCCCGACGGGTCGCGCCGGGCCACCGAGGCGAAGAAGTTCTCCACCGCCGAGAGGCGCTCCACCGGGGCGTCGGTGCCGTTGATCAGCCGGGCCCCGCTCGCGAGGAGCTTGCGCCAGGCGTAGGCCCCTTCCTCGACCCGCGCCATCCCGATCCGCCGGGGGGCCCACGGACGGTCGGAAGGGCAGTGGCAGGCCTGCATCGAGGCGATGACGCCGAGGCGGGCGAAGCGGGGGATGTCGGCCTCGTCGATGACCTGGGCGTGCTCGATCCGGAAGCGGGCGTCCTTCACGTCGGGGCGCTCGCCGAGGGCCCGGGCGTAGGCGTCGAGGACGAAGCGGTTGGCCCGGTCGCCGATCGCGTGGGTCGCCACCTGGAACCCCGTGCGGAGGGCGAGCCGGGCCGTCTCGAGGATCGTCTCGGGCGGGGTCAGGACGAGGCCGCGGTTGCCCGGGTCGTCCTCGTAGGGCTCGAGGAGGGCGGCCCCCCGGGAGCCGAGGGCCCCGTCCGCGTAGAGCTTGACCGCGCGCAGGGTGAGGAAGCCGTCCCCGAGGCCCACCTCGGGCCGCGCGAGGGCGCGCATGACCTCGGCCCCTCCCGCCATCACGTACAGGCGGACCCGCAGCTTGCCGGCCCGGGCGTACTCCCGGTAGAGGGCGATCGTCTCGAGGTCGGCCCCCGCGTCGGTCACGCTCGTGACCCCGTGGCGGAGGCACTCGTCCATCGCGGCGTCGAGGGCCCGGCGCATCTCGTCGGGGCCCGCCGGCGGGGGCTGGACCAGATCGGCCGCCCGGTCGACGAGGATCCCCGTCGGCCGCCCCTCGCCGTCCTGCACGATCTCCCCGCCCGGCGGGGGCTCGGTCGCCGCGGTCAGTCTCGCGACGGACATCGCCCGCGCGTTGACGAGGACGGCGTGCCCGTCGGCCCGCTCGAGGACGACCGGGTGGTCGGGGGTGAGGGCGGAGAGGGCCGCGTGGGTGGGGAAGCCGCGCACGCTCGGCACGGCGGGGGCCGCCCACTTCCCCTCGTGCCAGCCGCGTCCCAGCACCCACTCGCCGGCCGGACGGGCGCGCGCCACCTCGGCCACCCGCTCCAGGACCTCGGACCAGCTCCTGGTCTCCGACAGGTCGAGTCCCAGGCGGACGAAGCCCAGGCCGCCCCGGGTGCGCCGGTCGCCGAGGACGTGGGCGTGGCTGTCCGCGAAGCCGGGGACGAGCGTCCGGCCCCGGAGGTCGATCACCCGGGTGGCCGGCCCTACGAGGGCGGCCACCTCGGCGTCGGTCCCCACGGCCGCGATGGACGCGCCCGCCACCGCCACCGCCTGGGCCCGGGGGCGCCGGGGGTCCATCGTGTGGACGATGCCGCCGCGGAGCACGAGGTCGGCCTTTGCCGGCGGGGCGGTCTCGGCGCTGCGCGTCATGGCCAGGATCAGGAAACCGACGGCGATCGGGCCGGGGAGCGGGGCGGGCACCATGGGCTTCCGGGACGGCCGGCAGTATATCCTCGCCCCGCGGGAAGCAAAAAGGGACCGGCCCGAAGGCCGGCCCCCCGAAAACGTCTCTCTCCGGGTTACGCGTTCGCTCGTACGTCCGGATACGCTGCGGTCGACACCCCAAGTGGGTGCGCGGAAGCCCCGGCCGACCGATCTGCCGGACGGGACCCGGAGATGTGGACAGCATGGACCGTACCATCCCCGAAGGGACCCCCCGAGCATTCGTGCAACGCGTTGCCAATCAGAGGAAAAGAGGTATGTTGGGCCCATCGCCCAGTCCTCCCCGGGGGGCCCGAGGTCAGCCGCTTGCTTCAAGTCCTTGAACGCCGATCCATGGAGCCGAATGCGAAAGTCCAGATCCTCACGGGCCCCACGGCCGGCGGGCCGCATCGAGCGTGAGGATCCGGAGAGACCTCCTCGTCCCGGGCTTCGCCTTCCTCCTCGTAGCGGTGTCGGGCCTCGGCCTCCTCCGGGGACTGCCGGCCGCGGCGGGAGCGGTCCTCCTCGCGGCGGCGGTGGCGACGGGGTGGGTCCTCGCCCGCCGGCGCGGCGGGTCGCCGGCCTCGCCCCTCGCCTCGGCCGACTCCTTCCGCCTGCTCACCGAGAAGGCCCCGGACTTCATCTCCGTCCTCGCTCCCGACGGGACGGTGCGGTACCGCAGCCCGTCGTTCCAGCGCTTCCTCGGATACCCGCCGGGCGAGCTCGTCGGCCGGACCACCTTCGACTTCATCCACCCGGACGACCGGCCGCGGGTGCGGAGCGTCTTCCGCGACCTCGTGGCCGAGCCGGGAGGCATCCGCACCCTCGAGCTGCGGTTCCTTCTCGCGGACGGCTCGTGGCGCACCCTGGACGTGGTGGGGACCAACCTCCTGCTCGAGCCGAGCGTGGCCGGCATCGTCATCAACTCCCGCGACGTGACCGACCGCAAGGAGACCGAGGCCGAGCAGCAGCGGCTCCAGCGGGACGTGGAGAAGGCGGCCGTCGAGTGGCGCCAGACCTTCGACGCGATCGAGTCGCCGGTGGTGGTCGTCGAGGGCGGGGGGACGGTCACCCGGCTCAACGGGGCCGGCCAGGCCCTGGCCGGCCTGGCCTACGACGAGATCGTCGGCGGCGACCTGCGGTCCCTCGGCCCGGTGGAGCCCTGGCGGACCTCGGCCGCGCTGGCCGACGCGGTGGTGGCGAGCCACGCCTCCCGCCACGCCCAGGTCCGGGACCCCGAGACCGGGCGCACGTGGGAGATCGCGGCCACCCACCTCGCCGGCTCCGACCTCCGCGACGAGCGGGTGATCCTGGTCGCCCGCGACGTCTCCCGCACCGTCGAGCTGCAGGAGTCGCTCCGCCGGAGCGCGACGATGTCGGCGATGGGGCGCCTGGTGGCCGGGGTGGCCCACGAGGTGCGCAACCCGCTCTTCGCCATCTCGGCCAACCTGGACGCCCTCGAGATCCAGCTCGGAGGCGACGCCCCCTTCGGGCGGACCTTCGCGGTGCTCCGCCGGGAGGTGGACCGCCTGGGCGCGCTCATGCACGAGCTCCTGGAGTACGGCCGGCCCCGGAGCCTCGAGATCGCCGGAGGCTCCCTGTCCGAGGTCGTCGCCGAGGCGGTGCGCGCCAGCTCGGCCCTCGCGCGGGCGGAAGGGGTCGAGGTGGAGGACGCGGTGCCGCGGGACCTCCCCCTCCTCGCCCTCGACCGGGAACGGATGGTCCAGGTCTTCCGCAACCTCATCGAGAACGCGATCCAGCACAGCCCCCGCGGGGGGCGGGTCACCGTCACCGGCGCCCGGGGCGACGACCACGGGCAGGCGCAGGTGGTATCCTCGGTCCACGACACCGGCCGCGGCTTCCGCGAAGAGGACCTCGCTCGCGTCTTCGAGCCTTTCTTCACGCGCCGCTCCGGGGGGACCGGGCTCGGCCTTTCGATCGTGGCCCGGATCGTCGAGGAGCACGGGGGCCGGGTGTCGGCGGCCAACCGGCCCGAGGGGGGAGCGTCGCTGACCGTGTGTCTCCCCCTCGCGCGGGCCGGGGCCGCCCTCGAGGGGACCGAGTGATCGGGAACGCATCCGGGGCCGTTCAGGAAATAGACGACGGTCCAGATCGTGGACGCCGGCCTCTCCTGTGGCCGTGGGAGAGAACCCCTCTCGCGGCAATCGGTTGTGACGACGTCACGCTCGTGGCGTGGCGGTTGCAGGTCGCCCGCCCGTGAGCCTGCAGGGCAACCTCGAGGACCTGCCCCTCCTCGACATCCTCCAGATCGTGGCCTTCAGCCAGAAGACCGGCTTCCTGACCGTCCAGGCCGCGGCCGGCGAGGCGGCCCTCATCTTCCGCGACGGCCTCATCGTGTCCTCCTTCACCTGGGACTCGAGTCCTCTTCCCGCCGCCCAGGCCTCGCTGCCCGAGTCCGAGCGCGCTCCCCACGTGCGCCAGCGCATCGAGGTCGCCCTGGAGCGGCTCACCCGCCTCCGGGAAGGGTCCTTCTGCTTCGAGCTGACGAAGGAGCCCCCGCGGGCGGTGAGCGGGCGCGACCTCTCCGCGGAGACCCTGGCCGACGGGCTCAACCCCCAGGAGCTGCTCCTCGAGCTCGCCCGGGGCATCGACGAGGACCGGCGCGACTCGGTGGCCGCGGTGGAGTCGGCGTTCGCGGAGCCCGAGCCCGACGTGCTCGAACGCGTGGCGGCGGCGATGCCCGCGGACGACGAGGAAGTGATCGTGGTCGAGGAGGACGACACCGACCTCGGCGGGCCGGCCGCCGCCCCGGACGAGGCCGCCGTGCCGGTCCCGGAGGCAATGCCGCCGGTCTTCTCCCCCGCCGGCGAGCGCCACCGCATCGTCCTGCTCCTCGAGGACGAGGAGGACGTGCGCCGGGTGCTCGCGGAAGCGCTGATCCGGGGGGGCTGCCAGGTGGTGGAGGCCGCCGACCCGCTCTCCGCGGTGCGCAAGGCGCGCGGGCTGGTCGACGTCGGGCTCCCCTTCGTCCTCGTCGCGGACCGGGGCATGCCGGCGTCCGACTCCTCCTCCTACGACGGGGGGCTGGAGGCGGTGCGCCGCCTGCACCAGGCGGGCCTTCGCCCGCCGGTGCTCCTCATGACCGACCGGATAGACCGGACCCAGCACGCGCGGGCCCGCAAGCTCGGGGTCGCCCGCTTCGTGTTCAAGCCCGGCCTCTCCCGGCTCGATCCCGCCCAGTTCGAGGCCGACCTCGAGGGCTTCGCCCGGCGGATGCTCGAGGACGTGCTCCCCGGGCTGGAGGAGATCGCGGAGGCGCCCCGGCCGGCCCCGGTCTCGGTCGCCCTCCCGCGGCGCCTCGAGAACTGGGACGAGGTGGCCGCCCTCCAGCGCCGCCTCGAGGAGCTGCACGGCCCCCGGGACGCGTTCCAGGTCTCCACCCTCGTGATGAAGGTGGCCCGCGAGTTCTTCGAGCGGGCGGTGCTCTTCGTCGTGAAGGACGAGGCGCTGCGCGGCCTCACCGGCTTCGGCCCCGCCGCGGGCGACGAGATCGCCCTCCTCGCCCGGGAGCTGGTCATTCCCCTCTCCGCCCCCTCCGTCTTCGAGGAGGTGGTGGTTTCGGGCCGGAGCTTCGCGGGTCCCCTGCCCGAGGCGGACTGGGCCCGGCTCGAGAAGCCGCTCGGCCGCTTCCAGTCGAGCGGGGTCGCCCTCCTTCCCCTCCTCACCCATCGGGAGACGATCGCGGTGCTGCTCGGGGACAATCCCGACACGGGCGCGGAGATGCGCCGCCTGGAGACCCTCGAGGTGTTCCTCGACCAGGCCGGGCTCGCCCTCGAGAATGCGTTCCTGGAGCGCAAGGTCCGGGAACGGATGCGCGCCCCGGGGGCGGGGAACGAGCCCGGCTCCCCGGGCGGGGGGGGATTGCCGTACGACGACGGGGAGGGCGGGGGTCCGGGCGCGCCGCGCCAGGTCCGGGGGGGACATCGCTGGGGAGTGGATGCATGAAGCACCGCCTGCTGGTGGTCGACGACGAGCGCGCGATCTTGATGGCGGTGGGGGAGTACTTCCGCCGCCGCGGCTACGAGGTCGCGTGCGCCCGCGAGCGCGAGGAAGCGGAGACCCTCCTCGCCCAGGACGACTTCGCCTGCGTCATCGCCGACCTCCGGCTCACGACCCAGGGGACGGACGACGGACTGGCCATCGCCGCCTACGTGCGGGAGCGCTGCCCGAACACGAGGGTCGTGATCCTGACCGCCTACGGCTCGCCGGCCGCCGAGCGGGAGGCCCGGCTGCGGGGAGTGGACGCGTTCATCCACAAGCCGAAGCCGCTCGCCGAGGTGGCCAAGGTCATCGGCCAGCTCGTCGGGGAGGTCCCGTGACCGAAGTCACCCTCGGGCCCGGCCGCCTCCTCGCGGGCGCCCTCTCCGTCGTGTTCCAGCCGATCTTGGAGCTGCGCGGGGAGCGCCGCCGCCTCCACAGCCTGGAGGCCCTCGTCCTCGAGTCGGTCGCCCGCCTCGGGCCGCGCCTCGAGGCGCGGGTGGTGGCCGAGGGAATCGAGTCGCAGGCGGAGCTGTGGACGGTGGCCGCCCTCGGGATCGACCTCGTCCAGGGGTTCCTCCTGTCGCCGCCCCTCCCCTCCGGCGAGGTCCCCCCGGGGGGCTGGAGCCCGCTCCTCGGAAGCGCGGGCGGGACCGAGGACGGCGTGGCCGACGGTCCCCGGGGGTTCGCGGCGAGGGAGGTGCACGCATGAACGGCTCCGTCGACATGCGGGTGGAGCTGCACGGACGGATCTGCTCCTGCCGGGGCGGGAGCTGGGTCGTGTTCGGCGACGCCGCGGGCTCGCCGTGCTCGGGGGGGGCGGGGGCCCGGGTGGTGCTTCCCCTGGGCGAGTGGCGGACCCTCGGCAAGCCGGCCGACCTCGAGGCCTACCAGGATGCCCAGGCGCGCGCCCAGGCCGGCGAGCGGCGCGAGTTCCAGCGCTTCGCGGTCACCCTCGAGGTCCGGATCGGGCGGATGCCCACCTGGAAGTCCCCGACCACCCAGCTCGAGGACACGGTGACCGACGTGGTCGCCCGGGGCGGCGCCCTCGTGCGCAGCCGCATGGCGGTGGACAAGGGCGAGCTGCTGACCTTCGAGTGCGAGGGCTTCCGGACCCGCGCCGAGGTGATGTACGTCTCGGCTCCCTCGGGGCCCGAGGCGGCCCAGCGCCTCGGCCTGCGCTTCCTCGACGCGCCCCTCCCCGACGAGTTCGTCCCCGCGGGGTCGGAGCCGCTGCCCTAGGCTCGGCCGGGAGGCTCGGGCCTGGTGGCTTGATTGGCACTACGCCCTCAGGCTGACCGCTCCCGGCCGACCGGTGCGGCGCGGCGCTCGGACCCGCTCCGGGCGCTCGCATGTCTTCATCAAGAGACGCGGAATCGCGATACCTCGGGGCCCCTTCGAAGGAGCCTTCTGGACGGTCCCGCGAAGTGACAGAGGACGCTCGCTCGCGCCCTCGCGGGGCCCCCGAGCGCCGCGCCTTGACCGGCCGTCAGGCTTCGTTGCCGGCCGGCCGGGAATGGGTCCGGCGCCGCTCTGGAGCAACGAGCTGACTCGGCTACCCGACATCACTCCGCTTCGCCGGGTCCCTCGGGGCCGTCGGCCCGCTTCGGCTCCCGAGGGGGGCGGTCCGACGGGTTCCGCCGCTCCCGGCGTCCGAGGAGGCTCGCCCGGGTGAGGGCGTCGTCCCCGAAGCGGTCGCCCACCCGGTCGCGCAGCGCGTCCACCGGGGAGGGGGGGGCGGTGAAGAGCTCGAGCTGCGAGATCCCGCCCCCGAGGCCCGACGCGTACATCCCGAGCAGCCGGACCTTGCGCGGGCCGTGCACGGACTCGAAGAGGGCGTGGGCCACCGCGAAGAGCTCGTTCCCCGAGTCGGTGGGGGCGGCGAGGGTCTCCGCGCGGGTGAGGGTGCGGAAGGCCTCGTCGCGGTACTTCAGGGTCACCGTGCGGGCCCGGAGCCCGTGGCGGCGCAGCCGGCGGGCCACCCCGTCGGCCAGCTCGAGGAGGGTGCGGCGCAGCCGGTCCGGGTCGTCGGTGTCGTGGTCGTAGGTGTGCTCCTGGCCCAGGCTCTTCGCCCCCGCGGGCTCGGCGACCACCTCCCGCTCGTCCGCTCCCCGGGCGAGCTGGAGGAGGTCGTGGCCGTGGGTGCCGAGGCGGCGCTGGAGGCGCTTGGGCTCGGCGGCGGCGAGGTCGCCGATCGTCTGGATCCCGAGGCGGGCGAGCTGCTCCTCCATCTTCGGTCCCACCCCCCAGAGCCGGCGCACGGGGAGGGGGGCGAGGAAGGCGGCCTCGGTCCCGGGGGGGACCACCACCAGCCCGTCGGGCTTGCGCATGTCCGAGGCCACCTTGGCCACGAGCTTCGACGCCGCGACCCCCACCGAGGCGGTGAGGCGGGTCTCCCGGCGGATCGCCTCCTTCAGCCGGCGGGCGATCTCCTCCCCGGAGCCGAAGACGCGCCCGCTCCCCGTCACGTCGAGGAACGCCTCGTCGATCGACACCGGCTCCACCCGGTCGGTGAAGCGCCGCAGGATCTTCATGATCCTCTCGGATTCCCGGCCGTACTTCTCCATGTCCACCGGCAGGTAGACGCCCTTCGGGCAGAGGCGCCAGGCCTGGGAGATCGGCATCGCGCTCCCCACCCCGAAGGCGCGGGCCTCGTAGGACGCGGTGGAGACGACGCCCCGCCCGCGTCCTCCGAGGGGGTTCGCCCCGACGATGACCGGCCGGCCCAGGAGCTCGGGCCGGTCGCGCTGCTCCACCGCCGCGTAGAACGCGTCCATGTCGACGTGGAGGATCGAGCGGGGTCCGCTCGAGCGGTCTGCTAGTGGCCGAAGGTCCGGCATGCGCCGCTCTGCACGCAGGGCTTGTCGGGCTCCATCACGCACTGGCGGGTGCCTCCGCCCACCTCGAGGAGCCGGAGGC
>Ga0268386_10000412_pt1 | contig 26750 bp, 27 predicted proteins | sample RVTome_15_FD_200260 | JGI IMG/M metagenome (GOLD analysis project Ga0268386, IMG submission 200260) | Soil microbial communities from uranium-contaminated site in the Upper Colorado River Basin, Wyoming, United States - RVT150D86... ... | reverse complement strand
CTGCTCGAGGTGCTCGATCCCGAGCAGAACAGCGCGTTCCGCGACCACTACCTGGACGTGGCCTTCGACCTGTCGCGGGTGCTGTTCATCACCACCGCCAACGTCATGGACACGGTTCCGGCGCCGCTGCGCGACCGAATGGAGATCATCTACCTCGCCGGCTACACCGAGGAAGAGAAGGTGGCGATCGCGCGGCGCCACCTCGTGCCACGGCAGGCGCGGGAGCACGGCCTGACGTCCGAGCAGGACATCCAGTTCACGCCGGAGGCGCTGCGGCTGCTGGCGCGCGGATACACCCGCGAAGCCGGGGTGCGGGGCCTCGAGCGCGAGATCGCCAGCGTCTGCCGCAAGGTCGCCCGGCGGCGAGCGGAAGGCCAGACCGGATTGGCGTGCGTCACGCCCGACACGGTGACGTCGTTCCTGGGCGCGCCGCGGTTCGAGTTCGAGGAGCTGGAGCAGCGCACGGGCGTGCCGGGCGTGGTGACCGGGCTGGCGTGGACGCCGGCTGGCGGCGACATCCTCTTCGTCGAGGCCACGCGCATGCCGGGCAAGCGCACGCTATCGCTCACCGGCCAGCTCGGCGACGTGATGAAGGAATCCGCGCAGGCCGCGCTCGCCTGGGTGCGCTCGCACTCGAGCCAGCTCGGCATCGCGGCCGATTTCTGGGAGTACTCGGACATCCACGTTCACGTGCCGGCCGGCGCCATCCCGAAGGACGGACCGTCCGCAGGTGTCACCATGGCGACGGCGCTGGTGTCCCTGCTGACCGGGCGCGCGGTGCGGTCCTCCTTGGCGATGACGGGCGAGGTCAGCCTGTCGGGACGCGTGCTGCCCGTGGGTGGGATCAAGGAGAAGGTCCTGGCGGCTCATCGAGCCGGCGTGCGCACGCTGATCCTGCCGCGCCGCAACGAGAAAAGCCTGATGGAGGACGTCCCCGCCGCCGTGCGGGACGTCATGACGATCCATCTCGTCGACTCGATTCCCGAGGTCCTGGCGGCGGCGCTGGACGAGCTGCCGACCCTCCGGGAGGTCGAATTGACGGGGTAGGCGTTATCTAAGCTGTTGACCCAATGAGCGAAACGCCCCGGCGGCACCGCCGCGCGGGGCGTCGTTGCGCCGCAGCGGCGGGCTTCGCTAAGATAGCCCCGTGTCCGCTGCCCGACCAGCGATCTTGACTCTCGTCCTCGCCCTTGCCCTCGGCGCCAATCCCGTGCGCGCGGACGTGTACAAGCTGACCGATCCCGATGGCACGCGGCACTTCACCAACGCGCCGACCGATCCGCGGTACCGGAAGATGGCGGCCAGTTCGGGGACGGCGGCGGGGTGGCTGCGGTTGCCGCGCGCGCCGAGCCCGTCCGGGGTGAGGCCGTACGTGAAGGAGATCGAGGACGCTTCCCTGCGGTACGGGGTACCAGTCCGGCTGGTGTCGGCAGTCATCCGGGCCGAGTCGGGCTTCAATCCGCGGGCGGTGTCGCGGAAAGGCGCCCAGGGGCTCATGCAGCTCATGCCCACCACGGCCTCGATGCTGGGCGTGCGCAACTCCTTCGACCCGGGCCAGAACATCGACGGCGGCGTACGCCACCTGCGCGGCCTCATCGATCGCTTCCCGCAGAGCCTGTCGCTGGCGATCGCCGCGTACAACGCGGGCGAGCGGGCCGTCGTGCAATACGGCGGGATTCCCCCGTATCCCGAGACCCAGGACTACGTGACCAAGGTCATGCGCTTCTACAGCGGAACCGTCGAGGGGGGAACCACCCCGGCGACCCGGATCTATCAGACCGTGGGTTCGGACGGCACCGTCACCTACACGAACATCCCGCCCCGCGGCCGCCCGTAGTCACTGGCAGGAAGCGCTCGAGCAGCCGATCGGGCAGCGCACGACGCCACATCAGCGGAGCAGCTTGCTGAGCTCGCGGAAGGCGTCGGAGTCGGCACCGCCCAGTAGCTGGAAGACGACCGTCTCGGTGGCGGTGACGACGGCACTGGCCTGGCGGGCCTGACCGAGACCGATCTCCAGGTTGGCCGGGCGTCGCGAGCAGACGGCGTCGGCGACGATCGAGACGCGCAGGCCCCGCGTCAGCAGATCCAGCGCCGTGAGCAGGACGCAGACGTGCGCCTCGATCCCGGTCAGGATCACGTGGTCGGCGCCAAGGGCGCCAATCCGGTCCATGAAGCCGTCGGCGCCGCAGCACGAGAACGCCGTCTTCTCGAACGGCGGGGTGTCGCCCAGGAGTGAGCGGAGCTCCGGTAGCGTCCGGCCGAGGCCCTTGGGGTATTGCTCGGTCACCAGCACGGGGACGTCGAGCCGGCGCGCGGCGCTGACGAGGATCTTCACGTTCGCGACCATCTCGTCGCGCCGCTCGGCGTCCATGGCGTTGAAGAGCCGTTCTTGCACATCCACGACGACCAGTACGGGATGGGCCATGGTGCCTCCTGATGGGCGGAAATCCTGGCAGCCACACCATTGTCTCACGACTTTGCCGCGGCGGGCGGATCACGCCCGCCACGAGCGGTCGAGGCTGCGGTACTGCACCGCCTCGGCGCAGTGCTCGGCGCCGAGAACGTCGACTCCGGCAAGGTCGGCGATGGTCCGGGCGACGCGCAGCGCACGGTCGTGTCCACGCGCCGACAACCCCAGACGGGTCATCGCGGCGCCCAGCAGTCGCACCGCCTCCGGCGCAAGCGGAGAATGCCGGCGAAGCTGGCGCGGGCTCAGCCGCGCGTTGAGCGCGAGATCGGCCCCGCCCAGACGTCCACGCTGGCGCTCGCGCGCGGCCAGCACCCGCGCGCGGATCGCGGCTGAGCCGTCGCCGATCGCGGTCGTCTGGAGCTCGCCCGCCTCCAGCGCCGGGAGCTCGACCTGGAGGTCGATCCGGTCGAGCAGTGGGCGAGACAGGCGCCCGAGGTAGCGGCTGCGTTCGGCGGGCGTGCAGAGACAGCGGTCGAGCGAGGGGCAACCGCGCCGGCAGGGGTTGGCGGCGGCCACGAGCTGAAAGCGTGCGGGAAAGTCACCGACGCCGCGCGCGCGCGCGATCGTCACCCGCGCATCCTCCAGCGGCTGACGTAACGACTCGAGGACGTGCTGCTGGAACTCCGGGAGCTCGTCGAGGAACAGCACGCCGCCGTGGGCGAGCGTCACCTCGCCCGGGCGCGGCACGCTGCCTCCGCCGATCAACCCGGCGACCGAGATCGTATGGTGCGGCGCCCGGAACGGGCGCTCGCGGACGAGACCGCTCCGGGGCGGGAGCAGTCCGGCTACCGACCAGATGGTGGAGACCTCGATGACCTCCTCCCCGCCCAGCGGCGGCAGGATCGCCATCAGGCGCCGTGCGAGCATCGTCTTGCCGGCTCCGGGAGGGCCGACCAGCAGCACGTTGTGCCCGCCGGCCGCCGCGATTTCAAGCGCGCGCTTGGCGTGGGCCTGGCCCTTCACGTCGGCGAAGTCCAGGTCGTCGCCCACCACCGGCGGAGACTCGGCCGCGGTCGTCGGGGCCGGTGTGGCTTGACCGTTCAGCAGCGCGACGGCATCGCGGAGCGTCGCGGCGGGTAACACGCGCAGGCCTTCGACGGCCGCCGCCTCGCCGGAATTGTCGCGCGGCACGAGGAGGGTGCCGATCCCGCGGCGCCGGCAGGTGAGACCGACCGCCAGCGTGCCGCGGACGGGCTGGATCTGGCCGTCGAGCGCCAGCTCCCCGACGACCGCGAAGCGGCCGAGGCCGCCGTCGCGCAGCGAGCCGGTGGCGGCGAGGATGCCGAGCGCGATCGGCAGGTCGAACGAGGCGCCCTCCTTGCGGAGGTCGGCCGGGGCGAGGTTGACGGTGATGCGATCGGCGGGGAAGGCGAAGCCAGCGTTGCGGATCGCCGTACGCACGCGCTCGCGGCTCTCGCGCACGGCCGAGTCCGGCAGCCCCACGGTCGTGAAGGCGGGGAGCCCCGCCGCGACGTCGACCTCGACGCGCACGAGCGCCGCCTCGACCCCCCGGAGCGCAGCTGAGAGGACATGCGCCAGCACGGCGGCATTGTTTCGACGCCACGGGCCGCGCGTCAATGTCCCGCGTCGGATACAGGACTACTTCGGAACGAACTGCGCGGGGATCTGGCGCCAGCGGTAGACGTTCGGCGCCGCCTGCTCGATGGCCCAGCGGTCGGGATAGTGGAATCCGACCGTCGTCTCGCGCACGTAGTAGCCGGGCACCGTGACTTGCTGGTGCACGATTTGCGGACTTGGCGGCAGACTCTCGCTCGGGGCCGCCGGCTCAGGGGTCGGCTCCCCGGCCTTGGGCTCACGCCCCGCGGTCGGTGGTGCGGGCTCCGCGATCGGCGTGGGCATCTCGGTCGGTCCCATCACGACGTACTCGAGGGTGACGGGCTGGGGCGGCACGTAGATGAAGCGAATCAGCTGGCCGTGGGGTGTCGTGATACCGCTCCACGGCAAGGCCGGATGCGTCGGCGCCGTCGGCGACACCTGGGCGACGGCCGGCGACGGCAGGAGGAGCAGGACGAGGGCGAGCGCACGGGCCATGGGGTGCACGAAGCGATTCTAAGGCCGGGGCCGCGCCGGGCGTTAAGGGTCCCGGCGCGGCCGGGCCAGGCCCGCGACGTCGTAGTCGCCGCGCCGGGGTGGCCCGACCGGTAGCGTCTGCCCAGACTGCCAGTCCACCTCGGCGAAGTGGTACAGTCTGGCGCGATGGCAGCGCAGGCACGGCCGCCAGAGTCGGCGGACAACCCTCGGGCCCTTCGCCCCGTGATCCTCGTGGTCGACGACGAGCCCGGCTTGCGCGAGTCCTTCCGGCTCATCCTCGACGAGGACTACGAGGTCCTCGACGTTCCTGATGGCCCCACCGCGCTCGACGTCGTGCGCTCGACACAGGTCGATCTGGTCCTGCTCGACATCCGACTGCCGGGCATGGACGGCATCGAGGTCCTCGAGCGCATCAAGGCCATCGACGAGAGCATGGAGGTGGTGCTGGTCACCGCCGTGCGGACGGTCCGCACGGCGGTGGCCGCCATGAAGCTCGGCGCCTTCGACTACCTCACCAAGCCCTTCGAGGAGGACGAGCTGCTCTCGCTCGTGCGGCGCGCGCTGCAGCGGCGCTCGCTCGAGCGCGAGGTGGTCTACCTGCGCTCGGAGCTCGAGCGTCGTCAGGACGCCCATCTGGTGGGCCAGCACCCGGAGATGCAGCGGCTCGACCGGCTGGTGGCCCAGGTCGCGCGCACGACGACCACGGTCCTGATCACCGGGGAGAGCGGCACCGGCAAGGAGCTGGTCGCGCGGGCCATCCATCGGCAGGGACCGCGGCGCGACAAGCCCTTCGTGGCGGTGAACCCGGCGGCGATCGCCGAGACGCTGGTGGAATCCGACCTGTTCGGCCACGAGCGGGGCGCGTTCACAGGTGCCTACCAGCGCAAGCTTGGCAAGTTCGAGCTGGCGCAGGGCGGCACCCTGTTCCTCGACGAGATCGCCACGCTGCGCTCGGAGCTGCAGGTCAAGCTGCTGCGCGTCCTGCAGGAGCGGGAGATCGAGCGGGTAGGCGGCGGTCGGGCCATCAAGCTCGACGTGCGCATCATCGCCGCCACCAACGCCGACGTGCCGGCCGCCGTGGCCGCCGGCACCTTCCGCGAGGATCTGTACTACCGGCTCAACGTGGTGCACCTCACGCTGCCGCCGCTGCGCCAGCGAGTCGACGACATCGATCTGCTCGTCGGGCATTTCATCCGTCGCTATAACCACGAGTTCGGCAAGCGGATCCAGGGGCTGACGCCCCAGGCGGCGGCCGCGCTGCGCGCCTACCGCTGGCCTGGCAACGTCCGGGAGCTGCAGAACGTCGTCGAGCGGTCCGTGGTGCTGGTCGAGGGCCCGACGATCGGCGTGGAAGACCTGCCGCTGGAGCTGTCGCTGGGCGCCTCGGTTGCCGCGCAGGCGGCGGTGCCGCTCAACGAGGCCAGTGACCGCTTCGAGCGCGAGATCGTGCTCCGGACCCTGGACCGTGTCGATGGCAACGTGAGCGAGGCGGCGCGCATGCTCGGTCTCCATCGGAACTCGCTCAAGGCGAAGCTGGCGCGCTGGAAGATCCGGGCGCGCGATCAGGGCGGCTAGCGGCGCCCAGTAGCGGGCCATCCCCCACCGTCGTTGGCCAATTGTCCAGAATGCGCGCCGAATCAACAGGTTTCAGTGCAGCTCACGCATCGCACACTGCACAGTCACGGTGCATCCGCCGCCGCGGTGCGTTCGCGGACGGAGAGCAGAGTGACAAAGAATCGAGGGGTTACAGTCGTGACCGCGGCCCGCCGGAGGTGGCGACCTGCTTGCTTACGGCTTCCGCGCAGCGAGGCTCTAAGGGCCCTCAAACTCGTAGAACAAGGGGAGGCACATGAACAAGATCCTTGCCGCCGCTCTTCTGCTCGCCTCGTTCCTGCTCGCGCTGCCCGTCCTGGAGTCCGGGACGTCTGGCGCGACTCAGATCTTCCAGGCGATCGGCACTGCCGATGCCGGTGGTGGCGGATACTAGTCCGTCGCCGGACCGCGACCACCGTGGCCGGGACCTGCACGTCCTGCGCCGCGGCGAGGACGGGGGGCGTAAGCTCCCCGGTCCTTGCCGTCGTGCTGCTCGTCGCGCTCGTGGCGGCGTGGAATCCGGCGTCTGCGCAGGAGCGCCAGGCGTCGGGCGGCGGGGCCGTCTACCGCCGTCCACTCGGCAACGAGCCCGCGACGCTCGACCCGGCGCGCATCGGCGATGTCTATGGGCGTTCCGTTGCCCAGCAGATCTTCGACGGCCTCGTCGAGTTCGATCACACGCTGACAGTCACGCCGGCGCTCGCCCAGTACTGGAAAGCCTCGCGGGACGGACTCACGTGGACGTTCATGCTCCGCAAGGGGGCTCGCTTCCACAACGGCCGCGAGGTGACGGCCGATGACGTCGTCTTCTCGCTCACTCGCCTCCTCGATCCCAAGGTCAGATCGCCGGCGGCCGATCTGTTCACGAACATCCAGGGCGCCCGGAGCTTCCGCGCGGGCCGAGCCGGCTCGGTCAGTGGCATGACCGCGTTGGATCCGTACACCGTGCGCATCGTCCTGGACGAGGCCCAGGTACCGTTCGTCTCCATGCTGGCCATCGGTCACGCCAAGATCGTGCCTCGCGACCTCGTGACGCAGCAGGGTGACGCGTTCGGCGCCGCGCCGATCGGGACCGGGCCGTTCCGGTTCGAGCGCTGGGAACGGCGCAAGGAGATCGTTCTGACCGCCAACGCCGCGTACTTCGGCGGGCCGCCCCGCCTCGGGCGCATCGTGTACCGGATCTTCCCGGACGAGCAAGCGGGTGCGATGTTCGAGGAGTTCCGGCGGGGCAACCTCGAGGACAGCCCGGTGCCGATGCAGAACTATCCCAAGGTATTGGCGCTCACCCCCGGCATCCACGTCAAGCGACCGATGTTCAGCGTGCGCTTCCTGGGTTTCAATACGCGCGTGTCGCCGTTCGGGGACCCGCGCGTGCGCCAGGCGCTGATCTACGCGATCGATCGGGAGGCGATCGTCCAGGAGGCGACGCGCGGCCGCTTCGTGCTGGCGCGCGGCATTCTTCCGCCGGGCACGCTCGGCTACAACCCCCGGCTGTCAGGCTATACCCACGATCCTGCCCGCGCCCGCGAGCTCCTGGCCCAGGCCGGCTATCCCGAGGGGCGGGGCTTGCCCGCGTTCACCATCTGGGCCACCGTGAAGCTCGATCCCGAGCACCCGCTCATCATCCGCCACCTCGCTGCCGTCGGTGCCCATGCCGAGTTCAAATATGTGAAGGACTGGCCGCAATTCTCGCGGATGCTCACCGAGGGACAGTTCCCGCTCTTCCAGTTGGCCTGGTTCGCTGACGTGCCCGATCCGGACAACTTCCTGTTCAAGCTCTTCCACTCCAAGAGCCCGCGCAACTACACGGGGTACGCCAGCGTCCAGCTCGACGAGCTCCTGCAGCGGGCCCGCAACGAGAGCGACGGCCAGCGCCGCGTCGATCTCTACCGCCGGGCCGAGCAGCTCGTCATGGACGACGCGGTCGTGATCCCGTTTTTCCACTACACCTACGAGCGCATCTTCCAGCCCTACGTCAAGAGTATCGAGGTCAGCGGCCTCGGCGACCCCTACATCCCCCTTCGCAAGATCTGGCTGGAGCGATGAGTCCGGCCCCTGTCCGCGCGCGCTCGCTGCAGACCAAGCTGCTGTGGGGCACTGTTCTGATCATCTGCCTGGTGATGACGGCAGTCATGGTGGTCGTCGAGCAGCGCCAGCGCACCGCGGTCATCGAGGAGGCCCGGCGGCGCGGGGAGATCCTCGCCCGCGATCTGGCCGCCGTCTCCCACGCGCCACTGCTCCTCTATCACTTCACCATGCTCGAGCAGAACGTGGCCCGCTTGGCCCTCGAGGACGACGTTCGGTACGCGATCGTCCTCGACGGCGAGGGGCGGGTCGCTGCCCACAGCGCCCGCCCTGAAAGCGTCGGGCTCCTGTTGCCGGGCGAGGTCGACCGTCGTGCCGCCGCCACTGTCGACCCACTCGTGCAGGAGACGCGAACCGAGACCGGCGAGGTCATCGACGACTTCGCCCTGGTGGTGCTCGCGGGCCAGCAGAAATGGGGCGTGGTCCGGGTCGGCATGTCGCGCCAGCGTACGGAGGCGTTGATCAGCCGCACCCGCTGGGAGCTCGGAGGCTTGACCGTGCTGACGCTGTTGCTCGGCGGCCTCGCTGCCGCGCTCGTGGCCCGGCGGATCTCGCGACCGATGCAGCAGCTCGCCGAGGGCGCCGCTGCCATCTCGCGTGGCGAGCTCGATCTGCGGGTCGAGCCCACCACCGACGATGAGATCGGGCGCCTGGCCCTCGCGTTCAATCACATGGCGAGCCAGCTCCGCCAGCAGCGCACCGCGCTGGAGGGCGCCAACGCCGAGCTGCGACAACGGCTCAACGAGCTGGCCGACCTCAAGAGCTACACCGACAACATCCTGGCCTCGCTGACCAACGGTATCGTCACCGTCGATCTCGACGGGCGGGTGGTGACCCTGAACCCGGCCGCCGAGATGATGACCGGGTTCTTCGCCGGCGAGGTGATCGGGCGGTACTGCACCGAGGTGTTCGCGCGGACCGTTGAGCTCGGCGAGATCTTGATGGAGACGATCGCCACCCGCTCGGCCTCGCCGGGGGTGGCGGTCACGCTGCACCGCCGCAACGGGCGCACCCTGGCGGTCGAGATCAGCGCCGCCCCCCTCAAGGCCGGCGAGGGCAAGGACCTCGGCGTGATCGCCGCCATCCGCGACCTCACGGTGATGCGCGAGCTGGAGAGCCGGCTGCGGCGCTCCGACCGGCTGGCCGCTCTCGGCGAGCTGGCCGCCGGCCTCGCCCACGAGATCAAGAATCCGCTGACCTCGCTGATGACCTTCAGCCGGCACTTGCCTCGTCGCTTCGACGACGAGCACTTCCGCGCGAGATTTCAGTCGGTGGTGCCCCGGGAGCTGGAGCGGATCAACGGCATCGTGGAAGGGCTGCTCGAGCTCGCCCGGCCGGCGCGCATCAACTTCACGGCGGTGCGCTTGCCCGCCCCCCTCGAGCGGGCGGCGGAGCTGTACGCCCAGGAGATGGAGAGTCGCGGAGTGCAGGTCACACGGGACTACGCGCGTGATCTGCCGGCCGTCTGGGTCGACGCCGAAGCCGTGTACCAGGCCCTCGTGAACCTCGTCCGCAATGCCCTCGACGCCATGCCGTCAGGGGGAAAGCTGACGCTGCGCGCGGGCTGGAGCGACGAGCACCACGGGGTGCGGCCCGGCCTGGCCGGTGCCCGGCGCGTGCGGGTCGAGATCGAGGACACCGGCATCGGCATCCCGGGCGCCGACGCCGATCGGGTGTTCAACCCGTTCTTCAGCACCAAGACCGGCGGAACCGGGCTGGGCCTCGCGCTGACCCACAAGATCATCGAAGACCACGGTGGAAGCATCGACTTCCGCAGCACGGTCGGCCGGGGCACGGTCTTCCGCATCGTGCTGCCGCTCTTCCCCGACCCCCCGGCGGAGCCGACGGCGCATGGTGACGACCTGCGGTGATCTCGTCCCCTCCGGGACGCCCAGGCGCCACGACGTGACGCTGCCGGAGGCGCTGGCGGAGGCGGAGCGCCTCAGCCAGGAGCTCGAGCAGGAGCGCGTGCGCGGCCGCCGGCTCGAGGAGGACCTACGCGACGCGCGGCGCCTGGAGGCGGTCGGCCGCCTGGCGGGTGGCGTGGCCCATGACTTCAGCAACATCCTGGCCGTCATCACCAGCTACAGCGAGCTGATGCTGAAGCGCATGGAGCCGACCAATCCGTTCTGGACGGGCGCGGAGTCGATCCGCAAGGCCGCCGTGTGGGGCCTCAACCTCACTCAGCACATGCTCGCCTGCAGCCGGACGGCGGCCCCGGCCCGGACCTCGCTGGATGTCAATGCCCTCGCCTCGGGCGTCATTCGCACGCTGCAGCCCCTGCTCGGCGATCGCGTCGAGGTCGTCCTCCAGCTGGATCCAGCGCTCGGCCGGGTGCTCGCCAACGCCAGCCAGCTCGAGCAGTCGCTCGTGAATCTGGTGCTCAACGCGCGCGACGCGATGCCGGGGGGCGGCCGCGTGACGATCGAGACGGGCCATGCCATGCTCGAGCAGAGCCCGGCCGGACCGTTCGCCGCCATCATGATCCGCGTGCGCGACACCGGGGCCGGGATGGACGCCGCCACGCTGGCGCGTGCCTTCGAGCCGTATTTCACGACCAAGCCACCCGGCAAGGGCAGCGGCCTGGGCCTGGCCACGGTCGTTGCCTTCGTCACACAGAGCGGTGGGCACATCGAGGCCGCCAGCGAGATCGGGCAGGGGTCGACGTTCACGATCTACCTGCCGTGCGAGGGCGCCCCGGCCGTGAGCGCGGCCACCCGGGCCCCGGTCGGGGCTGCGACCGTTCTGGTCGTGGAGCCGGAGGGGGGCGTTCGCGAGCTGATCGGCGAGATCCTCGACATCCACGGCTACCACGTGCTGAGCGCGAGTGACCCGGAGGGAGCGGTGGCGGTGAGCCAGGAGCACGACGGACCGATCGCGCTGATCATCGCCGACCTGCTGGCGCCCGGCGTGGCGGGCGACGGGTTGCTACAGCGCCTGGGGCGGCACCGCAGCGGCGCCAAGGTGCTCTACCTGTCCGGCGACCTCGAGGACAGCGCCCAGGGGCATCGTGGCCCGCGGCGGGGGGTCGGCTTCCTGCGCAAGCCGTTCACGGTCGACGCCCTCATCCACAGGGTTCACGAGATGCTCGCCTGAGGGCGGGAGCCCGGTCGACCGCCTCGATCGCGGCGGCTACTCGTTGAGGCGGCGGCGGAGGAAGCCGAGCAGCCCCTGGGGCAGGAAGATCACCATCAGCATGAAGATGATGCCGACCGGGATCAAATAGTACTCGGTGAAGAAGCGCGAGACGCCCTCGCGCAGGAGCAGGAAGAACGCGGCGCCCGCCACCGGCCCCACCAGCGTACCGGCCCCGCCCATCACGTTGAAGATGACCGTCTCGCCCGAGATCAGGAAGAAGACGAAATCGGGCGCGGCGAACTTGTTCTGGATGGCATAGAGGACCCCGGCCGCGCCGGCGAACAACCCCGACAGCATCACCGCCACCATCTTGTATCGCTCCACGTGGTAGCCGATGGCGCGCGTCCGTGGCTCGTTCTCGCGGATGGCCTGCAACACCTTGCCGAACGGTGACTGGGTGATGCGCCGCAGCAGCAGGTAGGAGCACGTGACCACGCCCAGGATGAACCAGTGCAGAGTCTCGGTCGAGAAGCGCATCGAGAAGATCCCGGGGATCGACAGCGCGGGCTGGCTGAAGAAGAGGCCGTTCTCGCCGCCCGTCACCTCCGTCCACGTGAAGATGATCACGTAGAAGATCTGCGAAAACACCAGCGTGGTGATGGCGAAGTAGATGTCGCGCAGGCGCGTGGCGAAGAACGCGACGAACACCGCCACCAACGCCGCCGCGGAGAGGCCGAACAGCAGCGCCAGCCAGAGATTCGGGGGCTTGACGCTCAGGAGCGCCGCCGCCGCCCCGTACATCCCCATCCCGAAGAACGCCGAGTGGCCGAACGACACCATGCCCGTGTAGCCGATCAGGATGTCCGACGACATGGCGAGCAGGCCCCACACGAGGATCTCGGTGACGAAGCGCTGCCAGAACGGCGGCAGCACCAGCGGCGCCACCGCCAGCGCCGCCACGATGGCGGCGAACACGATCCAGTAGCCGGTCGAGCGTCGGCTCATTTCGGGGTCGGGACGAACAGCCCGGTCGGCCGGAACAGCAGCGTTACGATCAGGGCCACGAACGAGACGATCACCGCCTGGGCCGGGCTCACGACGAGCGAGGCATAGGCCTCCAGCAGGCTGATGAACATGGAGGCCAGGATGGAGCCACCCAGATTGCCCATGCCGCCGACCACGACCACGATGAAGGCGCGCAGCGTGAAGTCGGCGCCCATGGTCTGGGTGACGCCGCCGAGGGGGCCGAACAGCACGCCGCTCGCTGCCGCCATGCCGGCGCCGATGGCGAACACCACCGTGTGGACGACCGGCACCGGGATCCCCATGGCCTGAGCCATGAGCCGATCCTGCGTGGTGGCACGGATCCAGATCCCGTACCGACCGTACTTCAGGAATGCGTACAGCCCTCCGATGATCGCCGCCGCCAGCGCCGCCGTCGCCACCCGATACCACGGGTACTGCAGATAGAAGAGGGAGAACTGGCCGGTGATCGGCGCCGTCAGGTTCCGGGCCGACGGGCCCCATTGCCAGATCGCATACTTCTGGAGCACCAGCGACATGCCGAACGTCGCCAGGATGGTGGTGAGCGGGTCGCGGCCGAGGAGCGGCCGCAGGGTCGATGCCTGCAGCGCCGCGCCGAGCAGCGCGATCGTGATCACCGCCACGAGGAGCGCGATCCAGAAGCTTCCGGTGACGGCGAGCGCGGTGGCCCCGCTGAAGCCGCCCAGCATCACGAGGTCACCGTGGGCGAAATTGACCACGTCCATGATGCCGAAGATCAGCGTGAGGCCGGAGGCGACCAGCGCCAGGATCATGCCGTTCACGATCCCGTTGACGGTCTGGATGGCGATCTGATCGAGTGGAAGACCCACGCTCACACCCCCAGGTACTGTCGGATGACGTCGTGCCGCTCGCGCAGCTCGCTGGCGGCCGCCTGGTGGCGGACCACGCCCTTCTCCATGATGTAGACCCGGCTCGAGACCTCGAGCGTCAGCGGCACGTTCTGCTCCACGAGCAGGATGGCCACGCCCTCGGCGTGCAGGACCCGGATGATCTCCCGGATCTGCCCCACCATGCGCGGCATGAGCCCCTCGGTGGGCTCGTCGAGCAGGATGATCTTGGGCTCCAGCATCATCGCCCGGGCGATGGCCAGCATCTGCTGCTCGCCGCCCGACAGCGTGCCGCCGGCCTGGCTGCGCCGCTCGCGGAGGACGGGGAAGTGGTGATACACCTTCTCCAGGAGCTCGGTGCGCCGCGCCTCGGAGACGCCCGGCCGGTCCAGCCCGGTGCGAAGATTTTCCAGGACCGTGAGGAGCCGGAAGATCCGCCGATCCTCCGGCACGTAGGCGATGCCCAGCGCCGGCAGGCGGTGCGGCGGCCAGCCGGTGACGTCGCGGCCCTCGAACTCGACACGGCCCTGCGCGGGCCGGACCAGGCCACAGATGGTCTTGAGCGTCGTGCTCTTGCCGACGCCGTTGCGGCCGAGCAGGCCCACCACCTCGCCCGGGCCGACGTCGATCGTGACCCCGTGCAGGATGTGGGACTTGGCGTAGTAGGCGTGGATGTCGCGCAGGGCGAGCATCAGGTCTTGAGGTAGACCTCCTGCACACGGGCATTGGCCTGGATCTCGGCCGGCGTCCCTTCGGCCAGCACCTCGCCGTAGTGCAGCACGGTGATCGTCCCGGCCAGCCCCATCACGACCTCCATGTCGTGCTCGACGATCATGATGGTCAGGTCGCGGGCGATCCGCCGGATCAGCTCGACCGTCTGGTGGGTCTCCGCCACGCTCATCCCCGCCGTCGGCTCGTCCAGGCACAGGAGCTTGGGCTCGGTGGCCAGGGCGATGCCGATCTCGAGGTTGCGCTGCTCGCCGTGCGAGAGGTTCGCGGCGAGCTCCGCTTCCTTGTCCGCCAGGCCCACCGCGTCCAGGACCTCGCGGGCGCGGGCGATCACGTCGGCGAAGGCCCGGTGGTGCCGGAGCATGCTCCACGAGTGCCGGCGCGACTGCGCGGCGATGCGCACGTTCTCCAGCACGGTCGCGCCGGGCAGGATGTTGGTGATCTGGTACGAGCGCGCGATGGCCTTCTGGGAGATGCGGTGGGGAGGCAGCCCCGTGATGTCCTCGCCGTCGAACAGGATGCGGCCGGAGGTGGGGCGGATCACCCCCGTCAGGCAGTTGAAGAAGGTCGATTTGCCGGCGCCGTTGGGCCCGATGATCGCGCGGATCTCGCCCCGGCGGATGGTCACCGAGACCTTGTTGACGGCCGTGAGTCCCCCGAACTGCCGGGTGAGATCCTCCGTGCGAAGGAGGACGGAGGCGTCGGCGCCCCGGCCGTTGCCGGCCGGGAACGCCGCCGGGTTGGTCGTGGCCACGCTAGGCGAACTTGCAGGCGGCCGGGACGACGGTCTTCTCCTTGGGGACGACTTCCAGGATCTTGTACTTGCCACCCTGGATCTCGAAGAGGAACTCGCGCAAGAAGGCCTGGTGGTCCTCCTTGCGGAGCAGCTTGTCACCCTGGGGGAAGTCGTCGCCCTCCTTCATCTCCAGGCCCTCGAGCGCCTCGATCAGCTTCATCGAGTCCTCGCGCCCGCGAAACCCCGATTTCTGCATGCCGACCTTCAGGGCGTTGACGGCCTCGAAGTTGGACTGCACGTAGCGGTCCGGGAGCGGGCCGCTCGGATCGATCGCCTTGAGGCGGGCCACCGCGTCGTCGAAGAACTTCTTGTGATGCGGCGTGTTGAGCACGCCCTCCAGCACGGGAACGTACCGGTCGATGCCCACGAAGCCGTCGGCCTTGCTCCCCAGCGCCGGAAGGTTTGCCGACACCGCGATGGCGCCGTCACCGGCCAGCCGGTACTTCTTGCTGAGGCCGAGGTCGAAGCTCTGGGTGACGAACGCGATCCCCTGGGGACCGAAGAAGATCCCGAAGAGGCCGTCGAAGCTCCCGCTGATCCGCGACAGGAACGCCGTCATGTCGGCCGTGCCCAGCGGGATGCCCGTGGTGCCCACCACCTCGCCGCCGTTCTTCTTGATCTCGGCCGCGAAGGCGTCCTTGGTCGACTGACCCCAGGCGTAGTCGGCGAAGGCGATGTGCCACTTCTTGCCCATCTTGTTGACCATGTACGGTGCGGCCGCCACTGCCTGGGAGGGGGCGAAGTCGAATGGCCGGAACGTGTAACGGCTGCACTTGCTCTGCGTGATCGTCGTGTCCAGGCACACGGTGATCATGTTGACGAGCTTGTGCTCCTCGTAGACAGGCATGCACGCCAGGCAGACGTTCGAGAGATAGCCGCCGGCGTGCGCGTCGATCTTGTCCTCGAGCACGAGCTTCTCGGCCCGTCGGCGGCCGACGTCCGGCTTGGACTCGTAGTCGGCCACGAGGAGCTCGATCGGACGCCCGTTGACGCCGCCGGCCTTGTTGATCCGGTCGACGGCCATCTGAACGCCGACCTGCGCCGTCTTGCCGCCGGTCGCCGCGGTGCCGGACAGCGGCTGCAGCGAGCCGAGCTTGATGGGCTTGGCCTGCCCGAACGCCTCCCGCCACGGAGCGGGGACGAGCATGGTCGCGCCCAGGGCGCCCGCCGCTGCCGCGCCCACGCCCAGGAACGAGCGCCGCGTCGTCTTGCCGCTCCACCAGAGATCCTTCGCCCAGGGTTCGTCCTGCCACCGTTCGGCCATCGCGTGACCTCCTGTCGCTGCCCACGAAACGGGCGCGGTCGGGGAAAGTGTGCGCTCCTACTTACACCAACGGGTCAGACCATGCAAGCGTTGCAACAGGCGCGGAATCCGCGCAGACGGGCGGGCGGCCTTGCGGTCCGGCCGCCCCCGGGCCGTCCTCGAGCCTCGACGGAGTCGAAACGTCAGACGATCGTTCGGGACGTCGTCGTCTGCCCGCAGACTCGTCTGCCCGAAGACTTACGCCGCTCGCCCGGCCAGCCCGGACTCCACCAGCGCACGCCGGATGGCCTCGCGCTCGGCGGCGGACACCGGGGTGAGCGGCGGCCGCACGTGGGCGGCCGGGATGCGACCCAGCAGCACGAGAGCCTCTTTCATCCGGTTGTGCATGTCCACGAACGGCGGCGCGTAGAACACGCGCACCAGCGGGTCGAGCCGGTCGTTGACACGCCGGGCGCCGTCGAGATCGCCCTTGCCGCAGGCCTCGAGCAGCTCGACCTGCAGGTCGGCCGCCACGCTGCCCATCCCCGAGATGGCGCCATCGGCGCCCAGCAGGAAGGTCGCCATCAGCGCCATCGTGAAGGACGAGAGCATCGCGACGGGCCGGCCGGTGCCCCGCAGCGCGCGCAGGTTGCGCTCGTAGGCGACGATGTCGTTCGACCAGTCCTTGACGCCGGCCAGCTGGGGGATCTCGGCCAGCCGGGCCAGCGTCTCCGGTGCGTACCCGATGCCCGAGGCCGGCGGATACTCGAAGGCGATGATCGGGACGCCGACGGCCGCGACCTCCTGGTAGTGCCGGACGACCATCTCGGGCTTGGCCTGGGCACCCCACATGAACAGCGTCGGCGGAAAGAGCAGGACGCCGGCGGCGCCGGCGTCCCTGGCGTCGCGCGCGAGCTCGACCGCCTCGGCGGTGCCGTCGGAGTAGACGCCGGCGATGACCGGGCACTGGCCGGCGACCTCGTCGAGCGCGACGGCCAGGGAGCGCTTGCGCTCCTCACGGCTGAGCGAGGACACCTCGCTGGCGTGGCCGTTGGCCACGATACCCGTCACCCCGCGGGTGTCGGCGAGCCAGCGCAGGTGGCGGCGGTAGGCCGGCTCGTCGATCGAGAGATCGGCCTTGAACGGCAAGATGTTGGCCGGCATCACGCCCGAGAACCGGAGCGGCTCACGCATGTCTCTGCTCTCCTGCCTGCCCGGGATGGGTTCAGGCCCCTGGATTGTACGACGCGCCCGAAGGCGCCGCCCATGATGTCCAGCGTGGCGCTCAGCGGAGGGCGGGCAGGATCTCCCTGGCGATGATCTCGACCTGCTCGGGCTCGTAGCGATAGGGAATGAGGATGATGCGGTCGACGCCGGAGGCGACGTGGGCCCGGAGCTGCTCGATACACTCCTTCGCGCTGCCCCGGATCGCGTGCTCGATGGTCGACTCGCTCCAGGCGGCCACGTCCCACTCGGTCTGCAGCCACTGGCGCATCGGCGCCTCGGTCTCGGCGCGCGACCTCCCGACCAGGATGGCGAGCTGGTTGGTGCCCGTCAGCGTTCGCGGATCGCGTCCTGCCTCGCGGGCGAAGCCGAGGATCTTCTCCCACGACTTCGTGTAGCTCGCCGGCGTGTAGAAGTACGTCAGCCAGCCGTCACCCTTCGTCGCCACGCGCCTGAGGACGGCGTCGACGTAGCCGCCGATCAGGATCGGTGGCCGCGGGCGCTGGGCGGTCCGGGGACGCATGACGGCCTCGCGCAGATTGAGCTCGTCGGCCTGCAGCGTCACGCGGTCCTCCGTCCACAGCCGGGTGAGGATCTCGAAGTTGCGCTCGAACAACCGGCCGCGCTGCTTGAACGGCACGCCGACGGCGTCGAACTCGCGCGCGTACCAGCCGGCCGCCACGCCCAGGATCAGGCGGCCCTTGCTGATCACGTCGAGGGTGCCGATGGCCTTGGCGGCGACGGTCGGGTTGCGCAGCGGCAGGACCAGCACGCCGGTGCCGAGCTTGATCCGCGATGTCCTGGCGGCGATGGCGGTCAGCGTGCCGACGGCGTCCAGGATCGGAAACGCCGGCTCGACGCCCAGGATGACGTGGTCCCAGGCCCACAGCGACTCGAAGCCCAGCTCCTCGGCGCGAGTGGAGTAGCGATAGAGCTCGTCGATGTCGGGCGTCGCCGTCGGGCCGACGAAGTTCTGGATGGCGAGGCCGAAGTGGGTCACGGGGCTCCGTTAGCCGAGGAAGCGCCGGTCGGGGTCGAGTGCGCGGAGCATCGCCAGCTCGTCGTCGCTGGGCGGCTCGGTGACGGTGACGCGCTCGGCCTCGCCGAGCGGGAAGCCGGTGTTGTCGCGGATCTGCTGCGTGGTGATGCCGGGGTGCGTGGCCTCGATCCGCATGCGGCGCGTGTCGGGCTCGAAGCCGAACACCCCGAGCGTCGTCACCACGCGCGACACGCCTCCGAACAGCAGGCCGGCGCGCCGGCGCCCGTCGTCGCCACCCAGCCACGCCGGGCTGGTCACGAAGTCCACGCGGGGGACGAAGCGCCGCTTCTCGTGGGCGGCGAGGATGATCACCTCGCGACAGAGCGATGCGATGTCGTTGGCGCCGCCCGTGCCCGGCAGCCGCACCGCCGGTTTCCAGTAGTCGGCGCCGACCACGCTGGTATTGATGTTCCCGAACCGGTCGATCTGGGCGCCGCCCATGAAGCCGTAGTCGAGGAAGCCGCGCTGGGCGAAGAGGAACGTGTCGGTGATGCCCGGCAGCATCTGGGCCCGGTGGGCGGCCCGCATCTCGTTGGTCGAGATCGGCAGGCGGCCGGGGCGGATCTGGGGGCCGACGATTCCGCCCTCGATCACCATCGTCAGGCGGGGCGCGTGTCGCTGCTGGGCGAGTGCGGCCGCCAGCAGCGGCACGCCCACGCCGGCGAAGACGGTCGTGTCGTCCTGGAGCTGGCGCGAGCCCATCACCGCCAGCAGCTCGCTCGGCGTGACCGTGGCGCTCACGGGGCTCGGGCGCCGGCCCCCTCGGAGCCGAGGCCCGGTACCAGTTCTCGCGCCGCGTCCTGCGCGCGCTTGAGTCGGGCGCCGCCGAACAGCCCCAGGTAGTCCTCGAACGTCGCCGGTGCGTGGACGTAGCGGGCGAGGTAGTCGCCCACGGCGGTCGTCACGCCGCGGGCGTCGATGTCGGCCGTGTACTCGGCGAAGTGGTCGAAGTCGGCGTGGTACCGACCCCACACCTCGTGGGGATACGCGCCGAACGGCTGCAGCACCAGCGCGTCGACGAGGAACCCGGGGATGACCGTCCGATCCGGTCGTCGCCGCGTCTCCTCGTCGGTGACGAGCTCTTCCGTCGTCGCGATGACCGTGGTGGCCGCGCGCGCCATGTCGGCGTCCATGTGGGGATAACCGTCGATCTGGCAATTGCCGAAGCGGTCGGCCCGGCTCACGTGCAGGAGCGTCACGTCGGGGAAGTAGGCGGGGATCGCCGCCAGCGTCTCACCCGTGTACGGGTCCTGGATCGTCCTGGTGCCGGCGACGGCCATGAGATCAGAGCCGAGCATGGTCAGCGCCGGCAGGAAGGGGACGCCCATCCCGGCGGCGCGGAACCGAAGACCGAAGGCGAGATGGCTCCACTCCTCGAGCGCGACCTGCCCGGTCTCGATGTAATGGCGCATGACCTTCGACACGCCCCACGGCAGGCCGATCGACATCCAGGCGGTGACGACGCGGCGCGCGGCGCCCGCGGCCATCATCAGCTCACCCTCCGTGCACATCAGATTGCGGGAGAGGGTGAGGTCCGTGCGCCGTTGCCGGAGGATCTCGCGCACGAGCGCCATCGGCGTGCGGGTGAACAGGCAGCCGCCGGCGACGACGTGGTCGCCGTCCTTCACCCGGCTGGCGGCGTCCTCGAGGCTGGTGAGCTTCTCGCCCGCGGACTTCGCCTTCGCCTCCAGCCGGCGGCGGGCGGCGACGAAGTCGTATTCGCGGGGGTTCAGGTCAGGATCTCCCAGGCGGCCTGGTAGCGGTCGAGATCGCGCTGCGTCTTGGGATCCAGCGGGTGCTCGCGCACGGGCACGTCGACCTTCTTGTCCTCGCCGCAGAGCGCGGTCGTGAAGTACCGCTGGCCGGTGTCGTTGGCCATCGTGACGATCGAGCTCAGCTCGGGGTGCCGCGCCGCCAGCTTCAGCGCGGCGGCCACGTTGCAGCCCGTCGAGATGCCGCAGAAGATGCCTTCCTCGGCGGCGAGGCGGCGCGCCATCGTCAGGCTCTCGTCGGTCGTCGTGGTGATCACGCCCGTGAGCTGGGAGACGTCGAGGTTGTCGGGGATGAAGCCGTCGCCGATGCCCTCGATGCCGTGCGGCCCCCACTCGCGGCGCGCCAGCAGCGCGCACTCGGCCGGCTCCACGGCGTACAGGCGCACCCGAGGCTCTCGCTCGCGCAGGAGCCGCCCGACACCGGACAGTGTGCCGCCGCTGCCCTGGGAGGCCACGAACGCGCCGATCACGCCGCCGGTCTGCTCCCAGATCTCGGGACCCGTGGTGCGGAAGTGTGCCTCGATGTTGTCGGCGTTGTCGAACTGCCCGGGCACCCAGTAGCCGGCCGGATCGCCGGCGCGGATCTCGCCCAGCCGCCGCAGCGACAGGTCGACGTCGCTCTCGCCACCCGGCGTGAACACCAGGTTGGCCCCGTAGGCGCGCATGATCTTCTTGCGCTCCTCGCTCATGCCCTCCGGCATGACGATGGTGCACCGGTAGCCCTTCACCGCGGCGACGAAGGCGCAGGCGATGCCGGCGTTGCCGGTCGAGCACTCGAGCACCCGCATGCCGGGCTTGAGGTCGCCGCGGGCCTCGGCCCGCTCGAACATCCACAGGTAGATGCGGTCCTTGAGACTGCCGCTGGGTCCGAACCACTCGATCTTCAGGTAGACCGCGGGGCGGACGCCGGCCGTCACCCGATTGAGCTTCACCAGCGGCGTGCGTCCGACGGCATCTGCGATCGACGACAGCGCCGTGCGATAGGCGTCCCAGCGGACCGTCATGGGCACGGAATTGTACCTCAGGGCACGCGCAGGCGCCCGTGGAGCACCGGCACCACGCCGCCGCCCACGCGGATGTCGCTCACGTTGCCGTCCCGTGCCCGCAGCCGCACGTGGACGAAGCTCGGCCGCCCCATCTTCGCGCCCTGTTCGCTGACGATCTGTGCGGGGTCGCCGGGAGCGAGCAGACCGTGCTGGATCAGGTAGGCGCCGAGCGGGCCGCTGGCCGAGCCGGTGGCGGGATCCTCGGGGATGCCGGAGGTGTGCGGCGCGAACATCCGCGAATAGGCGCCGGACGGCCACTCGGCCGCGAAGACGAACACGCCGGGGAGCGGCGCGTCCCCGCACGCGCGTCGCATGGCGGCGACGTCCAGGACGGCCTGGTCGACGGCCGCCCGGTCACGCAACGCCACGTAGAGGAAGAGCGAGCCGGTGGTGCCCGTGCAGATCGGCACCCGCGGACAGAGATCGGCCTCGTCGAGACCCAGCGCGGTCGCGACTGCGGCGCGATCGCTCACCGGGGGACCGAAGCTCGGCTCGCGGTGATGCATCCAGACGAAGCTGGGTCGCCCCGGATCACCCTCCAGCTCCACGGGCACCGGCCCGATGCCCTCCTCGAGCGCCGCCGTCCGGCCGCCGAGCCGGCCCTCGGTCGCCAGGACCCACGCCGTCCCGATGGTCGGATGGCCGGCGAACGGCACCTCGCGTGCGGGCGTGAAGATCCGCACGCGGACCGCGCAGTCGGGCCGCGTCGGCGGCAGCACGAACGTCGTCTCCGACAGGTTCATCTCGCGGGCGATCGCCTGCATCTCGCCGTCGGCGAGCCCTCGGCCGTCCAGGAACACGGCGAGCGGGTTGCCGCCGAAGACCCGATCGGTGAAGACGTCGACCTGCACGAACGCGAGCTCACGGCCCATGGCCGTGCAGGATGCGGTGCGGCCACCACGGCGTCAAGCCGGCGGCGCTCAGTCGCCGATCGCGTCGAAGGCCGAGCGGACGTGGCGGACGTCGAGCGCGCCATGCCCGTCCGCCGTGACGGACACGACGTCGAAGCGGCAGCGGACACCGTCGAGCCGGTACCGCTTGAGGTAGTGCTGCGCCAGCCGCGTCAGCCGGCGCTGCTTGTGCCACGATACTGCCGCGGCCGGCGCCTCGTCCCAGCCGGTCCTCCGGCACTTGACCTCGACGAAGACCACCACGCCGTCGTCTCGGCACACGAGGTCGATCTCGCCCTCGGCGAACCGGACGTTGCGCTCGATGACGGCGAGGCCGGCCTGCTGCAGGAACCGCGCGGCGGCCTCCTCGGCCGCCCGGCCGAGCGTCTGTCTGGCGTTCGTCACGTCGCGAGCCTCGCCCGGCACCGCCGGCGGCGTCAACGTCCAATCTTCGCGACGTCAGGCGGCGGCGGCCTCGTGAGCTCGTGGCCGCGCGAACCGCCGCTTGTAGTACGCCACCCACGGCGCGATCAGCGGCGAGCCGAGCAGCGTCGGCCACAGCGCAGGCTCGTCGGCAGGAGCGTGAAGTTCACCACGGTCACCGCGGTCACCGCGGCCAGGGAGGAGGCGAGCCTTCCGGTCATGTGCGTCAACCACCGGCGGTTCGGGACGGCCGCCAGGTGGCTGTGGTCGGCACGAACCTCTCTCGCGGCCTGGCCGCGAGCTGACCCGTCAGTCCGGCCTCCCCGCGAACAGGTCGCCCTGCCGCCACGCGCTCACGAACGAGCGGCGGTGGAGGGTGCAGAGGCCGTGACGGTCGATCGCGGCGATGTGCTCGGCCGTCGCGTAACCCTTGTGCTTCGCGAATCCATACGCGGGGTACTCGGCGTCGAGCTCGCGCATGAGCCGGTCGCGCGTGACCTTGGCCACGATCGACGCCGCCGCCACGCTGGCGCAGCGCGCGTCGCCGTCGACCAGATTGCGCTGCGGGCACGGGCAGGCCCTGAGCGAGACGAAATCGGTGATGATCAGCTCGGGCACCAGGGCGAGCGCGGCCAGCGCCTGGCTCATCGCCACCCGCGTCGCCTCGAGGATGTTGATCCGATCGATCGTGAGGTGGTCCACGATGCCGACGCCGACGGCCACCGCCCGCTCGTGGATCAGCGCGAACAGCTCCTCGCGCCGCTCGGGCGGGAGCACCTTGCTGTCAGCGAGGCCGCGGACGCGACGGTCGGGAGCGATGACCACCGCGGCCGCCACCACGGGCCCGGCCAGGGGCCCGCGGCCCGCTTCATCCACACCCGCCACCCGGGTCAGGCCGGTGCGCCAGGCCTGCGCTTCGAACCGGTACGGCGCCGCCGAGGGCGACACGACCCAGGCGGACGGGCTACTCGTCGGTGGCGGCGCTCGCCGGAACGGCGACGACGCGCTTTTCCTTGAGGCGGGCCGCCTTGCCCGCCAGCGCGCGCAGGTAGTAGAGCTTCGCGCGGCGCACTCGACCCCGTCGCACGACGTCCACCCGGTCGATCCGCGGCGAGTGCACGGGGAACGTGCGCTCGACACCCACGCCATAGGAGATGCGACGCACGGTGAACGAGGCCCGCGCGCCCGCGCCGCGGCGGCGAATGACGGTGCCCTCGAACATCTGCAGCCGCTCCTTCTCGCCCTCGATGACCTTCACGTGCACGCGCACCTGATCGCCGGCCTGAAAGCCCTGGCGGTCTTTCCTGAGCTGCGCGGCCTCCACCACTCCAATCGCGTCCATGATGCCCCTCTTTTCCTTTCCCTGCTCAGCGTCCGTCGCCGTCTGGCGGCGCTTCTCCCAGCGCGAAGCGCTCGATCCAGCGCCGGTCGTCCGCATCCAGCGTGGCCCGCGCCAGCAGGTCCGGCCGCCGCCGCCACGTCAGCCACAGCGCCTGCGTCCGGCGCCAGCGGGCGATACGCGCGTGGTCCCCCGACAGCAGGACCGCGGGAACGCGGGCGCTGCGGAACTCCTCCGGCCGCGTGTACTGCGGGGGCTCCAGCAACCCGCTCGCGAACGACTCGCGCTCGGCGGCGCCCTCGGCGCCGAGCGCCCCCGGCAGCAGCCGGGTGACGGCGTCGGTGACGACGAGGGCCGGCAGCTCGCCGCCGGTCAGCACGTAGTCGCCGATCGAGATCACGTCGTCGGCGAGCCCCGTCGCCACGCGCTCGTCCACGCCCTCGTACCGTCCGGCCAGGAGGATCAGGTGCGACGCGTGCGTCAGCTCGGCGGCGACCTCCTGCGTGAACCGACGGCCGCGAGGGTCCATCAACACCACCCGGGCCTGCGGAGTCTGCAACGCGCCGACCGCCGCGAAGAGTGGCTCCGGTTTCAGCACCATCCCGCCGCCGCCGCCGAACTGGTAGTCGTCGGTGACGCGGTGCTTGCCCTCCGCGTAGTCTCGGAGATTGACCACCCGGATGTCAACGAGCCCGCGCGCTCGCGCACGCCCGAGAATGGACTCCGAGACGGCCGGCTCCACCATCCCCGGAAACAGCGTCACGATGTCGATCCGCATGGCGCGGCCCGTCCTACAGGTCCAGCAGTCCCTCCGGCGGCTGGATCACCACCCGGCGCCCCTCGACGTCGACCTCCACCACGATCTCGGCCACCGCGGGAATCAGATGCTCGCGCTCGGGGCCGCGCACGACCCAGAGGTCGTGGGCCGGCGCCGGCTCGATGCCGCTCACCTCGCCGACCGCCCGGCCGTCCCCGGTCACCACGCGGCAGCCGACGAGCTGCCACGGGTACAGGTACCCGGGTGGCGGCGGCAACGCCTGGGCGCGGGGGAGCGCCACCAGCCTGCCCACCAGCGCCGTCGCCGCCTCGATCGAGTCACAATCCGCGAGCGAGAGCAACACGGCCTCGCCCTGCCGCCGGGTCCCCGTGATCCGTCGGACGACGCGGGTGTCGCTGGCCTCGTCCCACAGCACGCACTCGCCCAGCCCCTCGAAGCGCTCGGGACGGTCGGTATGCGGCGTCACCCGCACCTCGCCACGCAGCCCGTGGGGGCGCGCCACCTCGCCGATGACGACGAGGGCGCCGGTCGCCGTCACCCGACAGCCTACTCGACGATCTCGAGGACGGCGCGCTTCTTCATCTTCGTGGCGTTCGCGTTGAGGATCGTGCGCAGTGCCCGCGCGGTGCGGCCCTGCTTGCCGATCACCTTGCCGAGGTCGGTCTGGGCCACCCGGAGCTCGATCACCGTGACTCGCGCACCCTCCACTTCCACCACCCTCACCTCGTCGGGCTCGTCGACCAGCGCCTTGGCGATGTACTCCACCAACTCCCGCATGACGCCTGCTACTCCTCATCCGCGGCGACGCGGCGTGCTACGGTCCTACGCTTTCCGCCTTCGTGGCCACCGCGATCAGCTTTTTCACGGTGTTCGAGGGCTGGGCCCCCTTGCTGATCCACGCGCTCGCCCGGTCCCGGTCGATCTTCACCGTCGGCGGCTGGGTCACCGGATTGTAGTGGCCGATGATCTCGATGAAGCGGCCGTCGCGCGGGGCGCGCGAGTCCGCCACCACCACGCGGTAGCGCGGTCGCTTGCTCGAGCCTTCACGTCGCAGTCGAATCGTCACCGCCACGTCGTCACCCCCTCAGGGTCGGAAAGCCCGGCAGGTTCTTCAGCTTGCCGAGCTTGCCTTCCATGCCTTTGAACTGCTTCATCATCTTGCGCAGCTGCGCGTACTGCTTGAGCAGCCGGTTCACGTCCTGCACGCTGGTGCCGCTGCCCCGCGCGATGCGCTGGCGGCGGCTGCCGTTGATGATCTCGGGACTGCGTCGCTCGGGCGGCGTCATCGACGCGATGATCGCCTCGAAGCGGCCGAGGTCGGCCTGCTCTCCGTCGAGCTCGGCCGGAGCGCCCTTGAGCATCTTGCCGAAGGGCAGCATGCCCATGATCTGGTCGAGCGGCCCCATCTTGCGGAGCTGCCTGAGCTGCTCGCCGAAATCGTCCAGCGAGAAGCTATCCTCCCGGAGCTTGCGCACCAGCTCCTGAGCCTTCGCCTGATCCACGCTCTCCTGAGCCTTCTCGACGAGCGACAGCACGTCGCCCATGCCGAGGATGCGGGAGGCCAGCCGGTCGGGGTGGAAGGGCTCCAGGGCGTCGGTCTTCTCGCCCATGCCGACGAAGGCGATCGGTCGGCCGGTGACGTGCCGCACCGAGAGCGCGGCCCCGCCGCGAGAGTCACCGTCCATCTTGGTGAGGACGATGGCGTCGATGCCGACGGCCTGGTTGAAGCGCTCGGCGACGGTGACGGCGTCTTGCCCGGTCATGGCGTCGACGACGAGCAGCACGTGGTGCGGCGCGACCTCGCGCTTGATCGCCTTCAGCTCGTCCAGCATGGTGTCGTCGATGTGCAGACGGCCGGCGGTGTCCAGCAGCAGTGGCGTCAGGCCCCGGGCGGCGGCCTCGTCGCGGGCCGTCCGGCAGATCTCGAGCGGCGTCTGGCCCGGCCCGCCCACGACGGGCACGCCGATCTGGCCGCCGAGCGTGCGCAGCTGGTCCTGGGCGGCGGGGCGGTAGGTGTCGGCGGCGGCAAGGATCGGATGCTGGCCCTGCTTGCCGTACATGCGGGCGAGCTTGGCCGCCGTGGTCGTCTTGCCCGAGCCCTGCAGACCGATCAGCATGACCACGGTCGGCGGGTGGGGGGCCGTCGCGAGCCGGTGGCCGCTGCCGCCGAGCAACTCGATCAGCTCGTCGTGAACGACCTTCACCACCTGCTGGGCCGGCGTCAATGACTTGAGGACGTCCTGCCCGACGGCTTTCTCGCGCACGCGCTCCATGAAGCCGCGCACGACCTTGAAATTGACA
>Ga0268386_10000410_pt1 | contig 26769 bp, 23 predicted proteins | sample RVTome_15_FD_200260 | JGI IMG/M metagenome (GOLD analysis project Ga0268386, IMG submission 200260) | Soil microbial communities from uranium-contaminated site in the Upper Colorado River Basin, Wyoming, United States - RVT150D86... ... | reverse complement strand
CCGACCGTCCTCGGGGCACCACCTGCCGAGCCACCGTCTCCGTTGCCGCGTCGCATACGGGGCATGTTGAACGAGATCATGCTCGGTGGAATGCAGCACGGCGCGCCCGGCTGGATGCCGAAAGTCGAGAAGCCGCATGCTGCCGTCGGCGTTGAGTTCCGTTCACCGTTTCTGGACCTCGACCTGCTGCGCTTTTCCTTCGAGCTTCCGGAGCGTTACAAGCTCCGGGGATTCCAGGACAAGTTCATACTTCGACGAGCTCTGCTGCCTTTACTTCCCGGCGAAGTCGTCAGCCGGCCGAAGTTCCCGCAGCGCATGGACTATGACCTGAAGCTCAGCGAAGTACTCGATGCCATGGCGGACGACATTATCAGTCCGAGGGATGTGCGGCAGCGAGGTTTCTTCGACCCCGGCGAGATTGATGTCCTGCGGCGCCGTCGTCCAGGCAGACCGTATGGTGATAATCGGGCGATGCGCTTGTGGACCTTGATTGCGACCGAACTATGGGCGCGCCAGTTCCTGGATCACCGCGCAGGCGCCGGCGCGGCGCCTTAGTTGTTGGGTTATTCGCTGCCCGGTCTCTGACAGCTGCAGACGTCGGGCGATTACGACGACTGCGGCCTATAGCAGGCCGCGGCTCTGGTACCACTCCATCGTCAGCTTAAGCCCTTCCTCGAGATTGACGCGTGGCCGGAATCCGAGCTCCGTCCGGGCTCGGGAAATATCCCAGCCACGGTTCGTACCGAACCAGGTCAACCGTCGGCGGAATAGCGGCGGCTCGTAATTGAACGGCTTGCTGGCAACTTCCATGAAATAGGCCAGGGCGTGCACAGGGGCAGGCCAGGGAAACCGGTACAGCCTGACCTCTGTACCCTGGACTCTACCAATGAGCTTGACGAGTTCATTCAACGAAACGTATGCGTCGTCACCTAGCAGATAGGTGCGCCCGCGCGCCCCGGGGACATCCGCCGCGAGTAGGAAACCATCAACGAGATTGCCGACGAATACGGGATGGTTGAATATCTTCCCGGAGCCGAGCATCAAGAAACGGCCCTTTTTGCACATTCTGAAAAGCTTCAACCAGCCATGCGTGTCGCCTGGCCCGTAAATCGATGTCGGCCGGACGTTCACGATGTCCATGCCGGCGGCGACGTATTTGTCGCAGACGGCCTCAGCTGCTACCTTCGCTTCGCAGTAATAGTCTATAGGCGCTATCGCCGAATCCTCGTTACCCGGTACCCGGTCTGCCGGCAGGGATCCATGCACCCCTTGAGTTGAGCAGTGAACGACGCGCCGCGTTCCTGCCAATCTCGCCGCTTCCAATAATCGCTGCGTTCCCTCTACATCTACTTTATGGAACAGTGGCGCGCCCTGGTGGATATCACGGAATGCCGATGCCAGATGAAAAATCACCTCTTGACCGGATACTGCCATTTCCAGCTGGTCTTTGTTCGCCACCGAGGCGATGATGAAATTCACGCCTTGCGATTTCAGTGGATTGGTGTCGAGTGGATTGCCCGCGCTGATATCCAGCACTGTAACCGCGTCGCCACGTTCAACGAGGGCGCGCACCAGGTGGATACCGGTAAAGCCGGCGCCGCCGGTGACGAGAACCTTCATGCCGTATTCCTGTTAAGGTTGTCGATCGCCGCTTTCCCTCGTCGCGGTCGGATATGTTGTAGCTAACAGCCTCAATTCGAGCTCGCCGTAGAACGTGTGCAACTTTTGCTTGTAGGCATAATAGCTGTACTGGTGCTGGACACGTTTCCTTCCGGCAGCGCCCAAGGTCGCTCGCAGCGTCGGATCCTTGACCAGTGGCATAATCGCGTCCGCAAAGGACTGCGCTCCCGGTGCTGCCAGCTGTGCAATTGAAGAGTCGAGGACCTGCGTGTGTGAATAGATGTCGGTTGCCACCACCGGCTTTCCTGACTGAAGATAAGCGTATAGCTTCATCGGGGTATTGTCGCCCTGAGTACGGGGCGAAAGGAGAATGTCAGCCTGCCGCAGATAGGCTGGCAGATGACTCAGCGGTCTCGGACCCAGAAAATGCACTGCGTCGTCTATCGACAGCCGCTTGCACTTTGCACGGTACGTGTCGATGTCCTTCTGTATGCCCCCGATAATGACAATTTGCGCCTGGTGCAGCTTCATCGCTTGCCGACTCAAGGCGAAACTTTCAAGTACCAAGTCGATCCCCTGGTAGGGTTCCAGGTTTCCGACATAAAGCAATATCGGGCCTTGCAGGCCGATAGCGTCGCGAAGATTGTCGACTGCAGTGGCCGGCAGCCGGTGCTCCGTATCGGCCACATCGTGGAGCAGGCATATGTGCTTCTTTTCATCGTAGAAACGCGCGGTGTCGACGAGCGCCTGGCATACTGCGATAACGGCCATGCTACGTTTTACCGCTATGCCTTCCATGTGACGCAGAAGAGGCGACAGCGGCCTGAGGTACGGCATCTTTTCCACCATTTGTTGTGCAAGCGAGGAATCCATGTCGTAGACATAGGGCACGCGAAAGATGGCTTTGAGCAGTATTGCTATAAAGGCGGACTCCTCGACCGCGTGGACGATATTGTAACTTCCTCGAGCCATCATCCGCGTCGCAACGCCAATCATCATGAAGTCGGATAAAACTTTTCGAAAAGAAAAGCCGGGACGGATCCCGCGGATGAAACCTGGCGTTCTTCGTATCGTCACATTCGGGTAGTAGACGTTTTCGCCCTCGCCGAATGTCAGTACATCGATTTCGTCACCGCGTTGACTCAGGGTCTTGATTAGGAGTCTTGTTGCAATAGGCGTGCCTCGTTCCTGATAAAAGGGGTGCGGGGCAAGTAACAGGACCCTCATCTCTGTTCGCAGCTACTTAACGGACACGCTTAACTTGCATAAATAACTGGTTGCGAAAAAAATTCAGCACGCCCACGCGCGCGCCGTACTGGACCGGCGAGCACTTGAGCGATAACAACCTGTGCTTGAGGTCTTGAGCCGGTGTTTCGAGCGACAAGGGACCCTTTAACATAAAACCAAACCGGCCGGCTTGTTGTTGTTCCGACACCCTTGGCAGAGGATCGGTGCCGGCGAGTACCGGAATGCCCTGTCGCTTTGCAGTGCGGAACAGCCGCGGCGTCGGCCACAACCAGGGTCTTCCACCATTATCAGATACCATCAACCGGACCTTGCTGTGCATAAGCCGCGATTCGACGTGGCGTCCCCGGCTTCCGAACCATTTACCCACCCCCCAAGGCAAGACCGGCACGCCTCCTGCACGATCAACCTGCGTCACTAACGTATCAAGCGGCGCGCCGTCGGCAAATGGCTGCGCCAGAAAATACGCGGATACCTCCAGCCTTTCCGCACTGACTAGCTGGCGGCCCGCGACCAGAACCAAGCGAGCATCATCGTCACGCCGAAGGCACAGTGCGCTTGAGTCGCGGGTGCGCGAGATCTCCCATCGACCGACATTTTTCGTTTCGGCCAGCTCCGCGAATACCTTGTCGCCCTTCGATTCCGTGAATATCAGTACGCACTGAAAATTCTTTGCCAATCCATTTTTCGCCGTTATGGCGCGGACATGACGCCAGGCTCCGTCGAATACCTGCTGCACATCATAGCAGCGGTACACATGAACATGCCCGTCAACAAAAACCGCTGTATGGGAGTCCGGCGACACCCTAGCTCTGCCTGTCGAAGACAACAGGGCGCCGGCGACCATCGCCTTGTACGCATTCGCTGTAGGGTGCATTAGTGCTGGAAGATGCTGCTAGCGCCGAGTGAATAGCACTTTGGGGCCGCGGCGTATCACTGCCGGCGAAACCCCTTCCTATCCAGACAGGATTCATCCAAATGTCCGTCCGGTACTACTGTCATGCGAATGTGGATGACGAGACTACCAAAAGGGGAATGCAAATGACACGATCCATCCTGTTCCTGCTTGCCTGTGTAGCGATGCCGCAGCTGTCCACCGCGCAGGAATCCGGTCACCCGGCTCATGCCAGGTCGGCGCCTACGCGATGTCGGATGGATCCCGCTGGAACGGCTCAAGTCGGCCTGGCGCAACGAACGGAACATGGAATGGTCGAGGTGGAGGAGGTCCCGAAGGGCCCCGGCTTGCGGGCCGTTATGCCGAAGGTTATTTCGATCTGTTGTTCGATTGGATCCATCGTCAGGGACGGTCTGCCGGTCTGCCTCGACGTTAGCATGACTCCGCACGGCCGGCGGGGTCTCCTTTGATAGGATGTCGATCTCTCTTATCAGCAGACACGGAGGCATCCCGATGAAGCGCTTCAACCAGGACGAAGGAACCAGGCGGTCGCCCGCTGTTTGCAGCGCACCTGCCGGACGATTACTTGCTCGCCTTGCGTCTGCGATGGCCATGATGCTGCTCGCAGCGTGTGGACAACGGGGAGCCGAAACTTCGGCGCCGCCCGCCTCCAGCGACAGATCCGCGGAGGCGGTCGCATTCGTCGGCGTCACCGTCATTCCCATGGACAGCGAGCGTAACCTTCCCGCCCATACGGTCGTGGTCACCGACGGGCGCATCAGTGCGGTCGGACCCGCCGACGAAACCGATGTGCCGCAGGATGCCATCCGGGTGGACGGCAACGGAAAGTACCTAATGCCGGGACTGGCGGAGATGCACGCGCATATTCCGGGTTCCGGGGACCGCCAATACGCGGAGGATGTGTTGTTCCTGTATGTCGCCAACGGCGTCACCACGATTCGCGGTATGGCCGGTGATCCGTTGCACCTGGAACTGCGGGAAGAGACCGCTGCCGGCGAGCTGATCGGTCCGGCCATTTACGCCGCGGCACCCGGCATCAGCGGCGACAACGCGCCGACACCCGGCGACGCCGAGCGCGCCGTGCGGGAACGCGCCGCCGCCGGTTACGATCTGCTAAAGGTGTTCGAGATGCTCCCGGACAGCTACGCGCGCATGGCCGGCACGGCGCACGAAGTCGGAATACCGTTCGCCGGTCACGTTCCGGAGTCGGTGGGCCTTGTCGGGGCCCTCGATGCCGGCCAGGCATCGATCGATCATCTCGACCGCTACCTGGAGTTCATGGCGCCCGGATATCTGGACATGCCGGACCGGCAAGCCGGATTCTTCGGCAGCGGGCTGGTCGACATCGCCGACACCGCCCGCATTCCGGAGGCGGTCGAGCGCACGCTCGCTGCCCGTACCTGGAATGTGCCCACCCTGAGCCTCGTCGAGCACCTCGCGTCGCCGGAACCTGCGGAGCAGATGATCCGGCGGCCGGAAATGCGCTTCATGCCGAAGAGCATATTGGAGAGCTGGGTGCGCTCGAAGAAGGAGTACGCCGCGCGGCCGGACTTCCAGCCCGAAGCGGCCAGGCGGCTTGTGGAAATTCGGAGGCAACTCGTGAAGGCTCTGCACGATGCCGGCGCCCCGCTGGCACTGGGCTCGGACGCGCCTCAGTTTTTCAACGTGCCCGGTTTCTCTATCCACCACGAAATGGCGATGATGGTCGCGGCCGGCCTTTCGCCGTATGAGGTGCTCGTCACCGGCACGCGGAATCCGGCTGCGTACTTCGGCACCCCGGAGGAATTTGGTACGGTGCAGGTCGGGCGCCGGGCCGACCTGATCCTCCTCACCGCGAATCCGCTCGAGGACATCGCCAATGTCCGGCACCGCGCCGGTGCGATGGCGCGAGGTCGATGGTTGCCCGGGTCCATGATCCAGGAGCGCCTCGAGCGCATCGCCGACCGACTGGGTGATGAATGAGCGCGTCGCGGCTCCCGGCGCAACCATTTGGCGACAGCCTGGCTTGAGCGGTGTGGCTGACCGACGGGTTAGGATACCTACATGCTTGCGATCTTCGATGCTGCGCTCGTCGTACCCGTCTGGCTGTTGAGCCTCCTCCTGTTGCTCGTAGTTGCGCTCGGACTGGTTATCTGGTCGCTGAAGCATCGGCGCGACCCTCACTTTCGCATCAAGACCGATGCGCCGTTGCCCGATCTCTTGCCATCCGTTGCCGGTCTCACGCACGGCCAGCTCATTGACGGCAATTCCGTCGAGGTTGTCGAGAACGGCAGGTACTTTGACCTTCTATTGAGCGACATTCGGGCCGCGCAACGATCGGTGCATTTCGAAACTTTTCTCTGGAAAGACGGTGAGATCGGCAGGCAACTGTCCAATGCCCTGGCGGAGCGCAGCCGGGCCGGAGTCTGCGTGCGCGTGCTCGTGGACGCGAGGGGCGGCAAGGGCATGGGCTCCGAGACACGTTGCCGGCTCGGGGACGCCGGCTGCACGTTCGCTGCCTTCCACCCGGGCGGCCTGCGCGCGATCGGCCGCTTCAATTACAGGGATCACCGCAAGCTTGCCGTGCTCGACGGCCGCGTCGCCTACGTCGGTGGCCATTGCATCGTCGATAACTGGCTTGGCGATGCTGAAGACAAAGAGCACTTTCGGGACGTCTCCGTGCGCCTTCGCGGACCGATCGTGCACGCAATCCAGTCCACATTCAGCGAGAACTGGGTAATGACCACGGGCGAGCTGTTTCTCGGCGACGACGTGTTCCCCGAGCTCACAAACGAAGGCGGAATTCCGATCCACGTCGCGCGCATCACGCCTTTCGGTTCGGCGTCGGCGGTGAAGATACTGCACCATCTGATCATCTGCTGCGCTCGGAAGCGGATTTTTATTCAGAATCCTTACTTCCTGCCGGATCCGGAAGGCATCGAGCTTCTCGCGCAGGCCGTGGAGCGGGGAGTCGACGTGCGGGTGATGACTCCATCCACGGGCGGATCGGACATGCCCATCGTGCAGCACGCGGCCCACCACAACTACGGCAAGCTGTTGGCTCACGGCGTGCGCATTTTCGAGTATCGGAAAACACTGTTGCACCAGAAAGTGATGACCGTCGACGGTTGCTGGTCGGCGATCGGGTCGAGCAACTTCGACGATCGCTCCTTTGAAATCAACGACGAAATCACGCTCGGCTTTAACGACTCGGCGCTCGCCGAAAAACTCGAAACGATGTTTGAGCGCGATGCCAGGGATTGCGTGGAGCTCACGAGCGAAGCGTGGTCCAAGCGCAGCCTTGCGCATCGACTTCTCGACGGCGCCTTGTACCTGGTCAACGAACAGCTCTGATCTCATTCAAGCTTGAGGACGATTTGAGATGACCATCGCTGTCGTCTCGACGCTGGAACAGTTGCGTGACCTCATCGACGATCCGCGTTCTCCGTAGTTTGCGGAACTGCCGAGAGCGCCGACCACGATCGCTTCGAAATAGCGGCTCAGGCGTTCGTTGGGGAACCAGAGTTTCATACCGTCGCCGACGTCAGGCGTCCGCCAGCGGCGGCACCTTGCCGCCAAGCAGCTCTGAACTGCCGAACCCCATACGGCGATGAATCTTCAGGACATCTGCAACTTTTGCATCAAGAACATGTACACGCTCTTCAGGCAGATACAGAATCGTACCGCCGGTCGCACTCGGCGCCTCCGGAACGACGACGGTCACAATGCCGTCGCCGTGACGCTCGACAACGAATGCAAGTTGCCATCCGTCCGTCCAGACGAGCGCCACCTGCATGCTGCCGGCGTTCTTGCCGCCCAGTTCCTCGCCGATGGATTCAATGATCCGGTAGGCCGCGACCCGGCCCAGCAGATTCGACTCGATCCAGCTTCGTATCCTGCCGCCGAAGCGGGATTGCGCGACCAGTCCGGCAAGGAAGCAAGCCAGTACGATCACGACGGTTGCGATCAGGATCGCGACCGTGGCACCCCTGAACAGCGGCACGTCCAGTCGTTCGGCCGCACGGTGGAAAATTGGCGACAAGGTGCGCAGCACGTAGCTGATCAGGAAAAACACAAAGGCGAAAGGCAGCAGGAACACCAGCCCGCCTGTCACGGTGGTTTTGAAGAAGCGCAGGATTTGCATCACTCGGCGGGAGTCGCCGCCGAACCGGCCCGCGCCGGGTACCGGGTGAACAGCTCGGCCACGACCCGGTCGATAGCCGGGCCGGGATTCTCGAGTGCTTCGTCCGTTATCTTCCCTTCGGCAATACCTTCCCAGACGAGCTGCTTGCGCCTCGCATCGATGAGGTCGACGTTCGCCGTGCCGGTCTTGTAGTTGACAGTTTGCACGTCGGTCGAATACGCGGGCCAGCCGGTATACAGTCCATAGCGATAGCCGTAGTAGCCCGCGCCGACGGTTGCCGAGGGCGTGCTCCGAATGTCCGTTTTCTCCCGTATTGCAACGAAGAAATTCACGAGCAGATCCGGATTGCTGTCGACGTGGCGGTAACCGCGCGCATCCAGTTCGTGTCCGACGGCGCGCTTGAAATGCTCGGTGATGAGTGTGGAATAGCTGGCTCGATCGGTGCCCAGTTCACTCGCATAGCCGTAAGTTTGATACGACGAAAAGTCTGCGGAACTGTCATAGTCCGCGCGGATCGTCGGGCCGGAGGAAGCGCACGAGGCCAGCATGCAAAGACAAACCACGCCTGCCGGAAGTAGGGACCATTTCTTGTTCACGTTTCAATCTCCAGGTAGGCGCCTTCGCCCGGAACCGCCTTGGATCCACACTGTCCGGATCGTTCAACGCCCGTATCGCGACGGATCATTGCTCCGGCGATCGTCAGTCTAGAAAAGCCGGCCGGTCCGGGATATCAATTTTGCGCAAAGCCCGCAAGGTGCGCCGCCGGAGTCAACCGCCTGCATCTCCCTCGGCCTTCGCGGCCAGCCCGAACGCGAGCGCCAGGCTGTCCTGGATCAGCAGGACGACGGTAGTCGCGCAAATCGGCATCAGCAGGAGCGAACGCACGAAGACCCTGGATGGTCCCGATTCGTACTGGGTGGCGGAATAGGTCCAGGCTACCGGCAGCATGACGACTATCGTCGTCAGCAGTGTCATCCCCAGGAACAGCACGGTTGCCCCGATGTGTTCGGGCGTGATCTCGACAGCCGGCGGCCGGGGATCGAGAAATTCAGGATTGACACCGGCCGACGAATCGGGAGCGTCTAACCCGGAAACGTCGAGCGCATCGCTGCCGCCGAACGGCAGGTAGCGCAGCAAGTCGGCGTTGACGAGCAGCAGGAAGACGACAATCGTGATGACGATGGTGTAATGGACGAGCAGCCTGACTATCAGCCGTCGCGGTGCGATGTTCCTGGTCAACGCTTGCCCCCACTCACCGCGGCGCGAAGATGACGAACGCGACGAGGCTGATCGGAGGCAGCCCGCCTTGCCAGTCCGAGGGCCTCAGCCAGTCCTGATATCCAGAAAAGATGTATTGCGCCCAGGAGCAGCAAACAGAAGAAACCCTCGCGACGTAATGAAGCGGATGAACGCCTCGTCTTCGCGAAGGAAGGTCTGGAAGCTGATGTTGTACGCCCAGAGAACCACGAACGCCGTGACGCCTCCGAGCATGCTGAGCCCGCCGGTAAGCGTCAGCGCACCGTCGGTTGCGAAAAAGCCTGCGTAGACCGCGGGCCGGAACAGGAGCACGCTCATCAGGACGTGCACCAGCACCAGCAGGAAACCGGTCATGCCAAGGACCTTGCGTGCATTGAGCCAGGCTTCTGGAACGCTCGCACCCAGATTTTTCAGCGGCCCCAGTGAGAAATTGATCGTCAACAGGACGAAGGCCGCCAGACACAGCGCCTTGTTGAGAATGTAAAACGGGAAATCCGTCCAGGGCACAGATCCCGCGACATGGTATCGCAGCACCGCGTAGCTGATCGACAGCAACAAGGTGACGGCTACGATGCCCGGAGCGGAGTTTCTGGTAGCACTGTCTGCCTGTGTCATTGAAGCTCCCCCGTATGCAACGCAGTGCCGGAGCGGCCGCGGCGGGGTGTCAAGTGTGACGCTCGCACTCCTCGTTATCTGCTAGACCTTCCAGACGACTTCCAGCCGGGCGGCGTTCAGGGTCGGATCCGGCGCATCGCCGCTGCTGCCCACCTGGAAGTTGGTTGCCGTGTAGTCCGGCGTCAACACGTCGTGGGTCGTTCATTCCCGAGTTGCCGATGCGGAGTAATTGCGGCTTCGCGTTGCGCGGCTCGTACCGTGTCGCAGTCAGTGTCCTTGCGATGGTTTGGTAGCGCGAACGACCCGGCCGTTCAACGCTTGCAACGGTCGGAAGTTGTTGCCCAGGATCCGTCGAAACGACTCGAATTGCGCCCGAGATAGCCTGGCAGGTCTGGTGAGCACCACCCAGGTTACGGTTTCGCTGCACGGTGGCGTCGTGAGGGATCCTTCGTACGTGTAGTACGACCTGGTATTGGTGAGCGCGTCGGCGAGATTGATTGGATCATCAGTCTCGGTTGTGTCTCCGTTTCGCTCGGGCAGCCCGGCGCCGATCAGCTTCTCTATGAACGAGTTGGCATGCGACCCAATCTCGAAAAGCATTCCCAGCACGAGGTTCGTATTGCCCGAGCTGAAAACCGCATGAAGCTCCATGACCCCATGGTCGCCTCCTATCGTGTGCTCGGACAGAGTATGGAAGTGGAACTGCTGGAGCTCGTACTGCGTACCCTCGAAGTAAATCGAGCTGCCGGTACCGTCATAGTGTTGCTCAATCGTGTGGCCGTTGTTGAAGATGTCGATTGTCGCAGGGTAAAGCAGCAGGTCCAGGCGTGTAAGGCTCTTGTCGAACGATACCTTTCGGATATTGATCGGCGACTGTCGTGCGCTGCCCTCGGGCCCGGCGCACGCTTCCCACTCGGGGTTGAGCCCGGACCAATGGGCCGGTCCGTCGTCACCGCTGTACTGAAATTCCTGGGCATCGGCCACGCCGACGACACTGAGGGCAGTGGGCAACAAAAGAAGCGTCGTCAGGCGGGTGATCGTCCACTTTGCAGCCATGGGGTTCATGGTCGTTATTCTCCTCGTAACATCCGTGGAATGGGAGGTCAATGCATGTTGAATTTGCCAGCACCCGCATCGGACCGATATCAAAAACGCGCACAAGCGAGATCGGCAGAGGATGCCGTTACCGGTGACAGCGAGGGTCCCATATCGTCCCTTCAGTCGTTATCTGTCCATGTACTTGTCCAGGGCGGCCCGCGCCTTGTTGAGAATGTAGAACGGAAAGGCCGTCCAGGGCACAGGACCGGCGACATGGTATCGCAGCATCGCGTAGCCGCGACCCGGTCGATACCCTCACCGGTCGCGTCCGGGCGGCGATCTTTCTCAGCGCGCCATGTTGCTGTCGAGAAACTCGCGAAACAACCTGGCCCAATGCTGTGCCGCCTGTTCGACGCTTGACCAATCCGTTTCAGTACCGGTCGCGGTTGCGAACGCCGGGGTCTGCGCGCTATCCGCAGCTCGCGCCAGGACATCACCGGTCTGCGAATCCTTCAGCTCCATCAGGAAGACGAGCGATCCCGGCCGGGCCATGTCGCGCACGTCGCTGCGCATATGAAAGGTATCTGCGCCGCTCGCCGCACGCATATCGATCAGCGTCGGCTGCACGGACATCGTGTGCGGTCCCGGCTTGTCCGTGATCGTATAGCCGCTCAGTTCGGCAAGGAACGCGTTGCGGAAGATCTGGCGTATGCGACGCATGTCCTCTCCCGATGCGGGAGCGCTCTCGGGGAAATAGATGCCGGCGTCCTGGGGAAGGAGACTGTCGTAACGACTGAAGTCGGCGCCTACCGCGATCTGCGCGGATTCCACCTGTGCGTTCTTTTTGACGTTGAAGCTGCGCGTCTCAACGGTCGTGCAGGCGAAGAGGCACCCGGCAAGGGCAAGGATGAGCGCGACTCGCCGCACTCCTCCGCAAACGCTTTCAACCATGGTGCTCTCTCCGTCGTTGCTCCGCCAATGATGCGCCGACTCCGGGTGCACGGCAACGATCCCCCGCGCGGCCGGCTCCGCCGTCGCCGCCTAGCGCGCCGTCGCACTTTCGTTCATCTGTCGAGCCAGCGCCTCGCGCGCCCCGGCGCCTGCTTCTTCACACGGGTTCGCATCGCGCGATAACCTGTCCCACGCGGCTTTCGCCAGCACCGAGAGCCCGCCGGTTGCGACCGCGGCGCCGCCGGCCACCAGCACGCCTTTCTGGTCCAGGCTTAGCCGCGGCGCGGAAAGCGTACCGACGATCTTGACGTAGGGATTCACGATCTCGGCCGCGCTGATGCCCAGCGACTGCCGCGGCAAGGTACGAACGCTCATGTCCATTGTCTCGGTATCGAGATCGATTGCTGCGTGGCTCAGGATCCTGATCTTGTCGGTCAGTACGAGGATGTTCGATGGACTGCTTGCGCGACCGTCGACGATTTCGACGGGCAGGATGATGCATTCGAAAACCGTGAACTCGCCGGCCTTGTAGAAAGGGTTGATCGTCGACAGGATCTCATCGAGCAGGTTACCGTAGAGCGCCTGCAGGAACGGGTAATTGCGCATGCGGCCGCCGCCTGAATCGGCCAGCAGGTAGCCGTTCAGATTTCGCGCGATGGCTCGCAGGTTGTCACCGCTGGAGGTCAACCGGGAATCGATGTCCCCCGTGAGTGGCTGGCCTGTACTTGTTTCGTCGAAGCCGAGGGCGAATTCGCGCGCCGTCATCGAGAATGCATACCGGCCGCTGTCGGCGCTAACGCTGGCCGTTGCATCGAGGCGTCCGGTCCTGCCTCCGAAACCGAAACGCGGTACGTCCAGTGTGCCGTCGCGCAGGCTCGCATCGACGTTGAGGTTGCGCAAATGCAGGTCGGCGCGCTCGAACGCCGCAATCCGTAGCCGGAACGTGCCATTGACGGCCCTGAGCGCGTCGAGGTCGACCGGCGCATCCGGGATGAGCCGGGCGCCAGGCTGCCTGGCCGTTGGCGGTTCTTCTCCCGCGTCCGGTGCGCGCGGGTGCAGGGCGAAGCTGTCGGAATGCAGGTCGAGGTTGACCTCGGGCACCGGCCCGGGACGAATGCGGATGCTGCCGCCGATGCTGCCCTCGTCGATTTCCAGGTTCAGATTCTCGACGGCAAGGTCGTGGTCCTGGCCGGTGACGAGCGCTCCCAGTTTGACGGAGCGGTCTCGCAGCGGCTCGCCGTCGATGCTCCCCAGCCGGGCGATGCCTGGGATCGCAGCCGTCAGGTTCAGCCGGGTCGCTTCCAGCGACTCGCCGTAATCGACGGTCCCGCTCGCGTTCAACCGGGCATCGCCCAGCGTCGCATCGAGCGCTTCGATGGACCATCGACTCCCGTTCCGCGTGCCGCGAAACTCGAGCCCGTAGGGCAGATCGGCGAGATGCAGCGGACCCACCGCTCCGATCAGGGCGCGCACGTTTTCACCGCTACCACGGACGTCCAACTTCGCGCGGTCGAACGACAGCGGCCAGCCGACTTCGACATCGGCAGCCAGCGCCGCGAACTCGCGCTCGAAGCGGAAACGCTCGAGTTTGAGCGTGCCATTTCCTATCACGGCGTCGCTCGAGAGGCGGAAGGGCCCCGGACGGATGCGATGTGTGCCGAGCTCGGGTAGCAGCTGCTCGAAAGCCGGACCCTCTATCGACAGGCTCGCCCGGGACCCGGCCATGTCCTTGCGGCGACTGACGAAGACGTCGCCGGTGAGTCCGGTTTCACCGACACTGCCGGACACCTTTTGCAGCGTGTAACCGGTATCGTCGATTCGCAGGTCTGCGCTGACGCGGTACGGTTGCCCGGGCATGCCGTTCAGCGGATACACGGCGGTTGCAAAGTCGGCGACACTGTCGCCTTCGAGCTGCAATTCGAGGGCGCTGCCGCGCAACTCCGCCGCGGCGCCGATCACGCCGACGAACTTCGCCTCGTGTTCGCCCGCGGCCGCGACTCCTTGTCTGACGTGAATGCCGTCCGCCTGCCATTCCACGTCGCCCGACAGGGCAACCGGAACGACACCCGGACCCTCCACGCCCCACGCAGTCGCGATCGCTGCGAGGCTGTCACCGGCGAACCGCAGATTCGCGCGGCTTCCGAAATGTTCCGGCGCGGGCCCGAGTGTGCCGGTCGCCGACAGTTCGCCGAGTGTCGTCCGGACCAGGACACGGAACGCTTCGGCCTGCGCATCGGTCGCGTCCAGCTCCAGTTCGGCCAGGAACGGCCCGCGGACGCCGTCGGGGATCGGCGCCAGTTTTCTCAGGCGTTCGATCGCCGGCCCTTCGATCCGGCCGGAAACGCTCGCATTGCCCAGGCTGGGGAATTCCGGTAACTGTCCGGCTGCCGCCGCCTTCGCGTCGCCGAGGTCGAGTGTCGCGTCGCGAATACTTAAGCGCGATCCGTCCCGTTCCACGTCGAGCGACAGCGCGAACGGTACTTCGCTCACCTCGTGCATGCCGAACAGGCCGAAAATCCGGCCGAGATTCGGGCCGGCCGCACGCGCGGTCAATTCGGCATGCTCGAGGTGCTGCAAATCGGAAAAAGTGCCCGCCGCATCGATGCGCGTCTCACCGGCATTGCCGACAATCGTGAGCGCGAGCGGCCCATCGTTGTCGCGCGGTTCAAGCGATCCCTTGAGGTTGACATCGCCTTTGCCGTGCTCGCCGAGGCCGGCCATTACGTACAGGTCGTTCATGGAGGGTCCACTGACTGAAAACTCGAACGCCGGCAGGCGGGGTTCGGTCAGCGAGTCGACATAGCCCTGGCCGGTCACCTGGATCCGGTCGAGCCGCGCTTCCAGGTCGAAATCGATACGGCCCTGCTGCAGGAGCGAGGTCCAGGTGCCCAATCGGCTCGTCAGCGACAACTCCTTGCCGTTCGCGAGGGCATCGAGGGCTGCCGTCACGAAGTCGTCCTCGCCGATGCTCTGTTGCAGCGAGCGAACGTGCAGGGAGAACGGCGCCGGCAGCGCCGGCCGGCTGATCCGGATGTCGACATCCGAAACGTCGAGTTGTCGCACGATCCAACCGCGGTCCGTGTCCTGGTCTCGTTGCGGGTCCGGCTCTTCCCCCGTCGCTTCGAACATCGCCCAGTTCGATTCGTCCTGCAGGTTGCGCGCTACGTCGATCCGGGCGCCGCGCACCAGCACGCGCTCGATGACTAAGGGCCCGCGAAACGCAGACAGGAGGTCGACGTCGATTTCAATGCGGCGGATCTCGAGCATATCGCGGCCTTCCGCCCATTCCGCGTTCTGCCAACGCACTTCGTCCGCCGTGACGGTTGCGCGGCGGCCGAGGCGCACGCTGACGCCGCCGTCTATCAAAAAATTCCTGCCGGACGCGCTGGTCACCCGCCGCTCGATCTGCGGCTTGAGAAATCCCAGGTCGGCTGTGAATAGAAAGATCCCCGCCGCCGCCACGATCAGCAGGGCGGTGACGACCGTCCAAAGGGTAATACGCCGCCAGGGCATAGTCTCGCAGACCGATGTTTCAGTGTTTTTCCAGTATATAGCGTCGTCTTCCGCAAATGAGTGCTACGCCTACCACGCGTAGATGTAACTCAGCGTGTAGATCTCATAGTCACCACCCGATTCAGTGACCACGCCCGTGCTGAAGCCGCCGCGAATGGCGTGCCTGCCCCGTATCGGAAAAACCAGCGTTGCGCCGACTCTCGAGTTTCGCTGGAGGTTGGCCTGCGTGTTCTCACCGACGTTCGTACGGCCACCGACGTAGAAATTTGCGTCCAGGGACGCCCAGAAGCCGGGTCGGATGCGTCTGATCAGGTGAAATTCCGTGGACAGTATCGTGTCCTGCTCCCGTGTCTGCCCGAGAAAATCGTCGTTGTCGCTGAAGAACCAGGCGCCGACTTCGAACTCGAGAAGCCACCTCGGGTGCAACGGCCAGATCACGCCGACCGCTGGTCTGACAGACCAGCGGTTGGTCCCCAGATTGATCACTTTGTCGGACTCGTATTCACCGGTCGGCGCCTGGACGAGTAGGCTCGCCCCGACAATGACTCTCGGATGTGTGCGAAGCGCCTGAAAGCCGGCTGCGGCCATGCTAGGGGCGCCTTTCAGATTGATCGAAAAGCGTGCACGCGCATCCGTCAGTCCGCTGGTGTCCCGGCTGCGAAACGCCCCGTCGACGATTCCCTCCGTGCTGCCGCGAGAGTAAGGGAGGCTCAACTGCAGGCTCGCAGATCGCCCGAACGCGCCGAATGACCGTTGGTACGCGATCTGGAGATAGTCGATTTCCGAGTCGACACCGATCAGCGGAAGCGACGGATCCGTGACGATATCGCCGGAGGACCGCTGGTAGCCAAAGACCAGGACATTCGTTCCATCCGGCATTGGCCAGTAGGCGCGCGGCGTCAGCTCCTGAGCGGTCACGATGCCGCACGCGAGCGGCAAGACCGCCGCGATCGTCAGCCTAGCGCGTCGCGTCAGTCTGCACACCAGACGCCGCCACCGGCGTGGTCTCTGGAGTTAATACGATCGCCGTCCGCCCGAGCCTAAAAATCGAATTTGAGATACGCCATCGCTCCGTCGTACTGCCAATCGACGTCTCCCTGGAAGCCGCTTTTCGTAACGCCAACGTCGAGCTTGACACTGTTGAGGCCTACGCCGACGGCGATGGTGTCCGTGACGTTGAAATCGAGACCGACAAAGAGATCGTAGAGCGATCCGTCGTAGTCGCCATACTCGATGGCGAAGATTTCGCCGCTGCCGCGAAGCGACCATCTGTCGGCAAATCGGTACTCACCTCTGAGTCCGACCACCGGCAACGGCGCCGTCAGGTCGCTGGCTTCGCGGCTACCACTCGCCGATGAAGAAAGCGTCGCACCGATATCCGCAACGTACAAACCCACCGTTGCGCCCAGGAAGCTGCGATCCCGCTTGAGAAACATCCACGTGTATGCCGCTTTGTAAATCGCCAGATCAAGTTCGGCGTCCAGCCGAGTGTTGATGGGAAACGTCGTGTCGTTCCACGCTATGTCTTTCTCGATCTGCTTCGAAGCCGACCGGGACAGGTCGAAGGCACTGAAGTCGAACCGGTGCTTTTCTGCGAAGCGCCAGTAAGCATCAATCCGAAAAACAGTATCCGATTTCTCCAGTCCGAGATCGCCTTCAAGATCCACGTCGGTCCCTGAACCGGCTTCTCCATCGATTCTCGTTTGACTGTCGCGGTCGGTAAAGAATGCACCCAAACCGATACTGAACCTCGGGTCGTTTTGCGCGTTCGCCGCCGAAGGCAGCGCGAGCATGAGGACAATCACGCCGACCGGCGCGAGGCGGAGATTGCGGGTTGAAGCCGCACCATTTGAGAGAGTATCCATCGTCACCACCTTCCTCTGATCGCACGTCGAGGTATTGCACTGGCCGATCAACGGCCGCCAGCAAATGCCGCTTTCAGGATCACCCGCAAGGACGAACACGAAAGTAGCGATAGCGCGGCGACCGCAGATGCTGCCTGCCTGCGAGCCGCATTGACCCGTTCCTCATTGTACTTCGAGAGTGATCTCCTTGATCTTGCCAGTGAATCGGGTCTCCGGACCGATGCCGATTCCCTCGGCAACCGGTGTCTGGTTGTCCATGCCGACGTCTGCCGTCTCGTCCGCCGAGAAAATATTGGGCTGGGTCTTTTCGACACGTCCCTTGGCCACGGATTTTCCGTTCACATAGAGTGTCGCTTCGCCCCCTTTGCCGGCTCCGCCGCCGTCATACGCGAAGTCGAGGACAACCGTTGCGGGACCGGCTGCCAGCGCCTGGGGTGCGGTGACGGTATAGCGCTCGAGCCCGAGGAAGTTGTACGTATAGGACGGTCTGCCGTCCTTCATGAACAGCGACCAGCCGCCGAAGCGCCCGCCCTGCGACAGGATCGCGCCGTTGGCACCGTCCGCCGGGATCTCGAGTTCTGCGCTGATCTTGCTCGAGCGGTTCTTCACGTTCATGAAGGTGTTTTCCATCATCCCCTGCATGCCTTCGTAAAGCGTCAGGGAAGTGCGGTCGCCCAGCAGATCCGGCCGGCCCGCGAGCGTCGCGTTGGTCCGCTCGATGGTCCTGTCGTCGATCGGCAGCACGTGGTATTTCTCCGCCTCCGCCATGAAAAGCGCCTGCAACTCCTTCAGCTTCTCAGGTTGCTCGGCAGCCAGGTTCTTCGTAAGGCTGAAGTCGTTGCTCACGTCGTAGAGGTCCCAGACGTCGGACGTCAGCGGTTGCAGGTCGGTGACCTGCCACGGCGCCCGGTGAATGGTCCGCGCCAGCCAACCCTCGTGATAGATCGCGCGATTGCCGAACATCTCGAAGTACTGCGTCGTGTGCCGTTCCGGCGCGTTTGCGTCGTTGAAGGCATAGACCAGGCTCGCGCCCTCGAGCGGTGTCTGCGGCGTGCCGTTGACGGACTTCGGTTCCGGCAGTCCAGCCGCTTCCAGGATCGTCGGTGCGATGTCGATGACGTGCGAGAACTGGCTGCGCAGCCCGCCTTTTTCCTCGATACCCTCCGGCCAGTGGATGACCATACCGTTGCGGGTGCCGCCGAAATCGGAGGCCACCTGCTTGGTCCATGAGAAGGGCGCGTCGAATGCCACCGCCCAGCCAGCCGCCATGTGCGGGAAGGTTTCCGGGCCGCCCCACTTGTCGATCAGCGGGATGAGATCCTCTACCTTCTCGGCGACGCCGTTGAAGTAGGTCATCTCGTTGTACATGCCCACGAAGCCACCCTCGGCACTGGTGCCGTTGTCCCCGGAGATATAGATGAACAGTGTGTTGTCCATCTCACCGATGTCCTCCAGCGCCTGCCTGAAACGCCCGATCTCATGATCGGTCTGCTCCAGGAAGCCTGCGAACACTTCGGCCTGGCGGGCGAAAAGGCGGCGCTGATCGGCCGGCAGCTCGTCCCAGGCTTTGAGATCCTTCGGCCGCTCGCCGAGCTCGGTGTCTGGCGGGACCACGCCTAGCTTCTTCTGCCGCTCGATTGTTTCGCTGCGGACGGCGTCCCAGCCTTTGTCGAACTTGCCCTTGTACTTGTCGGCCCACTCCCTCGGAACGTGATGGGGGGCGTGAACCGCGCCGGTGGCGTAGTAGACGAAGAAGGGCTTGTCCGGCGTCATCGACTGCTGGGCCTTGACCCAGTTGATGGCCTGGTTGGTCATGTCGACAGTGAAGTGATAGTTCTCCATCTTCGGCGGATCGACCTTGATCACGCCGTCGTAAATGAGCGGATACCACTGGTCGGTTTCGCCGCCGATGAAGCCGTAAAACTTGTCGAAACCCTGTTGAGTGGGCCAGCGGTCGAACGGGCCCGACACGCTCGTCTCCCACGCAGCGGTTTCGTGCCACTTACCGAACGCGCCTGTGCTGTACCCATTGAGCCGCAGCATCTCGGCCAGCGGCGCTACGCTGTTCGGATTCCGCCCCGTATTTCCTGGGAAGGCCGTCGCCGTCTCCATGATCGAGCCGGTATTGACGGTGTGGTGGTTGCGGCCGGTCTTAAGTGCGTTGCGCGTCGGCGAGCAGAGCGCGGTCGTGTGGAAATTGTTGAAACGCAGGCCGGTCTGCGCGAGCTGGTCCATCGTAGGCGTGCTGATCGGCCCGCCGAAGGTGCTGGACCCGCCGAAGCCGATGTCGTCGATCAACACGATCACGACGTTGGGCGCCCCCTCGGGTGCTGTGACGTCGAACCGGGGCGGCGGGGTGGCATTGCGCGCGTCGAGTTCGCTGTAGGTCGGCGGTTCGGGCTCCGCGATCGGCAGCATGGTGCGATCGGGCCCCATCGGATCTCCGGCCGGATTGGCTGCTCCTCCAGCCGACCCCTCGGCCATCCTGGCCGAGCCTTCGTTCCGCGACTCGCTGCAGCCGCTTGCGACCGCGAGCAGCAACACAATGCCGAGGGCGGTGAAAGAGCTTCTCTGTTTCATGATCTTTTCCTTTTTCGAGTTCGGCGCGCTGTCGCGGATCTCGTGATCACGAGTGTGCCAAGCAGGCAGAGGGTTCGATATCAAAAAAACGCATAGGCGAGGGATCTATGGCCAGAAGCTGACGACTCTTTCCAGCGTCCAGAATGCAGCGACGGCACCGATACCGTAGGCCACTGCGCCGGTCGTCCATTCCGGCCGCGTTGCAATCACTCGGCCGAGGAAAGCGCCGAGCAACAGCACGGCTCCGACGAAGGTGAGCTGCCCCAGCTCGACGCCGATGTTGAACATGAGCAAAGCGACCGGGATGGCCTTTTGTGGCAGTCCAACTTCCGCGAGCGCACCCGCGAAGCCCAGGCCGTGCAGCAAGCCGAAACTGAATGCCACCACCCATGGCGCACGGGCGGTGAACCCCTCCTTGCCGCGTAATCCATGAATCACCTCGACCGCGACGAAAACGATCGACAGCGCGATGATGGCTTCAACAGGTGGCCCCGGCACGTGCACCCAGCCGAGGGTCGCAGCCGCCAGCGTGATGCTGTGCGCAATCGTAAAGGCAGTGATCGTCGCCACGATGCGCATCGAACCGCGCACGATCAGCAGCAATGCCAGCACGAACAGCAGATGATCGATGCCACCGAGAATGTGCTCGACACCCAATACCAGGTACGACCACGCCACCTCAGCCGTGCCGGTCGGGGGCAGCACCTCGAATCGCGGTGCGCCGGGTTGCAATCGCTCGACCTGGCTGGTGCCGTCCAGTCGTTCTACGCGGGCGATGACATCCGTCGTAACGACCGCGTTTCCCTCAACTGCAATCGTAGTACCGACCAGCCCGCCTTCACGATGGACCCGCCACTGTTCGATCCAGGCGCCACCGCTTGTCGCGACGCGCGGTTCCATCAAATGTTTCGTGCCCTCCGGAAACACGACGTAAGCCGACAGCCGCAGGTCGTCGCCGAGCATCGGCACTTTCCACATCACGTCGTATTCGCCATTGCCGGCTTCGCGCAGCTCGAGATACGCCGGCCGGAACACATCCGCAGCTGCGCCCGTTGCGAGCAGCAAGACGAGCAATCCGATCGGCAAGCACTTCATCATCGAGCGCTCGCCCCGGCCGCACCGGGCGCCTCCATGCGCACTGTGTAGCGGTCACGCACGGTCTGGTAGAACGCCTCATTCAGTTGTTCCGATTGCGCGGCCGACCAGTCGCGTTCGACCGACGCACGCACTTCGGCCAGCTCCGGATGGCGCCCCGGCGTCATTTGCTCAACCTTCACCACGTGCAGTCCGTAAGCCGACGTAACCGGCCCCTGCCATTCTCCAACCTTCAGTTCGCCAACAGCGTCCGCAAACGCGGTACCAAATGTTCGCGCCACTTCACTTGCATGGGTCGACTGAAGCCGTTCCGGTAACAGCGTCACGTCGCCTGCCGGCATCGTCGCCGCCTCGTCCAGTGTCGACACCAGTTCATGCAGGCGATCACTCAAATTGTCGTCGTGTTTTGCCGGATCGAAGTACACTTGCCGCAGGCTATACACGGGTTCGATGCGGTACTTTTCCGCGTTCGCTTGCAGCCATGCCTCGAGTTCGGCGTCCGTCGGTGCCGTCGGGACGACGCCATCGGCAATAAACGCCATTTTCTGCGCGACAAGACGCCGCACCACGGAGTCGTTCACGTCGAGCCCGAGTGCGACACCTTCCCTGTACAGAATTTCTTCTCGCACCCAGCCATCGACCAGTGCGTGGACCTCCTCAGGTCCGGGCGGCCTTTGCCAAACCCGCTCGAACTGCGCGACCAGGATCGCGATGCGCGCGCCGTCCACGACGATCTCATCCGGTGTCTCCATCGCGTCGCGGTTGAGCCAGGCGAACAGTACGAACAGGCCGGCGCCCAGCACAAAGAAATGCAGTAGCGGTTCGCCGAGTACTCTCGGTAAGGACATTCGAATCACGTGTGCTCAGGATTCCCGGACGTACTGGAGGCGGCCGCGCGGAGCGTTGGGTCCGGGCGTCACTGCCGCCGTCCACGTCGTAGTCGTTGTAGTCGCCGCGGATCGCGGTATCAGGCCTGAAGTCTGCCTATCAGCGAATTCGTTCGATATCAAAAAAACGCACACACGGACGCTTTTGGACGATCCTGGGTGTCCTCTAAGAGAGTGGGGTCAGCCGTCCTGATGCTGATGCCGGAGCCGGCGGGTCTTGCGCAGAAGTTGCGCTGAAAGAGTGATTCGAGCGCGCTTGCGTTTTTCTGATAGCGGATGCCGCCGGGAGCCGCGACAATCCGTGCGCACCGTAGCATTTAAGGAGTCGAACACATGCTGAACAAGATTGCGCCTTTGCTGCTTCTCGCTGCCTTGGTGCCCTTCACGCAAACCGATGCACAAACAACCGGAGCGGAACCGGACCCCGTGACCGCTGCAATCGAGATCGGCCGCAGCGTGCTCGAGGCGGATCGCCAGGTTGTCATTGCCCAGGAATTGCCGTTGACCCGCGAGGAAGGCGAGCAGTTCTGGCCGGTTTACCGCAAGTACCACGAGGAGGCGGCGAAGATCATGGGCCGGCGCCTGGAGCTCATCCGGGGCTTTGCCGAAAACTACGACGACATGTCGGATTCGATGGCCGAGGATCTGATCAAGGGCGTGTTGAAGAATGACGAGGCGGAAACACGTTTGAAACAGAAATACCTGCGTCGTTTCCAGGACGTATTGCCGGCCGACAAGCTGCTTGTCTACTACCAGCTCGAGAACAAGATCGATACCTACGTGAGGGCTCGATTCGTCGAGCAGGTGCCGCTGTTGTCGGACCTCGATCCGTAGCTGAAGCAGTCCATCCGCCGGCCGATTCAGGACTTCGAGCAGTCGTGTTTCTGCGCGCGACGGGACGTTCTGTTGAGGGTTTGCGAGGGCGACTCGCCGATGCTGCGCTTGTAGTCGAGAGAGAACTGTCCCATGTGGCTGAAGCCGCAGCGGCGCGCAATGCCGGCAACGGTGGCGGTGGAAGCGTCCGCCTGCTCGAGCAGTCGATGGGCCTCCTTGAGGCGCTCCTGTTTCACGAATGCCATCGGCGTAGTGCCGTAAGTGTCCAGAAACAGATAGCCGAGCGTCCTGGCGCTTACACCGGCGGCGGCCGAGAGGTCGCGTAAGCGGATTCTTTCTGCCATGTGTCGGGAGATGTAAACGACAACCGTGCTCAGTCCGTGATGATGCATTGTGCCGTCACGTCCGATCATATTAGCAATCGAGAAACACCCGCGACGTCAGGTCGCACAGGCCTCGATCTTGGTCCCCTGAGCGCCTCTCTCGCTATCGATAATCCGCATGGACGTCGATTGGCCCGGCGCGGCCGTTGCGCCGGTTCGTCCTGCCGATGACCTCCACCGCGTGCATGTCGAGGAGAACGTCCTGCGTGTCTTGCGCAGAATTGATAGCGCGCCAACCGGTCATCGGTTCTCATTCCAATCCGGGGAAGCGCCGGGCCATGCAGCCGGCGTCGACGCCGGTCTACCCACCAGGAGCGAGGTCGCGATGAGCAAGTCGAATCTGTTGCGGATCGTCGGGGCCGCTTTGTTCTGGAGCGCGGTTGGCCCGATTTCCGCTCAGGAGGCCGCGCCGCCGGATGAAGCTTTGGAGCACGCATTCCCGGCGCAGAAGAGTTACTCTCCTTACGCGGGACGCAACTTTCCGACCCGCGTTTTCTGGGGCGATACGCATGTGCATACCGGAGCGTCGATGGATGCCGGCGCTTTCGGTGCGCGGCTGGGCCCGGAAGAAGCGTTCCGTTTCGGGCGCGGTGAGGAGGTTACCGCCTCTGGCGGAATGCGCGTCAAGCTCTCCCGGCCGCTCGACTTTCTCGTGGTCGCCGATCACTCGGACAATTTCGGATTCTTTCCCAAACTGTTCGCGGGCGATCCCGACTTCCTGGCCGACCCAACTGGCAAGCGCTGGTACGACATGATTCAGCAGGGCGGGCCGGAGTCGGTCAAGGTCGCCCTCGAGGTGATCGACACCTTTTCGAAGGGAACTTTCCCGCCGGCGCTCGCTTCGCTTCCCGGCACGGCGCTCTATCGCTCCGCCTGGGAGAAGAACATCAAGGCGGCCGAGACATACAACGATCCTGGACGCTTCAGCGCTTTCATCGGCTACGAGTGGACCTCGAACACCGGCGGCAACAATCTGCATCGTGTTGTCGTCTTCCGCGACGGTGGCGACAAGGCAAGCCAGGTCGAGCCGTACACCACGGTCCGGCCTGTCGGCAGCGACGACCCCAAAGATCTCTGGAAAGTTCTCCAGGCCTACGAAGACAAGACCGGCGGGCAGGTCCTCGCGATAGCACACAATGGCAATCTCTCGAACGGGATCATGTTTCCCGAGATCGATTCCTTTACCGGCAAGCCGATCACCCGGGAGTACGCCGAGACACGCGGCAGGTGGGAGCGCCTCTACGAGGCGACACAGATGAAGGGGGACGGCGAAGCGCATCCCTTCCTGTCGCCCGATGACGAGTTCGCCGACTACGAAACCTGGGACAAATTCAATTTGAACCTGAGCGTGCCGAAGGAAAAGGACATGCTCCAGTACGAGTACGCGCGCACGGCACTCCAGGTTGGACTGCAGCTTGAGGCGAAACTCGGCACCAATCCGTACAAATTTGGCATGATCGGCTCGACCGACACGCACACCGGTCTGGCCGCTGCCGAGGAGAACAATTTCTTCGGCAAGCACTCGGGCACCGAGCCCAACGCGAAGCGCATGGAACATCCGGTCGGCTGCTTCGGCGATAACTGCATCCTGGGCTGGTCACAGTCAGCGTCCGGATACGCGGGAGTATGGGCGAACGAGAACACGCGCGAAGCGATCTTCGACGCCATGGAGCGCAAGGAAACCTACGCGACCACCGGTCCGCGGATGCTGGTGCGCTTCTTCGGCGGCTGGGATTTCACTGCCTCCGATGCCAGGAGCCGTCTGCCGGCCGATATCGGTTACACGAAGGGAGTACCGATGGGCGGCGATCTGCGCGATGCGCCGCCACGAAAATCACCGACCTTCCTCGTCGCGGCGCTGAAGGATCCGTTCAGCGGCAATCTCGACCGCATCCAGATCGTCAAGGGCTGGATCGATGTCAGAGGCAGACGCCAGGAAAAGGTCTACGAGGTGGCCTGGTCCGGTGATCGCAGTCCGGATTCGGACGGCAAGTTGCCCGCTGTCGGTAACACCGTCGACGTGGAAAACGCCACGTGGACGAATACGATCGGCGCACCAGAACTCGTTGCAGTCTGGACCGACCCGGATTTCGACGCATCGCTCAGGGCCGTCTACTACGTCCGCGTGCTCGAAATCCCGACGCCGCGGTGGACGGCCTACGATGCGAAGTATTTCGGAGTGGAGGCGCCTGAGGGCGTACCGATGACGACGCAGGAGCGCGCGTACACGTCGCCCATCTGGTACACGCCCTGAGACGTGCAGGATGCAACGAAAACACCGGAGGCATAAAGGCGTCATGAAGGGATGGGTTGTGTCACACCACGATGTCCGGCGATCGAGAGGCTGGATGATGATTCTCGTCGCGGCTGTCGTCTGCGGCGTATCCGCCACCGCGAACGCGCAGCAGAGCGACGAGTGGAGTTGGACTCTGACCCCGTACGTCTGGCTGCCCACGATCGACGGTCACGTGAAGTACGACGTGCCGCCCCAGGGGGGTGGTGGGCCCGACGTTAGCATCGGTCCGACCGACTGGCTCGACCTGCTGAATTTCGCCGCGCTGTTTTCCGCCACGGCGAGGAGGGATCGCTTCGCCGTCTTCACGGATCTCGTCTACCTGGACATGGGTGGCGACAACGACGGGCGGGTGGTTTCCGTCGAAGGCACGATACCCGGGCCGGGCGGAATCATCGAGATCCCGGTGAGTGCCGATCTGAACCTCGCCACGGAATTCGAACTGGACGGGCTGCAGTGGATGCTGGGCCTCGGCTATGCGTTTGCCGATTCCGGATCCGGCACGCACCATGTGTTTGCCGGCGTTCGCCTCCTGAGCGTCGATGTGGCCTCGGGCTGGACGTTGACCGGGGAAATCACCGGGCCGGGTGGAGAGACGCTGCTGGATCAGCAGGGCAGCATCGGCAAGTCGGTCGACCTGTGGGATGTCATCGTCGGGCTGAAAGGCATCGTCAGGCTGGGCGAAGGAGCATGGAGTGCAGCATACAGCCTGGATGCCGGCGCGGGCGATTCGGACCTCGTGTGGAATGCCACGCTGAGCCTGGCATACCGGTTCGGCTGGGGTGATTTACTGTTCGGATATCGCCACCTTGAGTACGATGAAGGCCCGGGCGGGGTGCTGCAGGACTTCAGTCTCAGCGGACCGGGTTTCGGCGCGAGTTTTCATTTCTGAGTCGAGAGCCGTCCTTCGGAGGACGAGGAGCAGGATCATGAACAAGTTAGTGTGCTGTGTTGGTTCTTTGTGTGTTTTGATCGGAGTTCCGGCAGCGGCGCAACAGCCGCCGGCAGGCAAGTCGCTGGCAGCTACATTGGAAGTCTACGCCTTTCCGAAGGAAGGGCAGTCCGCGGAGCAGCAATCGAAGGATGAGGCGGCCTGCTACGAGTGGGCGGTCAGCAATACCGGCAGCGATCCCTTCGAGGCACAGAAAGAAGGCGAGCAGGCGGAGCAACAGGCGGCGGAACAGACAGAGGCGGCGCGGCGCAGCACACAGGGTGCGGGTGCGAAGGGTGCGGTCCGCGGTGCTGCAGCGGGCGCGCTCATCGGGGAGATCGCCGACGATGACGCAGGCAAAGGCGCAGCCTACGGTGCGGCGGCGGGAGCCGTCGCAGCGCGGCGCGGTGCACGACGGGCCAGTGCAGGCGCCGAGCAGCAGATCGAGCAGCAAAGTGCGTCGCAACAGCAGGCTACGGCCGAGCAGATCGGCAATTTCAAGAAAGCCTTCAGCGTCTGCCTCGAAGGCAAGGAGTACATGGTCAAGTACTGATTCTCGAGACGGTGCGCCAGGGAGAATGGCACTTTAGTTAAGCGTTTCGGCCTCTGCCTCCGGGTGGGCC
>Ga0268386_10000409_pt1 | contig 26769 bp, 29 predicted proteins | sample RVTome_15_FD_200260 | JGI IMG/M metagenome (GOLD analysis project Ga0268386, IMG submission 200260) | Soil microbial communities from uranium-contaminated site in the Upper Colorado River Basin, Wyoming, United States - RVT150D86... ... | reverse complement strand
CGGTGCAAAGGCTCATCGACTCTCTCGCCGCCTGAGACCGAGAGGGGACTCCTGGCCACCGGCGGCAAGGAGCAACGCGTACACGGAACCGCTGACCGCTGAAAGCTGATCGCTGACTGCTGATCGCGACCACAGTGAAATCTGAGAGACAAATCCTCAGACCGGCGGCGCTAGGTTCCTAGCGACTGTCCATCGTCGCCGCCCTGACGATCGCGTCGCGCAGCTCGTCCTCCTGGCCGGGCAGGACCGTACGCAGGTCGAGGACGAGCCGGCCGTCCGCCACGCGCGCCACCACCGGGGGCGAGCCGCTCCTCAGCAGCGAACCCAGGCGGTCGGCGCCGGCAGTGGGGTGGGTCAGGGCGACGAGTGCGGTCGGGACCTCGAATCCCGGCGCGGCGCCGCCGCCCACCGCCGAGAGCCCCGCGGTCACCTCGACGCGGAGGAGGGGAGCGTCGTGCTGGAGCCGCCTGGCCAGGGTCCGTGCCCGATCGAGGACCTCGTCCGCGCCGAGCGCGAGCATCCGAACGACGGGGACCTCGACCCGCGCCCGGTCCGCCTCGTGGTCGGTGAGGACGGCCTGCAGCCCGGCCAGCGTCATCTTGTCGACCCGCAGCGCGCGATAGAGGGCGTTCCGACGCATGGCGTCGACGAGCTTCCGCCGTCCCACGGCCAACCCGGCCTGCGGGCCCCCCAGGATCTTGTCGGCGCTGAACGTCACGAGGTCGGCGCCGCTTCGCAGGCTCGCCGTCACCGAGGGCTCGTCGGGGAGGAACCTGGCCGGCGACAGGAGCCCGCTGCCCAGGTCCTCGACCAGCGGAACGCCGGCCTCGTGGGCCAGGCCGGCGAGGTCCTCGAGCGCGACCGACTCGGTGAAGCCGACGATCCTGAAGTTGCTGGGGTGGACCTTGAGGACGAGCGCGGTGTCGGGGCCGATCGCGCCGCGGTAGTCGGCCAGGCGGGTCCGGTTCGTCGTGCCCACCTCGCGGAGCCGCGCGCCGCCCTTGCGGAGCACGTCGGGGATCCGGAACGCGCCGCCGATCTCGACCAGCTCTCCGCGGCTGACGAGGACCTCTCGTCCCTCGGCGAGGGTGTTCACCGCCAGCAGCACCGCGGCGGCGTTGTTGTTGACCGCCAGCGCGGCCTCACAGGACAGGAGCTCCCTCAGCCGCGGCTCCACGTGTATCTCGCGCTCTCCCCGCTCTCCCGCCTCCAGGTCCAGCTCCAGGTTCGTGTAGGAGGCGGCGACCTCGGCCACGAGACGGGAGGCACGGGGCGAGAGGGGCGCCCGCCCGAGGTTGGTGTGGATCACCACGCCGGTGGCGTTGATCACCGGGACGATGCTGGGGGCCGAAGCGCGGGAGAGACCCGCGGAGAGGCGCTCGGCCAGCCCGGCCAGGTCCGACTCGAGACCCTGCCGGTCTCCCGCCCGCGCCCGCGCCCTCGCGCCGTCGAGGATGCGGCGCAGGAGGCGCAGGACCGCGGCGCGGCCGTGGACGGCCAGGAGGTGGCGCACCTCCTCCTGTTGCAGGAGTTGGTCCACCGGCGGGATCATGCGCCGGAGGTCGGCCGCGTTGCGTGTCGGTGGCGCCATCCCAACGCACTATAAGCCGCGACCGGGGAGAGGGCGAAGAGGCGGGCGGCCCACCGTTGACCTTTCGCAGGGGGTGACCTATTCTCGCTTCTCCATGGGCCGGGAGAGAGCGAAGAGCTTCGCCGACCGCCTGCCGCCCCTGGTTCCCAAGGACGAGATCGACATCTCCCACCTGTCGGACGAGATGGCGGACGTGCTCTATCCCGGCCGGCGCCCGCGTCCGTTCCGGATGGGCATCTCCTTCGAGAGCTTCGAGGGGCCGGGCTACGCGCCGGCCCTGTCGCTGGCGCGGCGGTCCGCCGTCTATCGAGAGACGCGGGAGCGCGGAGCCCTGGTCCATCACGCCGCCTTCGAGGCCGCGGGGGCGGGCCTGCTGCGGGAGCTCTTCCACGCGGTGGGGGAACGCCCCGGGACCGAGGTGCTCGTGGACGGCAGGAAGGTGCCCTACGCGAGGGAGGTCTGGCTTCCGCTGTTCTGGATCTTCGTGGGCGGAGGCTCCTGACCGTGGCCTTCGCCGAGGACCTCGACCTGCTCGATCAGTCGATCCGACAGCTCCAGATCGAATGGGAGAAGTTCTTCGCCGGCGTGGAGCGCAAGCCGCCCAGCGAGCTGAAGGCGCGCGTGGAGGCGCTGATCCGCCGGAACTTCGACGCCGAGATCCGCAACAACGCCGAGCGGTTCCGCTACCAGAGCCTGACCGCCCGCTACAACACCTTCAACGAGCTGTGGAGCAAGCGCCTCCGCGCCCTGGAGGAGGGACGTCCGCTGGGCATCCACGGCCCCCATCTCCACGCCCACGCCGCGGCCGTCTCCCCGGAGCCGAAGACGGCGCCGCAGGCCGTCCCCGAGACGCCGCGCCGGGGAGGCGAGGTCCGCCTGCACGATCCGCTGCATGACAACGAGGCAGTCCGCGAGCTCTACCAGAGCTTCGTCGAGGCGCGCCGCCAGGCCGGCGAGGCCGCGGCGGTGAAGTTCGAGAGCTTCCGGAAGCTGATCGGCCAGCAGGCCTCGCGCATCCTCACCGAGAAGGGCGCGCGCGCGGTGGATTTCCGCCTCGAGACCAGGGACGGCAAGGTCAGCCTCAAGGCCAAGCCGGTGAGGTAGGTCCTGAGGGGGAAGCTCGCCGTGTCGCTGCTCCTGTGCGCGGCGGTGCCCTGCCCGCCGGCCGCAGCCTGGACCACGCGCCTCATGGAGTCGATGGCCCGGGACGCCCGGCGCCTGCTCCCGCGCTCGCTGGCGCAGCTCCTCGCCGAGCGCGAGAAGCAGGTGCTGGAGGAGGCGTGGCGCTTCCCGCCCAGCCTCTCGCAGTCCCTGGCGGGGGACCTCGCCAGCGGCCGGCTGCGGGAGGAGACGATCCGGGCCGCCGACGCCCAGGCGGCCGAGGTCGTCGAGCTCTTCCGCAACCGCCAGGTGAGCGAGGGGGTCGTGCGCCTGGGCGCGCTGCTCCGAGTCCCGGCCGACGTCTCGGACCCGGTGCTCTCGGCGGGTACCGACGGGTATCCCGCCGGAGTCACCCGCGAGTACTACGCGTTCGTCGAGGGGAGCCTGGAGAAGATCCCGGTGGTCCTCGACGACGCCGGGGCGCTGAGGCTCGACCGGCGCGCCCTGGGGGCGTACTGGCAGCGGCTCCTGGACCGCAGCCGCACCGACTCGCCGGTGATCCGGATCGAGCTGTTCCGCGGCGGACGGGTCGTCGACCACCGGACCCTGGACTACCGGTCGCCGGTATTCGGGGTGGGTTCGCTCGCCTATTCCCGGGGGGTGACGGCCATCGCAGCCACGTGGCTGGCGGTCTGGCGCGAGGTGCGGGGCGACGCCACCCGCATGCCCGTCCCCAAGGAGGTGACGCCCGCGGGCGGCGGGCCTCCGGGCGTGGAGCCGAGCCGGAGGCCTCCGCCGGGCTCCGGCTCTCGCACCGTGATGGAGGAACGACCATGACCGAGGCCCGGAAGAGGGCGATCCTCTCCGTGTACCGAAAGGACGGCATCGTCGAGCTCGGGGCGGGGCTGGTGTCCCGCGGCTTCGAGGTCGTCTCGACGGGAGGCACCGCCGACGAGCTGCGGAAGGCGGGCATCGAGGTCCGCGGCGTGTCCGAGGTCACCGGCTTCCCGGAGATCCTGGACGGGAGGGTCAAGACCCTCCACCCGGCGATCCACGCCGGGATCCTGGCCCGCCGGGATGTCCACCCGCACCGCGAGGCCCTCGCTGCCCACGGGCTGGCGCCGGTGGACGTGGTCGTGGTGAACCTCTATCCCTTCGAGGACAAGGTGGCCAAGGGGGCGTCCTTCGAGGAGGCCGTCGAGAACGTGGACATCGGCGGACCCACGCTGGTCCGGGCGGCGGCCAAGAACTTCCGTGACGTGGCGGTGGTGGTGGATCCCGCCGACTACAGCCTCCTGCTCGAGCAGCTCGACCAGCCCGGCGGGGTCGACGCGTCGACCCGGCTGTACTTGGCCCAGAAGGCGTTCCGCCACACCGGGAGGTACGAGGCGGCGATCGCCGCCTACTTCTCCCAGGTCGAGGTCCGCGGGGAGGACTACCGGGTCGCCGAGGCGGAGGACGTGTTCCCCTACCGGCTCGGCCTCTCGTTCGAGAAGGTCCAGGACCTCCGCTACGGCGAGAACCCGCACCAGCGGGCGGCCTTCTACAGCGACCTGGGCTCGACCCTCTATTCGGTGGCAGCCGCCCGGAAGCTCCAGGGCAAGGAGCTCTCGTTCAACAACATCCTCGACCTCGACGCCGCCTGGCGGCTCGTCACGGAGCTGCCGGACCCCGCCTGCGTGATCGTCAAGCACACCAACCCTTGCGGGGTGGGTGTCGGCCCGCGACCGCTCGAGGCGTACGAGCGGTCTTGGGAGTGCGATCCGGTCTCGGCCTTCGGGGGGATCCTGGCGTTCAACCGTCGCGTGGACGCCGCGACCGCACGGAGGATCGCCGCGGTGTTCGTGGAGGCGGTGATCGCGCCGGGCTTCGAGGGCGAGGCCAAGAAGGCGCTCGCCGGGAAGAAGAACCTCCGGGTCATGGACATGGACACGACCGGGATTCACAAGGTGGCGGGCTTCGACCTGCGCCGGGTGATGGGGGGCCTGCTCGCGCAGGAGTGGGACCTGCACCGGCTCGAGAAGGACAGGTGCGAGGTCGTGAGCAAGCGCAAGCCCACGTCGGAGGAGTGGAAGGCGCTCCTGTTCGGATGGACAGTGGCCAAACACGTCAAGTCCAACGCCATCGTCTTCACGAGCGGCCTCCAGACGGTGGGCGTGGGGGCCGGGCAGATGAGCCGCGTCGATTCGGTGCGCTTCGCCGTGATCAAGGCGGCCCTTCCGCTCGCCGGCACCGTGGTGGCCTCGGACGCCTTCTTCCCGTTCCGGGACGGCGTCGACGAGATCGCCAAGGCCGGCGCGACCGCGGTGATCCAGCCCGGGGGGTCGGTCAAGGACGAGGAGGTCATCGCCGCCGCGGACGAGCACAAGCTGGCCATGGTGTTCACGGGCGTGCGGCACTTCCGGCATTAGCAGCGCGGCTCCGCCGGACCCGAGTGTCTCCGTCGGCGGAGCCGCGAGCGTGCGGTCTGCCAGAAGAAGCGTGGGCCCGTCCGGAGCAGGCGCCTCTTCAGGCCGACGTAGCCTTGGTGGCCGAGGACGAGGTCGGCCAGGACCTCCCTCAGCGCCGCGCTCGTGCGCGCGTAGGCGACCATGCGGCGCGTGAAGCCGGGGGCGTAGAAGCGCCCGCGGATCGCCGCCGCCTTCAGCAGGTCGCGGCCGAACTCCTCCAGCGCGCGCCGGGGGTACGCGGCCGGCCCCGCGCCCGTCCGGAGCGTCTCCGCCAGAAGCGCCGCCGAGCGCAGCGCGTAGTAGATGCCCTCGCCGGTGATGGGATCGGCCAGGGCCGCCGCGTCACCCACCAGCGCGAAGCGCTCGCCCGCGATCTCCAGGATGGATGCCGGGTCGGCGGAGGGCGATGGGATCGTGTGCGCGTAGCGGGCGCCTTCCGGCGCGGCCAGGGCCGGGAACGCGCGGGCGACCTCGGCCTCGAGGCGCGAGACGAGGTCTCGAGTCGGCACCGCGGCCAGCGGCGCGCAGATGCCCACCCCCACGTGATCGGGCCGCGGGAACAACCAGAGATACCCGGGCAGGCCCGGGGTGAACCGGACGAGCATCTGCGACGTGCCCGGTGCGTACCAGCCCAGAGCCATCACCAGGCGCGCGGCCGGAACGGGCCGCAGCAGCCGTCGCCGAACGAGGCTCGAGGCTCCGTCGGCGCCGATCACGAGGTCGAACGTCTGGTCGCGGCCGGCCGCCGTCCGCAAGCGGCCGGCCGCGTCGACGTCGACGACCCGCTCGACGACGTGCACCACCCCTGCCTCGGTGGCCCGGCGGAGAAGCCACGCGTCCAGCTCGGCGCGGGAGGCGACCGCAACCGGACGCGGCAGCGCCACGTCCACGAGCTCGCCGTGCCCGGACTCGAAGCGGCAGCCCTGCACCCATCGAGCGGGCAAAGGGTCCGAGGGCGGAGCGGGAGGCAGCAGGTCGAGCGCCTTGGCGGTGACACCGCCGCCGCACGGCTTCTCCCGCGGGTGGCTCGGGTCGAAGATCGAGACGCGCGCCCCGTCCCGGGCAAGGCGGTACGCCGCCAGTGCCCCGGCGGGGCCGGCTCCCACCACGGCGGCCCTCACGGTCCCGCCCCGGCCTCCACCGCGGCCAGGACCTCCTCCACCGAGGCCGTCGCCGTTCCGAGCTTGCCCACCACCACGCCGGCCGCGTAGTTGGCGAGGCGAGCCGCCTCGGTCAGGCTCGCGCCGGCGGACACCGCCAGTCCGAGCGTGGCGATCACGGTATCGCCGGCGCCGGTGACGTCGAAGACCTCCCGCGCGGCGGTGCGGACCTGCACCGGGGGGGCTTTCCCCTCGAAGAGCGTCATCCCCTCCTCTCCGCGCGTGACCAGCACCGCCCCGCATCGCAGCGAAGAGAGGATCCGCCCGCCCGCGGCCTGGAGGTCGGCGGCGGTCCGGATGCGGACGCCGGTGGCCTGCTCGGCCTCCGCCTGGTTCGGCGTCAGCAGCGCCACGCCGCGGTAGAGCGGGAAATGTCGGACCTTGGGGTCGACCAGGACCGGGACGCCGTGGCGGCGGGCGAGCGCGATGACCGAGCGCACGACCCGCAGGGTGAGGACGCCCTTCTGGTAGTCCGAGAGGATCAGGGCTTCGCTTCCGGGAAGTGCGCGGCGGACCCGCTCCAGCACGTCGTCCTCGACGCCGGCCGGCACGTCGTCGGACCGTTCCCGGTCGGCCCGGACCACCTGCTGGTGGTGCGCGATGATCCTCGTCTTCAGGGTCGTGGGCCGGCCGCGGTCGGCGACGGCCAGCGACGGCTCCACGCCCGCCGCGTCCAGCGACTCGCGTACCCGCTGGCCGGCGTCGTCGTCGCCGACGACGCCCACCATCACCGCCCGCCCGCCCAGGGCCAGCACGTTGCACGCCACGTTGCCTGCCCCACCCACGTGGAAGCTCTGGTCGGCGACCTCCACCACCGGGACCGGCGCCTCCGGCGAGATGCGGACCACGTTGCCCCAGATGAACTCGTCGAGCATCACGTCGCCCAGGACCAGGACCCGGCGGCCCTTCATCGCGGCGAGGAGGGCCCGGGCGCGGCGGGCCGAGAGGGTCCGGGGCCGGACGGCCCGGCTCATGCGGGGACGGCGCGCTGGCGGGCGAGCGTGAACGGGAGGGCGGCGACGAGCAGTGCGAACATCAGTATCTCTGAGTCGCCGAAATTGTACTCGAACAGCCCTGCGACCATGATCGAGGTGAGGATCGCAAGGGCCGCCCTGGCCACCCAGTAGGGGTCGGGCCCCTTCCAGCCCACCCCCTCGCGGCGCCCGCGGCGGATCTCCCGCCAGGCCTGGCCCATGGCCGCGGCCACGAACCAGAGCCACCACACCAGGCAGGGAATCCCGCGCTCCGCGGCGATCTGCAACACGTTGTCGTGCAGGTGGGCGGCCTGCGGGTTCGGTGCCTCGGGCCATCGGTAGCTCCCGTAGATCCTGGGAACCATCCCCGGGCCGTGTCCGAACACCGGCTTGTCCCGGATCATGTCGACTCCCGCCTGCCACATGTAGTACCGGTCGAGGCTGCTGGCGTCGGTCACGGTCAGCCGGTCCACCACGGTCGCGGGCCTCAGCGCGAGCAGCGCCGCGACGCCGACGGGAACCAGCCACAGCGCCTTCGGAGCCCGCAGGAAAGCGAGCAACGCCATTCCGGCCAGGGCGCCCAGCCAGGCGTTGCGGGTGCGGGAGACCACCAGGGCCCAGGCGCACACCGGGACCGCCACGGCCGCGAGCAGCGTGCCGGTCGCCGGGCCCGGCCAGCGGCCCCGGGACAGGGCCAGAAGCCCGGCGCTTGCAGCCATGGCCGCCACGAACAGCCGCTCGGACTCGACCGCGAAGAGGTCGGCGGCCCGGAGCAGCGTCACTCCGGCCAGGGCCGCACCGAGCAGACCGAGCGCGAGAAGGTCCTGCCGCGAGGGGAGGGCGAGAGTTGCGCGGCGGAACGCGAGCCGGGCCGTGGCCAGGATCATGGTCCCCATGGCGAGGCCGGAGGCGGTCATGTAGTGGCCGAGGAAGCTGTGCGGGCGCCGGTCGAGCGTGTCGAACCCGAGGAAGGAGTACTGCAACAGCGTGCCCGCGGCGAGCGCGATGCCCCCCAGGAGGCTGGCGTCCAGGATGCGCTCGCGGCCCCGCTCCGAGGCCATGGAGTCCATGGCCAGGTAGACGACGGCGAAGAGCACGAGCTTCTTGGCGCTGTCGTGGGAAGCCAGAGGGTCGGTCGAGAAGGACGCGGAGAGCAGCGTCCACACCGAGTAGGCCAGAACCGGGGCGTCGAGGGGCGTGCGCTGGAGCCGCGCCCGGCCGGTCAGGAGGCGCGCCCCGAAGACCAGCGTGGCGATGGCGAGCAGAGCCTGGGCCGCGAAGATGGAGACGAGGCTCGTGGCGGCCAGCGCGGCGGTCAGCCCGAGCTGCCACCGCTCGAGGTTCAAGGGGACCTATCAGCCCTCTACGGTGGCTTCCTCGGGGAGCATGATCGGGATGTCGTCGCGAATGGGATAGACCCGCCTGCACTGGGCGCACCGGAGGCCTGCGCCCTCCTTGACCAGTTCCACCGGGGTCTTGCAGACCGGACAGGCCAGGATCTCCAGGAGGTCGGGGTGGATCGGCATGCCGGGAGTCTAGCAGGGTCGATGGCGAAAAGCCGAACCGTCCGGACCCGTCCCGGACCCCGCCCGTCGTACCTTCATCCTCGCCGTCCGCCGTGCGTGAGCCGAAGGGGCGGGACTCCCCGCCACTGACCGGCCGGCGCTCTCCCCGCCGGCGTGCTTCGCTTGAAACCCATGGAGGGTGTGATGCGCGTCCAGTTCGTGGAGAAGCAGAACGGCCCCGAGCGCCTGGTCTGTGACGCCGAGGTGGTGTTCGACGAGTCTGCGGGACCTCTCGCCGGGATGAAGCTCGTGGGCTTCTCTCTGTGGCGGGGGCCCGACGGCGACTTGTACGTGACGTTCCCGTCCCGGGCCTTCGGGGCCGGCAGCGAGCGCAGGTTCTTCGACTACCTTCGCTCGGCGGAAGGGATCGCGAGCGACGTCAAGAAGGTCAAGGGCTGGATCCTCGACGAGTACCGGGCCAGCGCCCGCGCCGCCTGAAGGCCGATCCCACCGCCGTCGGGCTACGCTCCGGGGGGTGCGCGCCGCACCCCCCGATTCCCGTTTTTGACTGCCCCGGGTAGGCGTGTGAGAATTTCGGGATTGGAGTGAACCCCGACGATGACCCCATGGATCTTGATGTTCGTCGTTGCCTCACAGACCGCAGAGCCGAGCAGCGCGGCGGCCCTGCGCGACCGTGGAGACGCCTACTACCACTTCAGCATGGGGCAGCAGTCGCGGCTCCAGGGGGAGGTCGCCGAGGCTCTCCAGCACCTCCGCAAAGCCCAGAAGTCCGATCCGGCTTCCGGAGCGATCCGGGCGGAGACGGCCCGGGTGCTCCGCGAGGCGGGACGGCTGGAAGAGGCGCTCGTCGAGGCCACGGAGGCCGTGCGCCTGGAGCCGGACAGCGCCGAGGCGCGGCTGATGCTCGCCCAGCTCCACCTCGCCCGCTCGGAGGGCGAGGCTGGCGAGCAGGCGCTCCGGGACGCCGCGGCCGAGTTCGAGGCCGTGGCTCGCCTGCAGCCAGAAGACGGCCGGACCCGGCAGATCCTGCTCACCCTTGCCAACCTCTACCGCCGGCTCGAAGAGCACAGTGACGCGGTCGGCGCCCTCGAGCGCTATCTGGCGCTCGATTCCGGCAGCTTCGACGCCCACGTACGGATCGGCGATCACTACCTCGCACTGGGCGAGGCCGAAAAGGCCGCCGCCGCGTTCAAGAAAGCCCTGGAGCTGCAGCCGTCGGCCCAGGCCTACGAGAAGCTCGCGGAGAGCTACGCGAAGGCCGAGCAGGCGGACCAGGCCATCCTCCACTACCGGAAGGCGCTGGAGCTGGAGCCCAAGAGCCTGAAGCTCCACCTGGACTTGGGCGACGTGCTCTTCCAGGCGCGCCGCCACAAGGAGGCGTTGGCGGAAGCCGACGCGGCGCTGGCAGACGATCCCCACAATCGGAGGGCGCTGGAGCTGAAGGGGCGCTCCCTCCGGGACCTCAGGCAGTTCGTCCAGGCGAACGAGGCGGCCGATCGGCTGCTGGCCGAGGAGCCGGGCGACCTGAAGGCCGCCTACCTGAAGGTCACCATAGCGGAAGCCCGCCGTGACTTCACCGCCGCCGCCGCCGGTCTAGAAGGCCTTCTGGCCCGCAAGGGCATCGACGAAGACCCGGTGCAGCGGGGGGGCAACGACCGGGTGTTCCTGATCCACCTCGGTTTCGCCTACCAGCAGCTCGACCGCTTCGCCGATGCGGCCGGAGCCTTCGGGCGGGCCAGCCGGGTCGGCGGAGAGCCGGATGCGCTACTGCTCGGCTACCATGTCGAGGCCCTGCTGCTGGCAAAGGACTACGACCAGGCGCTGCGGGCGGTCCGGGAGGCACGGGGCCGTTTCCCGGACGACCCGGACCTGGCCACGCAGGAGGCCAACGTGCTCCGGGCCCGCGGCGAAGTGCCGGCCGCCCTGGCCATCGTCGAGAAGCTGGAGCGGCGCTCACCCCGAGACGTCGACGTGCTGGTACAGGTGGCGGAGTTCTATCAGCGAGCGAAGCGTTATACCGAGGCCGAGGCGGTGCTCCGGCGGGCCCGGGAGGTCAAGCCGCGGGAGCTGCGAACGCTGTTCCAGCTGGGTGCGGTCCTGGAGCGGCAGAAGCGGCACGATGCCGCCGAAACCGTCTTCCGCGAGGCCCTCACCGTCCAGGCGGATGCGGCGCCCGTACTGAACTACCTCGGCTACATGAACGCCGACCGCGGCGTGCGGGTCGAGGAGGCGGTGAGCCTCATCGAGCGCGCGCTCGCCGCGGATCCGGAGAACGGCGCGTACCTCGACAGCCTCGGGTGGGCCTTGTTCCGGCTGAACCGGCTTCCCCAGGCGGAGGAGCTGCTCCGCAAGGCAGCCGCCCGGGAGGCCAGCCCCGTCGTGCTGGACCACCTCGGCGACGTGTTGAAGCGCCGTGGGGCGATCGTCGAGGCCCTGGACTGCTGGCGCAAGGCCCTCCAAGGCGAGGACGATGGGGAGGAACTGGACCGTGGCCTGGTCGAGCAGAAGATCCGTGAGGCCCAGGCCAGCCTGGATGCTCACACGCAGCCCCGCCCGTAGCAGGGTGCTGAAAGAGCGACATCGACCGGCGCTCGCGCCCGAGCCCGAACCGGCCCATCCAGATCTGTCAAGGACTTCGTACGGCAGGCGCTGGCGAGGGCGCGGCGGCGCGATGCGCAATGAGACTCTCTCAGCCCCCTGCTAGCCTCTTGCTCATCGCCGCGTTGGGCGGCGCCGCCTGCGCGCGGAGCTGGCCCACGCCGCCGGCTGAAACGGTCGCGAGGGCCCGGGCCGCGGGCTCCTACAGCGGACGGCTCCGCGTCTCCCTGGATGGCCCGGAGCTGCGCGCCCGCACCGGTGTGCTCGTCGCCTTCGAACGGCCCGATGCCCTGCGCGTCGAGGTGCCCGGACCCGCGGGTGCCCGGGTGGTCGCGGTGGCGCGGGGCGGCTCGTTGACCGCCGTCTTTCCCGCCCAAAGAGCCTTCTTCGAGGGGCAGGCCACGCCTGCCTCCCTGGCCGACCTGCTCGGTATCGCGCTGGCGCCCGGCGAGGTCATGGACCTGCTGGTGGGGTCGCCGCCGGACGGGGTCCGCGGGTATCGGGCCCGCTGGGGTCCGAACCTGCCGCGCCGCATCGAGGCCACGCTCCCTGACGGGGGGCGTCTCAGGGTCGCCGTCGAAGACGCGGAGAGCGGAATCGACCTTCCTCCCGCGGCCTTCCAGTCCCCGCCGCACCCGGGATACCGGTCCGTCGACGCCGAGGAGGCACGGGAGCTGTGGTCGGCTCGGTGAAGCGGCGGCGTCCCGCGCCGCTCGTGGTCCCCTCGTTCGCCAAGCTGAACCTGGGCCTGGAAGTCCTGGGAGTGAGGCAAGACGGCTACCACGAGCTGCGCACGATCTTCCAGACGTTCGACCTTCGCGACGACGTCGCCATCCGCCCTCGGCCCTCCGGGGTCACCGTCACTTGTGACGATCCCGACGTACCCACCGACGGGAGCAACCTCGCCGTCAGGGCGGCGGTGGAGCTGCAGCGCTTCGTGGGGCTCGCGCGGGGCCTGGAGATCCGGATCACCAAGCGCATCCCGGTGGGTGGCGGGCTGGGGGGGGGCAGCAGCAACGCGGCGTCCGTGCTCATGGCGCTCGACCGGGCGTGGCGGTTGCGCCTCGGTACGGCCGGACTCTATCCCCTTGCGCGGCGGATCGGGGCGGACGTGCCCTTCTTCCTGTTCGGGGGGACGGCCCTGGGCCTGGCCCGGGGCGACGAGGTGTATCCGTTGCGCCACCAGGTCCTGGCCCACGTGGTGGTCGCCCACCTGGGCCGACCGGTCTCGACGGCGGCGGTGTTTCGACGGCTCGACGAGCGTTTGACACCCCGTGAAAACAGCACTACCATTTTTCGTTTTGTATCGAGGGACTTGGAAGGACGGGCCCTCCCGATTCTCTCCAACGACCTCGAACAGGCGGCCTTGGAGGAGGCCCCCGACCTCGCGGAACAGGTCGGGCGGATCCGGGTCGTCCTGGTCCGGGAGGGAGCCCTGCTCGCAACGCTCTCCGGGAGCGGGTCGTCGTACTTCGGCGTATTCGACGATCCTAAACGGGCTCGCCGAGCCCGGGCGGCCCTTGCCGCGGCGGGCTTCCGGGCTTTCCGCGGCCAGACCCTCTCCCAGGATCGGTATCGAAGAGCGTGGGCCCGGTCGTTGGGGGTGGTGACGCGTACGCGTGGGGCGGACCAGGGAAGGAGCGGACAACATGGAGATCACGGACGTCAAGGTCATCCCGGTGGACGACGAGAAGCTGAAGGCGTTCGTATCCATCGTGTTTGATCAGTGCTTCGTCGTGACCGACATCAAGATCATCCACGGCCCCAAGGGCCTCTTCGTCTCGATGCCGAGCAAGAAGCGGAAGGACGGGACGTTCAAGGACATCGCCCACCCGCTCAACAACCAGATGAGACAATACCTCGAGGAGAAGGTCCTCTCGGTCTACCGTCAGCAAGTCGCGGCCGCTCCGGCGGCGGGGCCGAGCGCGTCGGGAAGCGGTTCACCTTCCGGCTCCGAGCCGTCCTCCACGGACACGCCCCAGGCATAGGGTCGTCGGGAGAGCGGCCCCGCGGAAGGGCATGACAGGCGGCGGGGCGGCGGTGCACCCGGTTGGGGCGTGGCCAAGCGGTAAGGCGCGGGGCTTTGGACCCCGTATTCGAAGGTTCGAATCCTTCCGCCCCAGCCACATCGAGCCGGTCGAGGACGCAGGCGGCGCCGCAGAGCACTTTCCCTCCCCCTGCGTGGGGAGGGACAGGGTGGGGGGTCGATAACCAATTGGCGAGAGAGCTGAGGGTCTTCACCGGTAGCGCGCATCCCGCGCTGGGAGAGGCTATCGCCCGCTTCCTCGGCATCCCCCTGGGCCGCGCCCACCTCGGCCGGTTCAGCGACGGCGAGGTGTGGTTCCAGATCCAGGACAACGTGAGGGGCGCCGACGTCTTCGTGGTGCAGCCCACCTCGCCGCCGGTGAACGAGAACCTGATGGAGCTGCTCGTGATGCTCGACGCCTTCAAGCGCTCTAGCGCGTCGCGCATCACCGCGGTCATCCCGTACTACGGCTACGCCCGCCAGGACCGCAAGGACAAGCCACGCGTACCGATCTCGGCGAAGCTGGTGGCGGACCTTCTGTCGGCGGCGGGCACCGACCGCGTGCTCACCATGGACCTGCATGCCGCGCAGATCCAGGGCTTCTTCGACGTGCCCGTCGACCACCTCTTCGCCGCTCCGGTCATCCTCGAGCACGTCTTGCGCCTCAAGCTGCCCAAGCTCACCGTGGTCTCGCCGGACGCGGGCGGCGTCGAGCGCGCCCGCGCCTACGCCAAGCGGCTGGAGGCTTCCCTCGCCATCGTGGACAAGCGCCGCGAGGGCCCGAACGTCGCCGAGGTCCACCAGGTCGTCGGGGACGTGGAGGGCCGGACCGCCCTCATCGTGGACGACATCGTGGACACCGCCGGGACGCTGGCCAAGGTGGCGCACGCCATCAAGGAGGCCGGGGCCCGCGAGGTGCTGGCCTCTTCGTCGCACGCAGTCCTCTCCGGCGGGGCCATGGAGAAGATCGAGCGGTCCCCGGTGTCGCGCTTGATCGTGACCGACTCGATCCCTCTTTCCGAGGCGAAGCGGAACAGCTCGAAGATCGTCGTGCTCCCCATCGCGGAGCTCATGGGGAAGGCAATCCGCAACATCCACGAGGAGGCCTCGGTCACCAGCCTCTTCGTCTAGTGGAGAACGACGGACGGGGCAGGCGGTGGCCTGGCTCCGTCCGGGGGGGGAGATCCCCCGAGACAAGGAGTACTCGAGAGCCATGGCAGAGATCGTCGTCGCGGCCAGTGAGCGGTCCGAGACGGGAAAAAACGTGAACCGGCGCCTGCGGGCGCAAGGCCTCATCCCCGGCGTGCTGTACGGTGCCAGCAAGGAGCCCGTCCCGGTGTCGGTGTCCCCGAAGGAGATCGGCACGATCCTGCGCAGCGCTTCCGGGGAGAACACGCTGTTCGACCTGGACCTGGCCGGGTCCCGGCGGAAGGTCATCCTCAAGGAGTTCCAGGTGGAGCCCTTGAAAGGGCGGCTGCTCCACGCGGACTTCTACGAGGTCGCGCTGGACAGGACCCTGGAGGTGAGCGTCCCGGTGGAGCTGCAGGGCGTCCCGGTGGGCGTCAAGGTGCAGGGCGGGATCGTCGACTTCGTCACCCGCGAGCTCGAGGTGGAGTGCCTGCCGGCCGACATCCCGGAGAAGGTCACGGTCGACGTGAGCGGGCTCGAGCTGGGCCGACACCTCCGCGTTTCGGACCTCCAGCTCCCCGCCAACGTCACCGTCCTGACCGATCCGGGAGTGGTGATCGCCCACGTGGTGGCGCCGCGGGCCGAGGAGGTTGTAGCTCCCGTCGCGGCCGAAGTGCCGGTCGAGGGTGCCGAGGCCGCCGAGCCCGAGGTCATCAAGAAGGGCAAGGCCGAAGAGGGCGCGGCCGAGGAGAAGCCGGAGAAGGGCGAGAAGAAAGACAAGGGCGAGAAGAAAGAGAAGGACAAGAAGTAGGGAAGCCGGAGGCGCCCGTCCATGCGCGTGGTGGTCGGCCTGGGCAACCCGGGCGGCCGCTACCGGCGGACCCGCCACAACGTCGGCTTCCTGGTGGTGGACGCTCTCGCCGCCCGGACCGGCGCGGCCAGTGGCCGCGAGGAGTCCGAGGCCTGGGTGGCCGAGACGCACCTCTCGGGCGAGGCGGTGCTCCTCGTCAAGCCCTTGACCTTCATGAACCGCAGCGGCGTCTCGGTCGAGCCGATCCTGGCCGCGCGGGGCGCGTCGCCGCAGGACCTGGTGGTGGTCGTGGACGACGTCGCCCTCCCGCTCGGGAAGCTGCGCGTGAGGGAGCGCGGCAGCCATGGAGGGCACAACGGGCTCCGGTCGCTGACCGACGTGCTCGGCACCGACGACTTCCCGCGGGTGCGCGTGGGCATCGGCAAGGGCGAGCCCGCCGCCGACCTGGCCGACTACGTACTCGCCGATTTCCCGCCCGAAGACGTGCTGGTCGTGCAGGAGGTCGTGGGCCTCGCGGGCGACGCGGTGGAGTGCCTGATCCGCGAGGGCGTGGTGGCGGCCATGAACCGCTTCAACGCCCCGCCGACGTAAGCGCCGCCGCCGCGTCACCCTTCCTGCAAGCCCGCCGAGCAAAGTAGCCGCGCTTTCCGCCCATGGCAACAGCGGCCGCCGCCAGACCCGAACGCGCGCCACGGGCGATTCTTCGACCGCATTCTCGGGAATTTGAAGAACCGGAACGCCCTTTGGCGCCTGCTCGGGATCGAACTCCCTCGCACCGACACGAAGTGAGGCCGTAGACCAGGACGAGCGCTTCAGCCGTCCAGCGTCACGCCGGGCCCGCGATCAGGGTGAGGCGGTGGTCGTACGCCGCCCGTCCGGTCAGGTCCATCCGGCGGTCGAACTGGCGGAGGAACTCGCCGTGGACGGACGCCGCCGGCCCCCAGGGCTGGTCGTCCTGCGACTGCACCCCCAGGCCACCTTCCACGATGAACGTCCACATCTCGCCGCGGCGGTGCTGCCCGGCCCGCGTTGACCGTGAGCATGTCGCGGTTCTGGTCGACCTCCGATCCGCACGTCGCTGCGGACGGCGAGGGGGGTGGCGAAAGCGAAGTCCGAGTCCACGCCCGCGGAGAAGCCCCGGTCGGGGCTACCATCCTGCTTACCGTCCCCCGCCTGTCCAGCCGCCCGCATCCACGTCGCTACGCCGCGCCCCCATCCAGAGGCTCTCCAGGAGGCCGCGCTGCCACCGGTCGCGCTGGCGCAGCCGGGGACCTCCAGTCCGAGGGGACCTGGGTCCAGCACACCGGGTCGGGGACGAAGATCACGCGGCCGTGACTCCCCTGCTCGTAGGTCCGGCGGTGAAGGCGGGCGCTGATCTCCATGTCCTCGCACACCGTCCCGGTGTGGTAGCCGCCCACGTCGATCACCGCGTCTTTCCGGAACAGCCCGAAGGCACCCGCGACGATCAGGAGGCACTCCAGCCTGGCCAGCGGCGCCCGGCCGGCCAGGAGGCCGCGGGTGTACTCCAGCGCCTGCCAGAGGACGATGGGCTTGTTGGATGGCCGGATGGACGTCACCCGAGCGTCCTCAACCTTGGGGCCGTTGAACACCCGGATGATGCCGCCCGCCACCACGACGCGCTCGTCCTCCGCAAAACGCCCGGGCTACACGGAGCAGGGCGTCGGGCTCCAGGAGGGAGTCGGCGTCCATGCAGCAGAAGAGCGGGGCACGCGGGTGGCGGAGGGGACGGGATGAGGGAGAGGGCGCCCGCGCCAGCTCCAGGGTGTCGTCGTCGGACCCGTCGTTGATCACCACGACCTCGAACTCTCCAGCGCGTCTTGATGGGTCCACCGCCGCGCCGCCCCAGCACTGCCGTGGCCGCGGCCGCCGAGACCCCGAGGGCCTGAGCGACGTCCTGGCTCTTCGCCGCTCTCGTCGTCGGCGTCAGCGCCTTCGGGATCTACCTTGGACGGTTCCGTCGCTGGAACAGGTTGGGACGTCGTTCGCAACCTGCTCAGGGATGCCGCTGGAACGATCCTTCACCCGTTCGGGAACGCGCAGGTCGTCGTCCATTGCGCCGCCCTCGGTGCATTCCTGTTCACGGCCTAGATCGTGTTCCAGGCGGGGGGCGAGCTCGCTCCGAACATGGCCTTCCTCTGGCGGAGCCACGCGCGCGAGCTCCTCGCGCTCGTCGGCGCCTGAGCCACACCGCGCGAGCCCGTCCCGGCGTCCGCCGGCCGCCGGAGAGGGCGCCCGACGGCTCGGGCCCGCCCCCAGGGGGGAGGACCGACCGGGAGTCGCGGAGCGGCACCGACGCGACGCACAGGCGGCGCTACCGTTCCGGCAGGAAGGCTTCGAACACGGCGTCGAAGGCCTTCCCGCCGACGTTCGCGGAGGTCCTGTTGGAGAGGACCGCCACCACGACCTTCGCGTCGCGGTCGATCACGAGCCAGCACGAGATCCCGGGACCGCCGCCGGGCTGGTGGACGATGCGGCGCGTCTCGTCGTCGGGGCCGATCGTCCAGCCTGCGCCGGGCCAGGCCTGCTGGCCGATGCGGAAGCCGAGGCCCACGCCCGTGTCGGCGCCCGCGCGCGTGCGGAGCGGGACGAAGAGCTGCTCGAGCGTGCCGGCCGTGAGGAAGCCGGGATCGAGAAGCGCCGAGCCGAACCGCACGAGGTCTGCGGCCGTCGAGAGGTAGCCGGCGCCGGCGAGCTTGTGGCTCGGGTCGTAGGAGGGCGCCGGCACGGGTCGGTCCTCGGCATCGGCCTCGTAGAACGCCGTCCGGAACGCGTCGGGCCGGCGCGGGTCGTTCGGCACGGTCGACCGCATCCCGAGGGGGTCCAGGACGTGACGGCGCATGGCCGTGGCGAACGGCTGTCCCGAGACCTCCTCGACGACGGCGGCGATCACCGTGAAGGTGCCGGTCGCGTAGAAGTGCTCGGCGCCGGCCGGCCCGCGCGGAGGCTCCTTCACGATCTCGGCGAGCGCCTCGCGCGTGTCGTAGTGGCGTGTCGTGAGCCGGTTGGCGTTGGCGAACGCGTCGCCGAGCCCGCTCAGGTGGCCGCCGACCAGCCGGGTCGTGATGCCGCGGCCCGCGTGGGGGAAGCCGGGCAGGTAGCGTTCGACGGGAGCGTCGAGGTCGATCCGTCCCTGGTCGACGAGGCGGGCCGCGAGCGCCATAGTCAGCGACTTCGTGATGCTCCCGATGCCGAACCGCGTCGCCGGCGTGGCCGCCACCGCGGCTTCGCGGTCGGCGTGGCCGAACGCCTCCGACCACACGACGCGTCCCCGCACCGCGACCGCGGCGCTCGTCCCGGGGATGTCGTCGCGCCCAACGCGTTCCAGGAGCGCGCCGCGTGCGGCCTCGGCCGCCTTCTCCGAAGGCTCGACGGCGTCGGCCGGCGCGAGAAGGGCCAGGGAGGTGACGGCGGCGAGCACCCTCATCCCCCGAGTCTAGCCGCGTGGCCGCCGGACTTGTCCCGCGGGCAGGGAGACCGCTCCGCTCGGCCTCAGGGGTCCGCAGCTCCTCGTCGACCGGCACGAGCCCTTCCGTGGCCTGCCGAGAATGATCTTCGCCCGGCCGGTGTCGGTGGCGATGCGCTCGACCACCTCGAAGTGGCGTCGGAACGCGCGCCGGAAGCGCCCTCTACCTCAACCGGACGCCGATGGCCGAGCGGGGCCTCGACCCCGCAGCCGTGGAGCGGCGTGCCGCATCCGGCGCCGAGACCGTGGCGCCGGTGTGGCGTGCCTACACCCGGAGCCAGCTGCTCGAGGGTCGCGTGCCGCCCGACCCCTGGAGCCGCCGCGTGCTCGTCTCGTTCGACCGCGAGCGCTCGGGCGCGAGGCGGTGACGGCCGAGCTGACCGTCCGATTCAAGCACCCCGTGGCGACCGGCCGGCCGGCCACGGTCCGAGCCCGGCTGCAGCCCGACCGAGCCCCCTTCTACCGGCTCCGGGCGGAGCTGGTGCAGGACGGCGTCGTCAAGGCCGCTGCCTCGGCGAAGTCCATGGAGCACGAGACTTGAACCGGCGCCGAATGCTGCGGGCCTGCTCGAGAACCAGGGAAATGGGTGAGGGACCGGGGCCAAGGAGCCCCCGCCCCTCACCGGTACCCTCTTAGAGCGCGCGCAGGAACGCCAGCAGGTCCTTCTTCTCCTGATCCGTGAGCTTGATGCCCTGCACGAGGTTGAAGAACTCGATGGTATCGTCCAGGGTCAGCAGACGCCCGTCGTGCAGATAGGTGGGCGAGTCCTTGATCCCCCGAAGCGGGAAGGTCTTGATCGGCCCGTCCTGGTTGGCCATGCGGCCGTTGATCATGCGCGGCTTGAAGAAGCGCTCCGTGCGCAGGTTGTGCATCAGGTTGTCGGTGTAGTAGGGGGGCTGGTGGCACGGGGCGCACTGCGCCTTGCCGAAGAACACGGCCTGGCCTCGCATCTCCGCCGGGGTCGCCTTGGTGGGGTCCAGCTTCCCGTCGATCCCCAGCTTGGGAGCGGGCGGGAAGTCCAGCAGCGCCTCGAGCTCGGCCATGGCGTGGACCTGGCTGCCCCGCTCGAGCGGGTTGACGCCCTTCTTGGCCGCGATCACGGGGTCTCCGTCGAAGTACGCGGCGCGCTGCTCGAACTCGGTGAAGTCCTCGACGCTCTTGAGCGCGCGCTGCGAGCCGAACAGGCGCTGGATGTTGACCCCGCGCAGGGTCGGGGTGTCGATGCGGTGGCGGAACTCCTGCGGCCGGATGTCGCCCACCAGGTGCGTGGAGGCGTTGGTGTGGCCGTTTGCGTGGCAATCGAAGCAGGTGACCCCCCGGCTGGCGCGCAGCGTGCGCCGGTCCTCGGTCTGGTTGAACTGCTGCTGGGGGAACGGGGTGACGAGCAACCGGAGGCCCTCGAGCTGCTTGGGGTTGAGGATGCCGTTGAGCAGCTCGTAGTAATTGTCGATCGTGACCAGCTTGCCCTTGGATACGTCCCCGAGGTCCGGCCGCGTGGTGAGGTAGATCGGGGCGGGAAACTCCGGGAGCAGGTGGTCGGGCAGGTCGAAGTCCAGGTCGTAGCGCGTCAGGTCCCGCTCTTCCTGCTTCTTGGTCTCGTCGATGTGGAACTTGGGGAATACCATGCCCCCTTCGGGGTGGTTCGGATGGGGCAGCGGGAGGAAGCCCGCGGGCCAGAGGTCCTTCTCGCGGATCTCATCGGGCGTCATGGCCGCGAGCTTGTCCCACGTGATCCCCGCTGGCAGCTTGGCGCGGACGCCGTCCTGCACGGCCTTGCCGCGCGACATCGTCACGCCGGCGGCGGGACGGTTGGAGAGATCGTAGCGCTGGGCCAGGAGGTCCATCTGCTGCTTCATGACCTCCGGCTTGGCCTTCTCCATGCGCGCGACCGTCGCGGCGAAGGCCTCCTTGATATCCACGGGCGAGTAGCTCGATCGGCCGGCATCCTGGGCATGCGCCAGACCGAACAGCAACAGGGCCGGCGGGCCGAGGGCCAGGGCGAGCGGGAGCCAGCCGGGCGACCGGTATCTCATGTGCCTTCTCCTCTCCTCTTCTCTTCTCGTACTCTTCTCGTACTCTCCTCGAGGGTCTTCTCGAAAGGGCATCCGCCGGTGAGGCCCTCGTGGCCTCACGCGTTCATAAGACGCCACGCGCAGGCTAAGACCCGCGCTACGATATGTCCAATCGAATCTGGTGGTACCTTACGATAAGGGATGCCTATGAACGCCTCGTCGCTCGGCCTGCGCGACCTGGAGTACGTCGTCGCCGTGGCCAGCCACGGCCACTTCGGCCGGGCGGCGCTGAGCTGCAACGTGAGCCAACCCGCGCTCAGCGGGCAGATCAAGAAGCTGGAGGAGCACCTCGGTGTCCGGCTGTTCGAACGCACGAAACGCCGCGTGCTCGTGACGCCGGTCGGGCAGAGGTTCGTGGCGCAGGCTCACGCCTTGCTGGGCGGGGCGCAGGCCCTGCTGGATATCGCGCAGCGGCGTCGCGAGTTGCTGAGCGGCCCCCTCTGGCTCGGGGCGATCGCGACCCTAGGGCCTTACCTGTTTCCCCGGGTTCTCGGCCCGCTGCGGCGGCGGTTCCCCCGGGTCGAGCTCCACCTGCGGGAGGGGCTCACTCGCGACCTGCTTCACGACCTGAAGTCCGGGCGATTGGATGCCGCCCTGCTCGGCACGCCGGTCGAGGACGAAACCCTCGACTCGGCGACCCTCTTCCGCGAGCCTTTGCTCCTGGCCACGTCCGTCCAGCATCCGCTGGCCCGGAAGCGAGTGGTGACGGTCGCCGACCTGCGTTCCAACGAGATGCTGGCCCTAGAAGACGGTCACTGCCTGCGAGACCAGGCCCTCGAGGCCTGCCAGACAGACGCCTGGCGGCTGGATCCAGGGTTACAGGCGAGCTCGCTCGAGACGCTGCGCCACCTCGTGGCGAGCGGTATCGGCTACACGCTGGTCCCCGCGCTGGCGGCGCGTGCTCCCGCGCTGAACATGGGCCGGCTCGTCCGCTACCGGCGCCTGCGCCACCCCTCACCCAAGCGGACGGTCGTGCTGGTCTGGCGCCGGTCGCTCCCGCGTACGCACGACGTCGCCGCCCTCGCCGACGTGATCCGACGCGCCGTCCTGCCGATGCGGTTGCGCTGAACGAAGCACGAGACCGAAGGCGATCGCCACGTTTCGTCACTCCCAGACGGAACGGGGAACGAGGGACGCCCGGACCGCGGTCAGGTTCCGGATAAAGCCCGGCATGTCTGCCTCGTAGCGGTAGAGCACGTCCTTCTTCCAGGCGCCGTCGCGGCAGGTGTAGCGACGGACCTCGTCCTGCTCGTCGCTCGCCACGTAGAGCTCGTCCTTCCCGTCGCCGTCCAGGTCCGTCACCAGGATCTCCTTGGCGTGGCGGTCTCCGAGGTCGGCGAAGAGCGTGCGTCCCTCGCCGCGCGCCGGACCTCCGCAGCCTTGCAGACGAGCGGGTCCGCCTGGTACGCCTTGCTGATGAGCCGCCCAGCTCGGCGGACAACGCCGCTTCGTCGGCGCCTCCTGCACCGGGAGCTTCGAGCCGTCTCTCTGTTCGCGAGACCCGGACCCGGCCGGCATAGAAGCCGTAGGAAAGGGTCCTGTGCTTGCCCGTGTCGGGGATAGGTCAGGCACCCGGGCCAGCAACTCCAGCGGGTCCATGTCCTCGAAGTTGCGGCCCAGGAAGGCATTCATGCGAGAGCGATACAGGACGGCCTTGTGGCCGTCGAGATACACGAGCTTCTTGAGGCTCAGCGGCGCATTGCGAGAGGGCCAGGGGGCCGGGGGCCGACATCGGCGCCCAGACTGGCGAAATTAGTTGACTTTGTCAATCAGTTCGCGAACCGAAGGCCGCTCGGATCCGGGAGCGGGAATGTCGTCCCGCGCCCGGTCGACGCGCCGCCCCGGCCTACAATGCCGGCATGTTGGCCCTGGCCCCGAGCCCCGTCCCCACCGCGGCCGCCGTCGACGCCCTGCAGGCGGTGATGGCGTTCCTCCCGCGCCTGGCCGTGGCCCTCGGCCTGGCCCTGTCGGGGGGGCTGGCCGCGTGGCTCCTCCGCCTGGTCAGCGTGCACTTCCTCCGCGGATGGGGCAGCCGGCTGGCGGGCGGCATCGGGCGCCTCTTCCGCAGCCGGGACGCCGAGCGCGAGGTCCGGGGGGCGGCGCTGGGCCGCCCGGTGGCCGCCGCCGTTGGCAGCATCGTCTTCTGGCTCGTCTTCCTCTTCTTCCTGGCCGCCGCCACCGAGAGCCTGGGCCTCCCGGTGATCTCGGCCTGGATCAGCGGCGTGGCCGCCTACCTGCCCCGCCTGCTCGTGGGCGCGCTCATCGTGATCCTGGGCCTCCTCGCCGGCGGCATCGCCCGCACCGCGCTCGCCGCCACCGCCGCCTCCGCCGGCTTCGCGTATGCGGACGCCCTCGGACGGCTGGCCCAGGCCATGATCGTGATGGCCTCCGTCATCGTGGCCTTCGACCAGCTCGGCGTGGCCATGACGTTCCTCACCGTGCTGGCCGGCATCGTGACCGGCGCCCTCCTGGGAGGCGCCGCCCTCGCCTTCGGCCTCGGCGCTCGCACCGCGGTCGCCAACATCATCGCCGCCCACTACCTGATCAAGACCTATCGCGTGGGCCATCGGGTGCGCATCGGGGAGCACGAGGGCCGGATCGTCGACATCACGCCCACCACCGTGGTCATCGCCACCGCCGAGGGACAGGCGGTCGTGCCGGCCAAGGAATTCAGCGAGCGTGCCTCCGTCCTGGTGACGAGTTGACCGTCCTCAGCGAGACCGATCGCCTCGTCGCCCGCTCCCTGGCCGGCGGCCACCCTGCGGACGCGGCCCGGGTGCTGGAAAGGTTCCCGCGGGACGACCAGGCGCCGGTCCTCACGAGCTGGGACCGGCGCACCGCCGCCCTCGTCCTGGAGCAGATGACGCCGGATGCGGCGGCGGCGTGCGCGGCCCGGCTGCCCTCCGAGGACGCGCGGGAGATCCTCTCCCAGCTGGACCTCGATTCCGTGGCCGGCATCCTGCGCCGGGCGCCGGAGGAGTCGCGGTCGCCCCTCCTCGAAAGCGCCGGCGGGCGGCGGGAGGCCCTTGAGCGGCTGCTCTCCTCGCCGGAGGGGACGGCGGGCAGCCTCATGGATCCCCTCGTCCTGGCCCTGCCCGAAGACCTCGAGGTGGCGGAGGCCACGGAGCGCGTGCGGCGGTCCGCCGCGCAGGCCATCGACTACCTCTACGTCGTGGACCGCGGAGGCCGGCTCACCGGGGTCACCAGCCTCCGCGATCTGCTGCCCGCGAGCCCCGAGACGCCCCTGCCCGCGATGATGCGCTCGTCGGTCATGCGCCTGCAGGTGGACGACGATCGGCACGCGATCCTGGCCCATCCGGGATGGAACGAGTTCCACGCCCTGCCCGTCGTCGATGCCGGCGGCCGCTACCTGGGCGCCGTGCGCTACGAGACGCTCCGGCGCCTGGAGTCCGAGGGACTGGCCGCGCCCGGCGCGGGCGCCGTCTCCGTCGCGGTGTCCCTGGGGGAGCTGTACTGGCTGGGCCTGTCCGGCCTCGTAGAGGGGCTGGGCACGGCGGTCCTGCGCGGCTCCGGCCGCGGAGACGACGATGGCCGCTGAGCCGGAGGTCGTGGTCCGCGCGCTGCGCGAGGAGGCCCTCCGCCTCTACCCGGACGAGTCGGCGGCGCTGCTCGAGTCGCGTCCGGTGGCCGACATCCTCGCCATCCTGGAATCGGAGCCCGCGCCCCGGGCCGCCCGCGTGCTCGAAGGGCTCAGCCCCCAGGTCGCGGCGCGGGTGCTGGAAGGCCTGGAGGAGGAGGCCTTCCGCGCCATCGTGTCGGCGTCCGATCCGGCGCGGATGGCGCCCCTCCTGGCCCAGATGGCGGCCGAGGAGCGCGAGGGGCGGATGGCGGGTCTCCCGGGCCGCCTGGCCGCGGAGCTGCGCGGCCTGATGGCCTTCCCGCCCGACAGCGCCGGCGCGGCCATGGACGCGCGGGTCACCACCTTCCGCACGGGGACCACGGCCGAGGCGGCGCTGGCGCGCCTGCGGACGCTCCGGGAGCGCGAGTTCGAGGACGTGTTCCTCGTGGACGGGGAAGGCCGGCTGGCCGGAGTGGTCGCTCTCGAGGACCTCGCGGTGGCTCCGCCAGAACGGCGCCTGGACGACCTCGTCCGCGGTGCCCCGACCCCCGTCCTCGGCACCGACCCCATGGAGGAGGTCCTGGAGCGCCTAGAGGGACTCACGGCCGGGCTGCCCGTGGTGGACTTCGAAGGCCGGCTCATCGGCGTCATCCGCCAGGGCGAGATGATCGAGGCCGCCCAGGAGGAGCTGAGCGCCGACCTCCAGACCATGGTGGGCGCGAGCCGCGACGAGCGGGCGCTGTCCAGCGTGCCCTTCGCCGTCCGCCGCCGCCTGCTCTGGCTGCACGTCAACCTGGCCACCGCGTTCCTGGCCGCGGCGGTGGTCGGCCTCTTCGAGGAGACGATCGCGCGGATCACCGCCCTGGCCGTGCTCATGCCGGTGGTGGCCGGGCAGTCGGGCAACAGCGGCGCCCAGGCGCTGGCGGTCACCATGCGTGGCCTCGCCCTGCGCGAGGTGCGCCTGGCCCAGTGGCGGCGGCTGGCCATGAAGGAGCTGGGCGTCGGCCTCCTCAACGGGGTCGCCATCGCTCTCGTCACCGGCGCCGGGGTCTACCTCTGGAGCCGCTCGCTCGACCTGGCGGGCGTGATCGCGGTGGCCATGGTCATCTCCATGACGCTGGCCGGGCTGGCCGGGGCCTCGGTGCCGATGCTCCTGGAGGCCGTCGGCCAGGACCCGGCCACCGCCTCGTCGATCGTGCTCACCACGGTCACGGACGTGGTGGGCTTCCTGAGCTTCCTCGGCCTGGCCGCCCTGTTCGCGGGGCGCCTCGCCGGTTAGGGGGTGCCGAAAAATAACTAGCACGAGCGCTCAGTGGCTCGCCGCGCCCGCCTTCACGCGACCGTGTGCGCTATTTTTCGGCACCCCCTTGGTCACGCCGACGTGGGTCCCTCTCGATGAACCGGATCGTCCCATACACGACCTCGGCGCCGTTCCGGCGAAAGGCGCCCGCGCCGCGGCCAGGAAGCCCTCCAGGGCGTCTCGCGGGACGTCGACCTCGGTGATCATCTCCGCGCCCGGCGCGCCCGTCTCGCGGTCGAGGGCGTCGTGGTACCCGTCGAGGCAGAAGCCGAGCTGGTTGGCGTCGGACCAGTAGACCTGGCCGGAGGTCGAGAGGTCGTAGGCGGCGTACTCCTCGAAGGCGCGGCCCCGGTCGTGGTGGGCGTGGCGGAGGAGCTCCGGGTCGCGCTCGCGGGAGCAGCTCCGCCCGGCCGCGGGCGTTGACGATCGTGAAGGACTCGACGTCCGCCACGAACGGCTTCAGGGCCAGGGATGCCCGCCTCGACCTCCACCACTCCCGCGTCGGCGTCGAGGCGGCGCACGCGGTCCAACCCGCGCGTGTCCACGAGGACGGTGTCCGTCCCGAACGGCTGCCCGCCCATGGCGTGGCGCCCCCCGCAGACGGAGACGGCCCGGCCTGCCCTGGCCGCGGTTTCGCGTGTGGGTGGCTCCGCCCCGCCTGGGACGTTCACGGAAGCGTCCAGCGCGGCCCCTCGCGACGTCCTCGGCGCACGGTGAGGAGGGCGTCCACCGGCGGGTCCCGCTCGATCCAGAGGTCCCGGTACGCCTGCTCCTGCCCGGTGTTGTGGGTCTGGAGGCCCGATGGGTCCGGTGCGGGCCCCGCCACCCAAGAACCGCAGTCGACTCCAGGCTGCCGCCGGGCTACAATGTGGCTGCCCGGTGACGTGACGCCGGCGCAAAATCCTTGCTCGCATTAGCGCCCTTCGGGCACGAAGCGGGCTTTCGCGGCCGTCGTACCCGGCGACGAG
>Ga0268386_10000408_pt1 | contig 26771 bp, 19 predicted proteins | sample RVTome_15_FD_200260 | JGI IMG/M metagenome (GOLD analysis project Ga0268386, IMG submission 200260) | Soil microbial communities from uranium-contaminated site in the Upper Colorado River Basin, Wyoming, United States - RVT150D86... ... | reverse complement strand
TTGCAAGCGACGGACTTACCGACAACCTGCATTTCACGGAGATCGTGGAGGTCATGCGGAAGGGGCCGCTGGATGCCGCGGCTGAGGCCCTGACGCGACTCGCGAAACGGAGGATGACGGTCGAGTCGAAGAACCAACCGAGCAAGCCGGATGACCTGTCGGTGATTCTGTTTCGAAAGAATCAGAAACGGGTGGGCAGGTGGAAGGTGCCGCCTGATCAGGTGGCGTAGGATCGCTGACTAGTTGGCAGGCACCGAGATTGATACGCAGAGGCCGGCGTCTGCGCTGTTCGATGCCGAGACGGTGCCGCCGTTCAGCTTGATGGCGCGCGCGGCGATGGCGAGGCCGAGGCCTGTGCCGTTCCTGCTATTGTCCGCCGTTGCGCTGCGGGTGCGGAAGAACGGCTGGAACAGGTGCTTCAATTCGTCGTCGGGGACGCCTGCGCCGTTGTCGGTGACTTCGACGGTCGCGGCGCCGTCCGGTTGTTGGGCGACGCGGACCGTGACTTTTTCGTTCGGCGGGCTGTGGCGGACCGCGTTACGAACGATGTTTTCGACCGCGCTGGTCAGCGCATCGGCATAGCCGGTGATGATCGGGGATGCCTCGATGCTTGTTTCGACGATGATGCCCTCGTATCCGCCGGCACGGCATTCGAAGTTGACGTTCTCGACGACTTCCTGGACGAGGTCCGCGAGATCGACAGGGCCCGGCTCCGCCTGGGAGCCGCTTTCCAGGCGTGTGTAGCTCAGGATCTGGCCGATCAGCCGGTCCAGCTTTTCGGTCTCGTCGTCGATCCGGTCGAACTCCGGTAGTTCGCCGGTCTTCCGTTTCGCGAGCTCCATCGCGACCCTGAGGCGCGCCAGCGGGGAGCGCAGTTCGTGCGAGATATTCCGTGAGAGTTCCGTCTGTTGTGCGGCCGCGCGCTCCAGTTTCTCCGCCATGGCGTCGAAGTCGCGGGCAAGCATCCCCAACTCGTCGCGGCGGTTGCCGAGTGACGGCGTCACGCGGCTGTGCAGGTTGCCTTCCGCGAGTGACACGGTTGCATCCCTGAGCTTGCGAACCGGATTGCTGATTGCTCTTGCGAGCAAGTATGAGACCACTCCGCTGACGATCAAAGCGAGTATCAAAAGCAGCGATCCCGCCGGAGCTCCTTCCCAGTATCCTTGAGGACGATGCACCCGGGAAAGGAGAACGGTGTAGGTTTGGCCGTCGGGTGAAACCAGTTGCGAGAGCGGACGCGCGCGGCGCAGGTTCAACGGATCGGGGTGGCCGCGCCGCGGCATGTGACTCTGGTGCCGATGGAGTTTCTTCACCAGGAAACCTGGCAGCTCTCGCCCCAGGATATCGCGGCCGCTCGCATCGGCGATGTAGATCCTGAAATTTCCCGATGCGGGAGCCTGTCGAAGCCAGTCCGCAAGACCTTCTCGACCCCCCGATGAGAGCGCCGCACTTGCTTCGAGTACGGTATCATCGAACTCGAAGTTGTCCATCTCGCCGCGGACGCGTTCGGCATAGTAGTAACCCGCAACCGCGGCCATGCCAATCGTGATGCCAATGATCAGCCAGAATGAAACGAATATGCGTACGAGCAGGCTTCGCACTTACTAACTTCCCGGGATCAACAGGTAGCCGACGCCACGCTGGTTCTGGATCGTGGCTTGTCGGTTCCCGCTTCGTTCGAGCTTGCCGCGCAGGTTGCTGATATGCGTGTCGATGCTCCGGTCGTACGGCATCAGCCGTCTGCCGAGCGCTCGCTCGCTCAGTTGTTCCTTGTTTACTACTTTGCCGGGCGTTTCGAGCAGGCACCGCAGTATTTCGAATTCGGTGCCCGTAACACGCACGTCGCTGCCGCCGACCGTGATGCGGTGCGTTCGAAGATCGAGGTTTATGCCGCCAAGTTCCAGTCTGGCCATGTCGCCGCCGTTTCGTTGGGCGCGGCGCAATATTGCCTTGATCCGCGCCACCAGCTCTCTTGGATTGAATGGTTTCGCCAGATAGTCGTCGGCGCCGAACTCCAGCCCGATGATGCGGTCGACGTCATCACCTCTGGCAGTCAGCATGACGACCGGCACGTCGCTGTCCCGGCGCACGCGCTGCAGAACTTCCAAGCCGGTCAGGCCAGGCAACATGATATCGAGAATGAGCAGATCGAAATGCCCGCTGGCGAATTTCTTCAATCCATCCTCTCCGCTCGTGCTGATGTCGAGTTCGAGCCTGTCCGTCACGAAGTAGTCGCTCAGCATGCTGCCGAGTTGACTGTCATCATCGATCAGGAGAATTTTCGCTTCTCGTTGGGGCGCGCTAGTCTGCAAGGCCATATACGGTTGCCGATTGTTTGTGCATCGTCGTTGATACAACTCACGCGCGCAACGCAGGCTTGACAATTCTTTGCAAAGCCGAAAGTTACGCTGACACTTGCCCACGCAATTGGGTCTAGTCTGGCAGTCAGTTCAGGATGCTCACCGCTTTCGGGAGGCACCCGTTGACTAACCACGACAATGGAGACGGCAACATGAAGAAACAAATCAGGATGGCATCGTTGGCGCTGACAACTGCGCTGTTCGCGGTATCGGCGGGTGCGGCCGTTGCGGCTCAAGCGGAAGATGGCGGCAATTTCGAGCGCAAGCACCGCATGCATGGAGCGGGCATGCATCTGGGCGGTGACCCGCAGCGGATGGTGCAACACCTGACCCGCGAGCTCGAACTCGACGAGACGCAGCAACAGGAGATCGAGAACATAGTCACGGCTGCAAAACCCGAGATCGAAGCGCTGCGCGATCGTGTCGAGGCGAACATGAAGGCGATGCATGAACTCGACGTCAACGACAGCGACTACTATGCCCGTCTCAATGAACTGGCCGCGGAAAAGGGCGCGATCGCCTCGGAGCAGGCATTGCTCCACGGCAGGCTGAAGGCGGAGATCAACGGCGCGCTGACGCCGGAGCAACGGCAGCAACTGGCCGACAAGGGCGACAGGATGCGCGATCGCTTCAAACAGCGCAAACAGCAACGGGCCCCCGGCGAGGGAGCCTAGAGAGCCACTGCGGGGTACCGGTCGCCGCCGGCCGGAAGAACGGCCGGCGGGCGAGGCGGCGACGTCCTCCGCTCTTCGACCCGGCGCAGCTCCCATTGCATCCCTCTTTTGCCTGCCAGGTAAACTGGAAATAAAACAAGCTTTTACCCGAACAAGCTGTAACCGCTCGGCAGACGGCCGTGTCGCGCCGGCGCTCCTGCATCCGCGTGCTGTTGCGGGCATTCAATGAGCGTATTATGGTTTCCTGAAAAAGCGCGGAGCGCCTTGCAGGGCGCGATGATCTGCGGAACTTACGCGCTGTTGTTGCAATCACAATACAGGTATGAATGTCGATGTAGCGCGCGCGCGGCGACGGTACGGGTTCGTCCGCGCTGTCTCGTGCCTGCATACGAACAGCCATCTGAGCGAGGCGACAGGACAATGATTTTTATCACCCAGACGCAGCGAATAGTTCACGGGTTGCGCCCCCTCTTCGTCGGCCTGGCCGCAGCACTGCTCGTAGGCGGATGTGCGGTCGGCTACTCCAGTTCCGGCGGCGCGAGCGGTGGAGGCGGCATGCCCGGCGGTTCGTCCGGCGGAGGCATGCCCGGCGGAGGAGGCGGAATGCCGGGAGGATCGTCCGGCGGCGGAATGCCGGGAGGCTCGTCGGGCGGCGGAATGCCTGGCGGAATGTCCGGCGGCGGTGGAGGTGGTGCCTCCGGTGGTGGCATGCCCGGCGGTATGTCGGGCGGCGGAGGCGGAGGCGGCGGCGCTTCCGGCGGCGGAATGCCTGGCGGAATGTCCGGCGGCGGTGGAGGCGGCGCCTCCGGCGGTGGCATGCCGGGCGGCATGTCGGGCGGCGGCGCTGCTGGCGGCGGCGACGGCGGCGGAATGCCGGGTGGAACGGACGGGGGTGCGGGCGGCGGTGCTGCAGGAGGCGGAGGTGTCCGCGGTTTGGGCGGACAGATGCCAGGCACGGGCGGACCCGGCGGCGCAGGCGCGGAAGGCGCTGACTGTGGAGCAGGATTGCCGGGTGGCGTCGGCGGAATGGAAGGCACCGGCGAATGCGCAGGCGGGGTTGGTGAGATCCCGGGTGAAACGGAAGCGGAGCGTAAGGCCCGGCTGGAAGGAGAGCTGGACAAATCCGTCGGAGGATTCGACGAGGTCCTGGCTGAGGAACAGAAGGAAATTTCCACCGTCGGTCGCAACACTGAAGGCTTTGGCGGCGGCGGTGCCGGTGGCGGCGGCGGCGTTGGTCTCGGCAAGCAGGCGGGCGGCGGGATTGAAGGAACAGGCGAGCAAGTAGCGCGGACGGAGTCCGCCGCCGGCAGCGGCTCGACGCCCTCCGTCGAAGGCATGTCCGATGAGGAGATCGCGAAGCGGACTCCGCCGGACATCCCTGATCTCGTGAGCGAGGACATCGTCGCGAAGCAGTTGAAGGAAGCGGCGTTGGCGGAAGACGATCCTGTTCTTCGCGAGCGCTTGTGGGAAGAGTATCGAAATTACAATAACCTGTAATTTGGCAGCAGCCGGAGGGCATGTTTCTACCTGTCCCTGACCAAGGCATAAGGGGTGCCGCGTTCGTTATGAATAAAACTCCGCTTCTTCTGGTTTCGGCGGTGCTGTGCGCGGGCTGCACGGTTTCGGAAGTCGTCACAGCCGACAAGACGGAGTTGAATGTTGCCTCGCTGGATATCGCCGAGAACATGCTCCTCGATGTCGGCATCATCAACTTCGAAACCGGCCTGCCGGAGGAAAACGACCCCGACGAAAGCGGCATTTATCCGGAAGTACGCGAAGCAGAAACACGTTACCTGCCCTACCACCTGAAGACGACGCTGCAGGGCACAGGGTACTGGGGCGCAGTACGCGTCATCCCGTCTCGCTATGTCTTCACCGATGTGATCTTGAGCGGAGTCATCGAGAGTTCCGACGGCGAGTTCGTCACCCTGCGCATAAAAGCTGAAGACTCGATGGGGCGCGAGTGGTACGAGAAGGACTACGAGATGCAAACCGGCATCACGTCATATTCGGAGTCGCGCGATCGCACCCAGGATCCGTACCAGAAAGTATTCAACGATATTGCGAACGACCTGCGCAGCCATGCAGCCGCGGTGACGCCGCAGGACGTCACGCGGATCCGGCAGGTTTCCGAACTGCGCTTTTTCGGAGACATGGCACCGGAGGTCTATGCCGAGTACCTGGTCACCGACAAGGACGGGGTGACGACGCCCGTCCGCCTTACGGCTACCAATGACCCGATGGTGGACCGCCTGCGACAGATCCGCGAGCGCGATCGTCTGGTCATTGACACGTTGAACGAACACTACGCAAATTTCTATTACGGAGTTGCGATCCCCTACGAGTCGTGGAGGAAGGCCGCGCGCGAGCAGGCGGTGAGCTATCGCCAGGTCAAGCGTTCCGCCGCATTGCGGGCGCTCCTCGGCGTGGTTGTCGTGGCCGGCTCGATGAGCATCGATACCAGCAGTTCCAGCCGGTCGAGCGCCCGGGCGAAACAGGCGGCGCAGTACGTCGGCATCAACCGCGGAATCAACACGATCATCAGTTCGTGGCAGCTTCGCTCCTCGGCGAATATCCATCGCGAGAACATCAAGGAATTGTCGGAGTCGTTCGGTGCCGAAGCTGCGCCGATGGTGGTCCAGGTCGAAGGCGAATCCCGCCGGCTGACGGGGACTGCCGAGGCTCAGTACGAGAGCTGGCGCAAGCTGCTCAAGGAAATCTACCAGGTCGAAACCGGTTTCTCCGAGGCGATCGACGTCGGCGTTCCCGCCAGGTCCGCGCAGCAACAGCAACCTACCGGCTAGAAGTTGTCCAACCAGTTTATGCGGGTACTGAAAGAAGGTACGCGGCTGGCCGACAGATATACGCTCGCTCGCCGCCTGGGCTCAGGTGGCATGTCGGAGGTGTGGCTGGCGCAGGATCAACGTACGGAACAGCGCGTGGCGCTGAAATTGCTGGCGCCCGGCCTGGCGGAACAATCCGCCCGGCGGACCGGATTCCACAAGGAATGGCAATCGGCGAGCCGCCTGATGCACGCGCACATCGTACGCGTGTTCGAGTATCACGACGACCCGGATGGCCCGTTCTACAGCCAGCAGTTCATTGACGGCCCCGACATCGGCGTAGTCGCGGGCGAGCCTCCGCTGGAAAGTTTGCGTCCGTTCGGCCTGATCGCGGACGCACTTCGCTATGCGCACGCAAAAGGGTTCGTGCACCGCGACGTAAAGGCAAGCAACATCCTGCTGGATGCCCGCGGCCTGCCATACCTGATCGACTTCGGCGTCGCGCAGGCAGAGGGCGTTCCCGTCTCCGGCGGCAGCCCTGTCGCGGCAAGTCCGCAGCAGCTCGCCGGCGACAGCCCGTCACCTGCCGACGACATCTACGCGCTCGGCGTGGTGGTGCATGAAGTGCTTACCGGAAGCCCGCCAGCTTTGGTCGCGGGCGAAATCTCTCCGGCCTCGCTTGTCACGCCCGACGGCTCTCCGGTTCCCGGAGAACTGCAAGGTCTCGTCCGCGACATGCTCGCAAGCGATCCGCGGGAACGGCCGCCCGCGGAAGAAGTTGCGCGACGACTGCAGGATGCGGGTGTGGCGCCGGGCCCGGCACCGCTGAAAGTCCGCGTTGCGGGACGACTGGATGAGCCGGAGATCGAGGCCGAAGCCGTACAGTCGATTCGCCCGGTACGGCCGCATCTACCCGGCGATCCGGCGGCAGTACCCGCCGTCACGGCCGGTCGGGGCGTCTCTCCAAAGATCGCATATGGCGGACTCGCCGCGCTGCTGCTGGTCTTCGTCACCGTCATCTTCTGGCTGCCGGAAGCGATAAACAACGACAGCGACGTCGCCGGTGACGCACCGACCGCCGCGACCACCGATGAGGCGGACGACGCGAAGACATCACCCGCCGGCGAAGGGCAGGAGGCAGGCGAACGAAGCGAGCCAACCGATCCGGCCACGGAAGCAGAATTGAAGGCTGCGACGGACGAATCCCTGGGCGACCTGCTCTCGCGCATGCAACGCCTGCAATACCGCGGTATCGAGCACTGGGGTGGGCAGACCTATCTGAACGCGCTCGATATGTACGAACAGGGCGATCGGGCCTACCTTTCCAAGGACTACAAGACCGCGGGTGATCGATATCGTGAAGCCGCCGGGATGCTGGAGCCGTTCTTCGACCGCATCGACGACGTCTTCGCCCGGACGATGGAGGGTGCGCGTGCCGCATTCGCTGCAGGCGACCACGCGGAAGCCGTAAGACTGTACGATCTTGCAGTCACGATCACCCCGGGTAATTCGGAAGCCGAGCAGGGCCTCGCGCGCGCGCGTAACCTGGCATCGGTGCTCAATCTCGTGGATCAGGCGCTCCGCTTCGAGAATGACCTCGACCTCCAGGCGGCAAAGCTTGCATTCGAGAAGGCACTCGAACTCGATTCGGGATGGCAGCCTGCGGTGAGCGGCCTCGAGCGTGTGAGCGCGGCGATCCGTGAGCGTTCCTTCCAGCAGCGAATGACGGAAGGCCTCGACGCGCTGGCAGCTGGCAATTATCCGATGGCCCGGGCCGCGTTCAATGCTGCGAAAGAGCTGAAACCGGATTCGCAACAGCCGGTCGACGGACTGCTGCAAGTGGACCAGGAGGTGCGACTCGCAAACATCCGGCGCCTGGAACAGGAGGCGGCGTCGCTCGAGGAAAACGAAGAATGGCGGACGGCAATTGCGACGTACGAGGAGATCTCGGAGATCGATTCCGACCTGCAGTTCGTCAGGGACGGGCTGGCGCGATCGAGGGAACGGGCGGCAATTCATGAGAAACTGCAAACCTTCATCAGCGATCCGGATTCCCTGAGCGCCCCGGCAACCATGCGGGCCGCGACCCAGTTGCTGCTGCAGGTGACAACGATGAACCCGATGGGGCCGCGGCTCGAAGACCAGAAGAACGAGCTGTCCCGGTTGCTGAAGCGGGCCGCGACTCCGCTGACGGTGCGGCTCGTGTCCGATAATGCGACTGAAGTCGCGATCTACCAGGTGGGCAAGCTGGGCACCTTCGAGACGCAGGAAGTCAGCCTGCGTCCCGGAGCGTATGTCGCGACGGGCAGCAGGATAGGGTTTCGCGATGTGCGGCTGGAGTTCCGGGTGGCGCCGGAGATCGAACTCAGGCCGATCGTCATAATGTGTGAGGAAAGGATTTGAAGGTAGCCGCTGTTGTCATCAGGGATGCGGAGGGGGAACGTCGCATCACTCTGGATCGGCTGCCGCTGCGTCTCGGGACAGGCAGCGACTGCGAAATCCGCCTGCCGGGACCGGGCCATTCCGCGGTTGCGCTCATCGACGAGCTGGACGGCGAGCCGTTCGTTCAGCCGGTCGGCCGGACCGGCATCGAGATCAACGGGAATCCGCTTGCGACCTCGAAAAGACTCACAGCAGGCGACGAGCTGACGTTCTTCGGCTCGCGGGTCGTGATCGGCGAGGACGCAAGGCAGGAGGATGCGCTCGTCGTAACGGTTCGCCTTGAAGACAGCGCGTACGTTACCCGTCCTCCCGAACGCGACGCCGACAGCGGGCCGGGAGACGAAACCATCGCGCCGACGGCCTTTCGTCGCGTCGCCGAGGTTACCACCGCGGCGCCCGCCTCCAACGCCTACCGATGGCAGGCTGCCGTAGGTACCGGCATCGTGCTGCTGCTGTTCGTGTCCTGGCTGTTGTTCAGCTCCAAATCGATTCAGTTCCAGATCGACCCCGGCGAACCGGATCAGTTCTCGGTGTCCGGCGGCTGGTTTCGCCTGCCGGTCGGCAATCGCCTGTTGCTCCGGCCGGGCAGCTACACGGTGAATGTTCAGAAAGCCGGCTACTACGAAGTGAACCAGACCCTCGAGGTGGGCGATGAGCCAAGCAGGACCGTACGGATAGAACTCCGCAAACTCCCCGGCAAACTGACGGTGCTGACGGACCCTGTGACGGAGGCGATCGTGACGGTCGACGATACCAATGTCGGTCCTGCACCCTACGGACCGCTCGTGCTGGAGCCGGGCGTCCATTCCGTATCGGTCACGGCGGACAGGTTCCTGCCGTTCAGCGACCGCATCGTCGTCCCCGGGCTCGACCGGTACCAGGAACTTTATGTGCAACTGGTTCCGCGATGGGGGAACGTGGAGGTCACGTCGACTCCGTCGGGCGCGGCTATCTATCGCGGCGAAGACCGGATCGGCACGACGCCCGCGCGGCTCCAGCTGATGGAAGGATCACACCAGTTGAGCGTTGTGCGCGAGGGCTTCAAGGCATGGGACGGGATCATCGAGAGCGCGCCGAATGAAGACAAGGTGATCCCGAACATAACCCTGGAGCCGGCCAATGCCCAGCTGCAGGTAAACAGCATACCGCTCGGGGCAAGCGTGACCGTCAACGGGCGCTATCGCGGGCAATCGCCCATCACGCTAGCCCTTTCGCCCGACGTCGACTACGAGATAGGACTTTCGAAAGCGGGTTACGGCTCGGCCGTACGGCAGGTGCGGCTCGAGGCCGCAGCATCCCGCGCGATGACCGTGGACATGACGGCACGGTTGGGTACGGTGACTGTCCGGGCGCTGCCGGATGACGCCGAGATAATGGTGGACGGCCGCTCGCAGGGCAGCGGCAACGTCGTACTGAATCTCTCGTCTGCGCCGCATCGGCTCGAAGTTCGCAAGGAGGGGTACCAGGCGTACAGCCGCAGCATTACGCCCCGGCCCGGTTACCCGCAAACGATCGACGTTCGGCTGCTCACGGACGAAGAAGTGCGGCGCCAGAGCGTGGCCAGCGCCATGACCACCTCCCAGGGGCAGGTATTGCGTCGCGTGGAAGCGGGCAATCTGGTCATGGGATCGTCACGGCGCGAGCAGGGCAGGCGAGCGAACGAGGTAATCGTTCCGGTCATGATTACCAAGCCGTTCTATATCGGTGAGAAGGAGGTGACGAACCGCGAATTCATCCGGTTCAAGCAGAACCACAATTCCGGCGGTGAACTGCATCCTGCACTGTCCGGCGACAACAACCCGGCGACCAATATGACCTGGGCCGAAGCCGCGGAGTATTGTAACTGGTTGAGCGCTGAAGAGGGCCTCACGCTCGCGTACGAGAAAAAGTTTGAAAAGTGGGAGCCTGTAATACCCGTGCCCAACGGTTACCGGCTGCCGACGGAAGCGGAGTGGGAACTGGCTATTCGCTACCAGGGCAGAAGCACTGCAACGACGTTCCCGTGGGGCGACCGTTTACCGCCGCGGAGGGATAGCGGCAATTACGCTGACCGGTCGGCGGAAGGCATCGTTCCGTCGATCCTGCCGGGCTACGACGACGGCTTCACCAGTACCGCTCCGGTAGGCTCCTTTCCCTCGAACGCGCTCGGGATTTACGACGGCGGGGGCAACGTGGCCGAGTGGGTGCAGGACTACTACGCTGTGCCGACACCCGGCCAGACCGAGCCGCTGGTGGACCCGAGGGGTCCGGCACGGGGAGCCCACCACGTGATCCGCGGCTCAAGCTGGCGCCACGCAGGGATCCTCGAGCTGCGCCTCGCATACCGGGATTTCGGCTCCGAAGGCCGATTCGATGTCGGCTTTCGCATTGCGCGGAATGCCGAATGACGTCCAGGCGGCCGAAAAGACCGCGAAATTGGGACATTTTTCGCCGAATGCTGTCCAATGCCTGCGTGACCGGCCTGACTCACATGCTCGCTGCGAAAGCGACAAGGAGCGCGATCCTTGCGTTCCTTGCCATGGCAGGGCTTTACCTGACATCGGCGCTGGCGCAGGAGCCTGACCAGCCGCCAGACCAGCCGGGTGAACAGGAAGAGGCGGTCGAACCCGCCGAGCCACAGGATGCGCCCACGGAGAGTCCGGAGGCGGAGAGCGAAGAGGCGGGCGCCGCTGAGGACGCCGCTGCCGATCCGGAACTCGACGATTCGGACCTGGATGAACAGACATACGAATCGGACGACGACGATTTCGTCCCGACCGAGGAAATTCCCGCAGACGAGCCGATCCCTTTTCCGTCAGATATATAATTTCTCGGTTGCGGCTTCCGGCAGGGGTGTCAGAGCCCGCCGGCGGGGCAATCGTGCGGCCTCGACCCTTAAAGTCGCGAGTGTACATGGATGAAAAAGAAGAACATTCCCGTTGAGTTCGTGTTTCAGCTTTTTGCGCTGATCATCTCCATTATTGTCGTCCACGCGTTCTACGTATCGGTCGTACGGCCGAACGCGGCACAGGATATCGAGCAGCAGGCGTTGATCCGGGAACAAGACCCTGTTGCCGTCCAGGAACGGTCGATGTGGGTCCTCATCAAGGATCCGGAGCAGGAAGCCTGTTTCATCCTGATGTTCTGGGCCTTCGCCATCATGGGCTACAAGGCAATCGTGTTGCTGGACGAGCGTCGGCTGCTGGATGTAGACCTGGTGCCGATCGCGGAAGGCATGCGCATATTGCCCGAGGACACGCGGGAGTTTGCGCGACAGGTACAGGCGTTGCCGCCGGAGCGTCGGCGGTTACTGTTGCCGCGAATCCTGTTGAATGCGTTGCGCAGGTTTGCCTCGACGCGAAACATCCAGGACGTCGCCAGCAGCACGCACACGATCTGCGAATCGGAGGCGGACCGCCTCGAATCGGAATTGTCGATGATCCGCTACATCTCGTGGGCGATCCCTTCGATCGGGTTCATAGGAACGGTTCGCGGCATCGGCGATGCGCTGGCGCAGGCAGACAAAGCGGTTCAGGGCGATATCGCGGGAGTAACGCAAAGCCTTGGCGTCGCTTTCAATTCCACTTTCATTGCCTTGCTGATCAGTATTGTCCTGATGTTTCTCGTGCATCAACTCCAGCTGATGCAGGAACGCCTGGTGTTCGACGCGGAGAACTACACCGACGACAAGCTGATTCGTCACATGAAGTCGGACTAGTGGCCGGTTTCCTCCGCTGCAGGACGGTGCAAATGAATGTCAACAGGCCCTAGCTCTCTCGAGCCACCGGGACATCCGTGACGCGAATCGCTGCACACATCAACGACGCCGCTATCACGCTGTTGAACGGTGAACGAATCGTCTACCGTGAACCCGGGTTCGCTCTGCTCAATAATCGTGACCTGATCACCGGTAACGAGGCATTCGCCAATGCGCGTGTTCATCCGCGGCGCGTACAGCACCGGTTCTGGGCCGACCTGGCGGCCACGCCCTTGCAGGTACAGCAATTCGATCATCTCAGCACCGCTGACCTGGTGAGTCGCCAGCTCGAGCACATGTGGCAGGCTGGCGGGAACAACGCCACGGAGCTGGTCGTCGCCGTGCCCGCTTACATGGACACCAGGCGCCTGGGACTTTTCCTGGGAATTGCCGGAGAACTGAAGCTCCCGGTGGTCGCCATGGTCGATGCCGCGGTCGCCGCGACCCGGCGTGAGTACAGAAACGCCGTTCCGGTCCACATCGACATGGGGCTGCACGCAACCACCCTGACGCGTCTGGTGCAACCGGGGCGTGCGCAGCTCGAACGCGTCGAAGTGTTGCAGGAAAGCGGCCTTTACAGCCTGTACGATCGCTGGCTGAACACTCTGGCGGAGGCTTTTGTACAGCAATCGCGGTTCGATCCGCTGCACACCGCCGAAACCGAGCAGATGCTGCTGGACCACCTGCCGCGGTGGCTCTCACAGGCCGCGCAGGGTGACCGGGTGCAGCTCGAATTGCAGTACGGCGGTATCAGCCACAGCGCGGAGGTCGAATCGCTGGCGCTGATCGGCGCAGCCGCGCCCATCTACCAGCCGATCGCCAGCAAACTGCGCGCTTTGTACCGGGCCGACGAAACCCCGGCGATCCAGGTTACGGACCGTATTGCGCGCCTGCCGGGCCTGGCCGAAATGCTCAAGGCACGGGTGGGCGGAGAGGTTTTCGTCCTGGAGCCCGGCGCCACCGCGCGCGGTGCGCTGGCGAGGGTCAGGGATATCTCGGCGCAGGGTTCCAGCATCAGCCTGCGCCGCCACCTCCCCTGGGACCAGTCGGTTGCCGAGGTCGAGCGCGACGAGACGGCGCGGGTACACGTGGGCGTCCCGACTCACCTGCTGTACGGCAGCAAAGCGTATGCCATTGGCGCCTCGCCGCTCGTGCTGGGCTCGCAGATGGTCGACGGTGAGCGCATCATCGCTCTGGGAACGGATATGCCGGGCATTTCCCGCCGCCATTGTTCGCTCCGCTTGCAGAACGGCCAGTGCGTGCTGGAGGATCACAGCCGCTACGGCACGTTCCTGAACGGTCACCGCATCGACGGGTCTACAGTACTGCAGGCCGGTGATTCGCTGCGGGTAGGGTCGCCGGGATTCGAGTTCCAGATGATCACGACGGATGAAGCTTATGGCACGTAAGCGCCGCTCCTTCGACATGTTCAGCATGTCTTTCCTCGACTGCATGAGCTGCGGTTTTGGCGCCGTCATCCTGTTTTTCATGATCATCAACTCGCAGGCTTCACGCAACGTCGACGCGCCGCCGGAGAGACTGATGGCGGAAACCAACCGGCTCGAGTACGAAATTCTCGAGAAGCGCAAAGACCTCGTGCTTGCCAGGAACACGATGGAAGAGCTGGATGACGAGCGCGCCGAAGCCGAGAACGAGATTGCCGAGATCACTGCGCTCATCGAGAAACTGAAGATAGAACTGGCGAAGCACGACAATGAGACGCTTGCCAAGATCGAGCGCGTCGAAAAGCTGCAATCCGATATCAAGTCCCTCGAGGAACAGCGGAAGCGACTGCTGGCACTCGAAAAGGAAAAGCTGGAAGAAGGCACCAAGGTGCGCACGTTCACCGGCGACGGCGATCGTCAGTACCTGACAGGCCTCAAGGTCGGTGGCGAACGCATTCTCGTGCTGGTTGATGCATCCGCAAGCATGCTGGACCGGCGAATCATCAACATCATCCGGCGGCGCAACATGCCCGAGGCCGAACGGTTGCGCTCGAAAAAATGGCGCCAGGCAGTCGCCAGCGTGGACTGGCTGTCAGCGCAGTTTCCTGCGGAAAGCAAGTTCCAGATCTACACCTTCAACACGACGGCGAAGCCGGTACTGAAGGGCAGCGAAGGCGTGTGGCTGGAAGTGGGCGACGGCGAACAGTTGAGCGAGGCGATTCGCATCCTGCGCCGTACCCTGCCGCAGAAGGGCACCAACATGCTGGCCGCATTCGAAGTCATCAATTCTCTGAACCCGCCGCCGGACAATGTCGTCGTGCTGGTCGACGGTCTTCCGACGACGAACGAACCCGAGGCGGAGAGAGGCATGGTGACCGGCCAGGAGCGGCTGCGTTACCACTATGAAGCAGAAGCAGTGGTACCGAGCGGCATCCCTGTCAACATCCTGCTCTACCCGATGGAAGGCGACTACAACGCGGCGATCGCCTACTGGTTGCTGGCGTACCGCACCGGCGGGTCGTTCATGAGCGTGAGCGAGGACTGGCCATGATTTCCTGCGAGAGGGGCGCGGAATGAGAAGGCGCAGAAGAGATGTCGAGGCGTTCAGCCTGTCTTTCCTCGACTGCATCTGTTGCGGGTTCGGCGCAATCATCCTGCTGCTCGTGCTGAGCAAAATATACGAGCCGGTCATTCTCGAAAAGTCCGAGCAGGATTTGAAGGAACTGATCGCGATGCTGCAGGAGGAGCTGTTCGAGATCCGCGGCGACACCACCGTGTTGAACCGGGAGCTGGTTTCGGCGCGCAAAATCACGACCGACACGAAAATGACGCTTGCCGAATTGCAGCGCGAGCTCGATGCAGTGCAAGGCCAGTACCGGCTGCTCACCGATGACGCACCCGAACTGCAGGTCGACGAGGGCGAACTGCGGGCGGCGCGACAGCGCCTGACCGAAGAAATGGCGCGTCTGCAGCCGAACTTCCGCCGCGCCCCGGACGATGCGATCGGTGGAATCCCCGTCGACAGCGAATACATCATCTTCGTGATCGATACTTCCGGGAGCATGCAGTCGAAGTGGGACTTCGTCGAGCAAAAGCTCGGCGAGGTGCTGGACGTTTATCCGGCCGTCAAAGGGCTGCAGATCATGAACGACAACGGGCGCTTCATGTTCCAGCAGTACGGTCGCGCCTGGATTCCCGACACGCCGCAGCTGCGCCAGGCAATCAAGAACACGATGCGCAACTGGGCACCGTTCAGCGACAGCGACCCGTCCGACGGAATCGCCTACGCGGTGGAATCGTTCTGGGATGCGGAGAAGAAGATCAGCATCTATGTGTTCGGCGACGAGTTCCAGGGCAGCTCGATGGAAGCGGTGCTGCGTGACATTGACCGGATCAACATCACAGACGCGGAAGGGAATCGACGTGTCAGGATCCACGCGGTCGGCTTCCCCTATTCGTTCGGCGGCTCCGGAATTCCGACCAGCTCCCAGCGCTTCGCCGGCCTGATGCGGGTCCTTTGCGACAGGAACGGCGGCACCTTCGTCGCGCTGACGGAACGCGATCGCCGCCGCTGACCGGCCCCCGCAATGAACTGCGGGCTCATTTCGCCACAATTGATCGGCTGCCTGCCATTTTCCTGCCCCGGCACGTGCTTTTTCGGCGCGTGTAATTGACTCCGCAGATGGCCACTACGGCCTGTAACAACTGAGGAGTCCGACATGAGCAACAAGTTATTGGTAACCGGGCTAATTGCCTGCCTCGCAGCAAGTCCCGCGTGGGCCGCGAACAACGCTTCGAAACAGGAAACGATCGGTGTCGGGATGGGTGCCACCTTCGGCGCGCTCGCCGGCGGGCCGGTCGGCCTGGTAATCGGCGCCGCGATCGGTGCTGCGATCGGTGACGAGTTTCACCAGAAAGAGCAGGAAGTCGTGGCGCTCGACAGTTCGCTCACATCGTCGCGGAGCCGTGTGGCCGAGCTCGAGAGAAGCGTTGATTCGCTGAACGCCGGCATCGACAGGCTCAACGGCGACCTGCAGCGCATGCATGCCGCGGCCCGCCCCGAGCTGCTGAGCTTGCTGGAAGCAGGGATCGAGATGGATCTGCTGTTTCGCACTGATGAATACACGCTGCCGGATTCGACGCGGAGGAAGCTCGGCGAACTGGCGACGAGTCTGGCCGCAATGCCGGATGTGTATCTGCAGCTCGACGGGTTTGCCGACGAGCGAGGCGACAGCACCTACAACCAGAATCTCTCCGCCCAGCGTGCCGAATACGTGCGCCAGGTACTCGAGGAGCGCGGCGTGCCTGCGGAGCGAATCGGGCTGGCCGCGCACGGCGAATCCCCGGCCGCGGACGATTCAGTCGACAGTTACGCGCTGGAACGCCGGGTAAGCCTGACCCTGTCGGTCCGGGATCCGCTGTCGCTGGCTGCGAATCCGGACTGACCTTTTCGGGTGTCGCCGGTCGCGACGCGGATGGGCTTACTCCCCCAAGACTCGCGCAGAGTCTCCGCTCGGCCGGTCCGTCAGGACCGGCCATTTTTTTTGTAGCGCCGGCAGCCTATAGTTGGGCAATCCGGCAAGAGCTGGGACCAAAGCAGAATTCGTTGCGAACAAGGAAAACATGAAAGAACTGGCCGAAAAGCGTTGCAAGCCGTGCGAAGGCGGCACGGAGCCGTTGAGCGAATCCGCCGTGGCCGAACTCATGCCGGCCCTCAATCCGGCCTGGTCGGTCGGTGCCGACGGAAAAAGCATCTCGCGGGAATTCACCTTTCCTGCTTTCAGCTGGACGATCGCCTTCGTGAACGCGGTCGCGTGGGTCGCCACGACCGAAGGCCATCATCCCGACCTGACGGTGGGCTACTCCAAATGCGTCGTCAAATATAGCACGCACGCAATCGATGGCTTGTCCGACAACGACTTCATTTGCGCCGCCAAGGTGGATCGCATTGCCGCGGATGCTTGAGACCGTCGAGTCTTTGAATTGAAGGTCGACTTGCGTGATGTGGAGAACGCGGCTGATCGCCTTTCCGGCGTCGCCGTGCTCACCCCGCTGATCGCTTCCCGCGAACTCGATGAACTCGCGGAAGGCAGGGTTTTGATAAAGCCCGAATCACTTCAGCTCACCGGTTCTTTCAAGATTCGCGGTGCCTACAACATGATGAGCCGGCTGCCGCCGGAGCAGGCCGCGCGCGGGGTGGTTGCGTGGTCGTCCGGCAATCACGCGCAGGGGGTTGCAGCCGCTGGTTCGCTGCTCGCGATAAAGACCGCGATCGTCATGCCGCAAGATGCGCCGCGCGTAAAGCTCGAGAATACCCGGCGCCTCGGCGGCGAGCCGATCCTCTACGACCGGTTCTCTGGTGACCGTGAAGAAATCGCGCGGCGAGTCGCCGCCGAACGCGGCGCGGAACTCGTGCCTTCGTACGACCATGCCGACATCATCGCGGGGCAGGGCACCGTAGGGCTGGAAATCATGCGCCAGTGCAGCGCAGCCGGGGTGACGCCCGACCAGGTGCTCGTTCCCTGCAGCGGGGGCGGGCTGATCGCAGGTGCTGCGGTTGCGATCAGGGGCATCGAGCCGCGCACAACCGTCCACTCCGTCGAACCGGCAAGTCTCGACGACACGGCGCGTTCGCTCCGCGCCGGCGAGCGCGTGTCGAACGAAGCTTCGGCGCGGTCCATGTGCGATGCGTTGCAGGCGGCGACGCCGGGTCGACTGACGTTCGACATCAACCGCGAATTGCTGGCTGACGGACTTTCGGTGAGCGACGACGAGGCCGGTGCTGCCATGCGGTTCGCATTCCTCAACCTGAAGCTGGTCGCCGAGCCCGGAGGTGCGGTGGCGCTCGCGGCCGTGCTGGCGCGCAAGATCGAGACGAAAGGCAGGGTGACGGTGGTGGTGTTGAGCGGCGGCAACGTCGATGCGGAATTGTTTTGCCGCATCCTGCGCGAAGGCTGAGATTGCCGGTGGGCGGACCGCACGCGCTCTGTTCCATCGCCGTGCTGGATTTGTCGGGTTCGGGTCGCCCGCCCTGCGGGCGACCCCACGTGCCTTCAGCCCGAACGGATCCCGGTGCTCTGAAACGCCGGGTGAGTTGGAATGCACGGGATCGGTTTACCCGTAGAGATATCCCGTCGACGCTCCATCCACCCATCGAGCCATGCGACAACCCGCTCGATCTGTTCCATCTCTTTCTTCACCCGATGGCGTTGCATCTCGCATACGCCGATTCCTTCCTCGGCTGCATGAACGAAGTTCTGGCTGTCACGCAGCACGCCGATGATGGGTATCCCGAGGGAGTCGAGAAAGCGCATCAGTTTATCGAAGCTCCTCGTGTTCTGTCGGGTGCGATTCGCGACGACTGCGAGCTTCCGATCACGACGGTCGATCTTCGCGACGAGCAGGAGGTCCGCAATGCATCGCGAAGCCGCATGAATGTCGATCGATGAAGGCAGCACAGGCACCAGGATACTGCTTGCATCGCGGGTGACTTCGCGAAGGTTCTCGTGAGTCAGGCCAGCCGGCGAATCGACGATCAGGGTGGTCGTTTCCAGCGGCACCCGGAGTTGCCAGCTGCGCGTCGCCTGCATGGTTTTCTTGTAGGCGGCAATTCCGTGGATCGGTGGCTGGAACGCAGACCGTTTTTCGATCCAGCGCATGGTCGAGCCCTGCGGATCACAGTCCATCACCGCGGGCATGGGCCCGCGGGACGCGTAGTAGCTTGCCAGGTTGGTTACAAGCGTCGTCTTGCCACAGCCGCCTTTGGGGTTCAGGACGACAATAGTATTGAGGTTCTGCCTGTTGGGGGTAATCAACATGTTCCCGCCAACTGTGTGCCAAATCAGGGGCGGGTGCGCTGCACCCGTTCACACAATTCGGGACGTTTGCTGCTACATACCCTAGTGCACCCCATCGCAAATAATCGACCATTCTCGCGGCGCCTTTTCGCGTCTGGCGGCGTTGCGACTCCTCGCAATAGCGATGCTATTCCTCGTCGCCGCGCCTTGCCAGCCACGAAAAGTCGTTCTCGAGAATGGTCGATTATTTACGACGGGGTCAAGGCTTTTTCGTTTGCGCCGTCGCGGACCTGAAGTGCCGCGTCGGTGTTGTGGGCAACGACCTGACCCTCCGGCCCCACCGCGAGCGACAGTACTTCCGTGTAATAACCGCCGCCCGCCATCAGGTCGAGCACGCTCATCCCCGGCTCGATGCCGAGGAAGGCAAGCACCTCGGCAGGCTTGCGGCCGGCGTCGCGTGCGCGATCGGCTTCGGCGCGGGATGCATCGGCCAGCCTGCTCTCGAGATCATCTGCCGCTGGTGCCGCCTCAGGGGTCGTTGTCCGACTTTCGGCAGCGGGCTCCGGCGCCGCGGTGTCCGGGCCGCCATCGGCGCCATCGCCACTATCGCCACGGTCGCCACAGGCGCCGAGAGCGAGGGCCGTCGCGATCAGCAGGATGCGGGATTTGCAGGTGTTCATATCGTTCCCCCTGGCTCAGGTGGCGAAATCTCGAGCACAGTCAGCAACATCGAAACGAGGCGATTTTACCTGGCGGCCTGGGAGCCTCGGGCCGTGCGTCCGATATCGGCTGCTACCAGAGAGGTGCGGTGCGGGTAAAACTGCGCAGAGGTGGTCGGATATGTTAAGGACGTGGTCCCCGCACAACGGTGAAGGGGTCTTGGTCGATATGCAAAATGCTGTTTTGTATGATCCTTGCAACATAGCTGGGACTTTTTTGGAGTTTGGGCTCGGCCAGCATTTACAAGCGTATCCGTATTTCGCATGATGGGTACACGGAGTGCTCCCGAAGGTGCAATCGGGCGTCCGGGATTGATAAAGGGCGGGGGTAAAGCCCTGGTTGTGCCGGCCACCGGCAGGCGAAAACAAACGCATAAGGGGAAGAACATGCGACTCGATGACGTTCGTGCGCAACACGTCCGGCTGCCCGGCTTATTCTTTTTAGTTATAAGCGTTCTGATATTGGCGACCCAGCCATCTTTCGCTCAAGAGCCGGCCGAAGCGGCGGTGGGCCCGACCGACGCGCAGGATGAAGACGAGGTTACCGAAGAAATCGTCGTGACGGGTTCGCGCCTGAAGCGTGATACCTATTCCAGTATTGCGCCCTTGCAGGTGATTAGCGGTCAGGTGTCGCGCGAAGTCGGCCTGATCGACGCCGGCGACATCCTGCAGGAATCATCCGCTTCGAGCGGTCAGCAGATCGATCTGACTTTCCAGGGTTTCGTTCTCGATAACGGCCCTGGAGCAACCACCGTCGACCTGCGTGGTCTGGGCGCAGCGCGAACGCTCGTGCTGATCAATGGTCGTCGCATGTCGCCGGCCGGCGTCGAAGGCGCGCCGGTGGCCGCCGACCTCAGCCTGGTCCCGGCGTCGCTGGTGCAGCAGTACGACCTGCTGCTCGACGGCGCCTCGTCCATCTATGGTTCCGATGCCGTTGCCGGCGTAGTCAATATCCTCATGCGGAAAGACTTCGACGGTTTCGAGTTCGAGTCCTATTCGCGAGTCCCCGAGCACAGCAACGGCATCCAGCATACCTTGAGCGCAGTCTGGGGCAAGAACTTCGACCGGGGCTTTATCGGCGTTGGCGCCGAGTGGGTGGACAACGAGCGCGTCTCCCTCGATGACCGGCCGTGGACTGCCGGATGCGATCGACACCAGGAGATCGACCAATTTGGACGGGTCCGTACTGAGGACCAGTTCTACAGCAATGTCTTCGGCATGGAGTGGGACGACTGTGCCCTTGGTCTTACAGCCGCACGCTTTATCGACCCGGGTCTGCAGGGCAGCCTCTATCATACGCCGGGAACCAGCAACGGCGGCTGGCCGAACTTTTCGGCGGCAACCGGGTTCGGCACTTTCGGTGTCGACGGCGACGGAGACGGCGTGACCGATCTGAGCTTCCGCGACTACGACTTGAACGGCCGCACGCAACATGCCGACCTGTTTCCGGACATTCAGCAGACCAGCGCGATGGCTTATGGCGAATACACTTTTGCAGGCGAGGCGAACGTGACGCCGTTTTTCGAAGTGCTTTACGCCAAACATGACTTCTTCTCGGATTTCGGCGAAATCCAGTTCTTCCCGTTTGTCCCGGGCGGTAACCCGTTCAACATCTGCAACCCCGCCGCAGCCGGCGGGGTCGATTGCGGCCTGGCCTGGGACACGCTGATGAACAACCCGAATTTTGCCGCCCAGACGATTGCAACCCTTGGTTGCGATCCGAGCGCGGGGGGTAGCTGCGATCAGACCGTCGGTGCGATCGGTCCGCAGATAACCCGTCCGGTCGTTTCCGTGCAGGGTGATCGCAACACCACGGATGTCGTGGCTGAGCAGATTCGCTACGTCGCCGGGCTGCGTTCCGACCTTCCGTTCATGAGCATGGGCAGCCTGAACGACTGGACGGCCGAGTTCGCTGCGATTTATTCCAAATCGACTGCGGAGTCGCACCGCGTCGGGATCCGGCAGGATCGGCTCGACGTGTCGCTCGGCTGGTATTCGGACACCAATACGCCTTGCGAGATCAACCTTCCTTTCAATGCCTTTACCGCACAGCCGACGGATGAACTGGCCGCCGATGCGGCTCCGGGATGTGTACCGGTCAACATGTACGCAGGATCGCTCTATCCGGCAGGCGTAATCGGCGATTTCGAAACAGCCGAGGAGCGCAATTATCTGTTCGACAGCCGCGATTTCGACACCGAGTACGAGCAGACACTGTTCACCTACTACATGACCGGCAACGTCTTCGAGTTGCCGGCCGGTGAAGTGGCGATCGGCATCGGCTTCGAGCATCGCACGGACGAGATCAACTCGATCCCGGACCAGGTGGCGGAAGAAGGCCTGTTCTTCGGCTTTTTCTCCGATGGCGGCGCCGTCGGCGAGAAGACCACCAAAGAAGTATTCGGCGAGATCGAACTCCCGATCCTGGCAGCCATGCCGGGCGTCGAGGACCTGACCCTCAACCTGTCGGGCCGCCTGACCAACGACGAGTTCTACGGCACAGAGTCGACCTACTCGGCCAAGCTGGCCTATCGTCCGGTCGAATCGCTCCTGCTCCGCGGCACCTTTGGCACGTCCTATCGCGCCCCGAACCTGCGCGAGTTATTCTTGCGGGCGCAGAGCGGCTTCCTGACGCTATTCGACCCCTGTCTCATTCCTGATGCGGCGCTAGATCCGATCTCGGGTGATTACATCGAGGCTAACGACGACCGCGAGGCGGAAGTGCTGCAGAACTGTCTGGCAGAAGGCGTCGATCCAACCGTCGCCCACAATAACGGCTTCAATGCCTACAGTATCGAACTCGCGGAAGGCGGCGAGCTTGGACTGGACGCCGAGGAATCCGAGTCCTGGTCGGCGGGCTTTTCCTGGGATCAGCCGTTCACCAACGCATTCGAGATGTCGCTGGGGGTGACCTACTATTCGATCGATGTCGACAACACGATCATCGAGCCGGACGGCCAGTTCATCATCAACGATTGCTACACCAGGACCACTGGCAACAGCGTATTCTGCGATCGCATCGAGCGTAACCTGTCCGATCCGACGAGCCCGCTGATCCAGTTCATCGATCAGGGCTTCATCAACCGGGACAACGAGAAGGCGCGCGGCGTCGATATCAACCTGGCGCTCGACGATGAGTTCACGATGTTCAGGCGGCCCGTCGCCCTTGGTGTGGACCTCTGGGCAAACCGGCAGCTAGAGCGTTCGACCCTGTTCGTCGACGTAGACGGCAACCCGGACAGCGAAGACTTCAAGGGCGAATTCGGCTTTCCGGAGTGGAAGTTCCGGCTCGGACTGCGTGCCGACGTCGATGACTGGCGCGTGACCTGGGAGACGAACTATCTCAGTTCTGTCGAGCAGGATGCGCTGGAGGTCGACGAATTCGACGATATCGGCGGTATCGCCGATACCTGCCTCGGGCCCGCCGCCGGCGACGTGCTGTGCCGTGACGTCGGCTTTGCAGACGACTACTTCCTGCATCACATGTCGGTCTATTACTACGGTGACACGTGGACCTTCGGCGGAGGTATTCGCAACGTGTTCGACGAGGAGCCGCCGCTGGTTGATGGCACCGAGATTCTTGCGACCAACAATTCGCCGTTGGGCTACGGTTATGACCTCCGGGGAAGGACCTACTTCCTCAACATCCAGGCTGCATTTGGCGGCGGCGAGTGATCCGTCCGATCACCAAATCGTGAGAACCAAGCAGAATAAGGGCTCGCGGGAGCAATCCCGCGGGCTTTCTTTATGAACGACGCAACCTTCCCGGGCTCTGCATCAAGCACATGAAGGCAGAAATCTTTGCCTTGACTGGCCTCTTTCTGGCCGTCATTCCGGGACTCGCAGTCAGTGCGTCCACCGACGTACACTCGCCCTATCCGCTGGAGTACTGGGCGCTTCGGGAGGTTATCAACAACGCGCAGGTATCGCCGGACGGCAAGTACCTGGCATTGATGAAAATCCCCTCGCGCGACGGCAATCCGGTCATCGAGGTCTACGAGACTGCAGACCTCTCCATGGAGCCGTTCCGGGTGAATGCGGATCCGATGGAGATCACCAGCTTCGACTGGGTTAGCGATACGGCAATTATTTTTTCTCTGCGCCAGAAGGTGCGGGACCGCATAGAGGGCTTCAACGAAGGCGTCTATGAAGGCCGGTTAGCGATGGTCGACGTTGAAGACGAGAAAATGCGCTCGTTCGACGAAGAGAACGCAACCATCGAAAATTTGCTGCCGAACAAGCCCGACAAGGTAGTCCTCTCGTTTCTGGAAGGCGGCGAAGACGGGCCGGGAGCGAAAATCAAGGAAGCATTCCGGCCGCGGTCCTATTGGGAATTCGATCTCAAGAAAGGAACGAAGAGCCTCCTGATCCGGGGTAAGCTCGCGCTGGGAAACATCGAGTTCGATGCGGACGGCAACCCGTGGCTCGCTCGCGGTTTCGACATCAGCCGCGGGGATTTCATTTGGTATTTTCGCCCTCCCGGCGAATCCGGCTGGAAGGAAGTATGGCGGCAGCACGAAGACGACTTCGAGCTATTTTCCATACTCGCCGTGGATGAGACAAAACCAGACCACACGCTCGTTGCTGCGAACAACGGTAACGACAAGGTTGGCCTTTGGTCGTTCGATCTCAATGCCAAGGTTCTCGACGAACTGATTTATCGGCGGTCGGACGTCGATGTGTGGGGCGTGCGCTACCACAGCAACGTGTGGGAGCATCCTGACCAGGTAACAGGAGTCACCTACGTCAAGGACAAGTTGCATACCGAGTACTTCGATGAAGTGGAGGGTGCGGTCTACAAGCAGTTGGAAGGTATCGTCCCGTTCGCATGGTACCTCGACATCAACAGCCGTTCGCGTGACGGCAAGACAATGACGATCTATAACGCCGGACCGCGCGATCCCGGCACCTATTACCTCCTGAAGAACGGCCGCGTGGACGCGATCGGCAGCAAGCAACCGCTGCTGGAGAGTGAAAACCTTGCTGACCTCCAGTACCTGGCCTACGAGGCACGAGACGGCGTCAGCATTCCTGCATACCTTACCGTGCCGGACGGTGATCCGCCGTTCCCCCTGGTTGTTTTGCCGCACGGCGGACCATTCGTGGCAGAAAGCGTGATCTACGACGAATGGGCGCAGCTTCTGGCAAACAATGGCTATCTGGTGCTGCAGCCGCAGTACCGTGGCTCGCAGAATTACGGCATGCAGTTCTACCTGTCGGCGTTTATGGACGGTGGGCAGGGCGGCTACAAGATGCAGGACGACAAGGATGATGGCGCCATGTACCTGGTCGAGAAGGGACTGGCGGATGCGGATCGTCTGGCCATGTTCGGATGGTCTTATGGCGGTTATGCCGCCCTGGTGGCCGCATCCCGCAAACCGCAAATATATCAATGTGTCATTGCCGGCGCTGCAGTCAGTGACCCTTTAATGCAAGTCAACTATTACCGTTACCAGATGCGCGGGGCTCAGCGTAACGAGCAGTTGCGTATGTGGGATGACAGCATCTCTCCCCTCCGGGAAGTCGAGAAGGTCAACGTTCCGTTACTGATCGTCCACGGTGACGTCGATCAGCGCGTGCCGCCAGAGCATGCGAAGAAGTACCTTCGCGAACTCGATCGCCTTGGCAAGAACTACAAGTATGTGGAGCTAAAAGGTGCGGATCACTTCTATAACACCTTGTTCTATGATCATCAGATCACACTGTATGAGTCGCTAATCGGGTACTTAAAGGACGATTGCGGGCCGGGGGGGTTGTAGCTCGCTGCGATCATGGCGGGAGGTAGCCCGCAATCCGGGCTCCTTCCGCTGCTCTTCAGCGTCCGGACAGGACGACCTCAGAACATCTCGCTCGGGTCCAGCACGTCCTTCGCCGGTGGTTCGCGGCTCGCGATGTAATCGCCGGTGATCATGTTGCCATAGCTCTGGCCGGGTCCCACCATCGGATATACGCCGGCATCGGGATCGATGATGACCTCGAGAAAGGCCGGTCCCTGGAACGCCATGAACTCGCGGATGACGACAGGCATGTCTTCCTTGCGGTCGAGCCTGCGCGCAAACTGAAAGCCATCCGCTTCCGCGGCCCTCACGAAGTCTTTGCGGTGCAGCGATTTATCGCTACCGGACATGCGGCCTTTGTAATAGAGCTTCTGCCACTGGCGCACCATGCCGTCGCCGAAATTGTTGAGCACGACGATTTTGACCGGCAGGCCGTAAGTCGTGACCGTCTCCAGCTCGCCGATATTCATGCGTATGCTGGCGTCCCCGTCAATGTCGATGACCAGCCGCTCCGGGCGAGCGAACTGCGCCCCGATCGCGGCCGGCAGGCCGAATCCCATCGTGCCCATGCTGCCGGAGGTGAGCCATAGGCGCGGCTCCTTGAAGTCGAAGTACTGCGCCGCCCACATCTGGTGCTGGCCGACGCCGGTGCTGATGATCGCCTTGCCGTTCGCGATCCTGTTGATCTCCTCGATGACCGCGTAAGGCTGGATCAGCTTGCTCTCGCGGTCATAGTTCATGCGGTATTTCGTCTTGAGCTGCGCAATCTCGGAGTGCCAAGTTTCGAACTGCTTATCGAAACCGATGCGCTTGCCGTATGCCAGGATCGCCTGCAAATCCTCGTTCAACAAACCGACGTGATGCCAGGTGACCCGTTTCACCTTGCCGATCTCGGACACGTCCACGTCGAGATGAGCGACGTTCCTGGCATTGGGCGCGAAATGCACCGGATCGCCGGCAACGCGGTCGTCGAAGCGGGCACCTATCGCGATCAGGAAATCGCAGTCATCGACGGCGTAATTCGCGAATGCAGCGCCGTGCATGCCAAGCATGCGAAGCGATAACGGGTGTGCCGTATCGCTCACGCCGAGTCCCATCAGGGTAGTGACGACGGGAACGCCGAAGTGACTTGCGAAGTGGCGGAGCGCTTTGGTGGCATCGCTGTTGATGACGCCGCCGCCGGCATAGATCAGGGGCCGTTCCGCTTCGGCCAGCATTGCGTAGAAACGCATGCAGGCATCGTCCGACAGCCGGTTGTCGACGATGGCACGCCAGCGGGTACGGTAGCCGGTAAGGGGGAGGTAACCGCCGCCCATAAATTCGCCCTCCCAGTTCTGCACGTCCTTCGGAACGTCGACGACCACAGGTCCCGGCCGTCCTGTACGCGCAATCTCGAACGCCGTGCGCAGGGTCGCTTCGAGGCGCTGCGGATCCGTAACGAGAAACACGTGCTTGGCGACTGCCCCCATGATTGCCGAGACCGGCGCCTCCTGGAACGCATCGGTGCCGATCGCGTTCGTCGGAACCTGGCCGCAGAT
>Ga0268386_10000407_pt1 | contig 26771 bp, 20 predicted proteins | sample RVTome_15_FD_200260 | JGI IMG/M metagenome (GOLD analysis project Ga0268386, IMG submission 200260) | Soil microbial communities from uranium-contaminated site in the Upper Colorado River Basin, Wyoming, United States - RVT150D86... ... | reverse complement strand
GGGGCGAAAGCTCCGGTCATGGTTGGCCATGGCGAGCGGCCTGTCTGCCGCAAATCAGTGCAACATCGTGTCAGCCGTCCCAGTGTTTTTGCGACCTCAATGCAGAGATTTGGTAGCTGCGCCGCTTTAACTGCTAGCGAGAAGTCCTGCCAACAGAGATCGGTGTTTGCTGAGAAAGATCATTTTTCCACGCTCCCAGCCTGCCCAGGTCCCGGAATCGACACCGATACTCTCTGCGGCTCTCTTGATTGACCATCCTCTTTCCCGACGTTTCGCGCGCAAGTGCTCAGCCAAGGTTCTTGGTATTGGAAACGGGTTGTACCCCAGGAACTCCAATATGGCCGGCACGAAGGCAATCGGTGGCTCAGTCTTGCTCTTTTCCCAGTGCAGAACAGTTGATCCTCGACCGCTCCGGGCCGGCCCCTGAATCCAGCGCGGCCGTGGCCAAGCGCGTGCGCGCCGCGCGGGAGATTCAGCTTGCGCGCCAGGGCTGCTGCAATTCGCAGCTCGGAAACAAATTGCTCGATCGCCATTGCGCTCTGGGAGACAGCGGGAGAAAGCTGCTCGAACGGGCCGCCGAGCGAATGGCGCTTTCACCCCGTGGCGTGCACCGGGTCCTCAAGGTCGCGCGCACCCTGCCCGACCTCGATGGTGAAGAGCCCATCAACGATGCGCACCTCGCCGAGGCCATTGCCTACCGCGGGCCAATCAAGAGTCCAGGTTGACCGTAACGCTCAATCCCCCGACATCAAACTCTACTCGGGGATAAGGAATCTGCACTTCACCCCGCCGACCCTGCTTAGCTTGCGATCCAGCGTTGCAAGTGGATAAGCAAAGGCCTCTGACAACGCTACATACCACGCATCGTAACTCGTCAAATTGTTGCGCAACTCCCAAACACGCTCCGCAAACGGTGCATATGGAAACAGCTCGAGATTCAGGCGCAGGAGATCACGGTGCGCACTCGTTGCCTCCAGCGCCGAAATATCCCGCCTGGCTTCAAGGCGTCGAAGGACGTTTGCCGTTTCAACAAGGACGAGCTCCGGCGCAATCAGGGAGCCAGCGCCGATGACCGTTTCCGCCCACTTCCCTTCGGACCCACTGTCGACCAACGCCGCGGTCAGCACAGAGGCGTCTACCACCGCGGTCACTTTCGATCGGCATCCCGGGCTCGCAGGATAGTGGAACCCTTGACGTGTGTTTCCGCGCAACGCTTCCGTTCGGTCACCGCAGCCAGCCAAGATTCGAGGGACGGTTTGGATGCAATGCGCTGCAATTCATCGCGAAGAAATTCCTGCATTGATTTGTGTTGCTTAGCCGCCCGCGCAGCCAACTCGTCACGAACGTTTTCCGGCACGTTCCGGATGGTGATTTGAATGGCCATGCTTGCATTTCGACACTTCTAGCAGCAATATGCAATTACAGCTGGACAATGCTTACCCCCTAACCATAAACTACGCACATGGAGCTATCACGCAAGGCGCGCGAACAGTTCAGGCAATTTGGCAGCGAGGGCGGTAAAGCACGCGCCGCCAAGTTGACGGCCATCGAGAGGACAGCCATCGCGCGCAAGGCCGCCATCAAGCGCTGGATCCGCGAGCGATTCGGCGCTGACGATTTTGCCTCCCTCGGTCTGCCGGGTGGCGATCTGGTCGATGCCGGCCTGGCCGCCCTGACCCGGAATGAAGCGACTCCCGAGAGTTTCGCCGTATCGCTGGCGGCACACCGCCTGCAACGCGAGGGAGTGCCCATCCGCTCCCCTATGCCCAACCCGGAGCAGGGCCTGTATGACGCCTTGTGCAAGAGCTCGGGCGAACTGGCCCATGCGCGCTATGGCGCCTATCTGGCGCAAGTCACTTCCTTTGCCGACGCCTTGCGGTCAAAGCGGCTTCATGGCCATGCGTCATAGCCTGACCCGGGACGATCTCAAGGCGCTGATGGCCGAACTCGCCCGATCCGCGCCAAACAACAAATCCCACCGCGTATACTTCGTCGGTGGCGGAACCGCCGTGTACCTGGGCTGGCGCGAATCGACCATCGATGCCGACCTTCACGCCGACGACGAAAGCGTGTTTCGCGACATCCAGGCCATCAAGGAACGCCTGGATATCAACATTGAATTCGCACAACCGGAACAGTTCGTGCCGCCGCTCGCCGGAACGGCTAACCGCCACGCCTTCATCGAAACGATCGAAAAGGTATCCTTCTACCACTACGATCCTTACGCGCAACTCCTTTCCAAGGTCGTGCGTGGTTTCAGACGCGACCTGGCTGATGCCGCCGCGCTGGTGGAAACCGGCATGGTCGACCTCGAACAGTTCAAAGCGCTGGTCGAGGCAATCCCGCTATCCACATATGCCAAATACCCCAGGCTGTCACCGGCGGCAGTGCGGGAAGCGGTCGATGCCTTTGTGCGGGAAATGGGGCGATTCGGGGCGCACTAAGCTGAGAAACTCAGCAGATGCGGATTGAGCCAAGCCCGCGAGCGCTGGCCCGACAAAACCTGAAATCTCGCCCAACTGAGACCCAACGCGACAAAAGGAATAGGGAAACGGATCAGCCGTCATCCGCCCTCATTCTTTTTATTTAAGCTGACCAAACCTTTGGGCCTGTGGAGTGGCCTCAGTACCCGTACCCATGATTCATAGCCTGGCCGACAGCACGAAGTCGCTGTTCTGGCTGCTCAATATCGGCGGCTGGGCGGCTTACGCCGTGCTCAACTACCTGATGGGCATCGCCGCCCACGACAAGCCGATGGACTACATCGGGCCGAGCCTGATGTACGCCGCCGGCGGGCTCGTCATCACGTACGGGCTGCGCCACATCTACAAGGCGGCCTGGGACATGCGACCAGCCTTCCGCCTGCTGATGGGCGGGCTCGGCGCCATCACGGCCGCGGTTTTGTTCGCCGGCTTTCGCTCGTTCATATACGTGCACGTATACGAAGACTTCAGGCTCGGCACATTGCCCATTCCCGATTACTTTTATTCATGGGAGCTGACGCTCAGCCTGTACGTCATCGGCACCTGGAGCGGGTTGTACTTCGGCATCAAGTACTACCGCATGGTGCAGCAGCAACGCGAGCAGGTGCTCAAAGCCACCAACACTGCGCACCAGGCGCAGCTCAGGACGCTTCGCCACCAACTCAACCCCCATTTCCTGTTCAACACCCTCAACGCGATCTCGACGCTGGTGCTGGAGTCGGAAAACGACACCGCCAACCGGATGCTCACGCGGCTCAGCGCCTTCCTGCGCCATTCGCTCGACAGGGACCCCATGCAGAAAATAACCCTTGCCGACGAGGTCAAGGCATTGGACCTTTACCTAGGGCTGGAACAACTGCGCTTCGACGACCGCCTGGAGATCGAACTCGACATCGACGACGACGCCTTCGATGCGCTGGTGCCCAGCATGATCCTGCAGCCTTTAATCGAGAACGCCGTCAAGCACGCCATCACGGTGAGCGAGGCGGGCGGCAGCATCACTATTGCGGGACAAGTCGAGGGTGATATGCTTTCCTTGAGTGTCGCAGATACCGGCGCGGGGGTTCCGGACCCGGCCAGCGCACTGTCACGGGGCGATGACGGAGTTAGCCTGACCAACACCCGCGAACGGTTACAGGTGTTGTACGGCGATGACCATTCCTTCAGCGTCACGAACGTGCAACCCCACGGCCTGAAAGTTGAGATGTGCATTCCCCTTGAACACCGCGAGCAATAAAGTTCTTTCAACACTGATCGCCGACGACGAGGCGCTGGCCCGCCGTGGCCTCAGGCACCGGCTGTCCCAGATCAAGGGCGTCCACGTGGTGGCCGAGGCGCGCAACGGACGCGAAGCGCTGGAACTGATCCGCAAACATTCCCCCGACGTCGTCTTCCTCGACATCCAGATGCCCGGCAAGAATGGTTTCGACGTGGTCCGCGAGCTGGCCGGCGAGCCGATGCCGGCGATCGTCTTCGTCACCGCGTACGACGAATACGCCATCCAGGCCTTCGAGGCCAATGCCATTGGTTACGTCCTCAAGCCCATCGAGGAAGGGCGCCTGCAGGAGGCACTCGAGCGTGTGCGAGAGAACCTGAGCGCAAAACAGGCGCTCAAGCACCGCGAATCTTTGCTCAAGCTTGTAAGCAATATCACCGGTGAGCAGGTCTCCAGTATGGAGGACATCAAGGCCAAGGGCGTGGACCGGCTAAAAAAAAAGGAAACTCCTAAGCTCGCCATCAAGGATGGCGGCAAAACCACCTGGGTGCCACAGGACCAGATCGAGTGGATCGACGCGGCCGGCGACTATATGTGCGTCAACGCCGCGGGTGAAACCTACATCCTGCGCAAAACCATGAAAGAGCTCGAAAAGGAGCTCGACCCCGATATCCTGCAGCGGATCCACCGCTCGACCATCGTCAACATCAATTGCGTGAGGGAAATGCGCTCGCACATCAACGGCGAATATTTCCTCACCCTCGAAAGCGGCCACACCACCAAGCTTTCCCGCACCTATAAGGATAAGCTCAAGTACTTCAGCTAGCGGTGAGCTGGGTCGCGGCGAGGGCGCCGCTCCTACAAAGTTCACCGTGCGCCGCGAAGTGGTTGTAGGAGCGGCGCCCTCGCCGCGACCAAACGCCGAATCGCCGCGAGGGCGGCTCCTACACAGTTCACCGTGCGCCGCGAAGTGGTTGTAGGAGCGGCGCCCTCGCCGCGACCAAACGCCGAATCGCCGCGAGGCCGGCCCTTGCAAAGTTCACCGTGCGCCGCGAAGTGGTTGTTGGAGCGGCGCCCTCGCCGCGACCAAACGCCGAATCGCCGCGAGTGCGGCTCCTACAAAGTTCACCGTGCACCGCGAAGTGGTTGTTGGAGCGGCGCCCTCGCCGCGACCAAACGCCGAATCGCCGCGAGGGGGCTCCAACAAAGTTCACCGTGCGCCCCGCAGTGGTTGTAGGAGCGGCGCCCCCGCCGCGACCGGCGGCCAACCGGCCACGCCTCAACGCCATTTGCGCTCGGCCTGCCTGTCGCCTTTTTCGGATTAACGACTGCAAACTTCAGGCTGCCGCAAGCCATGACTTTGGTCACGAACTCCCTCTCCGAAGACTTTCTAATATGCCGGTGAGTCAATGCGCCGGCGAGGCCTCCACGTAACGATTCGGAGCCCGACAGCGTCCAATCGAGGGACAGCCAGAAAGTCCCGGCTTTCCCCAGGGAGCAGGCATGGCACTAACCCAGCAAGCAGTCCGCAACCCGGCAGCCGTCGGCGTGGTGGTCGCCATCATCTTCATGTTCGGGCTGTTTGCGCTCAGCAGCCTGCCAGTCCAGCTCTTCCCCGAGATCGAACTGCCCCAGCTCAGCGTGCAGGCCAACTGGCGCGCCGCGTCGCCCAAGGAAATCGAATCGGAAATCCTCGAGCCCATCGAGGACGTGCTGCAGGGCCTGCCCGGCATGCAGACCATCGAGGCCAATGCCTTCAACGGCGGCGCCTGGGTCAACATGCAGTTCGGCCTCGATACCGATATGCAGGCGATCTTGATGGAGGTAATCGGCCGCCTCAACCGGCTGCCGCCGCTTCCGCTCGACGCCGACCCTCCGGTCGTCAACCTGGGCGGCATGGGCAGCGCCAACGAGGCGCTGACCTGGTTCTTCGTGCAGAAGCTGCCGGGCACGCCCGGCGAGTTGCGCGACTACACCCGCCAGGTCGAAGACATCATTAAGCCGCGCATTGAGGCCATCGACGGCGTGGCCGGCGTGCACGTCATGTCCGGCGGCGCCGACGAGCTGCAGATCATCATCGACCCCTACCGCGCCGCCGAGCTGGGGCTGCCGTTGACGGACATCGCGCAGTCGGCAAGCCGCAGCGCGGACGTTTCCGGCGGCTTCGTCGATGTCGGGCGCCGCCAGTACACCTTGAGGTTCGAGGGCCGCTACGACCCCGACCAGCTGCGCAACCAGGTGATGGAATGGCGCGACGGCCAGCCCGTGCGCCTCGGCGACGTGGCCGAGGTTCGGATCGCGCCAGGGATGCGCAACGACATGGTGTTCCAGAACGGCAACCCCGCCATGGGCGTTCGCATCGACCGCGCCAACGGCGCCAACGTGCTGGCGGCACTTACCGAGGTCAAGGCGGTGATGGCCGAGTTGCGCGACGGGCCGATTAACGACCTGGGCCTCGACCTCGCCCAATCCTTTGATGCCTCGGTGTTCATCAAGCGCGCCGTGAGCCTTGTGACCAGCAACCTCTTTCTCGGGGTGCTGCTGGCCATCGGCGTGCTATGGTGGTTCCTGCGCGACACCCGCGGCACGCTGCTGATCGCCACCGCCATCCCGGTTTCCCTGCTGACCACCTTCATCGTGCTGCAGCTCACCGGCCGCAGCCTCAACGTCATCTCGCTGGCCGGCCTCGCCTTCGCCGTCGGCATGGTGCTCGATGCCGCCATTGTGGTGTCCGAAAACATCGTTCGCCTGCGCGAGAAGGGCGAGCTGCCGGACAAGGCGGCCCTCAAGGGCACGGGGCAGGTGCAGGGCGCCCTGCTGGCGTCCACCGCCACCACGGTCGCCATCTTCCTGCCGGTGCTGTTCCTCAAAGACGTCGAAGGCCAGCTTTTTGCCGACCTCGCGCTGACGATTGCGATTGCGGTTTGTGCTTCGCTGCTGGTGGCGCTCACCATCCTGCCCGCCGTGGCGGGAAGCTGGCTGAAACCGAAGAAGCTCACCCGCCGCCACGCCCCGCGCTGGTCGCAGCTCACCGGTTTCCTGATGCGCGCCAGCGGCACGCCGCTGCGACGCGGCGCGATCATCGGCACCCTGATCGCGGGCCCGCTGCTGATCACCTGGGCGCTGTTCCCGCAACTCGATTACCTGCCACCGGTCAAGCGCGACGCCGTGGATGCTTTTTTGCAGTTGCCGCCGGGCAATAACTGGGAAACCACCGAGAAAGAGATCGTCATGCCCCTGATCGAGCGCCTCGATCCCTACATGAAGGGTGACAAGGAGCCGGCGCTGAAAAATTATTACATCTGGATCTGGAACGGCGGCGGCACCATCGGCGCGCGCGTTCAGGACCAATCGAAGGTGAGAGATCTGGAGCGCGTGATGCGCGAGGAAATCCTCGTCAACATCCCCGACTTTCGCGGTTTCGCCGCGCAGGGCAACCTGTTCGGAGGCTTCGGCGGCGGCCGCGACATCGCGGTTCACATGCAATCGAGGGACGAGGCCGGGTTGATGGCCGCAGCGGCAACGGGCGAGGAACAACTGATGGCCCAGTTCCCCGGTGCCAACGTCCAAACCTTCCCGCCGCCGGTGCTGGCCCAGCCCGAAATCCGCATCCGGCCCGACGACGCCCGCATTGCGGAGGTGGGGTGGAACCGCTCCTCCATCGCCTCGGTGGTGCGCACGCTCGGCAACGGACTGTGGCTGGGTGAGTATTTCAACGGCGAGAACCGCATGGACATCATTATGAAGGCAAACGGCTGGCACACCCCCGAGCAGCTCGCCGCGACGCCGGTGATGACGCCGGCGGGCGAAGTGGTGCCGCTGGGCGAACTGGTGGCGCTCGAGCGCACGACCGGCCCCGGCCAGATCCGCCGCGTCAACGGCCGTCGCACGGTTTCGCTGACGATCGACCCGCCGGAGAACGTCTCTCTCGAGACAACTGTGAGCCGGATCGAGAACGAACTCGAGCCGCTGCTCAAGGCCGCGCTGCCGGCCGACGGCAGCATCATCTACGGCGGCAGCGCCGACAGCCTGAAGGACGCCATCCAGATCATGAGCCGGAATTTCATCTTCGCGCTCGTCATCCTGTTCCTGCTGATGGCCGGCCTGTTCCGCTCGCCCAAGGACAGCGCCCTGGTGGTGCTCACGATCCCGATGGCCGGGGTGGGCGGCATCATCGCCCTGCAGGTGCTGAACCTGGTGAGTTTCCAGCCCATGGACCTGCTCACCATGATCGGCTTCATCATCCTGCTGGGCCTGGTGGTCAACAACGCCATCCTGCTGGTCGATCAGACCCGCCGGGCCGAGCGCGAAGGCATGGATCGCGATTCCGCCGTCGAATACGCACTCAGCGTTCGCCTGCGCCCGATCTTCATGAGCACGCTCACCAGCATCATCGGCATGCTGCCGCTGGTGCTGCTGCCGGGCGAGGGCAGCGTGATCTACCGCGGGCTCGCGACCGCCATCGTCGGCGGCATGAGCTTCAGCCTGTTGTTCACCCTTTTAATGCTGCCCAGCCTGTTGCGCATGGGCACGCCGCGCCACGTCGTGGAAGCCATCCCCGAGGGGGCCGCCAGGACCGACCTGCAGTCGGTTGCCTGAACCGCCATGAAGCGAACAAGGAAACTCTCCATGAACACGCATTTCCTCAAAGCCCTTGTGATGGCCAACGCGCTGGCGCTGGGATGCCTCCCCGCGCTCGCCGTTGCGCAGCCAGGCGGCCAGGCGGCGCCCGTATTCGTTGAAGCGGCGCGCCGCGATACCTTCTCCGCCTCCCAGTGGATTTCGGGCACGGTCATCTCGCGCAACGACTCGCGCATCAGCGCCGAGACCGACGGGCGGCTGACCTGGGTGGCGGATGTCGGCACCCGCATTGCCTTCGGCGAGCCGATCGCGACGATCGACGACACCGACCTGCGCCTCAGCCTGCGCGACAGTGAAGCCCAGCTCGAAAGCCTGAAGGCGCAGCGGCGCTACCAGACCGCCAACCTCGAGCGCCTGCAGCGCCTGGCCAACAGCAACAATGCTTCGGTCAATGATATCGACCAGGCTCAGTCGAACCTGGACATGACCGACCAGGCCATCCGCCGCGCCGAGGTGGCCATCGACCAGACCCGGCGGCGCATCGAGCAGACCCGCGTGGTCGCACCCTTTGCCGGTGTCGTTGTCGAGCGCCTGGTGCAGGTCGGCGAATTCGTCGGTCGCGGCGACCAGGTCGCCAGGTTGGTGGACACCGAGAACCGCGAAATCCGCGCCCGCGCGCCGCTGAGCATCGCGCCGTACCTGCGCGAGGGTCTGGAAGTCTCCGTCGAGCACCAGAACAGGGAATCGCTGAGCCCGGTCAGCCGAATCATCCCGGTCGGCGACGAACGCTCGCGGATGTTCGAGGTCCGCATCGCCGCCGAGGACCCGTCGTGGGTGGTCGGCAGCCCGGTCCGCGTCGCGCTTCCGAACGGTGATCCGCGCGAGTTGCTGGCGATTCCCAGGGATGCGCTGGTGCTGCGCGGTTCCGAGGTTTTCGTGCTGCGCGTGAACCAGGAGAACACGGTCGAAAAGGTCAGCGTCGATACCGGCATTGGCCTTGGCAATCTGATCGAAGTCATCGGCGACCTGTCGGACGGCGACCGCGTGGTCACGCGCGGGGCGGAACGCCTTCAGCCGGGTCAGGCCGTCGTCATCAACGGTGGTTGAGGCCTGTGATCAGGCCCTTGGTAGTGGAGCTGGAGTTGGCACTTTCTCCCTGATCGTTCTCTGACCGACAACTTCAGCTCCTTGCCGCCCGGGTTCCCTCAACCCGGGCGGTTTTTTTATGAGCACGATCGGGCATCCTGCTCGACTTGCGCGCGACGGTGCCGGCCGTTGGCACGGAGTACCGATCGCGGCGAGGGCGCCGCTCCTACAACCACAATGCAACGCCGCAAAGAACTTGTAGGAGCGGCGCCCTCGCCGCGACCGTCGCGGCTCAAGCCGCTCCCACACCTCTTTGCAACCTTGCCTGAACCTTGTAGGAGCGGCGCCCTCGCCGCGACCGTCGCGGCTCAAACCGCTCCTGCACCTCTTTGCAACCTTGCCTGAACCTTGTAGGAGCGGCGCCCTCGCCGCGACCGTCGCGGCTCAAGCCGCTCCTGCACGCACCGGGTTCCCTAAACCACCGGTGTTCGTGCAACATATCCCAATGGTTCGGGTCCCTTCCTTCATGAGAGCGTTACTGCCAATCCTGACGGCCTGCTTCGCCTGCGGTGTGCATGCCGACACGCTGACCTTCGAGGTCCGCGGGCTCTACAGCCCCTTGACGGAGCGCGCCCAAAACAGCGTTCGGAACCTGGAAGTCACCGATGCCTCGCGTCTCAGCCAAAGGCGGGTGGACCGAATTCGTGAGGAAGCCGAACAACGCGTGGCCCAGTCGCTGAAACCCTACGGCTACTACCACGTGCAGGTTTCCAGCAACGTGACGGATGGAGCAGACGGTGCATGGGCCGTGGTGCTGGAGGTCGACAAAGGCCAACCGGTTCGCATTGCGGAGACGGATATCCGGCTGTCCGGGCCGGGGGCCGATCTGCGGCCCATGAGGGAGTGGCTGAGTGAGTGGCCCCTGAACCCGGGAGCCGTCCTCAAGCACGGCGAATGGGAAGCCGCCAAGCGGGCGGCGCTCGATATCCTCCAGTACCGTGGTTTCCTCAACGCGCAGTTCACCGAGCATCGCATCGAGATCGACCTGGAGCAGAACCAGGCGGATTTGAACCTGGCGCTGGATACCGGCGCACGCGCCGTGATGGGAGAGGTTCGCTTCGACCAGGACATCGTGCGTTCCGATCTGCTCGCCAAGCTGCCCCGCTTCGATAAGGGCCAGCCGTACGACGGCTGGCTGCTGGAACGGCTGCATTACGATCTATGGAAGACCGGGTTTTTCTCGACCGTCGACGTGACCGAGGACCGGCAGCTTGAGCAAGACCCGCCGGTGGTCAACCTCGACGTCGATCTTGAGGCGCGCAACCGCGATACCTGGCAGGGATCGGTCGGCGTCGGCAGCGACACCGAGCTGCGTGCCCAGGCGGCATGGACCCGGCATTGGCTGTCCCGGCGCGGCGACAGCCTGGACATGGCGTTGGGCTGGCAGCAGCGCGACGACCGTTACCTGTTTCGCACCAACTACCGCCTGCCCCGGCGCACTGGGCTGCGTTCCTACTGGCTTGGAGAGACCCTCTACCGCGAGGAAAGCGAAGACCTCGAGGTGAGCCCGCAGGGCGAGCCCGATACGGTCTTCGAGCTCGCCAACGGCGATATCGAGCACTACCTGTTCAAGGCGGGCATGCTGAACATCCGCGACCTCAAGGAAGGCTACCAGCAGGTCTCGGAAACCTGGTTCGTGCAGTACCTGCGGGAGAACGTCAATTTCGACGTGCCCATGGCCGTGCAACTCCCCGCGGGCGAGCTGCCGACGCCGGATTTCCGACGACTGTTCAGCGACGACAATTCCTCGGTTGCGATCGGGGTGGAGTGGGACTGGCCGGTGATCCAGGGACAGGGCTTCGAAACCGTCGGGCACCATCAGCAGGTGCGGCTGTTTACGGCCGACAAGGCCTGGGCCTCGAACCGCGAATTCACGCAACTGTATCTTTCCACGCGCTGGAATTTCATGGCGAACGAGCGGATCAAGATCCTGCTGCGAGCCGAAACCGGGTACTCGGACGCCACCGTCGATGAATTCGACCTCGAAGTCGAAGACAACGTGTTGCGCATCTCCCTTACCGATATGCCCAACCTGTATCGATTCGAGGCGGGCGGCAGCCAGAGCGTGCGCGGCTACGCCTTCGAAAGCCTCAGCAACAACGGGATCGGTTCCAACAACATCGTCACCTTCAGCGCCGAGGCGGAGTGGCTGTTCCGCGAGAGCTGGTCCATGGCCGTGTTTTATGACGTGGGCAACGCCTTCAACGACTGGGACGAGATGGATCTCAAGCAGGGCGCAGGCGTGGGCCTGCGCTGGTACAGCATCGCCGGCGCGGTGCGCCTTGATTTGGCCAGCGGGCTCGACCTGCCCGGCGATCCATGGCGCATTCACTTCACCCTGGGTGTCCCGCTGTTGTGAAAAAGCGCCTCCTAACCTTGCTGCTGATCGTGCCGATCCTGCTGGGCGTGGCCGCGCTGGGCGGCTGGATCTGGCTTTGGCACAGCGAGCAGGGTGCCCAATGGGCCTGGCAACAGGCCCGCAAGGCCTTGGCGTCCATGCCGATGGGCGCGCGCCTGGAAGGCCAACTGAGCGGAACCCTCAACCGCGGCGTGCGCATCACCTCGGCTGCCTTTGACGGCGGAAGCCTCCGCGCCACCGCCGAGCGCATCGAGTTGGCCGGGTACATGAACCTGTTCCCGGCCGTCGTGGTGGTGCCGCGCCTCGACCTCCACGGCGTCGAATTCGAACTTGAGGAACGCAGCGGGGAGGGCGATTCCGACGGCCCGGATATGCCCGCCGACCTCGGCCTGCCCCTTCCCGTCGTCTTCAAGTCGCTTCGAATCGAAGGCTTCGAATACCGGCGGGGCGGCATCCAACTGCCGCTGGACAGCATCTCGGCCGAGGGCCGATGGTTTCGGCGGCTGCAGCTTGACGTGACTTCGGTGGAATCCGCCGAACTTTCGGGCACCCTCGAGCTGCGCGCGGCGCTGACGAAGCCCTTCCCGCTCGAATCGGAGATCTGGATCGATCGCCTCAAACTGCCGGAGCGGGCACAATCCGTCGCCCCCTGGCTGCCGACGACGCTGGAATCGGGCCTGGCGGTGAGCGGCGACATGGACCGGCTGAACGTTGACGGCGAGGTGCGCTGGCCGGAATGGATTGCCAGCGCTTCAATCACGGGACAGATCGAGCAGCCGCTTCGGGGCCTGCGCTGGGAGGCCGAGCTCGAGGTCCCCGAAACCATCCTGCCCGAGGCGCTGCTTGGCCCGCTCATGCAGGAGGACAAGACCGCGGGGCTGCAGCGCATGGTGCTGCATGCATCGAGCGTGCACGCCGAGGGCGGTACGACGGGCTTCGACTTCCGCGGAACAAGCCGCGTGGAATCGCCCTGGGCCGAAGCTGCGCTGGTCGACTTCGAAGGCGCCGTCGACGAGGACGGGCTGAAGTATTGGTCGCTCAACGGCCATGCCGAAGTGGCGGCGGAAGGATGGCCTGCGGCGCAGATCGAATTCACCGCCGACGGCAGCGAGGACGCGCTTTCCGCCGACGTCAGCGCGCCGTCGATTTTCGGTGGCTCGCTGTCGTTGACGGTCGAAGCCGAACTCGGCGAGCAAACGTCATGGCAGGCCGGGCTCACCGCGCTAAACGTTTCGACGGCGCCGCTGATCGAGGCGTTGGCACAGCAGGTCGACGGCGAATCCCAGACGGGGCTCACGGAAATCAACGAGCGCTTGCAGACCGAGACCATCGACGCGCGTGTGGAGGCCTCCGGCCAACTCGATCCCCTGCAGTTTTCCGCCGTCATCGAACGGCTTGAAGGCCGCGTACGGGGCCGGCCGGTCGTCGCGCGGGGCAGCCTGGAGTACGACGGCGACGGGCTGACGGCCTCAAACCTCGTGTTCGAGTCCGGCCGCTCGCGGCTGACGGTGGACGGCAGCCTCGGCGAAACCGCGGGTATCGAGCTTGCCGTCGACATCGCGACGCTGGACGACATCCTTCCCGGCGCCTCCGGCAGCCTCACAGGACGAGTCCGCTACGCCCATGTCGGTGGCAACGCGTCCGCTCCCGCGATCCTGCGCGCAAACCTTCAGGGCAAGGACCTGCAGGCCTTCGAATGGACGGTGGGTGAGCTGCTGGTTTCCGAGCCGGGCGGTGAAGACCTGCTCGAGCGCCTTCCTGCCATTGCAGGCGTTCCATCGAACCTGCCACTTTGGCTCGCCCTCGAAGCGCGCGACATCGCCGGGCCGGCCGGCGCCATCCCGAGCTTCGAGGCCATCCTGGCGGGAGATAGCGAACGCCAGTCGCTGGCCGTTTCCGCGCACTTCGACGGCGCCCGCGTGGAGGCGGCGCTGGCCGGCCAGCGGTCGGGCGAGCACTGGGCCGGAACGCTCGAGCGCTTCGACGTGCTTCCCGAAGGCGGGCCGGCGTGGGCGCTGCGCGAGGCGGCTCCGCTGCGATGGGCCGACGGGCTGACGGTGGAATCCGCCTGCCTCCTCGCCGGCGAGGCATCAACTATGTGCCTCGACATCGAGCACCGGCAGGACGGCTCCCAGACAGGACGCGCCAGCCTCGCATCCGTCTCTCCGAACCTGTTCGTTTTCATCACCGGCCGGCCGCTGGACTTCTCGCAGCGACTGGACGGCCAGCTCGACTGGACCCTGGCAGCGGGTGCAAAGCCCTCCGCCACCGCCGATTTCACTATTACGGCCGGTGCCATCACCAACACTGCCGAGGGCCTGGAACTGCTGCGCACCGAAGTCGGGGTGCTGCGATTCGTGCTGGAGCGCGGAAGCCTTCATTCCGGCGCCCTGGACCTCCCGTTCGAGTCGGGCCGGATCGACGTCGATCTCAGCGTGCCGGACGTGACGGCCGGCCAGCACAGCACCTTGCAGGGCAGAATCAGGATCGAGATGGACAACCTCGACGTGGTTGAGAGCTTCGTGCCCGATCTGGTGCAGACCGAAGGCAGGCTGTCGCTGGACGTGAACGTCGGCGGGACGCTGGCTGATCCGCACCTGGACGGCCTCGTCGATCTGCGCGACGGCCTAATGCACGTGCACGCGTCGGGCCTGAGGCTGAGCGACATCCAGGTGCAGGGTCGGCTGAACCCGGACAACGGAATCGCGGTCGAGGGCACCTTTACCGCAGGAGAGGGACAAGGTGAAATGCACGGCTCGGTCGACCTGAGCGACCCCCTGGGGCCCACCTTTGACATGCGCCTGACGGGTGAATCACTGACCCTGATCGACGTGCCCGACATTCGCCTCAGGGCCGATACCGACGTTGCCGCCAACTGGGACGGCGCGGAGCTGCAGCTCTCCGGCCGCGTGCACGTGCCGTGGGCGCGCTTCGCCCCGAGGTACGTGGCCAGCGACACCGTGTCGGAGAGCCCGGACGTGGTCATCGTCGCGGGCGGCGAGGAGCTACCCGAGCAGGGGCGAGACGATTCCGCAATCCGCATCACCGGTGAACTCGTGGTTTCAATGGGCGAGGACGTCGTCGTCGATCTCGACCTCGCCAAGGCGACGATGAAGGGCGAGGCGACATTCAAGTGGAACGGCCCGCCGACCCCCGTGGCCGAGGGCCAGTACGACCTCACGGGCGAGGTCCAGGCCTATGGCCAGACGCTCGAAATCTCGCGGGCCTCCATCCGCTTCCCGAATGTCCGGGCCGACAACCCGCACCTCGACATTCGCGCCGAGCGGCGCATTTACGGCAACTCGCTGATCACCGAGGCCGGCGTGCTCGTCACCGGCACGATCAAGCGGCCGGTGATCGAGCCCTATACCGATCCACCCACCAACGCCGACCGCGCGCGGGCGCTGCTGATCACCGGCAGCGATTTCGACTACGAGCAGGGCGTGGGCGCGGTCAACGTCGGCACCTACATCGCTCCCAGGCTGTACCTCAGTTACGGCGTGGGGGTTTTCGAGGACGGCAACGTCATCACCGCGCGCTACGATCTCAGGCAGAATATCGGCGTCAAGGCGACCTCGGGCCAGGAAGACACCGGGGTCGACATAAGCTATACCATCGAGCGATGATCCGAGCCGGTCGTAATCTCTCGGGCCGCAAGACGGTCCGTAAAATAACACCAGGAATTACGTGGGGACGCATGTCATGGTGGCAATGAAGAGCAGCCTGCTGCTGGCTGTCGCTGTGGTGCTGTGGGCACCAGGCGACGCCAACGGCAAGGACGGGCCGCAAGCGCCCAACTGGGACGCCACGCTGGCCATGCAGACGGCCAACGTGCCGGCAAGCCAGGCAGGCCTCGAGGATCTTTTCGCGCTGCTGCGCAACGATGATCTGGCGCGGCTGGACGAGCGCCTCGAAGTGCTCATTTCCGGCGGCTCGCTGAGCCAGCCCGTCAGGGATTCCATCCTGTTCCACTTCGCGGTTGGCCTGGCCGATTTCGAAGACGTGGACGAAGGGATCATCCAGCGCCTGCGCGCCGTGGAAGCCAGGGTGATCGTTCCGCACGAGGAGCGCGCCAGCGTGGGCGTCCCGCTGTTCAACATCGCCGGGGCGGCCGAGGGCGTCTATCAGCTCGGGCTCAGTCGCGAGGCGCGGGCACAGGCGCTGCAGATCATGGACGGCCCACCGGATGAATGGGTCGATGCCTACCTGCTGGCCTCGCGCGCCCAGCGGGCCGGCTTCGCCGAAGCCCTTGGCGAAGCGCAGACGCAGGCATTGGGCGGCATCCTCGCAGCGGCGCTGCAGCGGCTTCCCTCTAACACTGAGCTCACTCCCATCGCCGGCAAATCCGCCCTGCTGCTGACCGACGAGCCCGCGCTCGAGCAGGTGGCGCGCCATGGCGGCGGCAGCGAACTCGCCAGGATTTTGGATGCCGCCGGCCGGACCCTTCCTGCCGGCGATGCCCTCGCGCTCTTGCATTTTGCCGTCGCCGAGGCGCCCGCGACCAATGCCGCGCTCGCCATCGCCCAGCTCTACCCGAGACTCGCCGACGAGCCTGAAGCCACCGCCCTGCTGTTCGACGCCCTCGCGGACGACGCCCTGGGCTCCGCGGCGGCGCTGGCGCTGGCGGGATTCGGAGATCGGGAGGCTCGCGCGGGTTTGCAGCGCGTGGCCGGGGACGGCGAAAACCCGGCGGCGGCGCGCGCCCGCAATGCCCTGGAAGTCGAAGCGCGGCGCGGGGGGCGGGAGCAATGAAACGCTTCGCGGTACTACTGGCGCTCTGGGCCGGGCTACCCTTCGCGCCCCTCCAGGCCCAGAACGCGCGCATCGTCGAGTGGGTGGAGAACGGGCCGGCCAGCGACCCCAACACCATCGCGCTCGGCTACCCGGTGCCGATTCCGGTCGACACGCCGTTGCCGTTCGCCGGCTTTCGCAGTTACGCGGGCCTGCACATGCGCCATCAGGACCTCGCGGCCAGCACGCCATGGGTCCATCCGCACCAGGTCGGCATCACCCGCAGCGGCCGCCCCATCTGGGCCTATCGCCTGGGCGATGAGGACTACCTCACCCCCGACGGTTTCCCGGAACAGGCCATGCTGGCCAACGGCGGCATCCACGCCCGCGAGTGGCAGTCGCCCGAGGCGGCAACCGGCATCATGGAACTGATCGCCGCATCGGCCGCCGACAATCACCTGATCTCCTACTTGCGGGACAACGCCAACATCATCGTCATCCCGGTACTCAACGTCGACGGCTTCCTGCAGACCGAGCGCTACCCCAGTCTCAACTGGCTGGGCACCGATCCGGACTTTCCGAACACCTCTCCGCGCGACGGCCGCATGCGGCGCAAAAACATGCTGGACGCGGACGAGAACCTGCAAAGCCAGGGCGACCACCGCCAGGGCGTCGACCTCAACCGCAACAGCAACCCCTTCTGGAACACCAGTCAGGGGGGCTCTTCGCCCGATTCGAACAGTCTCGTGCACCATGGCGTTCAGCCGGCATCCGAGCCCGAAACGCAGGCACTGTACGCGGCGGCCCAGCTTGGCCCCGGTGAGCGCTTGAGCATCTACACCGACATGCACTCCTTCGGGCAGGTCAACCTGTGGACCCGCAGCAACAACAACCGCCTGTGGCAATACACCGACCGTCTGCTGAGCAACTTCGCCGGTTATCACCAGTCCTTCCCGGCCGGCAAGTTCTATTTCCACCCGCCCGGCTTCGACCTCCCCGTCGGCGTCGGTATCGGCACCACCGACGAGTACTTCACCTACACCTACCGGGTGCCTTCGTGGACGCTTGAGATCGAACCGAGCAACAACGGAAGCGATTACGGCGGACTGGGGCGCAATGGCCACGACGGTTTCATCCTGCCCGAGGCGGAGGTTCCGCGGGTCCGCACCGAGCTCGCGCAGACCCTGGCGATGGCCTACTACCAGCAGTCGCGCCCGCCGACCACAAAGGCCGTTTCGGTGGTGGACATGGCGACCGGCGCGGTGGTTTATGAAGCCGAATGGGATCCGGTAAGCGAAACCGAGCGGGCGCTATTCACCTACCAGGCCCAACCCCTGCAGCTCGGCCGCGAATACCGGCTGTGGATGGCGCACGACAAGCCCATGCGTTGGCGCGTGGACGGCGAGGTCGTGGCGCTACCCGGCCAGCCAGAATCTTCCCTCGACATCGAGGTCTTCGCCGAGGTCGACGGCGAGGAACTCACCGGCGTGCCAGGCAACCTCGCCTGGCTCGATGAGCCGGGGCATGCCCCCGCAGGCTACCTTCGCTACCGCGACGACGCCTTTGCCCTCGATGCAATCCTTCCCGCCGACCAAGCCAATCTCGCACTGGTGGGCGGCGAGACCGAGATGGTGCTGTTCACCCGCATTCGTGACATGACCAACCTGCGCTCGGATGCCGACCCTTCCACCGTGGCCCGCTGGGGCGATGGCTGGTGGACCGGCTACGAAGACGACCAGGGCAACGACGCCACCAATCTGGGCGGCCATTCAAAGGTTCCCATGGTGATCACCGACGAGGCGCTCGGAGATCCCTTCGTGGTGGAGGCAGGCACCTCCAGCGCCTGGTACGACCCGGCGCGCAACGGTGAGGGTTTCGTGCTGGAGATCCTGCCCGAAAGCCGGGCGGTGATGTATTGGTTCACCTACGACACCGAGGGCAACCAGGACTGGTACATCGCCGTCGGCGAGGTGCGCGGCAACCGCGTGCTGTTCCCCGAGCTGCTGCAAATCTCGGGCGGCGTGTTCGGGCCCGACTTTGACCCTGAGCAGGTCACCGAGACGGTGGTGGGCTCGGCCAGTTTCATCTGGGAGGGCTGCGATGTCGGAGCCATGAAATGGCAGATCGGCGCCCAGCGCGGGCGCATGGATCTGATACGGCTCTCGCGCGTGATGGGCATCGACTGCGGTAACGTCATCCTGCCGCCGGTAATCCAGCAGGCGTTACTGAGCGGCTCGTGGTTCGACCCGACCCACGACGGCGAGGGCTACACCCTCGAGGTCCTGTTCGACCAGCGGGTGCTGGTGTACTGGTTCGGTTTCGGGCCCGACGGCGAGCGGCGGTGGTTCTTCGGCATCGGCTCGATCGAAGGTGACGTGCTCGAATTCCCCGACATGCTGACCACGACGGGCGGCATCTTCGGACCCGCTTTCGACCCGGCCGAAGTACAGGAACTGCCATGGGGATCGCTGGAGCTGGAAATCACTTGCCAAGGAGGCGAAGCGCGCTTCACGCCGACCGAAGCCGGTTTTCCACCGGGCACCCTCAATCTCACCCGCCTGAGCTCACTCGACGGTCTCGAATGTTGAGCAATCCCGATCGCGGCGTTTCATTGTGGTTGTTGGAGCGGCGCCTCGCCGCGACCATTCGGCGTTGCATTGTGGTTGTAGGAGCGGCGCCTCGCCGCGACTTCGTGGCGTTTCAATGTGGTTGTAGGAGCGGCGCCTCGCCGCGACTTCGTGGCGTTTCATTGTGGTTGTAGGAGCGGCGCCTCGCCGCGACCCGATATAATCAGGCATCTCACACGTTCAAAACTTTCGGAGAGAGAACCTTGAGTGATTCCGAGAACCATAAAATGGCCACCAACCAGTTCATCGACCTGGCCAACGTATTGAAAAACCAGGGCCTGGACCCGGCCCTGATTTCCGGCGCCATGATGACCGCTTCGTCGATCTACGCCACCTACGCCGCCGCCGGCAACCAGGGCGCGCTGGAACCATCCGGCGTCGATAAGGTCGTGAACCTCTACAGGCGCACGCTGGAGCATTTTCAGGAAGTCAAACGTGCCGGCCTGGAGCGCGATGCCACAGCCGACGGCGAGCCGGCCCACGAACCTGAAGTCTGAATTCCCAAGTCTGAAATTATGACAAGCGCCATCCCGATCGCATTGAAATCCGCAGCAGCGCCCGAGCCGGTGCGCGATATTTTTGCGCGGCCGTTGCGCGAATTGCGCCTGTCGGTGATCGACCGCTGCAATTTCCGCTGCACTTATTGCATGCCGGCGGATTCGCTGCAGGGCCGGGGCGTGTTCCTTCCGCTGGTCAAGCTGCTGACCGACCACGAGATCGAGCGGCTGCTGGGGGCTTTCGTGGCGCTGGGTGTCGAAAAAGTCCGCATCACCGGCGGCGAGCCGCTGGTGCGGCCCGGCCTGCCAGCACTGATCAAGGCCATCGCGGGCATCCCCGGAATTCGCGACATCGCCCTCACCACCAACGGCGTGCTGTTGCCGCGCCTGGCCGAGGACCTCGCCGAGGCCGGCCTTGCCCGCATCACGGTGAGCCTGGATACACTCGACCAGGATGTATTGAGCGAGATGAGCGGCGGCAAGGCGGTGCTGGAGGATATCCTCGAGGGCATCGTCGCGGCCGAGGCCGCCGGTTTCAAGGGCATCAAAATCAACACGGTGGTGCAAAAGGGCGTCAACGACCACACCATCCTCGACCTGCTGGAGCATTTCAGGGGCACGAGCCACGTCGTGCGCCTGATCGAGTACATGGACGTCGGCAACAGCAACCACTGGCGCCGCGAGCAGGTGGTGCCGTCCGCCGAATGGGTGCGCCGCATCAACGAAGTGTGGCCGCTCGAGCCGCTGGAGCGCACTCGCCGTTCGGAGACCGCCCGCCGTTATGCCTACCAGGACGGCCAGGGCGAGATCGGTTTCATCTCCTCGATCTCAGAGCCATTCTGCGGCGGCTGCTCGCGGGCCCGCATCACCGCCGACGGAATCCTCTATACCTGCCTGTTCGCCAACAAGGGCACGGCGCTGGTGCCACTGTTGCGCCAGAGCCGCGATGAAGACGCGCTGCGCGAACGCATCGCCCGCGTTTGGACAGATCGCAAGGACCGCTACAGCGAGCTGCGAAGCGAGGGCGGCGAAAAGCACGAGCCCAAGGTCCCAAAGGTTGAGATGTATCGGATGGGCGGATGATCGACCTCACCGTCCGGTGGTTCGCCGCCTACCGCGAACTGACCGGCATCGAATCTGAAGCCATCGAGACCTCGGCGGCCACGCCGGCCGAGTTGTTCGATGAGCTGAAACAGCGCCACCAAGCCCTCGGCCGACGCGATGCTGCGCTGGTCGCCATCAACGATGAAATGGCCGACTGGGCGGCGCCGCTGACCGACGGCGACGCCGTGCTGTTTTTCCCGCCGGTCTCGGGCGGTTGAGCATCACGATGGGGTTTCATTATGGTTGTAGGGGCGGCGCCTCGCCGCGAAATAACGGCGTTTCATCAGGACGGTAGGAGAGGTGCCTTGGAAGAATCTCTCACGATTCTGATCAGCCCCACCCCCATCGACATCGAGTCGGTCCGCCGAGCCATGGCGGACCCGGATTGCGGCGCCTACGCTCAGTTCGAGGGCTGGGTGCGCAACGTCAACGAGGGCCGCGACGTCGAACGGTTGGAGTACGAGGTCTACGAGCCGCTCGCCGAGCGCGAGGGACTGCGGATCATCCAGGAAGCCATAAGAGAGTTCGGCCTCAACCGGGCGGTGTGCGTGCACCGCTCAGGTTTGCTGGAACTGGGCGACTGCGCCGTCATCGTGGCCGTCACCGCGCCGCACCGCGACGAGGCCTTCAAGGGCTGCCGCTACATCATTGACGAGGTCAAAGCGCGGCTGCCGATCTGGAAAAAGGAGCACTACGCCGACGGCGATGCCGAGTGGGTCAATTGCCAGCACTGCGCCGCAGAGCAATGACGGTCGCGGCGAGGGCACGCGCGACGGCTCCGCCGCCTAATTACGACCCTTTGGGTCTTTCATTACGGCGGCTCTCGCCTGCGCTGTTCCTACAACCTATCGGTAACGCCGCCAAGTATATTGGCACAGGGATGTGCCAACGCCCGAAGGGCGCGAGCCTTTGAAAACCGCGCTTTTCAAAGGCGAGATGCAAGTGGGCCAGGATGGCCCATCTTGCTCATTCTTGTAGGAGCGGCGCCCTCGCCGCGACTGAGATAAAAAAAACCGGGGGAGTTGCCTCCCCCGGCCGTAAGCATCCTGGAAGAAGGGACTCCAGGATGTCTCGCTGGAGGCCCGCCGGCACAGGGATTGAGATAGCGGGCCTAGAGGAGTCTGATTCCGGTTGCGGCAGCCGGTTACAACCGGGGGCCGCAAACCTTGCTTGGGGAACAGCCTCCTTTTGTTGGTAGATCAGGCGCAAACCTGCCCACCTTCGTGCGACGAAGGTGGGAAGCGAGCTTTCCTCCGGAAATCTCGCGCGGCTGCGCGAGGAGAGAGCTTTGCACCATTTCGACCTCCTTGTCGCAAACTGGCGCGGCAACGAATCCGTTTGCCGCAAATTCAGGAATTAAGTTGAAGCCCCTTTTTCTGGCAGTGGTCCCCTCAATTCCCCTTCTTGGGCCTCCGCTCGGAAGCCCTGCGATTCAATTTATCAAATATCTCGGATCGCCAATAACGGTGTCCGATAGGTGGATGTTTTCATAGGATCAGCGGTCCAGCGCCGCGATGCCCTCCATTCTCACCCGGGGATCGGCACCCCGCCAATCCGTGGCAGCGGTGCCGATCCCCTTCCCTTGGAGCCCGCTGATTGTTCCATGCTGGGCGGGTTCCCCTTGCAAATCCAAGCGCCGGTCAGAAGTTAGAAGCAGCTGCCGGTGCCCCCAAGTTCCTCGTTAATCAACTGCAGGACGTTGGCCGAACACACGGCGTCTTCTTCCGGAGTGGTTCCAAGTGCATCGCCGTCCCCTGTTAAGTCGTTTATGTATTCGCAACCATTGGGCGTGTCGATAAAAAGAATCATGTTCTCACCGTCGTCGTATACCATCGCAGTTCCAAAACCAGGATCGTTGAACACACACACGGCAGCGGGCAAGCCCATACCTTCGTCCACTTCGTCGCCGAATCGTCCGGACTCAGGAGGCCAGCACGGACAGACATAGGTTTCTTCCTGCAGGCACGGCATCACCGGATCGGACTCGCTGGCCCTGCGCTCGTAATTGGCCAGCAAACGGTTGCAGCTGTTGGGCTCTTCGCCTGCGGGGTAAGCATCGCAATCCTTGGCTTCGCAGTAGGCGTTGCAAATGCCGAACAGGCCCGGCGTCACGCCCGGTTCGAGCAGCGCATCGCACACGGTTTCCTCAGACGGCGGCAGGCCGTCAGCGAACGCGGCAGTAGAACACAGACCCAGGAGGACGGAGAGCAGAAGAAATTGAACCTGTACCTTCATGTTCGAACTCCATTTCAAGATTGAAGAAGCGTCCCTTCAAAGATTCCACCAGAGATAATGCACGATTTGTGCCATCAGCGGACTGGCGAGTGGAAATCTCTGACAATCGGCGCTGGCCAAGCCGCGCAAAGCTTGAATTTCGAGCCGCCTGGGTCAAACTGCCCTTAGGCAAGCCCCATGTGTGACTTGCCGACTCAATCGGCTGACAAAAGATGTCACCGAAGACAACAAAATGCCAATTTACGTCACCTATGCCGTCCAGCTTTTGCTGATCATCCATGTCCTGAAAACGGGGCGAAATTTTTACTGGATCCTGATCCTTTTGTTCCTGCCGGTCATCGGCGGCATTGCTTACCTCGTGGTCGAAGTCTTGCCGGAACTGGCAGGCGGCGTGCGGGGGCAGCGGGCCATGCGCGGCATGAAGCAGCTGGTCGACCCGGGCGGAGACATTCGCGCCTGCGAGCGCGCCTGGGATCAGTCACCCAACGCCGAGAACGGCCGCCGCTATGCCCAAGCGCTGATCAGTGCCGACCAGCTGGACGAGGCCCTGCACATCCTGGAACGAACACGCAGCGGATTCTTCGAAAACGACCCTACCCTGCTGCTGCTCGAGGCCCAGGCGCGGTTTCTTAAAAAGGAGTGGGATAAATCCCTGGAGCTGATCGAGAGGCTGAGGGAGGAAAATCCCGACTTCAACTCGGCCGACGGGCACCTGCTGCACGCCCGTGCCCTGGAAGCCGCGGGGAGTTTGGCAGAGGCGATCACGGAGTACCGGGAAGTGACCGGCTATTTTCCCGGGGCCGAAGCGCGATATCGCTTGGCGGCGGCCCTGAAAGCCCAAGGCCAAACAGAGGATGCGAAGGAAGAGTTCGAGCACATCCTGCGCGATGCGCAGCTCGGCCCGGCGCATTTCCGCAGGAGTCAGAAACCCTGGATCAAGGCGTCGAAAGATGCGCTGAAATCCATGGCCTGAACCCCGCCCCGCCTTGTTGACGAACCGGGATTCTGATATAAAGTCCGGCTGCTTTCGTCCACTGACGGCGAGTGGATGGATCGGATGCCCGGGAACTGCTGTAATTCTCGCGCTTATATATTCGCCGAATTCGAACCCGCACCGCATAGGTTCAGATGGGTGCCCCGCCTGCCGGTACGCTGAAACGGGGTCTCTGCAACGGGTGCGTGGAGGCTTAACCCTGGATTCCTGTGGCTGCCAAGCCGCGGGTCTCCAATGCATAGGACTCGTTATGGCAGACGTCACCATGCGCCAGATGTTGGAAGCTGGCGTGCACTTCGGTCACCAGACCCGCTACTGGAACCCCAAGATGGGGCCGTTCATTTTCGGCGCCCGGGGCAAGATTCACATCATCAACCTGGAGAAGACGCTTCCGCTTTTGAGCGATGCGCTGAATTTCGTCAGCAAGCTCGCCTCCCAGCGCGGCGCCATCCTGTTCGTCGGCACCAAGCGGGCCGCGAGCAAGGCCGTCCAGGAAGAGGCGCAGCGCTGCGGCATGCCATACGTCTCGCAGCGTTGGCTGGGCGGCATGCTCACCAATTACCGGACCATCAAGGCTTCGGTGAAGCGCCTGCATCAGCTCGAACAGATGGTGGCGGACGGCAAGGTCGAACACCTCGTCAAGAAGGAAGTGCTTCAGCTCACTCGCGAGCGCGATAAGCTGGAGAAGAGTCTGGGCGGCATCAAGGACATGAAGGGGCTACCCGATGCGCTGTTCGTGATCGACGTTGGCCACGAGGACATCGCGGTCAAGGAAGCCCGAAAGCTGGGCATACCGGTGATCGCCGTGGTCGACACTAACTGCTCGCCCGACGGTATCGACTACGTGATTCCGGGAAACGACGACGCCATCCGTTCGATCCGCCTCTACACCCAGCTCACTGCCGATGCGGTCCTCGAGGGCCGCGCCTCCTCGCCGCAGGTGGACGCGCACGACGAATTCGTCGAGCTTGACGAGCAAGGCAATCCGATCAAGCGCAAGGGCGCTGAACGGGAGCCCGAAAAAGCGGCAGCCAGGAAGACCGCCAAGAAAGTGATCCGCAAGAAGGTCAGCACGAAGATCGCTAGCGCGCCACCGACCGCGCCGATCGAGGCAGGCACCGATGACTTGAAGTCGGTGGATGACGCCGTGGACGAGGCCTTGGCCGTCGCCCAGGAAGAGGAAGAGGAAGCGAAGAAGGAGGCCGAGGAAGCCGAGGCCCAAGAAGCCAAGGCCGAAGAAAGCAAGTCCGAAGAAGCCAAGGCCAGTGAGAGCCAAACCGAAGAAGCCAAGGCCGAGGAAAGTAAGGCCGAAGAAAGCAAGGCCGAGGCTGCAGAAGAGGAAGCCGCGCCCGAGAAGGCAGCCGAAGAAGACTCCGAGAAAGCCCAGGCCGAGGAATCCGCTGAAGAGGTGGAGGCCGCTCCTGAAGTGAAGGCTGAGCCCGCGGAGGGCGAAGAGAAGAAAGCCGCCGCCAAGACCTCCAAAAAGACAGCCAAGAAGGTTGCCAAGAAGGCGGCCAAGAAAGTAGCCAAAAAGACCGCGAAGAAGGCGGCGAAGAAAGACGAAGCCGAGGACAAGTAAATTGGCCCAGGGATGTGCCAACGCCCGAAGGGTGCGAGCCTTTGAAAACATCGTCATCCCGGAAAGCGCAGAGCGCTTGTCCGGGACGCGCTTTTCAAAGGCGAGATGCAAGTGGGCCAGGATGGCCCATCGTGCTTATTTTTGTAGGAGCGGCTTCAGCCACCACGGTCGCGGCGAGGCGCCGCTCCTACATGCACTTTGCGACGTTGAATTGAGCTTGTCGGAGCGGCGCCTCGCCGCGAAATTGAAAACGCTTAACATATAGAAACAAAAGAGGAAGAAAGCTATGGCAGTGACCGCCGCAATGGTGAAGGACCTTCGTGATCGCACGGGCGCCGGGATGATGGAATGCAAGAACGCCCTGGTGGCCACCGGCGGCGACATCGAGTCCGCGATCGAGCACCTCCGCAAGTCGGGCCTCGCGCAGGCCGACAAGAAGGCCACCCGCGTAGCCGCCGAGGGCAAAATCGCCCTGGCGGTTTCCGGTGACAACCGCAAGGCCGTGATGGTGGAGGTCAACTGCGAAACCGATTTCGTCGCCAAGGACGAGAACTTCATCTCTTTCGCCAACGCGATCGCCGACAATGCCCTGGAACAAGGCGGCGGCGACATCGACGCCCTGATGTCAAGCACCATCGGCGATAACACCGCCGAAGAAGCAAGACAGGCCCTGGTCGCCAAGATTGGCGAGAATATCCAGGTCCGGCGCATGGTGAGTCGCACAACAGAGGGCGTTCTCGGCGCCTACGTGCACGGTGGCAAGATTGGCGTGCTGGTCGACGTCGAGGGTGGCGACGAGCCGCTGGCCCGCGACCTCGCAATGCACGTGGCCGCGATGAACCCGGAATTCATTTCCGCCGACGACGTCCCCGAGGACGTAGTCGCCAAGGAGAAGGAGATTCTCGCCGCGCAGGCGGAGGACTCCGGCAAGCCCGCCGACATCGTTGAGAAGATGATCAGCGGCCGGCTGCGCAAGCACCTTTCCACGATCACCCTTCTGGGCCAGCCATTCGTCAAGGACAGCGACCTCACCGTCGAGAAGCTGCTTTCCCAGGCTGGCGCGACAGTCAAGGGCTTCGAGCGGCTGGTGGTAGGCGAGGGCATCGAGAAGGAGCAGAGCAATTTTGCCGATGAGGTATTGCAGCAGGCGCGTGGCGGCTAGGCCCCTCGACAGAGTCTATAATCAGGCAACGCAGCACCGGATCCGTAGCCAGGAACA
>Ga0268386_10000406_pt1 | contig 26806 bp, 24 predicted proteins | sample RVTome_15_FD_200260 | JGI IMG/M metagenome (GOLD analysis project Ga0268386, IMG submission 200260) | Soil microbial communities from uranium-contaminated site in the Upper Colorado River Basin, Wyoming, United States - RVT150D86... ... | reverse complement strand
GTAGCCGAGCGCGAGCTCGAGCCGGTGCGGCAGCGGGTCGGTCGCGAGCACCTCGTCGCCGCGGCGGACCAGCGCCTGCACGAAGAGGAGCCCGGCGAACCCGCAGCCGACGACGAGGACGCGGCCACGCGGGATCCGCTCGAGCGCGCGCAGGACGCAGGCGAGCGGCTCGGCGAAGGTGCCGGTCACGTCGTCGAGCTCGTCCGGAAGCCCGACGGTCTCGGCGGCCCGGGCGCGCTCGACGAAGCCGCCGGGCACGATCGTCGGCGCGGGAAAGCGCTCGCAGGTCGTCTCGTGCCCGGCCAGGCAGCGGGCGCACTCGCCGCAGGGCAGGTGGTGGACGAGGACGACGCGCCGCCCCCCGGAGTCCTCCGCGACCACCTCGTGGCCGAGGACAGTGCCGGCGGCGGCGCGCCCGAGCTTCTGCACGTCGGTCCCGCAGAGCCCGCAGGCGCGCACGCGGACGAGCTCCCCCGGGCCGTCCGGCTCGGGGACCTCCGCGAGCGCCGGGTGCCCGGCGCCGTCGAGGACGACGGCCTTCATCGCGGCAATGGTAGGGCGCGGAGGCGGAGCCGGGCAGCCCGCCTCCGCGCCTGTGCTCGCCTAGCGAGCGGCGAGGCCGGTCGTGCCGGCGGGGAGCCCGCCGATCGACCCGAGCGGGTCGAGGCTCCCGTCGCCGTTCACGGCGAAGCCCTGGATCTCGGGCACGCCGCTGTTCAGGGAGTAGAGGATCCTGCTGTTCTTGGCGAGCGCCAGGTCGAGCGGCCCGGCGCCTGTGTTCGCGGTCTTCCCGTCAGCGTCGAGCAGCGTCAGGGCGCCGTTGGACGCGATCCGGAAGCCGGAGATCGAGTTGCTGCCGGTGTTCGTCGTGTAGGTGAAGCGGCCGTTCTTCGTCACGACGACCCAGCACGCGGCCGTCTCCGTCGTGGCCACGTTGGCCGTGATCGGCGTGATCGTGCCGTTCCCGGCGAGGTCGTACGACGAGAGGACGCTCGCGTCCGGAGCGCCGCCGTAGGCCTCCGACACGATCAGGCGCCCGCGCTTGTCGAACGCGAACCCGAAGGGCGTGACCCCCGCCGACGGCTGCGCGTTCGGCGCGCCCGCGTAGCCGTGCCGCACCTTGTAGGTGACGATCATGTTCGTCGCCTTCTCGGTGACGGCGAGGAACCTGCCGTTCGGGCTGAACTCGATCTGCGCCGGGCCCGGCGCCGCCGCGCTCAGCGGCCGGCTCGACCCCGGCAGCGGGACGAGGTTGCCCCAGAGCGCGAGGAACCCGTGGATGTTCGCGGCATGGGTCGCGTCGCCCTGGTTCACGACGTAGACGACCTTGCCATGGACGGTGACGCTGATCGGCCCGGCCCCGCCCGAGGGCTCGACGTCGGCCAGCTTCACCTTGCCGCGGCGGTTGACGTGCAGCAGGGAGAGCGTGTTGCTGCCCGCGTTGACCGCGAAGAGCCGGTTGCCGTCGAGGACGATGGCGCCTTGCGAGCCGAGGCCCGCACCGGTCCCGTTCCCGCCGGTGGCGACCGTGCCGGCCGCTGTGAGCGAGCCGTTGTTCGCCCGGTCGAAGACGGCGACCGCGTTGCCGGACGCCGCGTTCGTGAGCGTGAAGACCGCTCCCTTCCCGCCTCCCGAGGCCATGGCCGGAGCGGCCAGGACGAGGAGGGCGGCGGTCAGGGCGGCGGTGACGAGGAGCGTTCTGAGTCTGTGCATCGTGCTTTCTCCTTTCGGTTGGAGCCAGCGCGACGCTACGACCCAGAGCTTTCCCAGCCCTTGCGCCGTCCTTAGGAGTTGCTTAACGCCGTGGGAGCGTGAACGAGATCCTGGCGCCGCCGCCCGCGACGTTCTCGGCCCAGATGCGGCCCCCCTGCGCCTCGACGAGGCCGTGGGCGATCGCCAGGCCGAGGCCGGCGCCGCCCGTCTCGCTCGTCCGCGAGCGGTCGCCGCGCCAGAAGTGGTCGAAGACTCGCCGCGTCGAGTCGGCCGGGATGCCCTCGCCGGTGTCCTCGACGCTGACGCGCACCTCACGCTCGAAGGGCTCGACGACCACCGCCACGGAGCCGTCGGAGGGAGTGTGGCGGATCGCGTTCGTCAGCAGGTTGAGGAGGACGCGCTCGACCTTGTCGGGCGCGCAGATCGCCGTCGGGTCGCCGTCGATGCGGGCGGCCAGCGCGACGCGCCGCGCCTCCGCCTCGGCCTCGAGCCCGCCGAGCGCCGAGCGCACGACACCGGCCAGCGGGGCCTCGCGAAGCTCCAGCGAGAGGACGCCGGCGTCGAGCCGCGCCAGCTCGAAGAGGTCGTCGACGAGGATGCCGAGCGCGTCCACCTGCTGCTTCAGCGCCGGGACGTAGCGCTCGGGCTCGACGAGCCCGTCCTCAACCGCCTCGAGCATGGCCTTCATCGAGGCGAGCGGCGTCCGCAGGTCGTGGCTCGCCCAGGCCACCAGCTGCCGCCGGGCGTCGAAGAGCTCCTCGACGCTCGCGGCCATCTCGTTGAAGGACGCACCGAGCTCCGCGAGCTCAGTGGGGCCGTCCTCCGGCGCCCGCGCGGCGAGGTCGCCGCCGGCGATCGCGGACGAAGCCGTGCGGACGCGCTCCAACGCGCGCAGGATCGAGCCGCCGAGCAGGCCGGCGGCGGCCAGCGCGGCCGTCGAGCAGGCCGCCGCGACGAGGAGGATGGTCAGGTCGTGCTCCGAGTCGAACATGACGACTCCGGAGACGAGGACCGCCGCCAGCGGCAGAGCGACCGCCAGGAGGCCGAGCCCGGCGAGCTGGAGGCGGATGCTCGGAAGCCGCCTGAGGACGAGCGCCGCCGCGACCCCGGCGACGAGGGTCCCGAGCGCGACCAGGAGCGCGAAGACGATCACGGCGAGAACCTGTAGCCGACGCCCCACACCGTCTGCAGCCGTTGCGGCCGCGCCGGGTCGACCTCGATCTTCTCCCGCAGGCGGCGGATGTGGACGGTGACGGTGCCGGTGTCGAGCGCCGCCGCGTAGCCCCACACGCGGTCCATCAGCTGGTCGCGGGAGAACACCTGCTTCGGATGGCTCGCGAGGAACCAGAGGAGGTCGAACTCGCGCGCCGTCAGCCGCAGCTGCTCGCCGCGGCAGGTGACCTCCCGTGTGCGCGCGTCGAGGTCGAGCTCGTCGAAGCTGAGCCGCTCGGCCTTCCCGATGTCCGGGGACGTGCGACGCAGCACCGTCCGCACGCGCGCGGCGAGCTCCCGCGGCGAGAACGGCTTCGTCACGTAGTCGTCCGCGCCGAGCTCGAGCCCGACGATCCGGTCGGCCTCCTCGCCCCGGGCGGTGAGCAGGATCACCGGCAGGTCCGAGCGCGCCCGGATCCAGCGACAGAGCTCGAGCCCGTCGACCCCCGGCAGCATGATGTCGAGGATCACGAGCCCCGGGCTCTCGTTCTCCAGGAGCCGCCGAGCGGTGTCCCCGTCCCCGGCCTCGAGCGTGCGGAAGCCGTCGCGCTCCAGGTAGCGGAGGACGACCTCGCGGACGATCGGCTCGTCGTCGACGACGAGGACGGTGGTGCTCATCCCGACATTGTGCGGCACATCCCTTACAGGGGGATGAACGGTCGCCCCGCTACACTGTGACCCGCGCGGGGCTATAGCTCAGCTGGGAGAGCGCCTGGATCGCACCCAGGAGGTCGCCGGTTCGAGCCCGGCTAGCTCCATGAAAGACCTGCAAAAACCGAGTCTTCTGTTTTCTTGGCAGAGTACACAGCGCCTGGAAGGTGGAGCTGGACGCGGCGGCGCCTGAACTCGATTTCCTGCAATGCCGCCGCTGGAGTGATCGCAGCCCCGTTCGAGGAACTCACCAGAGCGACAGAATGTTGGGGGACCCGTGCGCCCAGTGCGAGGCGCGAACCACCAGGGGCACACCGTTGTGGCGCGATCATTATCTCGCACGTGCGCGCGGCGAGTGGCCTCCCCGAGGGAGTCGCGGCCGGCTGACGTTGGCGGGCGACCGGCGAGGAGCCGGTCACGCGCCGATGCCGAGCGTGCCGTTCCGGGCGCGGTTCGGGCGATGGCTCCAGCGACATGACGTACACCGCGACCACAGACGCACAGACGGCGCCCGATGGCCAGTGACGCTCGGCCGGCCGGGCCGGTCACCGCGCCCCTCACTCCGCGACCGATTCACCACGTTGGCTTCCACGTGCCAGACCTGCGGGCCGCGATCGAATCGTGGGTGACCGTCAACGGGGCGGGACCGTTCCATGTGCTCGAGCGCGTCGCGTTCGACGAGTGCACGTCGCGCGGGAAGCCCGCGGTATGGGACCACCGCGCCGCGTTCGGCCAGTGGGGGGCGGTGCCGGTCGAGCTGCAGCAAACCCACCACCTGCAACCGGCTGAGCTTGCACGCCCGTTGACGACCGACGGGCGCGGTGCGGTGAACCACGTGGGGGTCACGGCCGACGATCCCGCGGCCGAGAGCGTGCGGCTCGAATCTCTTGGCTTCGGACTGAGCATGTACGCCCGCCTCGGCGAGTTCGAGTTCTTCTGGCACGACGCGACGGAGGCGTTCGGCTACAGCATCGAGGTCATCACCGCAGGGCCGCCGCTCGATGCCTTCTGGGACACGGTGGTGGGCGGCTCGCCGACTGGGATGGGCGCGACCCAATCCGCAGCTTCTAAGGTCCACCGCAACGCCGGAAAGAGCGTTGTGTGCGGCGCTTCTTGCGGAGCCCTCCGGCGGACTCGAACCGTCGACCCCCTCTTACATGTGACGCCTGCGGCACGGTGGCAACCCACGGCCAACGGGTTTCGTTTGTCTGAGCGCTTTCGAGGTCATCCCGTTTGCGACCGTTTGCTACCCGTTGCGACCGCTCGGCTCGACAAGCGCTCCTCCTCGGCGCGCCTAGGCTCCCGACGGCCACCCCTGTGTGATGGCTTCCTTCTTCGAGCTGGATCGCGCTCGCTTTGCTCTCGTCGCTGATCGGGTCGAGAAGCCGTACGCGGATGGGACGCGTGCGCTCGATCAGCGCTCGCTCGTGCGCGAGGCCGAGGCGTAGGCGCGGCTCGAGGGCGTCGAGCGACCGACCGCCGCCGTCGAGCGTTGCGCGGAGGCGTTCGGCGCACGGATACTCCCGGCGTGAGTCACCCCAACATCGCGCACTGGGACGACGTCGAGGAGCACGACCACGAGGAGGGAAGCATCCACTCCGCTTGGCGGTACCTGGGTGAGGCCGCCGGCACGGTCGGCGTCGGCGTGAACCGCATCCGCATCCATCCGGGCTGCCGCTCGACACCGCTCCACTCCCACGGAGATCACGAGGAGATCTTCTTCGTGCTCGGCGGCTCGGGCCTGTCGTGGCAGCGCACCGAGCGGGGCGAGGACGTCGTCTACGAGGTCGGACCGGGGACCTGCCTCGTCCACCTGCCGACCGGGCCGGCGCACACGCTTATCGCCGGGCCGGACGGCCTCGACGTGCTCGCCTACGGGAACGAGCGGCGCTCGGGGGCGGGCGGCTACGACTGGTTCCCGCGCATCGGGAAGGTCGGAATGGGCCCGTCCCTCTTCGACGTCGACCTGACGCACCAGTGGGAGCTCGAGGGCGCGCTGCCCGAGCCAGAGCTGCCGGAGCCCGGCGAGCGGCCGCCGAACGTCGTCCGGCTCGAGGACGTCGAACCGGAGCTCCTCGACCGCGGCGCGTTCGGCGACAGCTCGCGCGAGCTCGGCGCGGCCGCGGGTTCGGTCGAAACCGGGCTCAACCACTCGGACATCCCGCCGGGCAAGCTCAACTGCCCGGTGCACTGCCACGCCTCGGAGGAGGAAGTCTTCGTCGTCCTCGAGGGCGACGGCGTCTGCATCCTCGGCGAGGAGGAGCACCCGGTGCGGGCCGGCTCGGTGGTCGCGCGCCCGCCGCGCACGCGGGTCGGTCACGCGTTCCGCGCGGGCACCGGCGGGATGAAGCTGCTCGCCTACGGCACGCGCGAGCCGAACGACATCGCGTGGTACCCGCGCTCGAGGAAGGTCTACTTCCGCGGCGTCGGCCTGATGACGCGTCTGCCCGAGCTCGACTACTGGGACGGCGAATAGCCGTCGCAAGTCCGGCCGGCTCCGCCGCCAAACCGTTACCCGCGCCCGTGATGCCAGGCTCACGAAAACAGGGCCCGCATCACACCCGGGTAGGCCGGAATCGCGGAGCGGCTGGCTGGCAGGCGTGCTGTCCAGCAACTACCTGGGGCGTCATCAAGGAACTGCGCGGCAGGCCCCAGGCGGACGCCATGGACGCCATTCGTGCAGCCGTGCGTCACTGGTGGTCGTCAGAGTGTTGCGGTGGAAGCGCTGCAAACCGCATGGCATGGGGCAAGCGCTCTTCCGGGCTCGAACCGGAGACCCTCCTTACCGGAGACCCCTCCTCACCATGGAGGGCGTGATCTCGCGGTCGCGACCGAGTCGGAAGGTGTTGGGGGAACCGACCCGTGGGCTCGGGAAGCCGCTAATCAAGCTGAACTCCGGCCGAGAGAGCGCCGAGATCGCACCCAGGAGGTCGCCGGTTGAGTCCGCGTCGAGCCGTGCGTTGCGAGGTCGTAGGCAGCGCGTTCGATCGCAGAATCTTGCGGGGATGTTGGGGCCGGGCTGCCGGACCTGAGGGCGGAGCGCGGCGGGCCTGCGAGGCGCCCGCGTCGTCGTCACCTCCGGCAGTGCTTGCCCGGCTCACGTCGAACGCGTAACCGTTTCGTCCCGGATGAGGGGAGCAGGCTCAGCCCGCTCCCCTCGTCGTGGCGACAACATCGATTCGGTCGTATCAGGACGAGGTTCGCGCCGCCGGCGCATCCCCGTGAGACGTCAGGGCCGGCGCCCCCGGCGCTGACCTCGCTCTCTCCCGTTCGCGGAGGACTCCAGCGGCGAAGAGCGCGAGGAACCCGATCGCCGCCGGGGCGGTGTGTGCGACAACCACGATGGAGAGGCAGGCCGCCCCGACAACGGCCTTCCCGGCGCCGGCCTTGTGCAGGGCCACGGCTGCCGCAATCGCCACAACCGCCCAGGACACAGCCGCCACCGACCCAACGACGGAGAAGTTCCCCGCGAGGAGGCTGTCCTCGACGATGAACTCGATTGCCTGGGCGTAGCCGGCCTGGTCCTCGGCTGCGAGACCATCGGCTTGGCGTGTGAGGATGCCGGTCGCGATTCCCTGGATGGTGTCATAGGCGCTGAAGAACACCGTCCAGACGACAAGGGCGGCCCGGCTGATTCTCGCCGAGGTCGAGTTGAGGCCCTCGAGGAGTCTCCAGACTGCCAGGAACACGAACGGGGTCAGGACGAGTTGCCCGATGTGGACGAAGAGCCAGCGGTCGACATCGTCCCTGATTCCCTCAAACGGGCTGTCTCCCTCAGGGCTCGGATGGAAGACGATCAGCACCGCCCAGAGAAGCGGTCCGGCATAAAAGAGCAGGCGGCTGAGGCTCATCTGCTGTGCTTCTCGCCCGTGTCTCATTCAGGCTCCTTTCTCCGACGGACCACAGCCAGTGCTCGCCGAGCGCGGTGAGATGGGAGCCCCGCTCCACGAGATCCACATCGGTTGATGTTGACATGCTGAGGTCGCAAGGTACCATGCATAGCATGGAACCTGTTCAGACACGCAAGTCGCTCTCCCAGCTGCGTCGCGGCACGGTCGAGTACTGCGTGCTCGCGCTCCTGCGCGACGGCGCTCGCTACGGCTTCGAGCTCGTGCGCGAGCTCTCCGCGGTGGACGGGCTCGTCACGAGCGAGGGGACGATCTATCCGCTGCTCACGCGCCTGCGGAAGGAGCAGCTCGTGACGACGTTCTGGCGCGAGTCCGAGTCGGGCCCGCCACGGCGCTATTACGAGCTGACCGACGCGGGCCGGGAGGCGCTCGACGACTTCGCGAAGGAATGGGCCCGGTTCCGCGACTCGGTCGATGCGATCCTGACGAAGGAGGAAGGATGACCACAATGCAGACCGACCGGCTCGTCGACGACTACCTGAGCCGGCTCGAGGAGGCCGCAGCGCACCTGCAGCGGTCACGACGCGCAGAGCTGATCGCGGAGATCCGCGAGCACATCGAGGCGGCGCTGCGCGAGGAGGAGGCTGCCGGCGAGGTCGCGGTCCGCAACGTGCTCGAAAGGCTCGGGCCGCCGGAGGAGATCGTCGACGCTGCGGAGCCCGCGCCGGCGGCCGAGCAGCGCAGCGCCTTCGACGTGCTGTACCTCCAGCTGATGATCACGCACCACCGGATGTTCGCCGACTACGGCTTCACGGTCACGATCGAGGACGATCGCCAAGGTGGTTCGATCGCCCGCACGGAGACCTACTACACGCCGCGAAACCGATCTTCAAGCTGATCAACGCCTTGATCATGCGCCGGCGGTTCGAAAGCACGGTCGACGATCTGCTGTCCGGCTGAAGCGCGTCAGCGAGCGCGGCGTCGTCCCGGCGAGAGGGAGTCTCGAGCCGGCACGCCTGGTAGACGCAACGTGAAGGCTGCCGGCGCCTGCGCCGGCGGCCCCACCGGGCGGTTGTCTGTCGGCGTCGCCGGTAACGAACTCGCAGGCGTTGACGCCGTTGCGAGTGCCGACCGCCTGGCGACCTCGTGATGCCGGCGCCGGGCGCGTCGAGAGCAGGGAGTCGGTCCGGGCGGCCGGCGGTCGCCTCCTGCCGCTGGACGTGACGAGCGAGGCACGACCTCGAGCGCGCCATGCCCGTCGGGTACATGGCGAGCCGCTCCTCGCGCTGCACAGGTTCCTGCCGACCCGGGCTTTCGACCGGATCGCATCGAGGCAGATCGGGTAGGTCGCGCGGTAGCAGGCATCATCCACTGGAGGCGCGCGTGACCGCGCCGTCCACCCAGACCAAGGAGAAGGAGGAGCCAATGCCCTACGAGATCGTCGACGTCAGCGAGATCGAGTCCCCGAACGGCGTCTTCAAGCCTCTGCGCCCGTCGCTCGGCGTGTCTGCGTTCGGAATCAACCAGCTCGAGCTGCCGGCGAACGCCGAGGGTCCCGAGCACGACCACGGTGAGGACGGCCAGGAGGAGGTGTACGCGATCGTTCGGGGAGGCGGAGCGATCCGGGTCGAGGGTGAGGAGCGCGACCTCCATCCCGGCCAGTTCGTGTTCCTCGCGCCGGGCACATCCCGCCAGATGGTCGCCGGCCCGGACGGGCTCGCCTGGATCGGGATCGGCTGCCAGCCAGGCGCGTACAAGGCGCCGTAGGCGTTTCGCGTGCTCGAGCTAACGCTCGTCGAGTTCCCCGCAGACGACCCGGAGCGAGCTCGTCGGTTCTGGGAGGTGCTGCTGGGCCAACCCTTCGCCGAGCGCACGGAGGGGGAGGGACGGGGTCGGCAGACTCGGGAGGAAGGAGTCGCGCTCGGGTTGCACGAGCGCGGGCCCGGGCCGGGTGACCGCTTCTCGCTTCCCTACTTCGCCGTGGCCGACCTCGGGGAGGCGCTCGCCCGCGTCGAGGCCCTCGGAGGCGAGGTCGTCCACCCGGGCGAGCAGTGGGCGATCTGCCGCGACTCCGAGGGGAATCCCTTCGGGCTCACCCGCCGCCCGTGAGGCGCGCGGGTCCGCCGGACGACGGATAACGGTTTTCGCCCCCAGACGCACTCAGATGCGCTCAGATGGCCGGTGCAGCGGACGAGGAGTGACGCGCAGATGCCGAATGAGCCGCGGAATGTTGGGGAATGTTGGCCCGTGGGGTCGGCTCCTGGTCCCCACGGTCCTGGGTAGCGGAGAACCTGGACGACGCCCTCCTCCTCGAGCTGAGACGCCGCGGCGGAAACTGCTTGTAGCGGGCGGTGTCGTGATTCCTGGCGACGACGAAGTCTCCGGGCGGCTGAAGGGTCGAGCGGCCTGTGCAAACATCAAACCGCTCAGTCGCCGAGCGCGTCTCGAAGCCTGTCGGCGTCCCGGGGTGAGCAGCGCTCGTCCTCCAGCCGCGCTATCGCCAGCTCGGCCTGATCGCGAAGCGACGTCTGCGAAAGCTCCGCCTCCTCGTCGGCAGGCACGTCGGGCTCGAGCGACTGCGGTCGGCGGAACGTCGCCTCGGGGTCGAACTCCTCGGCGGCTTCGATTAGCTCGCCGACGTCGCGATCGAGGGCCTCCTCGTCGATGGTCATGAAGCCGCGCTCGACGGCCCGGCACTGAAACACGATGTTGGAGGTAGCGGCAAGGATCACGTCGACGTCGTTCGCCCCGGGTGGGGGCTTGTCCCCGTCCCCGGTGCAACCGGGGGCAGCGAGGAGGGCGATGATGAAACCGCCTGCCAAAGCCGTCCGAATCACACGCATCCTCCCAAGGCGCCCCGGTGCCCGCCGGTGGAGCGGCCGCCCCCCGGGGGGTCCCCGGGGGCGGCCTTCACCACTCGAGACGTGAGGCGGGCTAGTGCTTCCCGCCCTTCCGCTTGGGGAACGTCGGCTCCTCGGCGACGTCGCCGAGGCACTCGGCCGGGTCGCCGTCGCGCAGGAACTCGTACGCGATCTCACCCGGGTCCGGCGGACGGTCCTCGGGATCCATCTGCCAGGGGATGACCTCCCGGAACTCCTCCCACGTGCACGTGGCCGCCTCGCCGAACTCCCGCTCGGGCTTCTGGGCCTGACGGACGTCCATCCAGAAGGAGCCCGCTAGGAGCTCCTGGCTGGTCAGCCGGAGCGCCGTATCGACGGTGACCCTCGCCTTGGCGATTCGATCGCTCGTCCAGGTCCTCTCCTCGTCGGGCCACTCCGGACGGTAGTCGTGGTCGAGCGGTACCGGAATGATGAGCGTGTTGAGCTCGTCGAACAGATCCTGCAGCACCTCGACCCCGTCATCCCGCGGGGCGGCCCGCTCGAGCTCCTCCGGGCTGAGCACGTCCTCCGGCTCGATCACCGAGAAGAACGGCTCGCTGATCCGGCGCGCGCGCAGGAAGACCTGGTGCGTGGCGCTGGCCAGAGCCAGCGTCAGGTGCTCGACGTCGTTCGCCAGCTCCGACTGGTGGTAGTTGGAGTTCGAGAGGGTGAATCCACCCTCGCTCCGCCACCCCTCGTAGGGCGTGTCTTTGGGTGTCGGCTCCACGTAGTGGCGCATGAGCCACGGCGTCTGGAGCTCGGGGGAGTCCTCGGGATGGACCCCCGGAGCCGTCGACGGGTTGTGGTCCGAGGTGTTCATCGCGGTGACCACCAGCTTCTCGAGCTGGTCCCATGCCTTCCAGGCGCTGCCTCCCCGCCACGGGTAGTTACGGAAGCTGAGCGGATCCTGGAGGAGTCGTGGGATCCCCTCGAGCTCGCCGTTCACGATCTCGAACTCGAGATCGAACAGATAGCTGTCGTCCAGAATGTCCAGCAAACGCTCGGCCTGCCAGTTGGCGTACTGGTAGGGCCGCTCGATCCGCTGCGGGACTGCGCTCAGCGGCGTGACGCTGCTGTTCAGTCCGTTCGTCGCGACCGAGAAGACCAGGTCGCGCCAGTCGAGCAGCTGCTTCGCTTCGTGCACGAGGAGCGCCGCCTCACCGGTGGAGTACGCGTTGGTGCTGTAGACCCCCCGGAAGAGCCCCATGTCGTTTGCGGGATCGTCGGGGTCGACGCCGCCCGGCTCGAGGCCCGCCTCAGCGAAGGCGTCCGACGCAGACATGCGCTCGCCCTCGTAGAAGACCTCGCCGTAGCCGAACATCACGGACTCGACGTTGCCCATCTGGCTGAGCATGCCCTCGCCGGCGAACGTATCGAGGGTTTGCACGAGCGGGGTGATCCGACGGTTGAGGAGGTCGGCGATCTTCTGCGCGGTCGCCGGACCGTTGGCGACGTACTTGATGTTGTTCGCCCGCACGGCCATCATCGCCCGGACGATCTCCTCGCTCTCCTGGTAGGGGCGATAGGGGACCCTGTCCGCTCGCCAGCGTCCGTTGAAAGCTGCGCTCAGCCGGCGATCCTGCAGGAGCTCCAAGTTCTCCGGCTCGTACGGATCACCTTCGAACACCACGATCTCGCGGCTCGGGCCCGCCCCGCGGTTGAAGCGGTAGACGGCGACTCCCTGTCGCGCCGCCTCGATGATCAGGTTGTAGGCACGGTTCATGTACTTGGTGTGCTTCTTGGCGATCTTCACCTTCGCTCCGTGCCGGGCGATGTCGACGAGTTGCTGGATCGTCAGGTCCTCGCCGGTGAGCGTGATCGTCTTGTGCGCTTTGGTCGGAGTGATGGGAATGAACCCCTCCTGCCCCTGCGCGTTCGCAGTGGCAGGAATCCCGACCGCCGTCAAGGCGACCACCAGCAAGCAAAGATGAAGCCGTCCCCGTTGCAACAGGCTCATGGCCTCTCCCCCCTTTTTTCTGGCCTACTGATTCCGCTAGGCCTTCGGGTGACTCGGTGGCCGCCGAACCCGCCAACCGATCGACCCTGCGGGCGTCCTGGTGGGGGAATGTAGCCCATCGCGCCAATCGTCGCAATGCGCGCGCCACCCGTCAGCGCACGCAGTTCCTTCGTCGCCGGAGGGTCGCAGCGCGGCTGTTCGCAGCGCGGAGGGGACGTCATCGTGATCCGAACCACGTCGTCAGCGCGTCGCGCAGGCCGGTGTCCGTGCCGTCGCCCACCCAGGCGACGTAGCCATCGGGTCGGATCAAAACAGCGGCAGGGGCTTCCACGTGACCCAGGACCGGGAGCTCCCAATCGCCCTGATATTCGGCGTCGATCGCCAGCACTCGGTCTGACCACGGGGAGGTCTCGCAAGTCCAGGGCTCGCCGAGGTTCAGCAGGACCGCTCGGGCGTCGTGGAGCAGGGTGAACACGCGACGCGGGCCGTCGGCGGTGACCAGGTCGAGATCGGGCATGCGGCGGCCGAGCAGCGGGTGTCCGTCTCCAAGGTCGTAATGGATGTCGAGACCCGAGAGCATCGCGGCGACGCGCCTGCGCGGCTCGTCCATGCCCAGCAGCTCGGTCATGGTGTCGCGGAGGGCCTGGTGCCGGTCGTCGGGGCTGCCGAGCGCACCCTGCGCCATGGTGTTGTGCAGCACGCGGGCGCCGACCGGATGCCGTTCGGCGTGGTAGGTGTCCAGGAGGCTCTCGGGTGAGGTCTCGTCGACCACCTGGGCCAGCTTCCAGCCCAGGTTCACGGCATCCTGCACGCCGGTGTTGAGGCCCTGGCCGCCCTGCGGGGGATGCACATGGGCGGCGTCCCCGGCCAGGAGCACGCGGCCGCGGCGGTAGGCCTTCGCCTGCCGGCTCGCGTCGGTGAACCTGGAGATCCAGGTCGGGCTGTGCACCCCGAAGTCCGTCCCGTAGGCGCCGATGAGCGCCTCGCGAAGATCCTCCAGCGTGGGTTCGCCGGCGCTCTCGTCGGGCTGCTCCTTCAGCACGACCCGATACGGCCCTCCGCCCTCCGAGCGGTTGACGGGGCCGATGCCGCCGCCCTCGCGGCGCATGCCGATCTCGGGCTCTTCGTCCATCTCGACCTCGGCGATCAGCCAGCTGGTCGAAGGATCCAACCCGGGGAAGTCGATGCCGGCTGCGGTGCGGACCAGGCTGCGTCCTCCGTCGCAGCCGACGAGGTACTCCGCCCTGAGCGACGCCTCGCCGGACAGCTCGACGTCGACCCCGGTGTCGTCCTGGGCGAAGCCCACGACCTCGCGGCCACGAAGGGTCGGAACGCCGAGCTCGGCGACCCAGCCGGCCAGGATGGGCTCGAACGCGCTCTGCCACAACGCAAGCCCGTAGTTGTGGCGCGTGGGGAAGTCGCTGATGTCGAGAGGGATCCCGGCGAACCCCTGAACCTGCATGACCTGTCCCGCCGAGAGAAATCGCTCGGCGATGCCGCGCTGATCGAGCACCTCGATGGTGCGGGAGTGAAGACCGCCGGCTCGGGATCCGTCGACCTCCTGCTTGGTCCGTCGTTCCACGACGGCGACGTCGATCCCCGCCAACGCCAGCTCGCCCGCCACCATCAGCCCGGTCGGCCCGCCTCCCGCGATCACCACAGCATGCTCGGTCACGAGCACCTCCCATCTCCGTCGCCGCCGGCCTGCGGCCGGTGATCATGCGGCACGACCCGGAGGCGGGGCCGGGCGGGCTGTAGGCCGCCCGGCTCCCGCGCGGCGCGTCCTACTCGACCACCTGGATCGTGTCCACGTCGGTCGTGGTCCCGCGGACGGCCGGCGTCGTCAGGTCCGTCCGAACGGTGCCAGGGCCCGTGGAGATCCCTCTGACCTCGAAGCTGTACGTCAGCGTGCCGCCGGCTGCACCCGGGGTGCTCGTCACGCGCAGGTCCTGGGTCGGCGGCGTCTCCGGGAACGTCGGGGCGATCTGGGCGCCGCCCAGGCCCGCGCTGTTCTCGGCGCCGACGGTGAGGCCGTAGCCGGGCGGCGGCGCCGCCGGGAGGTTGGCGGGGTTGTAGGCGAAGGTGATGTCCTCCGTGCCGTTGAGGCCGACCCAGGCCTGGAACACGCGCTGGCTCGTCGTCCCGAAGACGTTCACGCGCCACTCGATCGCGATCCAGGTGCCGACGCCGTCCGTGAGCGTCCCCGCGAAGATCCCCGGCGCCCCCGTACCGTCGAGGTCGGTCCAGAACGGGGCCAGCACGCCGTTCGGTCGCGCCGGGTCGGGCAGCGTCTGCGGCGTGAACGAGACGTCCCCGGCGCCGGCGCCGCCGGCGACGAGGTAGCCGTTCGAGGTGACGCCGAGCCGGGTGAAGGTCTCCCCGGCGAAGCGGAACGCGGGCGTGTTGAAGTTGATCGCCTGCTCGTCGCCGATCGGGGTCGGGGTGATTCCGAACGCGTCGAGCGGGATGTACCCGGCCAACGAGCCCGGCGCGATCGTCGGGGCGTCGAGCTGCCGTGCGGCGAGCGTCGCGCTCGCCTTCACCTTGCGGGGGCCGGCCTGCGTCGCGCCGGTCACGTCGGTCACCCTGAGGCTCGTGCTCGTCGTGCTGACGAGGCTGACCTCGGCCGGCGAGAGCGTCGGGTTGTGGACCGTGACCTCGCACGTGGAGCGGCCCGTGCTGACCACGATCGTGCTCGGGTCGCACGTCTGTGCCAGGGTGACGTCGCCCTGGCGCCTGAAGAAGGCGACGGGCAGGTGCAGCGTGCGCAAGCCGTTCAGCTGCTCGAGGTCGATCTCGCCGAAGTACTGGCCTTCCGGCGCCGCCGGCGCGGAGATCGTGATCTCGAGGGTCCCCTGCTCGCCGGGTCGCACCCGCAGGGTCTTGGGGCTGACGGCGATGGCCGCCCCGGGAGACGACTCCGCGCTCGTCCTGAAGACCAGTGTCCGGTCGGTGACGTTGGTGGCCGTCCTCGTCGTCGTGATCTCGCCCGGCATGGTCGGCGCGTTCACCGCGGGAACGTTGAGGTCGATTCGCGCCGACGGGGTCGCCGCGCCGGCCGCGTAGCTCGCCGCGGACTCGTCGAACGTCAGGCCTGGGTCGCCGGCCTTCGTCAGGTCGACCCGGCCGCCTCCGACGTCGAACGGGTCGGCCGGCACGACTCCGTCCGACTTGGTCACGCCGGTTGTCCTCGCCGTGGTCTCGAGCGCCGACTTGATCTGGCCGGGCGTCCAGTCGGGGTGCAGGGCGGCGACGAGGGCCGCCGAGCCGGCCACGTGCGGCGACGACATCGACGTTCCGGCGATCGCCTGGTAGTAGTTGCCGGGCGGACCGCCGTCGACCCCTCCCGGGGTCGGCGTCATGCCGGCGAGGATGTGGAGGCCCGGAGCGGTGATGTCCGGCTTCAGCCAGTCCCGCCCGGGGCCGCGCGACGAGAAGTACGTCACCCGGTCGGCCTGCCAGGTGGTGGCCGCGCCCTGCGGGAAGGACGCCGTGGCGGCAGGGTTCGCCGCCAGGAACGCCAGGAGCTGCTGCCCTTCGGGCTGGTCGACGTGGACCGTCGGCAGGAAGTGGTTGTCCGTCATGACGTCGAGCGGCGTCGCGTTGTAGAGGACCATCCCCGCGGCGCCTCCCTGCAGGACGTTGAAGCCGCGCAGGATGCGGCCCGGGCCGCGCTGGCAGGCGACGATCGTGCCAACGAAGACCCCCGCAGGCGCGGGCGCGTCGCAGCCGGGTCTGGAGTACGGCGGGGCCGCGGCGTCGACGATCGGGAGCGGGCTCGAGATTCCGGGGGTGATGGTCGCCCCCGCGATCTCCAGCGTCGCGCCGCCCCCGCCGCCGAGGGTGACCGTCGAGCGGAACGTCCGCTCTTGCGTCGAGGCGGCGACCGTGGTCACCCAGGGGGAGTTGTGGTTGACCGTCCCCGCGCCCGGGCCCTCGTTGCCCGCGCTCGCGGAGACGAGGACGCCGGCCGCGTACGCGTCCAGGAAGGTCAACTCGACGACGTCGGAGAAGGGGTCGGTACCGCCGCTGATCGAGAAGTTGATCACGTCCGCGCCGTCCAGGATCGCCTGGATGACCGCTGCCGCCGAGTCCGACGGGAAACAGCCCTGCGGCCCGCAGACCTTGTACACGGCGACGTGGGCGCCCGGTGCGATGCCGTGGATGGGGCCGCGGTCGATCCCGAGCGGGTTCGCGCCGGCGACAGGACCGCCCGCGGCGGTGGACGCCGTGTGCGTGCCGTGCCCGTTCGAGTCCCGCGCGGTGGTCGGGTACAGCTCGTCCGGGAAGTTGCTGTTGTAGGTGTCGAGGAACACATCGCCCGCGATGAGCTTGTTCTGACAGACGAACGGGTCCGGCGCGGGCGTGAGCGGGTTGTCACCGAAGTCGCACTGCCGCGGCGTGCCGCCCCCCGTGGGCGGCGGCGCCGGCAGGTTGCCGTGGTCGGCGAAGGACGGGTGCTCCGGCCAGGCGCCGGTGTCGAGCACGCCGACGATCACTCCCTTCCCCGCGTCGTCGGCGGTCTGGCCGAGCTGGCCGTAGATCGTCGGAGCGCCGATGAACCCGGGGCTCGAGTCGGTCGTGGGCTGTTCGGGGCGGTCGTCCTGGACCGCGACGACACCGGGGATACGCAGCAGCTCGGCGACCTCATTTCCCGGCACGGAGAGCGCGACGCCGCCGTACGCTACCCGCAGCCTCGTGCCCACCTCGGCCCCGGGGATGCGGGTGTCCAGTCGGGCCAGGAAGCTCGCCTCGACCTCCCTGACGTAGTCGCGGTAGCGACGGGCCGCGGGGCTCCGCATGTTCAGCGGCTCGCCGGTGACGGCAGGGCTCGTGGCGGGCAGTCCCTCGATCTGGCCCCCGTACGCCGCGATCGGGTCGTAGTCGAGTCTGACCACGACGTCGACCGGTGCGGCGGAGCGTCGGCCGAGCAGGCTCGGGTCGGTTCGGGCGAGGCGGGCGCTCGCGGACTTGGCGCCCTGCACGCGGCCGGCGGCCGAGAGCGGCGTGGCCGTTAGCTCGGGCTGCTCCGCGGCCGTCGCCGGCGGTGCCGGCTGCGCGCCGGCGCCTGCGGCGAAGACCGCCAGGACGGCGAGCACCACCCCTGCGGCGGCGTGCCTCGAAAGACGGCGAGCGGTGTCGCGGAGACTGGAACGATCCCGGGCTGGTCCTGGGACGGCGGCCATTGCAACCCTCCTGTGTCGGCGAGGACATGCTCCTCTTAGCCGATCCGAGAGTCAACCCCGGGGGCGCACGGGTGGGCCTCCGGATGCCGGAGGCCCACCCGCGACGGGCTCAGAACTTGACGCGGTCGAGGTAGTCGAAGCCCTTCTCGGCCGCCTCGAACGGGTCGAACGTCGGGTCGCCGAAGCGCGGGTCGTGCTCGACGACGTAGTAGCGGATGTTGCTCGTCTTCTTGGCCGTCCGGAAGATCTTCGGGAAGTCGATGATGCCCTCGCCGACGATCTCGATTCTCCCCGGGAACGGGCCGGCGGCCATGTCCTTCACGTGGAAGAGCTGGATGCGCTTGCCGTAGCGCTTCAGCACCTTCACCGGGTCGCCGCCGCCGTTCGTGATCCAATACAGGTCGAGCTGGAAGACGACCTTGCCCCAGTCGGTGTGCTCCATGAGGATGTCGAACGCCGTCCGGTCTCCGAACACCCGCTGGAACTCCCAGTTGTGGTTGTGGACCATCAGCTTCTGGCCCCACTTCCGGGCCATCGCGCCGAGTTCGTTCAAGTACTCGGCGTAGGCGATCCACTCGGCTTCCGTGGCGTAGTTCGGCGTCGCTCCGGAGCCGAAGTACCGGATCCCGAGCGTCCGGTTGTCCCGGAGGACCTGCTCGAAGTCGACCGGGCTCTCCGGGCTGCCGACGTTCACGTGCCGGCCGGAGGCCTTCAGCTTGTACTTCTTGAGCAGGGCCCGATACTGCTCCGCGCTCAGGCCGCTGAGCGTGAACGGCTCGACGTTGCGATAGCCCATCTCCCTCAGGCTGCGGAACACCTCCTCGGTCCGCGCGATCGTCGCAGCGTCGGTGCCGAAGCCGATGTACTCGGCGAACGTCCAGAGCTGGATCGAGATCTTCTTGTCCAGGACGCCGCGGCTGCCGCGGTCCTTCCCTCCTGCACTCGCCGGGCCCGTGCCGACAAGGCTGATGCACGCCGCCAGCACGGCGACGACGAGCGCGCGCACGATCCGTGCGCGACTCCTTGGTGTCTTCATAGTGCCCCCTTCGGTGTCGCTGACGTGAGCGCCGGGTCGCGCTCAGGGTCCAGTTTGGCGGTACCCGGGCGTGGGCGCTCCTAACCCGACCGCCGGGCGCGGGCGGGAGGAGCGGGCATGTCATAGTCTCGGGCGCTCGACGAAGACCCGCATGGAGCCGACACCACACGACCGCGAGAGCCCGCTCGAGCTGGCGCCCGAGGAGTTCCGCCGGCTCGGCCACGCGCTCGTCGACGAGATCGCCGGCTTCCTCGCCTCGCTTCCGGAGCGCGCCGTCACGCGGGCGGCTTCGCCGGAGGAGCTGCGCGCCCTCCTGCCGCAAGGAGGCCTGCCGGAGCACGGAGCGCCACCGGACCGCCTGCTGGCGGAGGCCGCGGAGCTGCTCTTCGACCGCTCGCTCTTCAACGGCCATCCTCGCTTCTGGGGGTACATCACCTCCTCCGCGGCGCCGATCGGCGCCCTCGCCGATCTCCTCGCCGCCGCGGTCAACCCCAACGTCGGCGGGTGGGCCCTCTCGCCGCTCGCCACCGAGATCGAGGCCCAGACGGTCGCCTGGATCGCCGACCTGCTCGGCTATCCGACCTCGTGCGGCGGGCTGCTCGTCAGCGGCGGCAACATGGCGAACGTCGTCTGCCTCCTCGCGGCGCGGAAGGCCCGGCTGCCGGGCGACGTGCGCGCGGGTGGGATCGCTGCCGCCGGCGGACGCCCCGTGCGGATCTACGCCTCGACGGAGACCCACACCTGGCTGCAGACCGCGGCCGACCTCGTCGGCCTCGGCACCGACTCGATCGCGTGGATCCCGACCGACGGCGAGCTCCGGCTGGACCTCGACGCGCTGCGCGACCGGCTCCGCGAGGACGAGGAGGCGGGCGCGCTTCCGCTCGCCGTCGTGGGCGCCGCCGGAACGGTGAGCACGGGCGCGGTCGACCCGCTCGCGGAGCTCTCTGAGCTCGCCCGCGAGCGGGGGATCTGGCTGCACGTCGACGCCGCCTACGGGGGCTTCGCCGTGGTGGTGCCCGACGCCGCTCCGGACCTCCGGGCGCTCCGCGAGGCCGACTCGGTCGCCGTCGACCCGCACAAGTGGCTCTACGCCCCGCTCGAGGCGGGCTGCGCCCTCGTCCGCGACCGGGCGCTCCTCAGGGACACGTTCAGCTTCCATCCGCCGTACTACCGCTTCGGCACGGAGGACGAGGAGGGACCGCTCAACTACTTCGAGTACGGGCCGCAGAACTCACGCGGCTTCCGCGCCCTGAAAGTCTGGCTCGGCCTGCGCCAGGCGGGCAGGAGCGGGTACGCGCGCATGATCGCCGACGACGTCGCTCTCGCCGGCGAGCTCTTCGACCTCGCCCAGGCCGATCCGGAGCTCGAGGCGCGGACGACGTCGCTCAGCATCACCACGTTCCGGTTCCGCCCGCCCGATCTCGCCGAGCGCGGCGCGGCCGCCGACGCCTACCTCGACGAGCTGAACGCCGCCCTGCTCGACCGGATCCAGGCGGGCGGCGAAGCGTTCGTCTCCAACGCTGTCGTCGACGGGCGCTTCCTGCTTCGGGCCTGCATCGTCAACTTCCGCACGGCGCGCTCCGACCTGGAGGCGCTCGTCGCGGTCGTGAAGCGCCTCGGACGCGAGCTGGACGCCGAGATGCGCCCGCAGGAGCTCGCCGGTGCCCTCCGTCCTCCCACGTCTGATTGACGCAGATCACCGCCGGAGGCTCTCGGCGGCGGGACCGGACGGCTACGCCGGGGCGGGGAGCCGCGGCGCGATGCTGAGGACGCGGAAGCAGCGCTCGAAAGCGGCGCGCTCGCCCCGGATCGACGCGAGTCCCTGGTCGAGCGCGTCCCCCGGCTCGAGGTCGCCCTCGGCCAGTCGGAAGAACGTCGGCATGTCGAGCTCGACGTCGAGCTCGGCGTCGTCGGCGGCGCCCACCGCGGTCTGCAGCCGGCCGTCCTCCAGGCGGGCGGTGAAGACGTCGCCCTCGATCCGCAAGACGTACGTCTCGGTGAGCCCGCGGGCCGCCTCCGGCGAGAAGAGCGCGGGGAAGGCGTTGAGACCCCACTCGGGATAGAGCTCGTCGTCCGGGCCCGGCGGGCCGAGCGAGCGGGCGCCCCAGCGGGCGAGCGCGTAGAAGACCTCGTCCAGCTGGGCGCCGTACTCGGTCAGCTCGTAGACGGTCGCCGGGGCGGGAGGTGGAAGCCGGCGCTTGCGGACGATGCCCGCGGCCTCGAGCTCGCGGAGCCGCGCCGCGAGGATGTTCGTGGCGATTCCGGGGAGGCCGTCGGCCAGGTCCGTGTAGCGCCGGGGGCCGTGCAGGAGCTCCCGCACGATCAGGAACGCCCAGCGCTCGCCCACGAGCCCGAGCGCGTGGGCGACGGGGCAGTACTGGTCGAAGCGCTTGGCCATCGCTTGCGATTGTAGCGCGGCCGCTTGCTGGTTCGTAGCAAAAGCTTGCTAGATACAAGTTAGACCTGTACCTTTGCAAGCCTGAACTCGCATCAACGCCGAAAGGACCGGATGATGGCTGGCTCCCTCGATCGAAAATGGCTCGCGCTCGCGCTGCTCTGCGTGACCCAGTTCGTGGTCGTGCTCGACATCGCGATCGTGAACGTGGCCCTCCCCTCGATTCAGGCCGACCTCGGCTTCTCGCAGGAGAACCTGCAGTGGGTGATCAGCGCCTACGCGCTCGTCTTCGGAGGGTTCCTCCTCCTCGGCGGGCGCCTGGCCGACATCCTCGGGCGCCGCAGCGTCTTCATGGCCGGCCTCGTCATCTTCTCGGTCGGGTCGCTCCTCTGCGGCCTCGCCTGGAGCGAGACGTCGCTCATCGCCGCGCGCGCCCTCCAGGGCCTGGGCGCGGCCACGATCACCCCTTCGGCCCTGTCCATCCTGACCACGACGTTCCGCGAGGGCCGCGAGCGCAACATCGCGCTCGGCGCCTGGGGCGCCGTCGGCGGCTTCGGCGCCGCCGCGGGCGTGCTGGCGGGCGGCATCCTCACCGACCTCCTCTCGTGGGAGTGGATCTTCTTCGTCAACGTTCCCGTCGGAATCGTCTCGCTCGTCCTCTCGCCGATCCTGCTCAGGGAGAGCCGGGACGCCCACGGCCAGAGCCATGACATCCCGGGCGCGATCCTCGTGACGAGCGGCCTCGTCCTGCTCGTTCTCGGCATCACGCAGGGCTACGGCTGGGGCTGGGGCTCGGCACGGACGATCGGCGTCTTCGCGGCGTCGGCGGTCTTGCTGGCCGCCTTCGCGCTCTGGGAGCAGCGTCAGCGCGACCCGCTCGTGCCCTTCTCGATCTTCCGGCTGCAGACGCTGACCGCGGCGAACATCGCCGGCTTCATCATGGGCACCGCGCTCTTCTCGATGTTCCTGATGCTCACGCTCTACATGCAGCAGGTGCTCGGGTTCTCGGCCATGAAGACCGGCATCGGCTACCTCGCCGTGGCGGGCACGGCGGTGATCTGGGCGAACGTCGCCGCCGCCGTGGTCAACCGCGTCGGCGTCAAGCCCGCGCTCGTCTTCGGCATGAGCATGCTGACGCTCGGGCTCCTCTACTTCACGCAGGTGTCCGTGAACGGGAGCTACTGGTCGGATCTCTTCCCCGGGTTCCTCCTGCTCGGGGTCGCCATCCCGTTCGCGTTCGTGCCCATCACGATCGCCGCGCTCGCGGGGACGAAGCCGCAGGAGGCCGGGCTCGCCTCCGGGCTCATCAACACGTCACAGCAGGTCGGCGGCGCGGTGGGGATCGCGCTGCTCTCGACCATCGCCGTCTCGACGACCGACAACGCCCTGTCGAGCGGGACCGTGGCACCGGTCGCGCTCACGGACGGCTTCGTCAATGCCTTCTGGGCGGGCGCGGCGATCGCGTTCGCGGGCGTTCTCGTCTCGATCTTCCTCGTGCGCGGCAGGGACCTCCGGCCGCAGGAGGCCGTCGTCCCCGAGCCCGCCCGGGCCTAGCCTCCGCGTCGACGCTCAGCACCCGGACGCCCCCGTGGCGTCCGGGTCGCGGGCGTCGACGAGATCTCGTCTGGGCAGCCTTGGCTACCGTACCCGCCATGACCCGTCCGGACGGCTCCCGGTCCGAGGCGAACCGCGCGATCATCCGCGACGCGTTCGAGGCCTGGAAGGACGGTACCGCCCCCATCGCGGACGTCTTCGCGCCGGAGCTCGTCTGGCGGATCGAGGGGCGGTCCGCGGTCTCGCGGGAGTACGGGAGCAAGCAGGAGTTCGTCGACGAGGTCCTCGCCCCCTTCGGCGCCCGGTTCGCAGCGTCGTCCGAGCCCTTCCGCCCGGTCGCGATCCGCTCGATCCACGCGGACGGCGACACGGTGATCGTGCTCTGGGACGGGCGCGGCGTCGCCAGCGACGGTCTGCCCTACGAGAACAGCTACGCCTGGGTCATGGAGATGCGCGACGGCCAGGTAGTCGATGGCACCGCGTTCTACGACAGCATCGCGTTCAACGACCTCTGGGCCCGGGTCCCGGCCTAGCCTTCCACCTCGACGCTCTCGACCCGGACGCCGGTCGCGTCCGGGTGCGCGACGTCGTCCGAGATCTCGACCGTCACCTCGGCATCCTCGGCGACCGTTCCCGAGGCCGCGCGCTCGAAGTGCTCGCGGAAGTGGTCGGGAGTGAAGTGCGAGAGCGCGCCGCACCATACGCGGACCGCGGTGATCCTCGTCGCGCCCTCGGCCGCGGCGACTCCTTCGAGCTGCCGTACCAGCGCTTCGATCAGGGACTGCTCGTGCATTCCGCCAGCACCTGCTTCGCGACCTCGTCGACTGCCCGTGCGACCGCCGGCGTCAGCTCCTCGCCGGCGGCGAGGCTCTGCGCCTCGATCCCGTAGAGGACGACCCGGCGCGGCAGCCGCCCGAGCGCCCTGGCGAGCTCGATCGCCTCGCCGACCCCGAGCGTGTGCGTCGAGGCCGCTGAGAGCGTCGCCGGCACGGGCTCGCCGCTCGCGTCGATCCGGTGGACCGTCCCCGGCTCCGAGCCCGAGCGGACGGCGTCGACGATGAAGGCCGCCTCGGCGTCCGCGAGCGCGTCGACCAGCGAGACAGGCTCTCCTTCGAGCTCCAGCACGGTGACGCCGGCAGGCGCCCGTTCCCGCAAGAGCCTCGCCGCCGCCAGCCCCGCCGCGTCGTCGCCCTGCCAGGCGTTGCCGATCCCGATCACGACCGTCAGCGGCGGTCGACCTCGAGCTGGAGGAAGTGGGTGGCGCAGGAGATGCAGGGATCGTGGTTTCTGATCGCCTGCTCGCAGCGCAGGCCGAGCTCGTCGTCGGGAAGGTCGGCGTAGCGCTCGACGAACCAGCGCAGGTCGTGCTCGATCGCGCGCTGGTTCTGCGAGGTCGGCGGGACGATCCGGGCGTCGAGGATCGTCCCCTCGTCGTCCAGTTCGTACCGGTGCCAGAGGAGGCCGCGCGGGGCCTCGGTCGCGCCGAACCCGACGGCGGCGTGCGGCTCGACCTCGGCGAACGGCCGGTCGGGCGGCTCGTAGTCGCCGATCAGGCGAACCGCCTCGTCGCAGGCGTGGACGAGCTCGACGCTCCTGACGACGATGCTGCGGAACGGGTTGCGCGAGGGCGGTTCGAGCCCGGCCTCGCGGGCGGCCTCCCGAGCCAGCGGGGTCAGCTTCTCGAAGCCGAGGTTGAAGCGTGCGAGCGGGCCGACCAGGTAGGTCGTGCCGTCGACGAGCTGCGCGTGGAGCGCGTTGGAGCGCTCGACGTGCTCCTCGACCACGTAGTCGTCGAACTCGGAGGGCGTGAAGTCCCGACCGCGGGAGGAGACGATGCGCCCGCGCTCGATCGCGTACTCGCTCTCCTCCGACAGCGCCACCAGCTCATGGTCGAGCTCCAGCTCGGGGCAGGGCAGCGCCGCCGTCACGCGGACGGTCTCGAGCGCGATCTCCCGCGCCCGCTCGAGCGGCTCGACGAGCGGCGCCAGCTCGCGGCGCGAAGGCGCCCGGTAGAAGCCGCCGACGCGGACGTTGATCGGATGGATCTCGCGGCCGCCGACGACCGTCATCAGCTGGTTCCCGGCCTTCTTCAGCTCGAGCCCCTGCGCGACGAGCTCGGGGTGGTCGCGCGCCATCGCCGGGGCGCTCTCGTAGCCGAGGAAGTCCGGCGCGTGCAGGAGGTAGACGTGGAGCGCGTGGCTCTCGATCCACTCGCCGCAATAGAGGAGCCGCCGGAGCGCCCAGATGGGCTCGTCCACGACAACGCCCAGCGCGTCCTCCATCGCGTTGCACGCGCTCATCTGGTAGGCGACCGGGCAGATGCCGCAGATGCGGGCGGTGATGTCCGGCGCCTCCAGGAACGAGCGGCCGCGGAGGAACGCCTCGAAGAAGCGCGGCGGCTCGTAGATCCGCAGCTCGACGTCCTCCACGGAGCCGTCGTGGATGACCACGCGCATCGCGCCCTCGCCCTCCACGCGGGCGAGGAAATCCGTCTTGATCGTGCGGCGGCCGCCGTTCTCAGCCATGCGCCTCGCTCTCCTCGCGGAACGGCTCGGCGGCGGCGTTGTAGGTCCGGAACGAGCGCAGGAGGTCGCGGTCGGAGGCTCCCAGCTCCTGCAGCCAGCCGGCGAGCGAGCGCGTGTTCGGGCTCTCCATCGGGCCGAAGCACCCGTAGCAGCCGCGGTCGTAGGCGGGGCAGATCGCCCCGCAGCCCGCATGGGTGACCGGCCCCAGGCACGGCGTCCCGCGGGCGACCATCACGCAGACGTTGCCGCGGCGCTTGCACTCGACGCAGACGCTGTAGGAGGGGATCGCCGGCCGGCGGTCGTTCAGGTAGGCGCTCAGCACCTCGAGCAGCTGGTGCTTGTTCACGGGGCAGCCGTGGAGCTCGTAGTCGACGGGCACGTGGGCGCTGATTGCCGTCGAGGTCGCCAGAGTGGAGACGTATTCCGGCGTCGCGTAGACGACGGACATGAAGTCGCCCACGTCGGCGAAGTTGCGCAGCGCCTGGATGCCGCCGGCGGTCGCGCAGGCGCCGATCGTGACCAGGCGCCGGGACGAGCGCCGGACCTCCTTGATCCGCTCCGCGTCCTCGGGCGTCGTGATCGAGCCCTCGACGAGCGAGAGGTCGTAGGGACCGGCGACGACGCCGCTCGACGCCTCCAGGAAGTGGGCGATCTCGACCGCGTCGGCGAGCGCGAGCAGCTCGTCCTCGCAGTCGAGCAGGCTGAGCTGGCACCCGTCGCAGGAGGCGAACTTCCAGACCGCGAGCGTCTTGCGGGCGGCCGCCATCAGAGCTCCGGCACCGCCAGCAGCGGCTCGATCTCCGAGTAGCGGAACACGGGCCCGTCGCCGCAGACGAAGACGGGGCCGAGCTGGCAGCGGCCGCACTGCCCGAGCGCGCACTTCATGTTCCGCTCCATGGACAGGAAGACCCGCTCGGCGCCGACGCCGGCGCGGACGAAGCCCGCCGCGGCGAACCGCATCATGACCTCCGGCCCGCAGACGAGCGCCGTCGTACGCTCCGGGTCGAACCCGGCCCGCTCGATCAGCGTCGTCACGACGCCGACGGGCCCGCGCCATCCCCGGCCGGCCCGGTCGACCGTGACGTGGACGTCGACGCCCGCCTCCCGCCAGCGCTCCAGCTCCTGCCCGTACAGGAGCTGGTCCGGCGAACGGCCGCCGTAGAGGAGCACGACGCGCCCGAGCCCCTCGCGCCGCGCGAGCGCAGCGTAGAGCGCGGGCCGAAGCGGGGCGAGCCCGATGCCGCCGGCGGCGAGCACGAGGTCGCCGCCCGCCGCCCGGTCGACCGGCCAGGCGGTCCCGTACGGCCCGCGGATCCCGAGGGCGCCGCCGCGGTCGAGCGTGCAGATCGCGCGCGTCGTCGCGCCCGCGATGCGGACGGTGTGCACGAGCCGCTCGGGGCGGGCGGGGTCGCCGCTCAGCGAGATCGGCACCTCGCCGGCGCCGAAGGCGTAGACCATCGTGAACTGCCCCGGGGCGAAGGAGAAGGCCTTGCCGCCCGTCGCCGGCTCGAGCTCGAGCGTCCACGTGTCGGCGGTCTCGCGGTGGCGGCGGACGACCCGGTACGGCTCCGGAAGGAAGGGGGAGGCGCGAGCGGGCTCAGCCATCGTGGCGGTAGACGTCGAGGAGCTGCAGGCGCGTCGCCTGGAGGCGGCTGACGATCACCTCGGCGAAGCGGCGCATGAGCTCGTACCCGAGGTCGTGGTCCTCCTCGGACTTGCGCCGGAGGCACACCCCGTCGAACGCGACCGCCCGGACGGGCTCGAGCGCCAGGGCGTCGAGATGCCAGCGGAAGGGCGGGAAGAGCCACGACCAGCCGAGCACGTCCCCCTCGTGCAGCGTGACCAGCCGC
>Ga0268386_10000405_pt1 | contig 26855 bp, 12 predicted proteins | sample RVTome_15_FD_200260 | JGI IMG/M metagenome (GOLD analysis project Ga0268386, IMG submission 200260) | Soil microbial communities from uranium-contaminated site in the Upper Colorado River Basin, Wyoming, United States - RVT150D86... ... | reverse complement strand
CCTTCATTTGGATACACTTCTACATTCTGAGGATGGGCCAGTGAAATCAACTGGAGTCGATCTAGAAACACGGCCTCCTCCAACTCGTTAGTCACACGCAGTTCGTACCTTCCGTTGCGCTCGCGCAACTGATCTCCTCTGATGCGTACGTACTCGTCGGGATCGGGAGTATTGTAGATGCCAGGCGCATCCAGATGGCCCATCTCGCCGCCGCCCATGAAGTCGGTGACAAATTCAAATCGTTCCCCATTCCAAACGTAGAGATACGGGCACGAAGAAGGTTTGCGGTCCAACTCTGTAAGAGAAAGCGTTATCAACGACTTGGTTGGACCACCAGCACTTGTAAATTCTGTTTCGGCTTGAAGGATCCCGGCAGGCCACAAGACGCGCACGGCGTCGACAGTCGTGCGTTTGCCAAGTCCAAAAAGAACGTCAGCGGGCGCAGGCGCAGGTGAGGCTGAGTAGGTTTCCAATTTCTGTGCAAGGCTCCCCGCTCGTATTTCGATCTTACTGCCAACGCCACTGCGATTGCTGACTTTACCAACAAGCCCAAGGCGCAGGGAACGGTTGGAGTTGCCGCCATCGTTGCGCGCAACTTTCAATCCTCCACCAGGAACTCCGAAAATAATGTCGGTATCGCCATCGCCATCGATATCACCGGATATCAGAACAGGCGATCGAGATGATGAAGCGCTGCTTCGCGCTGCGATCCCCTGCGTCGCCCTACTACTTACATCGATCCATGAATCGCCTGTATTGCGCAGGACTCTCAACTCCGTTTGCGCCACCAAGATGAGATCCAGTAGCCCATCGTTATCGTAGTCGATGAATTGCGAAGCATCGCTGTTGCCGGGGGCTTGCGTAATTTGAAAACGCTCTTTGCCATTGCTGAGCGCGAAGTAACCCGTGGGACCGCTGGAGAAATAAAAGTCGGTGTAGCCGTCTTTGTTTAGATCGCCGGCAGCGACACTAGTGGCACCCTTGCCTTCCGGAGAACTCAGGCCGACGTCAGTTGCAACGTCGCGGAATGTTCCGTCACGCATGTTACGCCAGAGCGAGATCTTTTCAGTTGAAGCAATCAATAGGTCGATGTCGCGTCTGTTGTCAAAGTCAGTGGGCACAATCGACTGAGCCGAGACTTTGCCGGCAAGTTTTGCTTCGGCAGTTTGATCGCTGAACGTGCGGTTGCCGTTGTTTCGCAACAGTACCTGCCCTTCACCGGCGATCAAAATGTCCAGGTCGCCATCATGATCGACGTCAGCGAAAGCTGTGGACCTCGCGGCGTGAGGATAGGATGGAATTTTTGCGGCGGCAGTCACATCCGAAAAACTCCCATTGCCGTCGTTGTGATAGAGCGTGCTGGTCCCGGAACGAAGAACAAACAGATCCGGCCGGCCATCGTTGTCATAGTCGCCGGCGATTGCTCCATAGGCGGGGCTCAATTCTTTTGTTAAAGCTCCAGACTGTGCAGTGACATCGGTAAACTTGCCACCGTCATTGCGCAACAGACGTTGTTTGGTGCCTGCGGCTTCGAAAAAATCAAGATCACCATCGAGGTCATAATCAAAGAGCAGCGCGACGCCGCCGCTTTGTTCAGCAGCGGAATCAGTAACAGGCCATTCAACTGCCGGCATCACTGTCGCTGTAACATCGGTGAACACAACTTCGGGAGTGCGTTTATCAACCAGCTCAGGCTCGGCGCCTGTGGACGCGATCGCCTCGGCGTAGCGGCCTTGCTCGAGATAGTTTGATCCCAGTGTTGTGCCTGTCCCACGTTGACGCAATTCCTGAAACTGTGCGATTACTTTCTGCCCCTCGACCCTTTGACCCGCGCGCATTAACGAAGTGCCAAGGTTATAGAGCGCGGTCGCGTTGTAAGGCTCGGCCGCCAACCCGGTTCGTAATACCGCGATGGCTTCCGGGTATTTTCGCTGCTGCGCGTAAAGTTGGCCCAGGTTTACATTCGCACCGACATCGTTGGGATCGATGCTCAAGACTTTTTGAAAGGAGGCAATTGCTTCCTCCGTTCGGTTTTCGGTTTTCGCCAGGAGACCCAGAATGTAATGCGGTTGTGGCGCTGAAGGCGCAAGTGCACTGGCGGCTTGCAGTTCTTTTTGTGCGGCCGGCAGATCGGGCAAATTAAAGAGTGCGATGCCGAGATTGATGCGCGCGAGTGCTAAACCGGGCTCCAGTTGCAATGCGCGTTTGAAAGCATCAGAGGCTTCCTTGTGTTTGAACTGTTCGAGCAGTGCGACGCCAATATTATTCGAGCGATATGCTTCTTCGCGGGCATTCGCTTTTGATTGTTGGTTTTGACGATGAGCGGAGCTTGGATTTAATAACGAAGCCGCTGTAAGCACACCGATCGAGAGTGCCAGAAGGAAAAGCGCAGTTTTGAAACGTGTCATACTTATGTCCTGTTTCTAAAGTTCGCTGACAAAGCCGAGCGGGGCATTAGCCCCGATGATCAATTCAGCGAACTTTAGAGACACCACACTAGATTCAGGTGAACGCCTATTGATTACTGTGACTGTGCTACATTGTGCGAAGTTTCCCGCAAACGCGCAAAGGCACAATTATCTAATCAAGCATGCCGGCAAAAAGAACCTCCCCCAGGATCATATTGGTGCTAGTGGCTTTTTTCGCGTTCAGCGCGTGTCGTCCCGGCAGCAATCTTCCTCCGAAGTCTTCTCCCGAATACAACGAGCTGGTCCGAACGTTCTACATCGGCCTCGCGGCATTGGAGGTGGGTCACGATGTGCAGGCTGACGCAAAGCTATCGCAGTTTGCTCAGCTCGCTCCCACAGAACCGGCTGGTTGGGCCAACTGGGGCCTCTTAGCGCTGCGCCAGCGAAACTATGAAACGGCATCCGAACGACTCCAACGCGCGCGGGATCTCTCGCCCGAAAACAGCGACATCCATTACCTTCTCGGACTGCTCGAAAGCAGTCGCGGTAACAATGCTGAAGCCATCAAAGAGCTCCGAAGAGCAGTCGACCTGGACCATGGAAATCTAATAGCCACTTACAAATTAGCCGAGGAAGTTGAGCGGCAAGGTGACGAAAAGGCCGCAGACGAATTTCAACTGCTGATGCAGAAGATTCTCGCTGCCCAACCTGACAACATCGCGGCCCTTGTTGAATTAGCGCGTGTGGCGGCAAAACGGGGCGATGCCGAGACGCTCAAATCAACCTTGGCGAAGGTCACTGCGCGTTCTTCATCGTGGTCACCTGAAGTCAAAGAGCGTGTTGCGGCAGTTGGAGAGGCGGCCAATAGCGGCGACATGAGCGCCGCCGCGACCCGCGCGACGTTCTTGAAAAACGTTCTGTTGCAGCTTCCAGAGTACAGACAGAGTCTTGCAGCGATCAAACCGCCGCCCGGAGAGGAAGCTATTCCTTTCAATCACTTTCTCCGCCTGGAAACTCCAGTATTCACGAATGCAGCCGCAGACACCGGGCTCACATTTCCGCCCGCCCCGATACCTGCGGCAGGAACGGACCGGCAAGACTGGATCGGAACAATTTCGCTGGATGGCTCAGGTGCTCCGGTAATAGCCACGGCAAACGCGCGCGAGGTGCGCTTTGCCGGTGGCGCGACTTTACCGTTTCCTGGAGGCTCTTCCCAGGTCCCGCCCAAAGTAAATGGCCTGCTCGCAATCGACCTAAATTACGATTTCAAAACAGACATCGTGTTGGCCGGCGCCGGTGGAGTTCGCTTATTCCGCCAGGATGGTCCAAATGCTTTCACCGACGTGACAGGGCAGTCGAAACTGCCTGCGGCTGTTTTGAATGCCAACTACACGGGCGCGTGGAGTGCCGATATTGAGGCCGACGGTGATCTCGACGTGATACTGGGATCCGACCAGGGAGAACCGATCTGCTTAAGAAACAACGGCGACGGCAGCTTTACCCAGAGTAATCCTTTTGCAGGAGTTTCAGGAGTTCGAGCTTTCGCCTGGGCCGATCTCGACGCGGACGGCGACCCGGACGGCGCCTTCGTCGATACATCCGGAAAGCTTTATGTTTTTAGTAATGAACGACAGGGGCAATTCATTGAACGTTCATTACCTGGCGACCTGAAGCCAGCGAAGGCAATCAGTATCGCCGACATGAACGACGACGGCGTGCTTGATCTGATAGTAGTGCAAGAGACCGGCGTCGTGGTTCGCATCTCAGATAAGAATGAAGGCAGAGAGTGGGAAGTTACGGAGATAGCAAGAGTTACCTTAACTAACTACGCTGACGGAGAACTTCGGCTCCTCATATCAGATCTGGATAACAACGGCGGGATTGATCTGACGCTTTCTTCGAACAGCGGTGCCATCGTTTGGTTAAGTGACGAAACCGGAAATCTCGAGCAGCTTGATAAACAAGCCGGACCCGCTCGCGTTTTTACTACTGCCGATATCAATGGTGATGGACGAATCGATCTATTAGGACTCTCCAGTGACGGACAACCTCAGCATGCGATCAACCAGGGCTCAAAAAACTATCACTGGCAAATCGTGCGGCCACGTGCGAGCCAGGCAACCGGCGATCAACGCATCAACTCGTTTGGTATCGGCGGCGAGATGGAAATACGCTCAGGATTGCTGGTTCAAAAACAACCGATCACTGGGCCAGTGCTTCACTTCGGCCTGGGTGAACAGACGACTGCGGATGTGATTCGCGTTACATGGCCCAATGGAACGGTCCGTGCTGACTTTGAAGTGAAAGCCGATCAGGAGATAGTGACTGAGCAGCGATTGAAGGGTTCGTGTCCGTTTCTTTTTGCCTACAACGGTAAGCAGATGGAGTTCGTCAAGGACTCTGTGCCCTGGGGGTCTGCGATTGGCTTACGGATCAACACACTGGGCACTGCACGAGTCGAGGCTACTGAGGAGTGGTACAAGATTGGCCGGGATCAGCTTGTACCTCTTGATGGTTATTACGACATAAGAATCTCTGCCGAACTCTGGGAGACTTATTATTACGATCATCTCAGCCTGATGGTTGTAGATCATCCCGAAGGGACAGAAATATTCGTTGACGAACGCTTCGTTATTCCTGCACCGAAGCTCGGCGTCACAACTGTATCAACACCTCGCAAGATCGCCCGCGCAGTTGACGACAACGGACAGGATGTCACCAACATTGTAAATACGCTGGACGGAAACTACCTTGACACCTTCGGACGAGGTAGGTATCAGGGCGTCACGCGAGATCACTATGTCGAGATCGATCTGGGCGACGATGCGCCGGCGAGCGGTCCGCTTTGGTTGATTGCGAATGGCTGGATGCACCCGACCGACTCTTCGATCAACGTTGCTATCAGCCAGGGACAACAAGAACAGGCGAAGCCTTTAAGTTTGGAGATTCCTGACGGACACGGTGGCTGGAAAGTTGTGAGATCCAACATGGGATTTCCGGCCGGGCGCAACAAGATCTGTTTGTTTGATCTGACAAATGTGTTTAGATCAGGCATTCCGCGTCAACTGCGCCTGCGAACCAATCTGGAGGTTTACTGGGATTCGCTCGAGTGGGCTGTAGGTTTTCCGGGCGCCGAGACGCGGATTATGCGGTTGAATCCCGACACGGCAGATCTGCATCATCGAGGTTATTCTGTTATCAACCGGGCGAACAATTCGTCGCCTGAAATACCAGACTATAATCGTCTATCGAGTTCCAAACAGATTTGGCGCGATCTGACTGGCTACTATACGCGGTTCGGTGATGTGCGAGAGCTCTTGATGCGCGCTGACGATCGCTACGTCATAATGAACGCGGGCGATGAGATGACGTTTCGTTTCGCGGCACCATCTTCACCGCCGTCCGGCTGGGTGCGCGACTATGTAATAGTGGGCGATGGGTGGATCAAGGATGGAGATTACAATTCCACTTTCTCTAAAACCGTTCTGCCTTTGCCCTATCACGCTAAAAACGAGTACATAACTCCGCCGGGCCGGCTCGAGGACGAATGGGTGTATCGTCGTTTTCCGGAAGATTGGCAGAATTACCACACCCGATATGTAACGCCTGATGTCTTTAAGAGTGCAATGAGGTCGAAGCAGAAGAAATGAGCGGTCGTAAGGTGGCAAGAATCGTCCTCGTTCTCGTTTTCATCGCCTTGCTGGCAGTGCCGCTGGTCATGAAGCAACTGGCTTCTCGACGTGAGCGCGCGAACAGTGCGCTCGACGCAACGGCAGCTTTGAACCGCTATGGATTTCACCTCGACGAAGTGGCCAGGGCTTCAGCGATCAACTTTATTCACCAGGCGCCCACGTTGGACCATCGATTGGATCACATCATGCCGCAAGTTGCATCGATGGGTGCGGCCGTGTCGGTTGTGGATTTCAATCGCGATGGCTGGGCCGATCTCTATGTAACGAACAGCGGCGAAGGAAGTAAGAACGCGCTCTACAAAAACAACGCTGACGGCACCTTTAAAGATGTCGCCGCAGAAATGGGCGTAGCGGATCTCAACCAGGTTGGGACCGGAGTCTCGATGGGAACCGTCTGGGGCGACTACGACAACGACGGTTACGAAGATCTCTTCCTGTACAAGTGGGGTAAGCCGGAACTTTTTCATAACGACGCCGGGCAGAAGTTTTCTCGAGTGAGTGACAAGGCAGGGCTACCGGCGTGGGTCAATGCGAACACCGCGGTTTGGTTTGACTACGACCGCGATGGGCTACTTGACCTTTTTTTGGGCGGCTATTATGCGGAAGACGTGGACCTTTGGCACCTGAAGAACACGAAGATGATGCCGGAGAGTTTTGAGTACGCGAAAAATGGCGGACGTAAATATCTCTTCCGGAATCTGGGTGACGGCTCATTCGAAGAAGTCAGTCAAAAAGTCGGGATCGATACGCGGCGGTGGGCGTTAGCTGCAACTGTCGCGGACCTTCGCGGCACCGGTTATCAGGATCTCTTCATCGCAAACGATTACGGCATCTCCGAGCTCTTCTTCAACGACGGCAAGCAGTTTCGTGAAGTCGGCAAGCAAACCGGAGTTGGTTTTTCGCCAAAGAGCGGCATGAACGCCTCGGTGGGAGATATTCTCAATGACGGCAGGTATTCGATTTACGTTTCAAACATTTCCGAAGAGGGTGTTCTGATACAGGGAAACAACCTTTGGGTGCCTCGCGAAGGAACCAGGGGCGACTTGCTTAAATACGATAACCTTGCGCGCGCCATGGACGTCGAGATGGGCGCATGGAGTTTTGGCGCTCAGTTCGGCGATCTCAATAACGATGGCACGCTCGATCTTTATCTGGTTAACGGCTACATCTCGGCCGATCGCAACATGAATTACTGGTACGACTTCTCAAAGATCGCCGGTGGCAATTCGACCATCATTTCCGATGCGGCGCACTGGCCGGCAATGGATGGTCGAAGCTTGTCGGGTTATCAGCAAAAGAGAGTTTGGCTCAACGACGGCGCGGGTAAGTTTGTAAACGTGGCCCAGGCTGTGGGAGCTCGTGATGTTTTTGATGGACGTGCTGTGGCGTTGGTGGATTTGTGGAATCGCGGCGTGCTGGACGTCGTAGTCGCGAATCAAAAAGGGCCATTGCTTATTTACAAAAACAATGTGACGCCTGAGAACAATTGGGTCAGTTTTGAGCTAGAAGGCGCGGCGAGTAATCGCAGTGCAATCGGAGCAGAAGTACGCTTGTTTTGGGATGGCCGCCAACAGGTGCAACACGTCTCGGGCGGCAGTGGCTTTTGTTCGCAGAATCAGCGACGCCTTCATTTTGGTGTCGGGAAGAATCCGCGAATCGAAAAAGTCGAGATTCGTTGGCCGTCAGGTAAGATTGAGACGATTAAAAAACCCGTCTTTGGACAACTCCATCAGATCAAGGAGTCAGCATGAGCCAATCGGCTGCCCAACCTGTGGGCACTCCGACTCTTCAAGTCTCGGGGCGGAAGATCTCTCTCGATAACCGTTACATCCCGCCGCTTTTTATTACCACTATTTTGGTGGTAGGCCATTTTGCGTACGGCATTCTCGAAGGTTACGAAAGGGCTGCGCTCGCGATTGTTTGCGCTCTCGTGGCCGAGTTGATACTGGGCCGGATCTTTTTTGGTAAGTGGCTCAATCTCGCCAATGCGTACATCTCAGGTATCAGTGTAGGCATTCTTATTCGCTCGCCGGCTTTATGGCCTTTCGCTTTGTGCAGTGTGCTTTCGATCATGTCGAAGTATGTGTTGCGAGTGAAGGGACGGCATCTTTGGAACCCGTCGAACTTTGGGATTTGCGTGCTGTTGTTCCTCGCGCCCGAGACGGTGGCGGCGTTGACTATCCAGTGGGGAAACTTCATTTGGCCGCTGCTTGTGATCTGGATTCTGGGATCGGTCATTATCTGGCGCGCAAAGCGGATTCACGTCAGCGTGACTTATGTGCTCTCCTTTTTAGCTTTTGCATTCGTGCGCAGTTGGATTACAGGAGATCCGTGGCGCTCCGAGATTTCTCCGATAACGGGACCGATGTACCAGCTCTTCGTGTTCTTCATGGTTACGGATCCGAAGACGACAGTGAAGTCCAGGAAGTGGCAATGTATCGTCGTTTTCATCGTTGCGTTCGCGGAGATGTTGCTGCGTCTCAATCATGTGGTCTACGCGCCGCTCTACGCACTGTTCATTGTTGGCCCGGCAGCGATGCTGATCGAGATCTGGCTGGAATCCCGGCGTTCCGCTAAAACAGGAGTAGTCGCCTAGTTTTGCAAAGTTTATCTCTGCGCAATCTCAGCGTCCTCTGCGTCTCTGCGGTAAACAGGTTGTTACATATTGATTTACCGCAGAGACGCAGAGGTCGCAGAGATTACGCGGAGCGTCTTCTTGGTCTTTTAGTTTGTGTTGCTTTCTTTGCTGGATGCAAACAGTCAGCGCCCGTGGCGCCGGTCGCGAATCCTTCCTCCGAACTGTCCGCAGTCGCATCGCCTTCCCCGAGTCCGACACCACCACGTCCTTCAGGCCCGATTGAATTCACCGACGTTACCGCTCAGGCAGGCATTCGTTTCAAACACAACAGCGGCGCGTTCGGGAAAAAATATCTTCCCGAAACGATCGGCGCCGGTTGTGCGTTTTTTGACTACGACAACGACGGATGGCAGGACATCCTGTTCGTCAACTCAATGGACTGGCCGGAAAACAAAAAGCGCAAGTCGTTTCTGGCGCTCTATCGAAACAACAAAGACGGTACGTTTACGGATGTAACTCATCAGGTTGGTTTGGGCGTCGAAATGTACGGCATCGGAGTGGCAATTGCCGATTACGATAACGACGGAAACGAAGATATTTACATCACCTGCGTTGGTCCAAATCGTCTCTTTCGCAACCTTGGCGGTGGAAAGTTTGCAGACGTCACGCGGAGAGCCGGCGTTGGAGATCCCGGGTTCTCAACAAGTGCCGCATGGTTCGATTTCGATAACGACGGCAGGCTGGATCTGTTTGTTGGAAATTATGTCGAGTGGACGGTGGAGACGGACCAGACCTGCACCCTCGATGGAAAAAACAAATCGTATTGCACTCCACAAACTTACAAGGGTCAAAGTCCGTCGTTGTATCGAAATCGCGGCAACGGCACGTTTGAAAACGTCACTGAGCGCGCAGGTCTCAACGACCCAGCCGGCAAGACTTTGGGCGTCGCATTACTGGATTACGACAATGACGGCTGGCTGGATCTCTTCGTGGCTAACGACACCGAACCAAACAACCTCTATCGCAACAACCACGACGGCACGTTCGCCGACAACGCCGTTATTGCCGGCGTCGCGTTCAGCGAAGCAGGAACTGCTCGCGCCGGCATGGGAGTCGACGCGGCTGACTACGACGGATCGGGCAGGCAGAGCGTTGTGATTGGAAATTTCACGAATGAAAGTATTGCGCTTTATCACAACGATGGTTCCGGGTTGTTTACAGACGAAGCGCCCGCATCCGGGATCGGCAGGATGTCTGCACAGTCGCTGACCTTTGCCTGCTTCTTCTTCGACTACGATCTTGATGGAATGCTCGACATATTCGCAGTTAACGGACACGTTTCCGACGACATCAGTGTGGTCCAACCTAGCGTTAAATACGCCCAACCACCCCACCTTTTTCGCAACCGCGGCAGGAAAAAGTTTGAAGAAGTGACGAGAAAACTCGGTCGTGCGTTGAATCGCGCCATTGTCGGGCGCGGCGCGGCTTATGGTGACTTCGATAATGACGGAGATCTCGATCTGCTTGTTACGACAAGCAATGGACCAGCTCGCCTGCTGCGAAATGAGAACGCGAATCAGAACGATCTGTTGCGCGTGAAAACGATAGGAACCAGATCCAACCGTAATGGTATCGGTGCTAAGGTGGTCGTAAAAACATCCAAAGGTAAGACGTTGTACGGCATGGTGCGCACGGGGTCGAGTTATGGTTCGCAGTCCGAACTGCCTTTGACCTTCGGACTAGGCAAGCCTGAAGAGGGAACGACTCTTAATCTGGAAATCACCTGGCCGGGCAATCGAAAAGAGATCATCGCAAACGTCAAAGCCAACCAGTTTGTAATCGTTCAGGAAGGAAAGGGAGTGACCACGCAGGAACCGATAGTGTTTGCGAGAACGCCGCCGGCGTCGCCCACGCCAACGCCTCAATAATCTTTAGCCACAGATTTCACGGATCAACACTAATCAGAGGCTGATCCGCGTTCATTCGTGAAAATCCGAGGCTACTTTCGAGTCTTGGTAAGTTTATCTGCGTCTTTCTTAATCTGCAGGCTCAGTTGAATGAGGCCCTCGAGATCACGCCGGGCTCTTGTTAATTGTTTGGCATCGATCGTGTTGGGATTTTCGATTGTTGGATTAGTGACAAAGCTTCGGATCTGCTTGCATAGTTTTATCAGGGCGTCTTTCATTTCCGAGTCTTTGAGTTCTTCCAACTTCTCGAGCGCCTGACCTTCTTCCGGAGCCAGATGCAGGCTCGACTGAACTCGGCTGGCTCGCTTTTTAATCTCACCTGTTGCGTCTGAAACAAATTGATAGTCGAGAGCGTTGTTGGAGGAAATTGAGCGAGCGATTTGGTTGTGAAGAGTTAAAATACGATTGAAGTCCTCCTCAGTCTGCGCCATCAGAGCTTCAAGCTCTCGTCGATCCTTTGGTCGCCCGGGTTCGGTACCAAAATTCCTTAGCTGCCATTCACGATTACTCATGTCTTGCTGGCGGAGGCGATCGGTGTTTGTTCTGCGATCGATGGGAGGAGGGCCGCCAGGAGGATTTTGTGCGAAAACCGGCGCACCGAAAAACAACACGAGAGCCAGCGCAATCCATGAGCATTTCATAGGAGACCTCCCGGTTTTGAATGTGTGGCAGTATAACGCCGCAAAGACCTGAAAGGCCACAAAAGAGCACAAGAAGCACAGGGAGTTTTGGTCATTGAGCCCTGAAGCTCTAATTAATCGTTTGTGTTTCTTGTGCTCTTTTGTGGCGAAACCACAAAAGGTGTTGACTGGAAGTTAGCTATGTACTAATTATGCTTATTGATTTGTCCCTTGAATTCTAGCCCCGATCCTTCTGGCTTCCTTCCATCCCGGTTGTCCGGCGCCGGCGGTTTTGCGGTATGCGACGAATAGACCTAAAGAAAGCAAATGTGGCGCGCTCCAATACGATTCGCGATATCAATCGCCAGATCGTATTGAATTACGTACGCGAAAGAGGCCCGATCTCGCGCGCTGAGATTGCGCATGAAACAGCTCTCCAGCGCTCAACAGTTTCCTTGATCGTTGAGGAGTTGCGGGTCGACGGACTGATCGAAGAAGTCAGTGGTGAATCGAGTGGCGGGCGCCCGCCAATCCTTTTGTCGCTTCGCACTGCTGATGCTGTCGCGATTGGCGTGGACCTTGGAACCAAGCGAACCATCGTGGGCACGAGCGATCTCGCGGGCCGAGTGCTGCACCAGGAAACGTTTGAAACTAATCCCGATGCTGGACAGACGACGAACGAGATCGTCGATCGGGCTCGCAAACTGATTAGAAGAAACAACGGCACGATTGAAGGAATCGGTGTCAGTTTGCCTGGACTCGTGGATCCGGCAGGAAAGGAGCTGTTCATTCCTACCTTCAAATGGCGCAACTTGCCCCTGGCCAGCGAAATACAGGCAGCGACTGGATTGCCGGTGACAATGGACAATGACGCCAATGCCGCGGCGCAGGCTGAACTCTGGTTTGGCCGGCCAGAGATCCGTGAGGTGCGAGATTTCATTTTGGTGCTGGTAGAGGACGGCGTTGGAACGGGAATTGTTTTTGATGGCCAGGTCTATCGAGGAGAAAACGGAGCTGCGGGTGAATTCGGCCACATGACGATTGGTCAGGGCGCGCCAGTGGCGTGCGCATCAGGAAGTCGTGAGTGTTGGGAAGCCTTCGCTTCTGAACGCTCCGCGCTGGCGCGCTACAAGAATTTGTCAGGTGGTTTGAATGGGGCAGCGGGTACGAACTTCGGCGACTTAATCGATGTCGCATTGCGAAGCGAGGGCGCCGCTCGCACAGCGCTCAAGGAGACGGCGAAGTATCTGGGAATCGGCATCGCTAACCTGATTCGTGGTTTGGCTCCCGAGGCTGTAATCGTTGGTGGTCCAATTGTGCGAGCATGGCCGGTGATCTCGAGCGACATTCGTAACACTGTGGAAGCGACAATCTGTCGAGGGTTACCATCCACTCGAATCATCGCTTCAACGCTTGGTCCTGAACCGACCTTGATGGGCGCCCTCAGCCTCGTATTAGCCAGTAAATTTGCTTCTGTTTCATTTACCTAGAGCACTTTTCAATTGTTGGCTCTGCGAACAAAGTTTTACCTTTCGAAAAAATAAACTTGCCGCTGAGTCTCACCGAGCGAAAATTATCTTGACAAGGAGCTGTTTTAGTATTAAATACTTTTGCTAGCCTCTGCAACAAAGTAGCAATCAGACAACTTAGCCAGGGATAACTCTCAAGGGTCCGCGGGCAGTTTATGAATTCTTGATTTCATTTTCAGGGAACACTGAGGAGGTGTTGTATGTCGATAAGGTCTTGGATGCAGGCGTCAGTACTCCTGCTGAGCATTGGTCTGCTTGTCGGCGTGCATGCCCAATCGAGCACTGCGGGAAATATCACCGGCACGGTGCGAGATCCGCAAGGCGCTGTGGTGCCTAAGGCAGAGATCACGATCCTTGATGAGAGGACCGGCCAGTCGCGCACTGTCACCGCTAACGACAACGGCTTCTACAACGTGCCCAGTCTCCCTGCCGGCTTTTACACAATCAGCACGGCTCCCGCCGGATTCAAGAAAACAGTCGCGACCGGTGTCCAACTTCACGTTAGTGAAAACAAGACCGTGAACCTCGATGTTCAGGTTGGCCAGGTGACGGAAACCGTTACGGTCACGAGTGAGTCGACTCCAGTTGAACTCCGCAGTGGCGAAGTCAGCAGTTTGATTTCCGAGAAGCAAGTAACAGAGTTGCCCTTGAATGGTCGCAATTACGCTCAGCTCGCTTTGATGGTACCTGGTGTTTCGCCTGTGACGCAGTCGGGTGCGGGCGGCGCGTTCGCAACTCGGGGTACCGGTCTCAATTCGGGTGTTGACATGTCCGTTAACGGCAACCAGTCAAACTCGAATTTGTGGACCGTTGATGGCGTGAACAATATGGACGTGGGATCAAACCGCACGTTGCTGGTTTTCCCGTCTGTCGATTCCATCCAGGAGTTTCGCGTCGAGCGCAACAGCTTCAGCGCTGAGTATGGCCAGGCTCAGGGGGCTGTGGTCAACCTGATCACCAAAGGTGGCAGCAACGAGTTTCATGGAAGCCTGTACGAGTTCTACAGAAACGATTCTCTCAACGCTAATAACTTCTTCCTTAACAGGGCAGGTCAACCCAGGCCTCAGTTGAAGTACAACAACTTCGGAGGCAACTTCAGCGGTCCAATAGTCAAGAACAGAGTTTTCTTCTTCTGGTCGGAAGAGTGGCGACGCGAGCGGCGCGGCCAGGTTCTTTCGGCGAATGTGCCTTCGATCGCCGAGAAGACGGGTGATTTCAGTGGTGTGCTCACAGGAAATCTACCGCACTTTCCAGGGATGACTTGTACTACCCCGGGACCAAACCCAACAGACCCGGGATGTTTTCCAGGTAATCGCATTCCGCAGAACCTGCTTAGCCCCGCCGGATTGGCGTTCGTCAAACTTTATCCGGATCCCAACACGAGTGGTTTTCCAAATTGGGCCACTTCGCAGCTTCAACCCATTGATACTCGCCAGGATATGATCCGCGGTGACGTTACCATCACTGACCGGATGAATCTGATGGTTCGCTACATCAATGAGAAATGGACCCACGCCGGGGCTGCGGGTAACTTCTGGGGCGACTCTCCGTACCCGACTCTGACGTCTGACTGGAGCCAGCCAAGCCACAGCTTTGCCGTAAAGTTGACGAATACCCTTTCGTCGAGGGCCGTTAACGAATTCCAGTTTTCGATCGCGGGTAACGACATCATCATCACAACCTCGCCTGAGAGCATGGCCCTCGAAGAGGAGATCGCTTCGAAGATTCCTACAGTCTTCCCGAATCAAGACGGCAGCATCGGAGGCGCGGTACCGTCGCTCTTCTGGGGTGCAGGAGGTTATGCAGACATTTGGCACCAGGCCCCATGGAACAATCGAGAAGACCTTTACATTTGGAAGGACGACTTCTCATTGGTGGCCGGATCACACGACCTGAAATTAGGTGCCCTCTTCAGTCACAATTTCAAAGATGAGCCGGGCGTTGGCGCGGGCGGTGGTAATCAACAGGCTACGATTCAGGGATGCGGCGAACAGACCGGTCACTGTATTGCTGACCTGTTGCTCCGCGACACGGTTCTTCTCAATTACACTGAAATCGCTACCACCGAGATCGCTGAAGGGCGTTGGCGTGATTTCGAGTTTTACGCGAATGACACCTGGAAGGTGCATCCGCGCGTGACGCTCACGATGGGTTTGCGCTATTCAGTTTTCCCGCCAGCCTGGGAAAAAGACAATCGCATCTCGAACTTTATACCGAGTCTCTACAACGGAGTTGATTTCAACACGGGTCTCGTCACGGCAGAAGAGGGAATCGCGTTGGGATTCGGCCGCGCGCTTGTTAACACTTATAAGCAAGGGTGGCAGCCGCGGGTTGGCATCGCGTGGGATGTCTTCGGCACCGGAAAGACCGCCGTCAGGGCTGGGTGGGGACGTTATATGAGCCGTTCCCAGGTGATTGAAGACCTTCTTCGGCTTACGGGTAACCCACCATGGACCACGACGGTCAGTGCCGGTTCAGGTTGGAATGGCGCAGGTACAACACTGGCCAACTGTCCCACCTGCCGCAGTCTCGACACGATCAATCCAGAATTGATTACAAACGTTGCGGGCGTCAATCCAAACGCTGGTTTCAATGCCGTCGATCCAAACTTCAGGCCACCTGAGAGTTACCAGTGGAACCTGACCATTTCGCATGAGCTTCTAAAGGATACCGTGTTGGAAGCTTCATATATCGGCAACCATGGTCTGCACATCTGGCGGCGCAATGTGAACCGTAACGATATAGCGCCAAACCTGGCTTGTAGAGGAAGTGCATGCGATGGCAGTAATGATCCAGCCAGGTTGCAGATCGCTCGAGCTGGAATGCAAATAATTAGTCCGGTAACCGGCGTAGTCCAGGACCAGGGCCAATTGATCGCCGATAACCGCTCGTTTAGAGGCATTGGAAACGTTCCTACCGACGAGTCAAACGGTAACTCCAGCTATCATGCGATGCAGTTGTGGCTCAACCGCCGCTTCACAAATCGCCTGGCCTTCCAGGCCGCATATACATGGGCACACGCAATTTCAGATGTTTCCCTAACATCTTTCACTAACTCGACGAGCGATCCTTTCAACTTCAATTCGGATAGGGGCGACGCAGATCTCGATCGAAGACATACCTTCGTAAGCAATCTGGTCTACGGCCTTCCGTCATTCCGAAGTTGGGGCAAAACGGCTAATTTCGTGCTTGGTGATTGGCAGTTGAACGGTATCGCTTCCTACTTTGGAGCGACTCCGATCGAGTTGATCACCGGCGTGAATACTCTGGGTACGGCTGGTGCGGTAGGGCAGCGTCCGAACTATACAGGAGCACCCGTTTATCTTAATACCGGCGATCCGACGCGGCACCTGAATCCCGACGCATTCGCTACGCCTGCTGCGGGTCAACTCGGCACTTTGGGCAAAGGCTCGGTTCGAGGAAAAGCGATCACGAACGTCGACTTTTCGATGGCCAAGAATTGGAGATTCCGCGAGCGTTACGGATTTCAGTTCCGCGCGGAATTCTTTAATATCTTCAACCATGCCAACTTTGTTGGGTTTGATACCGACATCCGAAACGGAAGTTTTGGAAGGCTCACTACGGCCCAGGCGTCTCGTGAGATTCAACTCGGTATCAAATTTACCTTCTGATATACTCCCCATAGATCGGAACCGAGACGAAGTGCTGAGTGATTAACTCAGCCTTCGTCTCCTTCTTTATCGAGTTTAATACGGGGTTAAGGTAACGATGTGCCTTCGCTTGGCCTCTCTCCCTCTCCTAATACTACTTTTCTCTTTTCAACCCCAGGGCGATCTGTTTCGCAAGCATTACGAAGCGGCCAATAACCATCATCGCGCGGGTAATTACGCTGCGGCCGAAGCTGAGTTCAAGATAATCCTCGGCGAAGCCTATCAACGGCTCGGCAAGATCTATTCAGCTCAAGGCAATTATCAAGCATCCGTTGGCGCGTTCGAGTCGGCGTCCGCAACACGAGCTAAATCAACTGATGGATTAGTTGATCTGTCAATCGCTTATTTTCATACCGGACAATATGCGAAAGGCATCGAGCCTCTTCAACGTGCAATCGCCGCCGATGCGCAAAACGCAGCCGCTCATCACATGCTGGGCAAGACCTATTTCATGATGGGTGAGTTTGAAAAGGCCGGCCGCGAACTTGAAGAGACATTGAAGCTAAGCCCCGGCGATTACGATGCTGAATACACGCTGGGTCTCTGCTTTTTGAAGCGACGTGAGGTTGCCAGGGCAAAACAACTGTACGAACGCATGGTGGAACGGTTCGGTAATCGTCCGGCGCTACGCGTACTCATCGGACGCGCCTACAGGGAGACCGGTTTTCTGCCCGAGTCGATCGAAGAGTTCAAGAAGGCCATCGAACTCGATCCCAGTTTCCCGCGCGTCCACTACTATCTCGGTCTTACCTATTTATATAAGGACGGCGCAGCCAGGATTCCCGAAGCGATTGAAGAGTTTAAGATTGAGTTAGCGGCGAATCCTGATGAGTTCTTCGCCAACTTCTATCTCGGAATCCTTTACATCATGGAGAGGAAGTGGGAGCCCGCGATCAGTCTGCTTGAAAAGGCCGCCCTCCAGCAGCCGAATAACCCCGACCCCTACTTTCACTTAGGCCAGGCATACCAGGGGGCCGGAAAACACAAGGAAGCTGTTGAGGTACTTCAAAAAACGATCGCGCTCAACCCTTCCCTCGGGCATAACGATTATCAAGTGACCACGGCGCATTACCGGCTTGGTCAATCTTTGTTGAAAGTTGGTCGCACGGCTGAAGGCGAGAAGGAGTTGCAGATTTCTGCGGAGTTAAAGTCAAAGGGGTTTAAGCTCGACGAGAAGAAAGTAGCTGCCTTTCTCAGTGGCGGCAACCTGCCGGATCAGGCAGGGAAGATGCCCGAGCTCGTTAAAGCGGAAGGAGTTATTGCTGAACCCGTTGCGCTTGACCCCGCCACGGCCGAAAAACTTAAGGGAGAAGAGACCTACTATGCGAAGGTAGTCGCAGCCGTTCACAACAGCATTGGCTTGCTTCGTACGGAGCAACAGGATTTTCTTGAGGCGTCCGTGCAGTTTGCACTGGCGGCAAAGTGGAATCCGAATCAGGAAGGACTTAACTACAACCTCGGGCTTGCTAACTATAAATCCGAGTCTTACAGGGAGGCCATACCGGCTCTCGAAAAAGAACTCAAAATTGATCCTGCAAACATCGCCATCAAGCAGCTATTGGGACTCAGCTATTTCATGACGGCCGATTACGCGAAAGCGTCGACGCTGCTGACTGAGGTGATCGCAGTAAAAACTCAGGATGCAGCACTTCACTATCCGCTTGCTCTGTCGCTACTCAAGGATGGAAAACTTGACGCGGCAAACCGCGTCATCGAGCAGATGGTTGCAGTTGGCATAAACAGTCCGGAACTCCACATTCTGTTTAGTCAGGCACACTACGAACGGGGCGACGTCGTTAAAGCTCTTGAAGAGTTGCAAACTGCTCTTTCACTCGACGACAAAGTGCGCCTGGCCCATTTCTATGCCGGATTGATTCACCTGAAAGCAGGAAAACTTCAGGATGCTGCTCGCGAGTTTGAACAGGAATTAGCCTTGAACCCGAATGACTTTCAAGCGAAGTATCACCTTGCCTACGTGGTGCTGGCGAAACAGGAAACGGATCGAGGGATCACGTTGATGCGCGAAGTTGTTCGCGAGCGCCCTGACTTCGCTGATGCCCGCTACGAACTCGGCAAAGCTTTACTTCAGAAGGGTGACGTCAAGGGAAGTGTTGAGAGTCTCGAGATGGCAGCGCGCTTGAAACCGGATCAGGCACATGTTCATTATCAACTCGGTCGTGCTTATATTGCCGCGGGTCGTAAAGCTGAGGGCGAGAACCAACTCGAAATTTCCAAAGATCTAAAAGAGAAGGCACGGGCCAAAACGAACAATAATTGAGAGACTGTTGTTGCTTAATTTGAAATTCTCTGTGCAACCTCTGTGTCCTCTGTGTTCTGTGGTTGTTCCTTTCGAAGCCAAGCCTCCACAGAGACACAGAGGACGCACAGAGGTAAATTGCAAATTTCGAAACAATCAGAGAGGTAGTTCAGTTTGGCCCTAAAACCATATCCCCTACTTGCAATCTTAGCGCTCTTGCCTTTGTTACCTTTTCAATCGACGGGCTCGCAACCGGCGAAGATCGCGTTCACTGATATTACCACGCAAGCAGGGATCACCTTCAAGCACGTCGCTTCCCCTGAGAAGAAATACATTGTGGAATCGATGAGTGGTGGAGTAGCGTTGTTTGACTACGACAATGACGGTGACCTTGATATTTATTTAGTCAACTCTTTGACCGTCGATCTCGTGAAATCAAAAGGAAAAACAAAAAGTCATTTATATCGCAACGACGGCGGCGGCAAGTTTACGGAAGTCTCGGAGAAGGCTGGCGTTAGCGACATTGGATGGGGCATGGGAGTTGCCGTCGGTGATTACAATAACGACGGCTTTGAAGATCTTTACGTCACTTGTCTCGGTCCCAATTATCTTTTTAAAAACAATGGCGATGGCACGTTCACAAACGTGACCGCCAAGACCGGGGTAAGCGATCCGCGATGGTCCACCGGCGCGTCGTTTGTCGATTACGATCACGACGGTGATCTCGATCTGTTTGTCACAAACTACGTGGATTTCGACGTTAATAACCTGCCGGAGTTTGGGCAGGGGAAAACGTGCCAATATAAGTCGATCCCGGTGCAGTGTGGCCCGAGAGGATTGAAAGGAGCCGGAGACTCACTCTATCGTAACAACGGCGACGGCACGTTCACCGATGTCTCTAAACAAGCAGGAGTTATGGACGCGAACGGTTATTACGGGCTCGGGATCATCACCAGCGACTTCGACGACGATGGTTTGATTGATATCTTTGTGGCTAACGACTCCACGCCGAATTTCCATTACCGGAATAAGGGGAACGGCACTTTTGAAGAAATCGGGTTTACTGCCGGCACTGCCGTTAATGAAAATGGGAGCGAACAGGGATGCATGGGAGTAACGGTCGGCGACTACGACCACGACGGAAGATTCGACTTGTTCATTACGAACTTCGCCGACGAATACAACACGCTTTATCATAACGACGGCAAGAATTCCTTTACCGACCTTTCTTACGCAGCGAAGGTTGCGGCTGTGAGTTTGCCCCACGTCGGGTGGGGGACAAAGTTTTTTGATTACGACAACGACGGTTGGGTCGATCTGTTTGTCGCCAACGGTCACGTGTATCCGCAACTGCCTGCGTATCGTCAACCGAGACTGTTGCACCGCAACAATCGGGACGGGACGTTCAATGAAGTGTCCGTGGAGTTTGGCGCTGTTTTGACTGAGAATCGCGCCAGCCGCGGAGTGGCGTTCGGCGACATCGATAACGACGGCGACATTGATCTGTTGATTGCGGACCTGGATGGACGACCGCAACTGTTGCGAAACGACGGAGGAAATGCGAACAATTCCATCCTAATTAAGACAGTCGGCGTGAAGAGCAATCGCAGCGGCATTGGCGCGCGCGTGACGGTAGTTTCGGGAGATTTGACGCAAACGGACGAAGTCCGAAGCGGCGACAGCTATTTATCGCAGAGCGATCTGAGGTTACATTTCGGTCTCGAGAAGCGAACGAAGGTGGATCTTATTCAAGTGCGTTGGCCCAGCGGGGTGGTTGATAAGATTTCCGGTGCCGGAATAAACAGAATTATCACGATCAAAGAAGGTCAGGGTAAGGTCGAGGAGAAAGAGTTTGTTAAATAGCCGTAAAAGCGTACGGCAGGCACAGGTCGCCATTTGTTTCCTGTGCATTTTGTGCCTTTTCGAGGCGACTCTCGTGGCGCAGGATCGTGATCTGGTCCAACGCTTTGAGCAGGTAGCTACTCTCATACGCGACAATCGATTCGCGGAGGCAGAAAAGGAACTTACGCCCGTCCTAAGAGTCAGTCCTGATTTACCTGTAGCACTCAACCTGCTGGGAACGATTCGCGCGAAGCAGGGACGATTGAACGAGGCTGAAGTGTTGTTCCTTCGAGCCGTGCGTAACGACAAGAGTTTTGCCGGCGCGCGTATGAATCTCGTTTACCTTTATCTGCTGAAGCGCACACCTGGAAAATCAATCCTGCAGCTTAAAGAAGTTTTGGCTCTGAAACCTGAAAATACCGAGGCCGCAGAGAAACTGGCGGAGCTCTTGCTGTCGCAGGGTCGTTTTGATGAGTGCATTGCGTTTATCGAGAAGCAGAAACTTGCGCGATCGGTTCCCGTCTCGCTGCTGGTTGTCCTGGGTGACGCATACCTCGCGAAAAAAACTTTGCCGCAAGCGGAGGAAAACTACTTACTTGCGCTCGAAGGACGGCTGGAGAATGCCGGCGCGCTGCTTGGTCTCGCGCAGATCTCGCGGTTAAAAAATGAGACCCGGGAAGCTTCTATTTATCTGAACCGCGTAGCGAGTCTCGCCGCTGATTCGAAGTCGCCTGAGTTTCTTCATAAATTTGCACTCGAAGCTTTGCGGGTCGGCATGAGCGAAGAGGCGAAGTCAGTACTCGAACGAGCGCTCGAGCTAAGGCCAAAAGAGCCGTCGTATCTTCTTGCTCTGGGCATCGCGTGGTTGAGGAAAGGGGATCTATTCGAAGCTGAAAAACTTTTCCGGCAGTTGATTGAGATTCAACCCGGCAACGCTCAAGGCCAACTACACCTGGGCTACGTTCTGCTCAATCAAAAGAAATACAGTGAAGCTCGCATGTGGCTTGAAAAGAGCGCGCGGCCGGGCGTCGCTATACCCGAGGTCTTTTACTACCTCGGCCTCGTCGCACAGGAGCAGAACGATGATGCGCGGGCCATTGTGCTGTTTGAAAAAGCTGTTCAAAAACTTCCTTCATACGCGCATGCGCGCATCGCTCTGGGCTCGAGCTACATGAAGCTCAAGAACTATACGCGTGCACGGCAGGAGTTGGAGATGGCGGTCAAGCTCGATCCCGATGAGCCCACTGCACATTACAATCTGGCATTGTTATACGCGCGACTAAAAGACCCGGCTCGTGCCCAGGAACAGATGCGCATCATCGAAAAACTTAAGGCCAAAGGTGCGTCTACCGGCGGAGTCGTGGTACTCCCGCCCGGCTCATCGCCACGATAATTTGAAATTCTCTGCGATCTCTGCGTCAAAGTCGTCCTTTAAACGCAGAGAGCGCAGAGATACGCAGAGATCGCAGAGGTAAGGATCAAGTCACTTGGTTTTATCGCTAATGCGAAAGTTAACTATCTTTTTTTTGGCCGCGATTCTAACCCAAAAACTCTCTGCGCCAACACAGCGCACGGCCGTCACTTTCGAAGAGGTTTCCCCTGCAACAAGCAAAATAAGCTGGACTCACGACAACGCTCACTCGCCCGATCGTCAATTACCCGAGACGGTGGGAGCAGGGTGCGCATTCTTTGACTACGATAACGACGGATGGATGGACATCTATTTTGTTAACAGTGGACCATCGGATTTCTTCGTGCCCCCCAAGCCCCTCAAAAATGCTCTCTACCGCAACAACCGTAACGGCACTTTTACCGACGTAACGGACAAAGCTGGAGTCGCCGGCGGAAAATTCGGTATGGGCGTGGCGGCGGCCGATTACGATGGGGACGGAAACGTGGATCTTTACGTCACGAATTACGGTACGAATATTCTCTACCGCAACAACGGCGATGGTACTTTTACCGACGTAACGGAAAAGGCCGGCGTCGCGGCTCCCGGTTGGTCCACCTGCGCCACCTGGTTTGACTACGACAACGACGGAAAACTGGATCTATTCGTCTCGAGCTTCGTCTTCTACGACAAATCTCAGAATCCACTCTGCACCGACGAAACCCTGAAGCGCCGTTACTACTGTGTTCCAAGACTCTTCAAGCCGCAGCCTTCACGTCTTTTTCGCAATCGGGGTGATGGTACTTTTCAGGACGTGAGTCGTGAGTCAGGCATTGCGGAGCATCCCGGCAAATCGTTTGGCGCGGTCGCGACTGATGTAAATAACGATGGGTTAATGGATCTATTTGTGGCCAACGACACGATGCCGAATTTTCTTTTTCTCAATAAGGGGGCAGGAAAATTCGAAGAGATAGGCTTGTCAGCAGGCGTGGCATACGGAGAAACCGGCAGGCCTCGATCGGGCATGGGTGTCGACGCTGCTGACTTTGACGGCGACGGCTGGCAGGATCTCTTCGTTGCCAATATCGATCATGAGTTTTTCAGTCTTTACCGCAACGAGAAAGAGTTGATCTTCACGGACCAGCCCGGCGAGATTGCTCCTTCGACCCAACTGCTGAGCGGCTGGGGTTTGAAGTTCTTTGACTATGATAATGACGGGGACCCTGACTTGTTTCTTGTCAACGGACATCCTGACGATATGATCGAGTCACGGATTCCGCGCGTGAAATACAGGGAACCGCTTTTGATGTTTGAAAACACTGGTCGTACTCTTAAAGACGTGAGCGCAAATTCGGGAACCGTTTTTAGCAAGATGTTTTCAGGTCGCGGGATGGCCATCGGCGACTTTGATAACGATGGTGATTTAGACGTGCTCACATCCAACAATGGCGAGCCGCCGCTGTTGTTGCGCAATCAGGGTGGCAATCGGAATAACTGGATTGGCCTGCATCTGGTTGCTACGAAAAGCAATTCCGCGGCAGTCGGAGCGGTGATTACATGGCAGTCGGGAACCGTCAAACGCACTCGCCTAAAAACAGGTGGTGGAAGCTATCTGTCATCACACGATCCGCGCGAAATCCTTGGCGTTGGTGCCGCAACGACGATTGATTCGGTCGAGATACGATGGCCCAGCGGGAAGGTTGATAAACTCACGAAGTTGCCTTTGAACAAGTATGTCAGAGTCGTCGAAGGTGCAGGGGCAATCACGAATTAGCTCCCGCAAAGGCGCAAAGACGTAAAGTAGGACTGCATTTTACTGGGCCGCACGGGAAAAATTGTCAGCGCACTTCAGGATACACCTTAATCCAGTGATTCCTCACCTTCGGCCTGATCCTTGACGCATCGTGAGTCGAAAAGATCACATTCGAAGTTTGATTCGGCATATGACAGTCGACACATTTCCCAACAATACTCTGACCGCGCCGTGGAAATAGCCCACAACTTTCGACCTTATGACATGCAAGACACGTTTCGGAAAAGTCTCCCACTTCACGTTGACGCACGTGCACGTTGTGGCACGTCGAGCAGGTCATTGCTGACGACTTGAAGCACTTGCTCCTCTCCAACAAAGCCACCTGGTTGCCATGAACATCGAGCGCTTCATCCGCTTTTGGGATCTCTAACCGGATAAAATCTTCCAGCGCGTTTCCAACCGCGAAAGAGAATGGTGGAGCCTTCGCGACACCAATCCCTCCATGACACAAAGAACACAGAGCAAGCTGGCGTTCGCGAGGTAGTTTTGCCGGATTCACAACCGCCTGGTCCACAGGTGTGGCCGCACCAGGTGCATTGAGATCGGCGTGTTGTTTGCCTGGACCATGGCACTTTTCGCAAGAGACGCCAAGTGTGTAATTCGATCTTCGATATCGATTAGCGACGGAGTTTGAGACTGGCTCGAAAAACGATGCATGGCATTCAAGACAGCGCGGTACTACAGGTCTGCTGAAATCCAAGGTCCGGTCACCATAGCCGGGGCTATTCACCCAACTTGCTACCTCGGTCCAGTAAGACACCGGCAGTTGAAAGAGTTGATCCTCTTTTCCCCAGTAAAGGTAGGTCTGACCTTTGCGTCCGGAGCCGATGACAAAGTCGAAGCGTTCGGAGATTGAGATTGTGTCCGGTGGCGTTCCGAGCACGCCGGTTTGAAAGAAGCCGTCGTTTTTAGCTTCCATCCTGTAATGCAGCTCGCGTTGCGAGGTTCTGAGGACGTTCTTACCGGGAGCAAAGCTCCCAGCGATCGAAGTTGCGTTCGCTTGTTGTGAAGTCAGGTGATGTGCAGTTCCGAGATATTTCCGCTGGTCCTCGTGACACGACAGACATTTATTGTTGCCGATGAAGTTGTTTGGCGCAGTTTCTTGTCCCAAAGAAATCGCGATGCCCGCACAAGTTAACAACGCGGCAGCAAGATAGCGTAATACACAGTAGTGCCCTAATTTCATCTCTGTGTAACCTCTGCGTCCTCTGCGCCTCTGCGGTTTATTTGTTTTTTCCCCGCAATTTTCACCTCAGAGGCGCAGAGAACGCGGAGGTTACGCAGAGGATATTCCACAAAATAGGCCACTACCTAATACACGCAGAGGAGATTTTTTAACGGCTGCTTGAACGGGACAATTCTGCGGCGGCGATCACCAATTGCTTTACACCCGAAATGACAACAAACTCCAACGCACCATGCGGCTTTGCCGCTTCACTCACCTTTGCCAGACTCGTTTCGCGCCATTCTCTCGGTGGGGGGATTCCGAGCTTCAAGTAAGAAACTGCTTCCAATCCTGTCTCCCCTAATTGAGAGAGATTCTGCGCGAGCGGTTTGATCTCCTTGAGTGCCGGAGAACGATCGATAACTGGACCAAGCGAGGCGCCGGAAGTTTGCCAATCGGCAAGCATTTGGCTCAACTCCGTTCGGTAAAGCTGAAAGCGCGGAGCGTCGTTGAGGAATTCGTTGACCATCCATGAAAACTTGCGAGCGGCTTCGCTGTCGGGAGTCGCCGCATCCACCGCCCCCGTAAGCGGGCTGAGCATGGTTTGTGGCCGCATTTGGTAGCGCCGGTATTCCTTAACCGGTTCGATAACGGAAACAAGTGTTCGAAGTGGACCAATGTCGTCGTTACGCACGAGCCTTCGCAACATCATGTCCTGATTCTTCTTGTGTGTCAGTCCCAACTCTTCCAATTGCAGACTAATAACCGCAAGTCGACGATACATATCGTTGACGTCAGTAACATTTCGCGGCGACCAGAGCCTTTCAGCGATCGCCGCCGTACGTGGCCAGATACGCGAGTCGATCGTTTCCGGTGTTACCCATTCGCCCCACATCGTCGCTTCACCACCTAAGACGTGCTTCGCTTCTTCGGGGGTCAAGGTGGTGTCTGCGGGAAGTGGATCGGCAACGTAGTGTTGTGAAGCGGGTTGGATCAAGTCGATGTAATAGCCGTTGGAGAGAATTCCGTCGTAACCTTTTCGTGCTGCTTCAGCGAGTGCGGCTGTTCCACGCCACGAATGAATCACAACATCCTTCGGTAGGCCGGGTTGCAAAATCTCGTCCCAGCCAATCATCTTCTTTCGATGCTTCTGAAGGATCTTCAAAAGACGCGTATTGAAATAAGCCTGCAAGGCGTGGTTGTCCTTGATCCCTTTCTGTTTCATGTACGCCTGGATCGCAGGGTTTCTGTCCCACTGTTTGCCTTCGTTCTCGTCACCACCGATGTGAAGATAATCGTCGGGAAACAGCGCCGCCATTTCACCTAAAAACGTTTCAAGGAATTTGTAGACTTCTTCGCGGGTCGGATCGAGAGCGGGTTCGAATATTCCAGGCCGGCGTTCAATTGTATATGGACCAGGCGCACTGCCGAGTTCGGGATAACCAACAAGCCAACTGGTGCTATGCCCGGGTATGTCAAACTCAGGCATGACGCGAATGCCTCGTTCGCGAGCATAGGCGATGATCTCTTTTATTTGATCCTGCGTGTAATAGTTGCCGTCGGATCCAAGCTGGTGCAGTTTTGGAAACTTCTTACTCTCAACCCGGAAGCCTTGATCTTCTGTCAAATGCCAGTGAAAGACATTTAACTTTACCGCCGCCATCGCATCGAGGTTGCGCTTTAGAACTTCCATCGGCTCAAAATGACGAGCCACATCAATCAATAACCCCCGCCAGGGAAACCGTGGCCGATCGTCTATCTGAACTCCCGGCAAAAAATATCCATTGCGATCGGCCTCCAGCAGTTGAAGCAGCGTCTCGAGTCCACGAAGCGCGCCAACAACCGTCGGAGCGTTGAGCATCGCCTGTCGACCCGTGATGTCGATGCGATAACTTTCATTCTCACTGACAGCAGGAATAGTTT
>Ga0268386_10000404_pt1 | contig 26865 bp, 23 predicted proteins | sample RVTome_15_FD_200260 | JGI IMG/M metagenome (GOLD analysis project Ga0268386, IMG submission 200260) | Soil microbial communities from uranium-contaminated site in the Upper Colorado River Basin, Wyoming, United States - RVT150D86... ... | reverse complement strand
GACCTTGTCGTGCGGGCCCATCTCGGAGTCGAACTCCAGGTTGTAGCTCATCCCGGAGCAGCCCCCCCCCTTCACGCCCATGCGCAGGAACACCGTCTCAGGTAGGTTCTGGGCCTGCTTGAGCTGCCTCACCTGCTTGCTCGCGTTTTCCGACAGCGCGACCGCCATGCGTCCTCTCCTCCCTGGCCCCGCTTATTCCGATGCGACCGTGACGGCCGCCGATCCGTGCTTTTCCTTGTAGTCCGACAGCGCCGCCTTGATGGCGTCCTCGGCCAGCACCGAGCAGTGGATCTTCACCGGGGGCAGCTTCAGCTCGTTCACGATGTCGGTGTTCTTGATCTTGGCCGCCTCGTCCACCGTCTTGCCCTTGAGCCACTCGGTGGCCAGGCTGGACGACGCGATGGCGCTGCCACAGCCGAAGGTCTTGAACTTGGCATCCTCGATCACGCCGGTGTCGAGATTCACCTTGATCTGCAGCTTCATGACGTCGCCGCACTCCGGCGCCCCGACCAACCCCGTGCCCACGCCCACGATGTCCTTCCCGAAGGACCCGACGTTACGCGGGTTGTTGTAGTGGTCGACGACCTTGTCACTGTATGCCATCGGTTCTCCCCTTACTCAGCCTTCCACTTGATCGACTTCAGATCAACGCCTTCCTTGGCCAGCTCGTAGAGCGGCGACATGTCGCGCAACCGCTTGATGACCTCGATGGTGCGCTGGCCGACGTACTCCACCTCTTCATCGGTGTTGAAGCGGTGCAGGCTGAAGCGGATCGACGAATGCGCCAGCTCGGCGCTGGCGCCGAGGGCCGCGATCACGTAGGACGGCTCCAGCGTGGACGAGGTGCAGGCCGAGCCCGACGACAGAGCCGTCTCCTTGTTGAGTCCCATGAGCACCGACTCGCCCTCGACGTAGGCGAACGAGATGTTCAGGTTGCCGGCCAGCCGCCGGTCGGATCGGCCGTTGAGGAACGCCTCGTCGACGCTCGACAGGATCATGTCCTGGAGCCGATCGCGCATCTTGGCCAGTCGCTTCGACTCCTCGACCATGCTCTCCTGACAGATCTCCGCGGCGCGCCCGAACCCCACGATGAGCGGGACCGGTAGCGTTCCCGACCGCATGCCGCGCTCATGGCCGCCGCCGTCCATCTGGGCCGCGATGCGGACCCGGGGCCCCTTGCGCCGCACGTACAGCGCGCCGACGCCCTTGGGACCGTAGATGAGGTGCGCCGTGCACGACAGCACGTCGATCCCCATGGCCTCGACGTCGACGGGGATCTTGCCCACCGCCTGCGTCGCGTCCGCGTGGAAGATGATCCCCTTCTCCTTGGCGAGCTTGCCGATCGCCGCGACGTCCTGGATCGTGCCGATCTCGTTGTTGGCGAACATCACCGAGATCAGGATCGTCTTGTCGGTGATCGCGCGACGGATCTCCTCGACGTCCACCAGGCCGTCGGGCTGGACGGGGACGGACGTCACCTCGAACCCCTGGCGCTCGAGCTTCTTGCAGACGTCGAGGCTCGCCCGCTGCTCGATGACCGTGGTGACGATGTGATTGCCCTTCTCGCGATACATCTCGGCCACGCCCTTGAGGGCGAGGTTGATCGACTCCGTCCCGCCGGAGGTGAAGACCAGCTCCTTGGGATCGCGGGCGCCGATCAGCTTCGCGAGCCTGGCCCGCGCGGCATCGACGGCTGCCTCGGCCTCCCAGCCGAACGGGTGATTGCGACTCGCGGGATGGCCGAACTTCTCGGTGAAGTACGGCATCATCGCCTCGACCACCCGCGGGTCGCACGGCGTCGTCGACTGCGCATCCATGAAGATCGGAAACTTCAGCGCCATCGCTCTCTGGCTCCTCGTGTACGGGTCGCCTGGCCGCCGGGCGGCTCGGCTCGCCCTGCCCTCAGGCCCGTATCGTCAGCAGATCCGGAACGTCTTCGCTCGTCAGCTCGGCCAGGCTCATCGTGTCCAGCATCTGGGTGATCGCCGCCTGGATCTTCTTCACCGGCCGGCGCAGGCTACAGCGCTCCATCTGCGGGCAGGCGCTGTGCTCCTCCAGACACGACACGATGCTGATCGGCCCCTCCAGCGCCCGGATCACCTCGCCGATCGAGATCTCGGCCGGCCGCCGAGTCAGCACGTAGCCCCCCTTGGGGCCGTTGTGGCTCACGATCAGCCTTTGCTTGGCCAGCCGCTGGAGGATCTTCGCCAGCAACTCCTGTGGAATCGCGAACTCCTCCGCGATACGCTTGGCGTTGACCGCGCCCAGATCGTCGTGAATGGCGATGTAATGGATCGCCATCAGGCCGTAGTCGGCGCGCTTGGTGAAGCGAAGCATTCCTTACCCTCTTCCGGCGTTAGCCGACATATTTGGTCGCCGACTCTTTCAGTCGGATTCTACACCGTACGAGCGCCGTGTCAACGGAAAGGGCTCTCATGACTGAGAAATCCGACTTCGACTCGCCGATGCTCAGGACCGCCCTGGCCCAGCTCGACCAGGTGGCCGGACGGCTCCGGCTGGACCAGGACATCCACGAGCGCCTGCGCCATCCCCGCCGGGCCCTTGTCGTCTCGATTCCTGTCAGGATGGACGCTGGAAATACCGCAGTTTTCACGGGTTACCGTATACATCATAATTCAGTGCTCGGACCCACCAAGGGGGGGCTCCGGTACGACACGGAGGTCACCCTGGGGGAGGTCTCCGCGCTGGCCATGCTGATGTCCTGGAAGTGTGCGCTGATGGGCCTGCCCTACGGCGGTGCCAAGGGCGGGGTCCGCTGCGACCCCCGCAAGCTTTCCCGGCGAGAGCTGGAAGGCCTGACCCGACGCTACACGGCCGAGATCATCCTGCTGATCGGCCCGGATCTCGATATCCCCGCCCCCGACATGGGCACAGACGAGCAAACGATGGCGTGGATGATGGACACGTACTCGATGACCCAGGGCCGCACCGTCCCCGGGGTGGTGACCGGCAAGCCGCTCATCATCGGAGGCTCGGCCGGCCGTCGGGAGGCGACGGGCCGGGGGATCGTCTACACGCTCTATCAGGCCGCCCGTCGCCTCGGACAGGAGCTCCGCGGGCGCCGAGTGGTGGTGCAGGGCTTCGGCAACGTCGGATCCGTCGCCGCACGGCTGCTCTGGCGTGAGGGCGGCGTGATCGCGGGCGTCAGCGACATCAAGGGCGGCATCTGGAAACCCGACGGGATCGACATCCGCCAGCTCGAGGCGCACGTGGCAGAGGCCGGGGGCGTGGCAGGCTTCCCGGGCGCCGAGCCGGTGTCCAACGTGGATCTGCTCAGCCAGCCCTGCGACATCCTCATCCCGGCCGCGGTCGGCTCGGTGATCCACGCCGACAACGCCGAAAGCATCAAGGCGACGATCATCGCCGAGGGCGCCAACGCGCCGACCACGCCCGAGGCCGACGTGATCCTGCGCGAGCGTGGCGTCACCGTGATCCCGGACATCCTGGCCAACGCCGGCGGTGTCGTGGTCTCCTACTTCGAGTGGGTACAGGGCCTGCAGTACTACTTCTGGCGGGAGAGCGAGATCACCACCCGACTGCAGGAAGTGATGACGCGCGCCTTCAACCGGGTGTGGACGCTGGCGAGCAAGGAGGGCACCGACCTGCGCACCGCGGCGCTGATGGAGGGCATCCGCCGCGTGGGAGAGGGCTATCGCATCCGCGGCCTCTATCCCTGATCTGCGCCGGTGGACGGGGGGCTGATATCAACTGAGTTGGCCGCCCGGCCACGCCTCCCGCAGCTCGGCGGCCGTCACCTCGGGCGCCGTCTCGTTGACGAAGATCCCGCCAAGCCGGTTGATCCTCTCCGGCTGCGCCACGATCTCGAGGTGCCAGTGGTAGTCGTCGCGGATCGTCGCCCAGTCCCCCTGCAGGATGCGCGACCGGAGATTCGGCGCCGTGTGCAGCGCCATCTCGTAGCCGGGATCGCCGAAGGCGCGGGCCATCGCCGCGGAGCCGTCCGAGAGCAGGCGAGCCAGGTCCCGGGCGGAGTCGGCCGTCAGCGAATCCTCGTAGGAACAGGCGTGCTGGCGCGGGATGATCCACAGCTCGAGTGGGCTGCGGGGCGCATAGGGCACCACCGCCGCGAAGGACGGCGTCACGTTGACGATGCGCACGGCGACGCCGGTCTCCTGGCGGAGAATGTCGCAGTAGAGGCACCGACGCTTGTACTGATAGTACTCGCGCGCCTCGCGCAGCTCCCGCCGCATCTCGTCGAATACGATGGGGATCGCGGTCACCCGTGAGTACGGGTGATGGGCCGGCACCCCGGGCTTGCGGTGGCGGCGCGAGATGAGGATGTCGCGGATCTGGCCGTCACGCTTGAGGTCGAGCAGACGGTCGCGGTACATCCACAACACCGCCTCCATCTGCTCGATCGGCATCGATGCGGGCGTGTCGTCGTGGCGGGGCGACTCGATGATCAGCTCGCTGGCGCCGCGGGAGGTGATCATGTCGAACATCCCCACCCCCTCGCGGATGAGCTCCCGCTCGACCCGGAAGTAGGCGTCCGCCTCCGGGACTACTCGGACGGTCCAGTCGGGACTGTTCGGCGCCGAGCCCTCCTTGCGGTAGGCAGCGATCTCGCTCCCGGTCAGGTGCTCGGCCCCCGGACAGAACGAGCACGACCCCTGAGGGGCCGCCTCGGCCTTGGGCCGGATGAGAACCCAGTGCCCCCGGGTCGGATCCTTGCGAAGCTCGTCCACGATCGGCCTGGGAGCGCTCGGCCCGACTAATCCTTCAGCTGGCTCTTGAGCTTCTTGAGGTGCTGGCGAGCGATGTCGACCCAGTCCTTCTCCGATGGAAGCTGGGAGGCGAGGGCGATGTAGCGCTCCCACTGCACGATGGACTCGCGGGGATCGACACTCTCGTAGACGAGTGCCAGGTTGTACATCGCGCCGGTGTGCTTGCCGTCCAGCTCGATCACCCGGCGATACTCGTCGATCGCCTCCTTGTACAGCCCCTTGTCCTCGTAGACTTCACCAAGGCCCATGCGCGCCTCGACCGAGTTGGGGTCGAGCTCGATCGCCTTCTTGTACGCGGTGACGGACTCGTAGTAGAGTCCCTTTTCCGCGTAGTAGATCTTCCCCAGACTCATGTGGACCCGCGGATTGACGGGATTGTAAGCGAGCGCCTTCGTATAGGCGGCCACGGCGCCGTCCACGTCGCTCTTGGCCGCTTTGGCGTCACCCAGCCCCACGTAGGCATCGGCGTAGAAGGGTCTCAGCTCGATCGCCTTGTTGTAGGCCTCTACCGCCTGGTCGAACAACCGCCGCGGCGCAGCCATGAACAGGTCCCCGAGGGCCTTGTAGGGCTCCGGATAGGTGGCGTCGAGCTGGGTGGAGGCACGGAACTGGGCCGCCGCTTTCCAGCGGTTACCGAGCGACTGGTGCACCCGGCCGAGCGTATACTGGGCGACCACGAAGTTGGGATCGGCCTCGATGGCCCGGGACAGCAGATCCACGGCCTGCTCGTTGCCCTCCTGGCCTGGGCGCAGCGCGGTGGCGACGGCCGCGCGCGAGTACAGCTCGAAGGCCTTGAGCGAGCCCGTTGCCTGCGCCGCCTTCTCCATCCGCCGCGTCTCGGCGTCGGTGAGGGGCACCTTCAATGTGCGCGCGTAGGCAATGGCCAACGGTGCCAGGCGGGAGAGGAGCTCCCCCTCCGACACGCTCACGGGCTCCAGCGCCACCGGATCCACCGGCCCCGCCTTGATCTCCACCAGACGAGGCTGCACGACCAGCTCGCCGCCAGCGCGGGTGATGCGCCCGAACACGGCAGCGTCCGCCCGCAGCGTCCGGGCGGCCTGGACGACGACCGGCTCACCCCACGCTTCCGGCCGGCCAATTGCGCGCAACCGCGCGGCCTCGATCTGTACGAACGCCGGGTGCTGGTCGAGGCCGAGCCCGATCACCTCGGCGACTCCTTGCCCCATCCACTGCTCATCGCGCTCGAGCCCCGTGGCGTCGAAGGGCACGATCAGGATCGCACGCGGCTTCACGTTGGCGTCGGCGTCGACCATCGCCAGCACGACGAGCGCCAGGGGCAACAGCACCCATCGGACGAACCGTCCAGCGTCACGCCTCATGTGCTCGCCTCCCCCCCTGCGGCGACCCCGGGGCGGCGGCGCCACCGGGACGGCCGCAGCCAGCGGCCCAGCCTGGCGAAGCCGCCAGGACCGAGGCGCCGCAGCGCCACGTCCGGGATGAGTAGGATTGCCACGACTCCGACGAGCCACGGCCAGATCTCCACGGCAATCCGCGATTGCCGTCGCGCCCTGAGGAAGGCGTCGCTCGGATTCTCGAGCGCGCCGCCACCCGTCAGCTCGGCAAGCTCGCGAAGCAGCGTCTCGTCGACGCCGAGGTCCCGGAGCTCTTGCGCATACGGTACCACCAGTCCCGCCAGCTGGGAGCCGATCACGCGCTCGCCTTTGCGCTGCGCCATACCGACCAGATAGACGCCTTCCTGCGGCGCCGGGAAGCGCCCCCGGTACCGACCGGGCCCGATCTGCTCGAGGTCGATGACGCTGCGCTCGCGGTTGGGCGCCACCACGCCGACCTGGGAGTCCAGGAAATTGATGAACTCGCCCTTGGGATCGATGGCGTCCACCACGACCTCGCCGGTCTGGTCGACGCGCTGCACCATCGCCGTGGTCTCGCCCTTGGAGTTGCTGCGGAGCGTCCACCGGGTGAGCTGAGCCCAGAACTTGTTGAAGTCGCGCCACCGCAGCCACAGCACGCCCCACTTGGCCTTGGCGTCGGAGGTGAACGCGACCGCCCGCCCGAGCCCGAACCGCCACGTCGCCAGGATGGGGTCTTCCTGATGACTCATCAGCGCCAGCTCCGCGGTCGGCTTGAGCGTGGTGGCCACGTAGCCGCCCAGCGGGGGCACGCCCTTCCAGTCGATCTCCTGCATCGCCTCGTGCGAAGGTGCGGTGAGCTGTGGCTTGAAGGGTTGCTCGATCAGCGAGGCCTTGGAGGCGAGCTGGGTCTCGAGGGTGAAGATCCGGGGGATGGTCTGCGAATCCTCGGTGTAGTAAAAGCGGCCGCGCCCCCACTTGGCGATGTCGACCATGAGCTGGACGTCGGCATCCTTGCCGATCGCCACCGTGGACACCGTGATCTTGTCCTTGGCCATCCGGCGCAGCAGCCCCTGGAAGTCGCCCCGGGTCATCTGGCCGTCGGAGAGGAAGATGACGTGCTTGAGCAGCGCCGGCCGCTCGAACAGGACCGCGTACGACTCCTTCAGCGCCGGGTAGCCGTCGGTGCCGCCGCCCGCCTTCACCGTCGCGATGGAGTGGTGGATCGCCGACTTGTTCCGGGCCGGGCGCACCGGCGCGTCCCAGATGAACTCGGTGTCCCACGACATCACGCCGACCTCGTTCCGCTCGTCGAGCAGGTCGACGACGAGGTGAGCGGCCTCCTTGGCGAGGTCCAGCTTGGTGATCTTCTCGTCGGTGGACATCGCCATCGATCCCGACCGGTCGACGGACAGCACCACGGCCAAGCTCGGGATCTCGACCTTCTGCTTGACGTCCATGGTGACGGGCAGGGCTTCCTCGATCGGCGTGCGGTAGTAGCCGCCCAGGCCGAAGCTCTCCTCGCCGCCGAGCATCATCAGACCGCCGCCGTGGTCGCGCACGTAGTCACGGATCTGCGCCATCTGCGGTCGCGTCAGCTTGAGCGAGGAGACGTTCGACAGTACCACGCCGTCGTACTTCTGCAGTCCAGCGAGGTCCTTGGGAATCCCCGCCGGCTCGACGATGGTGACGTCGATGTTCTGCGAGCGGAGGGCGGCGGCCAGCGACTGCGCGTGCGACCGGTCCTTCTCGGCCAACAGCACCTGCGGCCGGCCGCGGACGACCACCGTGCCGACCGCCCGGTTGTTGTCCTCGATCGTGTCGCCGTCGACCTCGATCGCGGCCTGGTACACGTGGATGCCGCTGTTGTCGAGCGACTGGCGGTACGAGAACACGTTCTTGCCCGCGGCCAGCCGCACGATCTGCGAGCCGAGGAACTCGCCGTTACGGAACAGCGAGACGCGGCCCTGGGTGTCCTTGTGGCTCCACGCGACGACCTTGGCCTGGAACGGCTCGCCGAACTTGACCTCCTGGGGAAGGACCATCGCCTCGGCGACGACTTCCTGGCTGAAGGTCAGCGGCGCCGCCACGTAGTGGATGTCGGCGCCGGCGTTCTTGGCGGCCTGGGCACCGGCCAGGGCGTGGCCGGCGTTCTGGCGGCCGTCGGTCAGCAGGACGACGCGGTTCGCGTGGCCCGGCGGCAACGTGGCCAGCGCGAGCTGCAGGCCCTGGAAGATGTTGGTGCCGCGGCCGCCGACCTGAGCCCGGGGCCGGTCGACGGTCGTCTTCGTGGACAGCGGCTGGTCGACGACCGCCTCCTCCCCGAACACGATCACGCTCTGGCGGTCCGACCCCTTCATGGCGGTGGTCGCCTCGGCGATGAAGCGATACGCGCGCTCCCGCGCGGCCAGGCTGATGCTGTCGGAGAGATCGAGCAGGAACACGACGTTCTGGCGATCGACCCACCGCGGCACCGTGGGGCGCAGCAGCGTGACCAGCAGGACCACGACCAGCGCGCACCGCATGGCCAGGGCCCAGCGGTCCCCGGGGCCCCCCGGCAAGGCGAGCCGCCCGCCGCTCTGGCGCCTCCAGTAGAGCAACCCCTCCAGCGCCAGCAGCGCGACGGCGATCAGGACGAACAGCCGCCACAGCTCCCGCTGCAACGGCACCGGGGCGGATGCCTCTGGGGACGGAGCGGTCGCGGCGGGTAACGGTTGCGGCTCCAGGTTCGACTCATCGGCGTCCATGAGGTTGACGGCGACCCGCAGGTCGCCGCGGCCCGTGGCCAGCGTATAGAGCCCGACTTCGTCGGTCTCGGTGAAGCTCACGGCCCCCCGTGTGATCGGCGCCTTCACCGTGCGGCCGCTCGGCTTGGTGACGGACACCGCGGAGATGCCGTGGGCGACCGGCAGCAGGACCGGCTGCCCCGCCGCCAGCTGCAGACTCGACTGGTCGAGCGCCGCCGGGTGCAGCCAGCGCAGCGTGTTGGACAGGATCAGCGGAAACGCGACCCGCAGCGGGAAGTCGGTCTTGAACAGGTCGAAGCCGACGATGATCGCCTTGCGGTCCTGCTCCTCGAGCGCGTAGATCAGCGGTCCACCCACCGCCTCGACGAGCGCCCTCCCGGCCGATAGCGGCCTCATGCGCATCGCGTCCTCGATGGCGACCTTGGCGAACTCGACGTGGCGCATCACGGGATGCGCGCGGTCCCAGTCCATGATCGTCGGCTGCTCGAGGCGGCCGAGGATCTCCATGGGAACGTCGGGCGGCACCGTATTCACGAAGACGAAGCGGCCGGAGCCGACGCGGGACGGCGACGCCGAGTCCAGCACGACGACGTCGGCGTCGCCCATGCCGCCCTGGTACTGCTCGGGCGTCTTCACGTCCAGTGCGACCTGCGGATCGGTCTTGAGGACCTTCTCCAGGAACAGGTTGCCGGGGCTGACCAGGGTCACCGCGATCTTCCTGGGCGGCGGCAGCACCGCCCAGGCGACGTTGTCGGTGGCCAGGTCGTCGTTGATCCGCACCCGGGCCGCGACCGCTCCCCCGCCGTTGTGGCTGAACGGCTGCACGACCGAGCGCCGCACGCTCGGCTCCAGCGTCACCGAGCGCTCGGCCAGCGGCGCGCCGTCGAGCTCGAGCGTGAAGGTGAACGTCTGCGGCTCCGGCGTGTAGTTCACGAGCGACACGTACGCCTGGTAGTCGAAGGAATCGGCGTAGCTCTTCCGCACGGACAGGTTCGTGATGCCGACGTTGTGGCTGCGCCGGCCGACACCGACCCACCGCACGCGCGGATCGTCGCTGTCCCCCGCCCGATCCGGCGCGAAGGCCCCGTCGGTGAAGACGTGGATCTCGGCCCGGGGGTCGGCCCCCACCAGCGCCCGGGCCGTGCGCACCGCCTCGGCCAACCGCGTTGGCAGGTCGTGCGGCACGGCGCTCCAGATGGCCGCCAGCGCGCGGTCGCGGTCGCGCGACAGTGCCGCGGTGACCGTCGGCTGCACGCCGGCCTCGATCACCATCACCTCCGCACCCTCGCCCAGGCGCCGCACCAGCCCGCCGGCCTCGCTGCGGGCGAGATCGAAGCGCGACGGCGACACGTCCCGGGCCTTCATCGAGGCCGAGGTGTCGAGCACGATCACGACCTTGCGCGAGCCTTCGCCCATGACCGTCGCCACCGGGCGCGCCAGCGCCAGCGTGAGGGCCAGCAGGGCGAGGATCTGCAAGATCAGCAGCGGGTCACGCTGCAGGCGCTGGAAGAACGTGGAGGCCTCGCGGTCGCGCACCACCGCCTGCCAGAGCAGCAGGCTCGAGATCCGCCGCTCGCGGCGCCGGACCTTGAGGAAGTAGAGCAGCACCAGCGGCAGCGACAGCGCGAAGGCGGCGAACGCGATCGGTGTGAGAAAGCTCATCCGAGCATCCGGCCCCGGAGCTGGGCCACCACGAACGCCTCGACCGGGTTGTCGGTGATGACCCGGTGGTAGCCGATCTCGTGCGAGCGGCAGAAGCTCTCGGCCCGCTCCAGGAAGACCCGGAGGCGCTCGCGGTAGCCGCGTAGCGCCTCGCCGTCCACGGTGAGGTCTCGCAGCTCCCCCGTCTCGCTGTCGATCAGCCGGAGGTCTCCGCCCAGCGTGGGGTTCAGCTCCTCGGGATCCAGCAGGTGCACCACGTGGACGTCGAACCGGCGCTCCAGCAGCGCGCGCACGCCCCGCTCGTAGCCGGCGGGGTCGAGCAGATCGGAGACGACGACGACCAGCCCCGATTCGCGCGCGCGCTTGGCGTAGTTGCCCAGCCCGTCGTCCAGGCTCGTGCCACCGCCCGGCTGGACACCGGCCAGGAAGTCCATCATCGGCAGGATCTGGCCGCGTCCGCGGGTCGGCGGCCACCCCTCGGCGACGCGCTCGCGGAGCAGGCCCAGGCCCACGCGCTCATGGTTGACGAGGCCGACGAAGCCGAGCGCGGCGGCCAGCCGCACCGCGTAGTCGAGCTTGGAGGGCGCGCCGAAGCCCATGGAGGCCGAGGCGTCGACGAGCAGGTGCAGGCAGAGATCTTCCTCGTCGACGAAGAGCTTGACGTGCAGCCGGTCGAGCCGGCCGTAGATGTTCCAGTCGACGTAGCGCAGGTCGTCGCCGTGACCATAGGCGCGGTAGTCGGCAAACTCCACGCTCTGGCCCCGGCGCGGGCTGCGCCGCTCGCCCTTGACGCTGCCCCGGAACGCCCGCCGTGACAGCAGCGAGAGCCGCTCGAGCTGGGCGAGGAACTCGGGCGTGAAGAAGCTCGCGCGCGTGGCCGTCGGCACCGCTTATCGCTCGTCCAGGGCCTGGAAGTAGTCCTTGATCTGCGAGTGGAAGTCGCGCGGGATCGACTCCCGGGCGATGGAGTCCTCCATCATCTTGCGGTACTGCCCGACCACGCCGAGATAATGCAGCCGCGAGCCGGTCTGCCCGCCCCGTCCCGTCATGTTCGTGTCGTAGCCGTCCTTGCGCCCGCGCCGCGACTCACCCTCGACGCCGACGTCGTAGGGGCTGCCGCGCAGCCGCTGGGTGGCCTCGCCCTTGGGCGAGCTGCTTCTCCCCTTGCCGGGCATCAGCCCTTCGCCCTCGCCGAAGTCCTGGTCCTCGTAGGCGCCACCCTCGCCGCCGCGGCGGTCTCGCCCCGCGGAGCCGCCGCGGTTGCTCTCGCGGCCGCCCTTGAGGTTCTTGCCGGACCGCGAGGATTCCTCCTGGGCGCGCATCTTGTCGAGGGCGCGCTGCATCGCCTGGAGCGCGCGATCCGGCTCGCCGCCCTCGAGCGCTTCCATGCCTTCGGAAGCATCGCCCTGCCAGTTGGCGCCGCCCTTGCGCCCGAGCCGCTCCATTTCCTCGAGCAGCTCCTTGAGCTTCTGCGGTGAGATCTGGTCGGGTCTCAACCCCCCCGACAACGACTTCGACTTGCGGAACATCATCTTGTACTGGCTGGAGGTGAAGTCCGACTGCAGATCAGGCAGCCGGTCCGTCTGCTCGAGGAGCTTGAGCCGCTCGTCGCCCTTCTTGAGGAAGCTCTGGAAATCGGGCCGCTGGGCCGACAGCGCGGTGTCCTTGAAGACCGCCGCCAGATCACCGCTCATGGCCGCGCCGGTGCCGCCGGCGCGCGTGGCGAACTCGCGCTCCTCGAACGAGGGGGGCTTGAGTCGGTCCCTGGCCGCGGGGCGCGAGCGCTCGTCCGTCAGTGGCGAGCCCGCACGCGCTTCCTGCTGCTCCTCTTCGCCGGCGACCGAGAAGTCGGGCAGCCGCCCGGACGGGACGGGGATGGCCGGAGCCAGCATCAGCACCACGACCAGGGCCAGCGGGATCGGCAGGAAGCGCCCGTCGCGCGGGATCACCCGGCGCGCCGCTTTGCGCGGCTCCAGGCGCTCGATGCGCTGCAGCGTGTCGGCGATCAGCGCGTCCACGAGCGGCGGCCGTTCGGGACGGCCGACCCAGTCCATGGCGGTGGCCACGCGGTCCTCGAGCCCCCACGCCCGGTCGGCGAGCCGCGCGGCGTCGGCCACCGACGTACGCTTGACCGCGCCCCACAGGGCCCCGGTCAGCACGGCGACCCCGAGCGCCCCCATGGCCGACGGCAGGGCCCACTCGGCGAGCGGTCCCTTGAAGGCCAGCAGCAGGACGGACAGGAGACTGCCCCAGAATGCGCCACGCAGCGCATAGTGCTCGATGCGGCGGCGCCGGACCTGCGTCGCGACGCGCCGAACCAGTCGGTCCAGCGTCTCGGGATGCGGCATCGATCCCTCCCGCGTCAACGGAGAAAGGCTTCCTTGCCCTGGACGGTGATGGCCTCGGCGGCGTCGACGATCTGGGCGACCAGGGTGTCCGTGTCGACCCCCTCGGCCTCGCCCTCGAAGTTGAGAATGATCCGGTGGCGCAGTGCCGGCGTGGCGAGCGCTCGCAGGTCTTCGACGCTGACGTTGAAGCGGCCCTCGGTCAGCGCGCGGACCTTGGCCCCCAGCACCAGCGCCTGGGCGCCGCGGGGGCTGGCGCCATAGCGGATGAAGCGCCGCGCGGCTTCAGGCGCGTGCTCCCACTGCGGATGGGTCGCCATGATGATGGTCGAGGCCAGGGCCCGGACGTGATCGGCGATCGGCACCTCGCGGATGAGCTCACGGAAGCCGAGCACCCGGGCGCCGCTCATCACCCGCGCCACACTCACCGCGCGAGCCTGGGTCGTGCGGTCGATGATCGTGTTGAGCTCCTCGATGGCCGGATACCGCACGCGCAGCTTCAACAGGAAGCGGTCCAGCTGGGCCTCGGGCAGCGGATAGGTGCCTTCCATCTCGATGGGGTTTTGGGTGGCCAGGACGAAGAACGGCGCCGGCAGCGGCCGCGAGGCCCCCCCCACCGTCACGGCCGCCTCCTGCATGCCTTCCAGCAGTGCGGACTGGGTCTTGGGCGTGGCCCGGTTGATCTCGTCGGCCAGGACGATGTGCGCGAAGATCGGCCCCGGCTGAAACTGGAAGTGCTTCCGGCCGCCGGTGTCCTCCACGATGATGTTGGTGCCGATGATATCGGCGGGCATCAAGTCAGGGGTGAACTGGATTCTCGAAAAAGACAGCTCCAGCCCCTCCGCCAATGTCTTGATCAGCAGCGTCTTGCCCAGGCCGGGAACGCCCTCGAGGAGCACGTGGCCGCCCGCGAACATGCCGAAGAGGACGTGGTTGATGATCTCTCGATGACCCACGATGACCTTCTCGACCTCGGCCCGTAGTCCCTCGAACGAGGCGACGAAGTCCTGAACTCGCGCGTCCTGGCTCATCGAGACTCCTCTCCTGGGTTGACGTCGCGGTGGAGCACGTCGCCATTATATGGACCCTGGGAAGCCCCTTCTAGGGGGCCCGCAGAATGGGTCGCCAGTTGCCTCACCGGGCCTGCAAGCGCCGCGCCACCGCCGTCACTCGACGGCGTCGTGTCGGAACGCTGGCGCGCTGCCGAAGCCGTGCCCAACGAACCGGCCCTGCACTGCACGACGGCCCGCCATCGGTTGCGGTGCACGCGGCTGGCGTCGGGGGCGAAGTGGACGGTGAGCCGCGGCATTGAGGTCAGGATACCCGATGGACGGCCGTCGGGCCGAGAACCACCTGGACCTTGAATCGACGGCAGCCGGCGAGACATCGATCTATAATGAGTGCCAATGCCCAACTGCGGCTCCGGGGGCCCTACCGATCTCGAGTGCCGGCAGATCGCCGAGCTCCTCGGCGATTACTTCGACGGCTCTCTCCCCCGCGAGACTCGAGAGCTGATCGACTTCCACATCGACGGCTGTCCACCCTGCGTCGCTTTCATCAACACCTACAAGGGCACAATGGATGCGACACGACGTCTGCCCGACGCTCCCATCCCGCCCGAGCTGAAGAGCCGACTGCTCGCCGTCCTCAAGAACACCGGGTTTCAGCCCCGCAGCTAGGGACGGGGATCGAGGCGCTCGGCGAGGTGAGCCGTCGACGCCCGGCCGGAGCGTCCCCACGCCGGGCCGCCGGAGGGGAGTCGTCCTCGGGCTCACGGGGATCGGACGACCATGCCCCCGAGAGCCGGGGGCATGGGTGGGACCGGCTCCGGTGGGGGTGGCGTCAGCCGGTGACCTCCCTGGAGGTGATCGTGTATCGGAACGCAGCCGGCTCCAGGCTATCCTTGGGGGTCCCGCCCGTCTCGCTCTGCGGGTACATCAGGAACGGGATGGCCTTACCGGTGGCGTTCGGGAGCTTCAGGTCGTGGGCGTAGTTGTAGGCGAGCCAGTTCATTTCCCAGGCGCCGAACAGCTTGGCGCGCGCCTTGAGGACCGCGGGATCGGTGAGCGGAAGGCTGCCGCCCGGCTTCTCCTCGAGCACCACCTTGCGCACGTCGGCCGGATCGACCGGCACCCAGCCGTACTCGCTCAGATAGACCTCCGCCCGGCAGTGCTGCGCCTTGCTGATATCGCCGCCCTTGCCGAGGCTCTTGAAGCCCGCCGAGTCGGCGCAGCGAACACCGTACACGTCGCGGGCCGGCAGGCCGGCCGCACGCGTCAGCCCGACGTAGAGCGCGTTGAGGTCGGCGCACTTGCCGCCCAGGTACCGGGTCTCCAGCATGGTCTTCACGTCGCCCAGGCCGCAGCCCTTCACCTTCGGGTCGCGAAACGTGTTGTCCACGATCCACTCGTAGATGGCGCGGGCCTTGGCAAGCTCCGTGGTCTGTCCCTTCACGATCTTCTGGGCGGTCTCGAGGACGATCCCGTCGGTTGGGATCAGCGTGGTCGGCTCCAGGTACGTGCGAAGGATGGCCGTGTCCTCGCGCCGGGCACCCGTCGGAGGCTTGGTGACATCGACGAAACGGTCACGGGTCGAGAACCGGCTCGTGATCTCGATCACCGGAGCCTTCTCGGTGCCGGGCCACTCCGCGTACACGAAGCCGGCGTCGTACTTCTCGTCACGCGCGAGCCGCGTGACGGGCGCATTCCCTGTCCAGGTGTCGCCGAGCCGCCGGAAGTAGCTCGTCTCGCTCATGAGCGGCACCGGAATCCAGGCGCGCGTGACGCCCGAGGGATCGGCCGGCTCCACTCGCGTGATGACCTCGAAGCTGCGCCACTTCGCCTCGGCCGCCAGCGCCCTGCGCGGCGGCGCCGGCAGCCCCGTCGCGTAAAGGCCAGCGGAGAGCCCGAGCCCCTGCTTGAGAAAGCTGCGTCGATTCATGAGTCTTCTCCCGTGGATACCAGGCTGAGTCGCGAATTCGCGTCCGGGCTCAGCGTATGGAGATTCGACGGGAACACAAATTGGTAGTGACGATGATCGAGGCCATCGACCATTGGGAATGCCGATCAGGGCTGGACGCGGATCTGGCGCTCGGGCACGACTTCACCGATCTCCCAGCACGACTCCCCCTCCGCCGCGAAGGCGTCGAAGACGCCGGCCGCGCGGCCGGGCTCGATCGAGAACAGGAGTCCCCCGGAGGTCTCGGCCTCGGTGAGGAGCGCAACGAGGGCCGGGGGGACCGAGGGATCGATCCGGAGCCCGGCGCCGAGCCCGCTGTCCACGTGCCGGCGGTTACGCTTCATCCCGCCACTGAAGTGGCCGCCCTCGGCGAGTGCGAGCGCGCCCGGCAGTAGCGGCAGTCGGCCGACGTCGAGCGCGATCCCGGCCCCCGAGGCCTCGATCATCTCGGCGGCGTGGCCCAGCAGGCCGAAGCCCGTGACGTCGGTCGCGCCGGTGGCGCCGAAGCGGCAGGCCACGCGGGCGGCGACGCGGTTGAGGCGGAGCATGCTGCGCACCGCCCCCTCGAGCGCACTGGCCGGCGCGTGCTCGTTCTTGGCGGCCGTCGTGATCACGCCCGTGCCCAGCGGCTTGGAGAGGAAGAGCCGATCCCCGGGCCTCAGGCCCCCCTTGATCAGCACCCGATCCGGGTGCACGCGCCCGGTGACGCACAACCCGTACTTGGGCTCGGGATCCACGACGGTGTGTCCGCCCGCGAGCACACCGCCCGCCTCGGCCACTTTCTCGGCTCCGCCGCGAAACACCTCGCGAATGATTCCCTTGTCGAAGTCCCGCGGAAACCCGGCCACGGCCAGCGCGAACAGCACCTCACCGCCCATCGCGTAGACGTCGGACATCGCGTTGACCGCGGCCACCGCGCCCCAGGTCCACGGATCGTCGACCACCGGCGGGAAGAAGTCGACGGTCTCCACGATCGCGAGGTCCGGGCTGAGGCGATACACCGCCGCGTCATCGGCGCGGCCCAAGCCGACGAGCAGGTTGCGCTCGGCCTCGGGCGACAGCCCGGGCGGCCGCTCGAGCCCCTCCAACACCTCCTGGAGATCTCCAGGAGCCATCTTGGATGCTCAGCCGGCGCAGGAGGCGTACGAGGTCAGACGGATGCGGTCGGCGTCGGCCACGACGAGGTCGTCTCCTTATGCGGTTACGACGACCGCTCGCCCACCTGGGATTCGACGAAGGTCAGGAATGCCTGGGCGAGCGGCGAGCGGCTGCGATCCCGGTGGGTGACGAGATGAAACGCCCGGGAGACCGTGACGCCGCGGATCCTGACGCAGGCCAGCAGCCGCACCCGGCACTCGTCCTCCACCGCCCTCTGGGAGATGAGCGACACGCCGACCGCGGCGCGCACGGCCTGCTTGATGGCCTGGGTCGAGGCCATCTCACCCACGACACGGAAGTCGCTGAGGTCGAGACCCAGCCCCGCCAGCGCGCGCTCGAAGGTCTCGCGGGAGCCGGAGCCTCGCTCGCGCAGGATCATGGGCTCGGCCTTGAGATCGTCGATCGACACGGTCCTCCGGACCGCCCACGGATGGTCGGCCCCTACCACGACGACGATCTCGTCGGCCATCAGCGGACGCCCCTCGAGCACGCGTCCCGTGGGCGCGGCGCCCGCCACGCCGATCTCCACCCGTCCCTCCTCCACCCACTGCTGCACCTCCCGGCTGGAGCCGATCAGCAGCGAGATGCGCACGTCGGGATATTTGCCGCGGAAAGCGCCGACGAGCGCCGGGACGATGTACTCGCCGGGGATACTGGAGCCGCCGACCGTGAGCTCGCCATTCACCCGGCCCTGGAACTGCTCGATCGCCTGCGCCGCCTCGCGCGCGAGCGTCAGCATACGGCGGGCGTAGCCCAGGAGCAGGGTGCCCGCGCGGGTCGGGGCGGTGGCGCGTCCGAGGCGGTCGAGAAGCTGCACGCCCAGCTCGTCCTCCAGAGCGCGCACGTGCTCGGAGACGGTCGGCTGGGTCAGGAAGAGCACCTCGGCAGCGCGCGAGAAACCGCCCAGCTCGGCGACCTTGACGAAGATCTCGAGCCGGCGCAGATCCATCGTTACAGGCTCACCTCGCCGGCGGCCGTGGCGGCACGGCCATCAAGCGCGAAGCGCCCTGGCGGGCGCTTCGAGACGGCGAGACGTCACCGGACGCGTGAGGCGATCAGTGGCAGCCGCAGCCACCGCCACCGCAGCAGCCGCCGCCCCCGGACATGCTGGACGCCACCATCCCGGCGTTGACGCCGACGCCGAACACCGACAGCTTGCGGGTGACGTCGCCGCTGGCACACGCCGGGCACGCGACCTCGGTCGAGACACCGGGCACGTACTTCTCGAAGTCCTTGTCGCAGCCGCGGCAGCGATACTCGTAGATGGGCATCGACTACTGGCCTCCCCGCTGGACGTAGCTCTTGACGAACTCCTCGGCGTTTTCCTCGAGGATGTCGTCGATCTCGTCGAGGAGCTTGTCGATGTCTTCCTTGATCTTCTTGCCCTTCTTGGCAAGCTCGGGATTGGCGGCGGCGCCGTCGCCTCCGCCCTCGGACGGCTTAGTCGGCCGCGTCTCTTTCTTCTTCTGCTCTGCCATGAGGCCCTCCATCAGGGCACGGGACGGTGTCCACGACCGACCGGTGACCTCGCCGATCTCAATTCTAACAGAGGCCAGGACCTCGCAATACCTTTGCCGGCACGGGCCGGCTAGCGCTTGAAGTGCTTGCTCAGGCTCAACGTCTGGTGCTGGTAGGAGGAACCCAGCCCCAGCCCGTACACCCGGCTCGGCCGGCTGCGCAGTCGCTCGAACCACACCTTGAAGGACGTCTGGCCGTCGTAGACGAGGAAGGGGACCTCCCGGGCCCGCACTTCCATCACCACCTTGGTGCCCAGCACGCTGCCGTCCCCGAAGCCGAAGCCGGGGTCGAAGAACCCCGCGTAGTGGGTCCGGATCTCCCCGGCGCCCGCGTCGTAGACCACCATCTCGGCGGCGTACTCGGGGGGCACCCGGATGCGCTCCTTGGACACCAGGATGTAGAAGCGGTTGGCCTCCAGGATGTAGGCGTCCCGGCTCGGCCGCTTGATCGGCTCCCAGAACTCGGCCGGATCGTAGTGTCCCAGCCGCGCCAGGTCGACGGCCGGCGGATTGGGATGAGCCCGGTAGCCGATGATGCCGCCAGTGGCGCGGCCCGAGAGATCGACGCCCATGCAGAGCCCATCGTTGAACGTCACACGCGACGGCGGCACGGGCTGCCCGTCGTCGTCGTAGAGCAGCGGCCCGGACTCGTAGATCTCCCGCAGGGTGGCGTCGGAGACGGCGCCGCCGCCGACGAGCAGCCGGAGCTGGTTGAGCGAGGCGCCGGCATGCGCGCGCACGGGAAAGGACTGCGGCGAGATCTCCAGGTAGAGATGCCCGCGGTAGCCCGGAGCGATCTCGTCGAAGCGCGGCGTGCGGTCGGTGATGACCCGCGTGAAGATATCGAGCCGTCCGGTCGTGCTCTTGGGATTGGACCGCCCGCGCACGCCGGCCGGCAGCGCCAGCGACTCCAGCAGCGGCACCAGGTAGACCGAGCCGCGCTGCAGCGTCGACCCCTCGGCGAGCGCGAGCCGGTCGATGACGAGGTCGCCGTCGCCGTCCAGGCGGTCCTGTACCGACTCGCGGAACGGCAGGAAGCTGGCGCGCAGCTGATAGGCGGTCGGGCCCAGGCGCAGGTCGAGGCTGGCGGGCTGGAACTGCTCATCGTCGAGCGGGACCGGCGCCGTGATCCAGCCGTCCGCGGCCGCCGCGCGCAGCTCGTGGTCGGGCAGCACGCCGACCCCGGCCATGCGATCGGCCGCCGCGGACGGTTCGGTCATCCCGCCCCACTTAGCATCGGCGCCGCGCGCCGTCAAGAAACGCCCCGCGGCCCTTCTAGCCTAGGTCGAGCGGGCCGTCGCGCCCTCGGCATCGACGGCCAACGCGCGCGCGCGCCCCCGGACGCCGGCGGCCGCCAGTGCGCCTTCCATCGCGTGGGCGACGACGTCGGCATCGGCATCGGCAGCCACCGCGGCCAGCAACGACGGGCCGGCCCCGGACAGCACGCAGCCGAGCGCGCCCGCCCCCCGGGCGGCTTCCGCGACTTCCGTCATCCAGGGGAACAGCCGCAGGCGATAGGGCTGGTGCAGCCGGTCGTCGAGCGCGGCGCCGAGCAGGTCGAGGCGCCGGGACTGCAGCGCCGCCAGCAGCAGGGCGACGCGCTGGACGTTGAAGACGGCGTCGGCGCGCGTACAGGACGGCGGCAGCACGGCCCGCGCCTCGGCCGTCGCGCTCGTGATCTCGGGGACGAGCACCACCCACCGCACCGCGTCCGGCACCGGCAGCGAAACCGCGGCGATGCGGCCGTCGCCGAGTGCGCACGACACCGTGAGCCCGCCCAGGAGCGCGGCGGTGACGTTGTCGGGGTGACCCTCGGCCCGCGCCGCCAGCGCCAGCAGGGTGTCACGCGACAGTGCCCCCCCGAGCAGCGCGTTGCCGGCGACGAGGCCGCCGACCCACGCCGCCGCGCTCGAGCCCAGCCCCCGCGCGGTCGGCACCCGGTTCACGCACGTGAGCGCCACGCCCTTGAACGGGCGCCCGGCCGCCTCGTAGGCCTGCTGCACGCCGCGCGCCACCACGTTGTCGCCCCCGGCCGGCAGCCGCCCATCGCCCGCGCCCTCGATCGTCACACTCACGCCGTCGGCCTCGCTCGCGGTGACCTCGTTGTAGAGCGCCAGCGCCAGGCCGAGCGCATCGAACCCAGGACCGAGGTTGGCCGAGGTGGCGGGGACTCGGACGTGGACGCGCAACGATCTGCTCAGAGCCGCCTGAGCAGCCACTCCGGGGTCAGCGAGATCGCCCAGGAGTTGAGGATGACGTAGTAATTGGTGGCCACGAGCACGCCGACGATCACCAGCAAGAACCCGGCGCCGCGCTCCACCACTGGAATGAACGGTCGGTAGCGCTTGAAGAACTTGAGGAACGAGCCGAGCGCGACCGCCGACAGCAGGAACGGCACGCCCAGGCCGGCCGAGTACGCGATGAGCAGCCACACGCCCCGCTGCACGGTCTCGGCGGTGCCGGCCAGCGACAGGATCGCCCCCAGGATCGGCCCCACGCACGGCGTCCAGCCGATCGCGAACGTGACGCCGACCAGGAACGAGCCGACGTAGCCCGCGGGCTTCTCGCGGATCTGCCACTGCTGGGTGCGGGCGAAGAGACCGATGCTGAGCAGGCCGGCGATGTAGAGCCCGAAGACGACGATCATGACGCCGCCGACGATGCGGATCCAGTCGCGGTACTGGAACAGCGCCTGGCCGGCCGCGCTGAACGAGGCACCGAGCGCCACGAACACCAGCGAGAAGCCCAGCACGAACGTGACGGAATGCAGCAGCACGCGGCGGCGGGCAGCGGCCGTCAGGTCCCCCGAGAGGTCGCCCACCGACATGCCGGTGATGAACGACAGGTACGAGGGGAACAGCGGCAGCACGCACGGGGACAGGAACGAGAAGAGCCCGGCGCTGAACGCCACGGCCACGCCGAGCGAGGCGCCCCCCATCACGGCTGGCGGGCCAGACCCTCGACCAGCGAGTGCGCAGCGTTGCTGTCCCAGTGGCGCGGTCCGATCGCGAGCGCGGCCAGGTTACCGGCGCCGTCGACGATGAAGCTCGAGGGCAGCGCCCGCACGGCGTAGGAGTTCGCCAGATCCATGCGCGGGTCGAGGGCGACCGGGAAGGTCAGCCTGTGCGACGTCAGGAACGGCGTCACCTTGGCCGGGTCGGCATCGACCGACACCGCCACCAGCGTGAAGCCCGCGTCCCTGTGCCGGCGGTACAGCCGCTCCATCGCCGGCATCTCCTCCAGGCACGGCGGGCACCAGGTCGCCCAGAAGTTGACCATGACGACCTTGCCACGATGCGCGGACAGCCGGAATGTGCCGCCGTGCGGCGTCCTCAGGGTGAAGTCCTCGGCGGCCTTCGTTCGGGAGGGGCGGATCAGGTCGAGCTCCTTCATGGCCGCGGCGAGTGGCAAGACCTTGCCGGCGCGAGGCCCGGCCGGCTCCACGGCGGCTGGCGCGCTGGCGGGCGGCGAGGCGAATGCGTCGGCGTCGTGCCGGGGCGGGGCCGTGAAGAACCCGACAGCCGCCGCGGCGATGACGAGGGCGAAGACGATCACGACGGCCACCAGCGCTCGCATTGAATCACGCGCAGTATACCTCCGCCGGACGGGTGTCGCCGGAGGCCTCAGTTTCGCAACTCCGCGCCGCCGCGGTGGAGTTGCGCCTCCCCGGCAGTCCCTCTATATTGAGCTACTTCCGATGAGGCCGACGCGTGCCCGGCCCCTGACCATCGTCGCCGACGATCTCACCGGCGCTTGCGATACCGGCACGCTGTTCGCCGGCCGCGCGCCCGTGCCCGTGACCGTGTGGCCGCGCCGGGCCGTGGAAGCGGCCGTCCGCGTCGTCGACACCGAGACCCGCCCGCTGGCGCCCGCCGAGGCCGCCGAGCGCGTGGCCCTCGTGGCCGCCCGCGGCCGCGCCGGTTCGTGGTTCAAGAAGATCGACTCCACGCTGCGCGGCCCGATCGGCGCCGAGGTCCACGCGCTGATGCGCGCGCTGGGCAGCTCGAGCGCGATCGTGTGCCCAGCGTTTCCGGCCCAGCGCCGGGTCGTCCTCGACCGGGTCCTGCTGGTAGACGGCGTGCCCGTCGCCGACACGCCGGTCGGGCGCGACCCGAGCTTCCCGGCTGGGGGCTCGAGCGTCGTGGACCTGCTCCGGCCGCAGCTCGACCGGGCGCTGGCGTGGATCCCGATCGAGCAGCTCCGCACGGACCCGGAGGCGCTCACCGCCCGGCTGCGGCGCCTGGCCGGCACCGTGATCGTGGTCGATGCCGAGACCGACGGCGACCTCGACGCCCTGGTCGAGGCCGCGCTGGCCGTCACCCCCGGGCCGCTGCTGGTCGGCGCGGCCGGCCTGGCCCGCGCGCTCGCCGCCCGGCTCGGCCTGCTGTCCGAGCGCGCCGACCTGCCGGCGGGCTCGCACTGGCTCGTCGTGGCCGGCAGCCTGCATCCCGCCACGCGCCGCCAGATCCACGAGGCCCGGGCGGCGGGGCTCACGGTGCTGGCCACCCCTGAGCGTTCCGCCGGCGACGGCGTCGGGGCGCTCGGGCGGCTGATCGAGCAGGCGGTCGCGGCGCTTCAGCGCGAGCCCTGGGACCTGGTCGTCGTGACCGGCGGCGAGACCGCCGCCGCGTTGTGGACGGCGCTCGACGCCGAGCGCATCGACCTCGTGGGCGCGCCCGCGCCGGGCCTGGCGTTCGGCCATCTACGAGCGCCCGGCCGCGATCCGCTGCCGTGGCTCACGAAGGCGGGCGGCTTCGGCGCGCCCGATCTGCTCGTGTCGCTGCAAAGGGAGACCGTGGCATGAATCGTCCCGTCCTGGGCGTCACCATGGGTGACGCGGCCGGCGTGGGTCCGGAGATCATCGCCCGCGCCGCGGGGGAGCCCGCCGTCCGCGCGCGTTGCCGTCCGGTCGTGATCGGCGCCGCCGAGCCCATGCGCGAAGCCCTCGCCCTGATCGGCAGCCCGCTGGCGCTGCACGCCGTGCCGCGCATCGCCGACTGCCGCTGGGCGGACGGCACGCTGGAAGTCCTCGATCTGGCCAACGTCGACATGGCCACGCTGCCGCGCGGTGAGGTCAGCGCCGCCGCCGGGCGCGCCGCCTACGAGTACATCGAGCGGGCGGTGGCGCTGGCCCAGGCCGGACAGATCGCTGCCATCGTCACCGCACCCGTCAACAAGGAGGCGCTGGCCGCCGCCGGCGTGCAGCACTCCGGTCACACCGAGATCCTCGCCCAGCTCAGCCACACTCGCGACTTCGCCATGCTGCTCATGGGCAAGGCGCTGAAGGTCATCCACGTGACGACCCACGTGTCGCTGCGACGGGTGCCCGATCTCGTCACCCGCGAGCGGGTGCTGAAGACGATCCGGCTGGCCCAGCGGGCGCTGCAGGACCTGGGACGGCCGCGCGGGCGAATCGCGGTGGCCGGCCTCAACCCGCACGCCGGCGAGGACGGGCTCTTCGGCGACGAGGAGCAGCTCCACATCGTGCCGGCCATCGAGGCCGCGCGCATCGAGGGCCTCGACGTCACGGGGCCGCTGCCGGCCGACACGCTCTTCTCACGGGCGCGCGGCGGCGAGTTTGATATCGTCGTCGCCATGTACCACGACCAGGGCCACATCCCGGTCAAGACCCTCGGGTTCGAGTACGACGAGACGACCAAGAAATGGACGGGCCTGTCCGGCGTCAACATCACCGTCGGCCTGCCCTTCCTGCGCGTCTCGGTCGATCACGGCACCGCCTTCGACCGTGCCTGGAAGGGCATCGCCAACCACGAGTCGATGGTCGAGGCGCTCGAGGTCGCCACGATCATGGGAGGGAGTGCCGCTCGGCCGGCGCGGCACGCAGGTGACCCGCCCGAGGAGGGTCTCGCTCCGTAGCGCAATCTTCGCTGGGGAGTGTTCAATGGATGAGCGTGACATCCGCGGTCTCATCGACGACGTCAGGATCGGGCGCCTGAGCCGCCGGCGCTTCGTGCAAGCCATGATCGGCCTCGGGCTGACCGCCCCGCTGGCCGCCCAGATGCTGCGCGCCTCGGGCGTGGCCGCGCAGCCGAAGGCGCCGGCCTTCAACCCGACGAAGCGCGGTGGCGGCGGGCACCTCAAGACGCTCTGGTGGCAGGCGCCCACGCTGCTCAACCCCCACTTCGCCAATGGCACCAAGGACCAGGACGCCTCGCGAATCTTCTACGAGCCGCTGGCCGGCTTCGATCCCGACGGCAACATCACGCCCATCCTGGCCGCCGAGGTGCCGAGCGTGAGCGCCGGCACGCTGGCCAAGGACCTGACCTCGGTGACGTGGCGGCTCAAGAAGGACGTCGCCTGGCACGACGGCAAGCCGTTCACCGCCGACGACGTGGTGTTCAACTACGAGTTCGTGTCCGATCCGGCCACGGCCGCGATCACCAGCGGCGCCTACCGAGAGATCAGCACGATCGAGAAGCTCGACAGCCACACCGTCAAGCTCACCTTCAACAAGCCGCAGCCGTTCTGGTCGGACGCCTTCTGCGGCAACCGCGGCATGATCATCCCCAAGCACCACTTCGAGGCGTTCCGGGGCGCCAAGTCGCGCGAGGCGCCGGCCAACCTCAAGCCGGTCGGCACCGGAGCCTACCGGTGCGTGGACTTCAAGCCCGGCGACATCGTGAAGGGCGAGCTGAACGCGAGCTACCACCTCCCCAACCGCCCCTTCTTCGACACCCTGGAGATGAAGGGCGGCGGCGACGCCGCGTCGGCGGCGCGGGCCGTGCTGCAGACCGGCGAGTACGACTATGCCTGGAACATGCAGGTGGAGGACGACATCCTGCGCCGCCTCGAGCAGGGCGGCCGGGGCCGCGTGAACATCTGGCCGACCGGCAATCCCGAGCATATCCAGTGCAACTTCAGCGACCCATGGACCGAGGTCGAGGCCGAGCGGGCCCACCCCAAGAGCATGCACCCGTTCCTGTCCGACCCGGCCGTGCGCCAGGCGCTGAACCTCCTGGTCGACCGCGCCGCCGTCCAGGAGCAGATCTACGGCCGCCAGGGCCAGACCTCCGCCAATTTCCTGAACGCGCCCTCGCGCTTCTCGTCGAAGAACAACCGCTGGGAATTCAGCGTCGACAAGGCCAATGCCGTCCTCGACGCGGCGGGCTGGAAGCGTGGCGCCGACGGCATCCGGGCCAAGGACGGCAAGCGCCTGAAGATGCTCTACCAGACCTCGATCAACGCCCCCCGGCAGAAGAACCAGCAGATCGTCAAGCAGGCGGCCGCCAAGGCCGGCATGGAGCTGGAGCTGAAGTCGGTGGTCGCCTCGGTCTTCTTCAGCTCCGACCCGGCGAATCCCGACACGTTCCCGCACTTCTTCGCCGACCTCCAGATGTACAACACCACGATGACCGCCCCCGACCCGCAGTACTTCATGAACCAGTTCTGCTCCTGGGAGGCGGCCTCCAGGGCGAACAAGTACCAGGGCCGCAACCCCACCCGCTTCCGGAACGAGGAGTACGACAAGGCTTACCGGGCGGCCGAGGGCGAGGTCAACCCCGTCAAGCGGGCGGCCCTCTTCATCAAGATGAACGACATCGTGATCCAGAACGTGGTCGTCATCCCGGTCCTCTGGCGCAACGGCGTGTCGGCCTCGAGCCTGCAGCTCGCGGGCATGGACCTGACCGGGTGGGACTCCACCTTCTGGCACCTGCCCTACTGGCACAAGGTCTGACCGGTCTTGACAGGGCTGATCGCCGAAACTATAAGGAACCACGGTTCGTTAGCAGGGTAAGCATCCCACCGGAGGATTTACATGGACGAGCGTGAACTCAGAACGATGATCGACGAGGTGAAGCGCGGCCGCCTCAGCCGCCGGAGCTTCGTTCAGGCCATGGTGGCCCTGGGGCTGACGGCGCCCATGGCGGGCCAGATGCTGGCCTCCGCCGGCCTGGCGCAAGCTCAGACGAAGCTGGCGTACAAGCCCACCAAGCGGGGCGGTGGCGGAGCGCTGAAGGTGCTGTGGTGGCAGGGCGCCACCCTGCTGAACCCGCACTTCGCCGTCGGCACCAAGGACCAGGACGGCTCGCGCATCTTCTACGAGCCGCTGGCCTCCTGGGACCCGGACGGCAACCTCGCGCCCGTGCTCGCCGACGAGATCCCCACCCAGCAGAACGGGGGCGTGGCCAAGGACGGCCGGTCGGTCACCTGGAAGCTCAAGAAGGGCGTCACCTGGCACGACGGCAAGCCGTTCACCGCCGACGACTGCGTCTTCACCTGGGAGTTCGCCGCCGATCCGGCGACCGCCTCGGTCAGCATCGGCACCTACAAGGACATCAAGGTCGACAAGGTCGACAGCCACACGATCAAGGTCACCTTCGCCAAGCCCACGCCGTTCTGGGCCGACCCCTTCGTCGGCGTGC
>Ga0268386_10000403_pt1 | contig 26906 bp, 29 predicted proteins | sample RVTome_15_FD_200260 | JGI IMG/M metagenome (GOLD analysis project Ga0268386, IMG submission 200260) | Soil microbial communities from uranium-contaminated site in the Upper Colorado River Basin, Wyoming, United States - RVT150D86... ... | reverse complement strand
GGGCTCAAGCACAATCCGACTCTCGGGCGAAACTTCGAATCGATGGACCCGCTGGAATGGCTGGCGAGGATGGCGGATCACATCCCGGACCCCGGGCGAGGTCTCCATCTCCAAGATCCTCGATCACCGAATACCACCGCTCCCCGGACCGCCGCGAGCGCGGCCTCAAGCTGCGACCACGGAAGTGCCTCCACCTGTACAAGTACTTCGTTCACCCGCAGCTCGGCTTCATGAGCGCACGGCTGCAGAGCTGGTTCCCGTTCAACGTCCAGATCTGCCTCAATGGCCGCGAGTGGCTCGCCACCCAGTTCCGACGACGAGGACGCTCGGACTTCAAGCGGGTCGACAACTGCTTTACCTGGCTCGGCAACCCCGAGCGCGCCCAGCGTCTGATGGACGAGCAACTGGCCACCGACTGGCCGCGCTCCCTCGACGCGATCGCGCGCCTGCTCAACCCGCTGCACACCACGATCTTCAAGCCTTCGCCCATGCAGTACTACTGGACGGCCTACCAGACCGAGTGGGCCACCGACCTCCTCTTCAAGGGCCCGCACACCCTGGCCGAGATCCACCCGTCTCTCGTCCGTTACGCCATGGAGCCCTTCAAGAGCCCCGACGTGATGCGCTTCCTCGGCCGCAAGGCCCACGGCAACTTCACGGGCGAGGTCACCACCAGCTTCAAGAACCGCCCCGAGGGCGTCCGCGTCAAACACTGGGTACGAGGACACTCCATCAAGATGTACGACAAGGCCGGCAGCGTGCTCCGGGTGGAGACCACCATCGCCCAGAACCGCGACTTCAAGGTCCTCCGGCCGGCCCACGACGACCCTCATGGCAAGCTCGAATGGCGGTCGCTGCGCAAGGGAGTCGCCGATCTCCATCGCCGTGCCGAGCTGTCCCAGCGTTCCAACGACGCCTACCTGGACGCCCTCGCCGCCATCGACGACACGACTCCCTGCGCCAAGCTCTTTGACACCGTCTCCAGCCCCGCAGGGGCCCGGAGCGATCCCGAGGGCGAGGAGCAGCGCGACGAGGCCGAAGGCGACGGCGCGATCGCTCTTGCCCATCGGCCCGTCGTACCGGCGGCTAGCCCCGATCGTGAGCCCCAGCACGCCCGCCAGCTCCGTGAGGGCGGCCAGCACGACGATGGCGGCCACCAGGGCGGGCTCGAACCCCGGCACCACGGCCAGGGGAAGGTAGAGCGCGCTGTCCGAGACCACGTCCCCGAGCTCGTTGAGCAGGGCCCCCTTCTTCGACTTCTGCCCGTGCTCGCGGGCCAGCATTCCGTCGATGGCGTTCAAGGCCATGCGGAGGAAGAGGGTTGCGGGGACCAGCAGCAGCCCCGTGCGCGAGCCCCGCGAGAGGGCGAGGGCGGCGCCCGTCGCCAGGGACAAGAGGGCCGCGGCCACCGTCACCATGTTCGCGGTCGCCCCCATGCGGAAGAGGGCGCGGTCAAGGGCCGGAGCAGGCCCTGGAAGGCAGGCTTCAGGTCGTAGACGGAGGCCATTATCGGGCCGGATGTCGCCGGGGACGCGGCATGAGCGGGGGCGATCATGCCCCGTCGGGCCAAGGTCGTGATAGAGCGGGCAAAGCCGCAGGCTGACCCAAATCTGAGAATTTCCTGAGCTCTCGGGGGCACGCTGGCTGCGTAAGTCTCTCTGTGGCGACCTGGTGCAGGGCATGACCTCGACCGCATGCGACTGTCCCGCGCGTCCCGCGCGTCCCGCCACCCCGGCGGCGCAGGCGCCGCTCGTCCTGGCACCTGTACTGGTCACCCCCACCAAGCCGCTCACCCCCAGCCACGTCAAGGCGCTGCTCTGGCTGGACGTTCTCCACAAGGCCACGGCGCGCCTTCGGCCGACGGTCTACACCACCAACCGCCGCGCCTTCGACGTCGCCCTCCAGACCGTCGGGTTCTGGGCGTACCTGGACGAGCGCCACGCCGCCACTGAGTACGGCGACGCGACGCCGGATTGGATCGGTGCCCGGTACGTGGAGTTTCATGCCGCCGGGGCCAAGCTACATCCCGAGACGGTGGCCGCGTACCGCCGCCGCGTCGAGACCGAGGGCTGGGTCCACCCCGCGAGCGACCGTGTGCTGGCCACCTGGCAACACGAATACGGGATCCTCGGCCTGGGCGATCCCGGCCTGCGCCGGAGCGTCCCCCTCGCCTACACCCCTGACCAGGCTCTGGCGCGATTGCAGGCTCTGGGTGTCCTCCTCGACCTGCGGCCCCTGCGCGGCGCGGTGTTCATCGATCTCACGGAACAGGGGATCCCGCTGCGCCCCCTGGTGGATACGAATGGCGTGGACAACTACTTGCTTGGCATCCTGCGCGAGCTCATGCCGCGGGGAGCGGAAGCCGAGCGGCTGCTCCTGCTGTGTGACGAAGAGCTGGCGCCGGACTACCTCCTGCTCGAGCGCATCCTCGCGCGGGCAGGCGTCGCCAGCTCGCGTCTTTCCCTGGGGCGCGTCTCGCTCGGCGGAGCCGTTCGCAGCAGCCGGGCCGGCGGTTGGACGGAGCACACCGCGGGCCGGCTCATCGACCGTTACCTTCCACGATTCGGCACCCCGGCCTTCCGCCTGGGGATGCGTCTCTATTTCATCGCCACCCTGGGGCGCACCGCCGGGACGACGTTCAGCTTTCCCGATCTCGAACGTGCGATGGTGAAGGCCGAGCGCCTGGTGGCGGCGCTCCCGCCCACCACCGACCCTGAGCAGCGCGTGGCCATCCTGCGCGCGCACGTCCACCGGGCCGGCTACGTCGACCCGTACCGATTGACCAGCCTCCTTCAGGCCAATCGCCCCGACCCCGCTTTGGGGGCTCTCCTCCCGTTGTTCACATGAGCGGGACCGCGACCCAGTCCGCGCTGCGGGAGCGTCTTGGACAGCGGCTCGCCGCCTCCGGGGTCTCGCTCGAAGAGGCCCTGGCCGATCGAGGCGAAGCACTCCCCGGAGACGCGCCCGAGGGTCGTCTGGAAGCACTGCTGATCGTAAGAGGGCTCGCGCTGGAGCCTCTCGCGCGCGCGGCCGTCGCCTTCGCCCGCGCCCTCGCGCCCGATCTGAAGACGGCGTGGCATCGCCAGTTCACCCGGACGCAGGTTCTCGCGGGGAATCCCGGCGCGCTCCAGGCGAGGTTCCCCCTCACCCTCGTGGCATCCGACGGCAGCGCCGCCTTCGTGGCGCCCGCGCCGGCACGGTCTCACCAGGCACTCAAGCGTCTGCTGCGTTCCCTCAGGACCCTGGGCCCGGGCGGAGCGTCGGTGGCCACCGAAGTACACATCGCCGCCGCCTCACCGGGTGGCCGCGCGCTGCGTTTGTCGGTGGCGGCCCTGGACCTGCCGGTCGAGCGCTACCTCGTTCATCTCAACCACCTGCTCTGCGAGGCCGTGCTGGAGGGGCATCTCACCGCTCAGGATGGGCTGTCGATCGTGCACGTTCAGCGGCTCGAGGCCCTCCCCGCCGCGGCGCTCGTGGCCCGAGTCCATCGCGACGAGGCCAATCCGGAACGCCTGCGCCTCTATGGCGTGCTCGAGGAGGAGCGCTGTGCCTGACCCCGCAAAGCGAGGGCGCCGACACCCCATCTGGGTCCTGCTGGGACCGGACTACTCCGGCAAGAGCACCATCATGAAGGCGCTCCGCCATCGCGGCGACCTTCGCCTGGCCTCCACCGACGCGGAGTTCCTCCGGCCGCCCTACACCATCCTGCCGGAGCTCCGACGCCTCTTCCTGGACCTGGTGCTTCCGAACGCCTCGCGGCTCCTCTCGCCCGACTTCGTGCTCTCCGGCCTGCAGATGCCGCTCGTATACCTGAGGGATCAGGCGCTGGCGGAGGCGAGCGAGGGCCCGGTACTGGTCGACTCTTACCTTTACAAGGCGCTCGCCAAATGCCTGTTGCTCGGGATGGCCAACGACCGGACGCTGGCCTTCTGGCGGTCGTTCCCGCCGCCGGACGGCGTGCTCTTCGTGCAGGTGCACCCCGGGGAGGCCCTGCGGCGAGCGCGCGCCGCGGGGGGCCCCAACGGGTTCGAGCACTACAGCCACGCGGGCTCGGAAGCGGGCTTCCTCGAGTTCCAGCGTGACCTGACCGCGCTGATGCTGCGCGAGGTCGCGGGGGTGCCGACGACGATGCTCGACGGCCACGCCCGGCCCGCGGACATCGCCCGCGACCTGCTCGAGCAAATCCAGCGCCGAGACCCGCGCCCGCGTCCGGGAAGGAGAATCGATGAACGATCGCAACCAACGCTCGCTCAACCGGGCCCAGCAGGGGAAGGCGCATTTTCTCGCCGAACTGGCGCGGGGTGGTGAATGCCAGGCCCGCGTCCTGCACCGCTCGATCGAGCTGAACCTGACCAGCCGTTTCGCCCGCGAGCATCGCTTCGCCGAGATACGGTGCCTGGAGGATTTCCGGCGGCGGGTGCCGATCCGGCCCTACGCCGAGATGTCCGCCTGGTTGGAGGCCGCCGCGGACGGGGAGCACGCCGTGCTCACCTCCGAAGACCCGAGCCTCTTCTTCACCAGCAGCGGCAGCACGGGGGCGCACAAGAAGATCCCGGTCACCGCCACGTTCATGCGCGAATGTTTCCTCCCTTTCGCCTACGCGGCCATGGGGAACTTCTTCGACTTCCACCCCGAGGCGGGGCTGCGCGACGACGCGACCATCAACTTCAAGTGGGACCCTACGCTCGAGCTGGGTCGCACCGCGACCGGCCGCCCGTACCTGGGCGCGAGCCAGGTCGACTACAAGAAGAGCTTTGGCGAGGAGCTGGCCGCTGAGCCGGGGACGCGGGCGCCCTGGTCGGACCCGCCGGCCGAGCTCGAGAACCATCTCGATCGCATCTACTACCGGGTACGCCTGGCCGCGGAGGCGGATGTGCGGGCGATGATCGGGATCAACCCGGCGGTGATCGCCGCGCTGCCGAGCCAGATCGAGCGTTGGACGCCGCGCCTGCTGCGCGAGATCGCGGAAGGCACCGTGCTCGGCCGGGCGTGGGTACGGCCCAATCCAGGGCGCGCGGCCCAGCTCGAAGACCTGGCGGCCGCCTTCGGGCGGCTGCTTCCATATCACATATGGCCCCGGCTCCAGGTCCTCTTCTGCTGGACGGGTGCTTCGGCCTCGGTGTACTTGCCGTTGCTCGGCAGGGCCTTCGGCCCGGACGTCGAGATCCTGCCCGCGCCGGTCGCGGCGTCCGAGAGCCCCATCGGGGTCTCCGTCGACCGCCATCCGAGCGCGGGGGTGCTCGTGCTTCCCTTCGTCTTCTTCGAGTTCCTCCCGGCAGACCGTGAGGTACGACCCGGCAGCGCCACCTTGCTGTTCTCCGACCTCGAGGACGGTGGCGAGTACCAGGTCGTTCTGACGCACGTCGGCGGGCTCTACCGTTACGCCCTGGGCGACGTGGTTCGCGTGGTGGACCACTTCCACGGTGTACCGCGGGTGGAGTTCCTGGGCCGCCGGCAGCTACTTTCCGGGATCGGAGAATGGACGCTGCCGGGGGTGCTGCGCCAGGCGCTGGACGCGGCTGGATTGCGGGGCGCCGGGTTCCGGTTCCGGCGGTCGGCGGCCTCGCCCGTCCGCCTCGAGGCAGCGGTCGAGATCCAGGGCCGTTGGACCGAAACCGACATCAGGAGCCTGGCCTGGCAGCTCGATCGCTTCCTGTCCGCGGCCCACCTCGGGTATGCACAGGCGCGGCAGGAAGGCACGCTGACGGCGCCGATCGTCGTACCGGCCGCCCCGGGAACCTTCGTGGCGGATTGGGAGGCGCGCGTCGCGCGCGGGACCAGGCCAGCGCAGGTCAAGGACCGCGTGTGCGAGCACGACCCCTCGGCCTGGGAGACGCTGATCGCGCCGGCCGCCCCGGCGCAAGAGCACGCCTGGAGCGCCCCATGAAGATGGCGGTGGTCGGCGCGGGCCGTATGGGTCGGGAGGTGGAGTCCGTCCTGCGCGAGCGGGGCCTGGAGCCCGTGGTCGTGCGCCGCGGCGACGTTTTCCCCGCGGACTGCCCGGTGGGGATCGACTTCACGCGACCGGACGCGGTCGTAGAGAACGTCGGCCGCGCCCTCCAGGCCGGAGCGCGCTACGTGGTCGGAACCACCGGTTGGGACGAGCACCGAGAGACCGTGCGGCACCTGGTCGAGGCGGCTGGCTCCGGGCTCGTCCACGCCGCCAACTTCTCCCTGGGTGTCAACCTGTTCTACGTGATCGTGCGCCAGGCCGCCACGCTCCTGGCGCGGTTCCCCGAGTACGGTCCCTATGTGCTGGAGCGCCACCATCGCGGGAAGCTGGACGCCCCCTCCGGAACGGCCCGGGCCCTGGCGGAGGTCGTGCAGTCGGCGCTAGGCTCCCGGCTCCAGCCGCAGTTCACCCTGGACGGCCCTCTGCCTCCGGACCGCTTCCACGTGGCCTCCGTCCGCGGGGGCGGCATCGTGGGCGACCACGCGGTCGGCTTCGATTCGGGAAACGACGAGATCGTGCTGGAGCACCGGGCCCGGTCACGCCGGGGCTTGGCGTGGGGAGCCGTCCTCGCGGCCGAATGGATCGCCACTCGCGTCGGCGTCTACACCTTCGACGACGTTGTGGCGGAGCTGCTCGGTCCGGCCGGCCACTCCGTCCGCGGGAACGAGAACTGAGGATTTCCTTAGGATTCGCTGAAGTCTCGAGCCCCCCCCGATTCGTAATGTTACTGGAGCGCGCGGCGAGGCGCCGCGCAACCAAGGGGGACCGGGCGGCAATGGACACCAAGACCATCGATGCCTTCGACCTGAAGTACGGCGAGAACCTGCTTCCCACCCCGGGCGGCGGTGAGCTGTACTACGAGCGGCGGGGTCAGGGCCCGGAGCTCACCATCATCAACAACTTCTTCATCATCAGCCCCCTCTGGCGCAACTTCACGACCCGGCTCGTGCAGCGCAACCACATCCTCACCTATGACCTGCGCAACCAGGGGGCTTCCACGTGCGTCGAGCCGGAGCTGCGGTTCGAGTCTCATTGCGAGGACCTGGCATTCCTGCTGGACGCCATGCAGATCGAGCGCACCTACCTCCTGGGCACCTCCACCTCGACCTTGATCTGCCGCGATTTCGCGCTGGCTCATCCCGATCGGGTGAAGGGTCTGATCCTGGTGGGCCCGCTCTTCTGTCCCTACGGCTCGCGCCGGCGCAAGTACCTGACCCAGTCCTGGCTCAACACTCTCGAGACCGGCGGCACCAAGGCGCTGTTCTCCCACATCTATCCCCTGGTCTACAGCGACCGCACCATCGAGAACGGCGGAGCCCCCGCCTTCCTGGCCTTGCGCGAGCGCTTCCTGGCCCTGAACTCCTACGAGCAGGTCCACCAGAACCTGAAGGCGTCGCTCACCACCGACGACGACCCCCGCAAGCTCTCCGGGATCTCGTGCCCCACGCTGCTCCTGGCCGGAGAAGCGGACTTCCTGGCCTGCCCGAGCTCCCTGGCCGCGGCTTGCAAGCTGCTCCCCTCGGCCCGCATGCAGATCCTCCAGTTCAGCGGCCACATCCCCTACTTCGAGGCGACGGCCGGCTTCGAGGCGGCGGTGCAGGACTTCATCGACGCCACGGAGAACCGATGAGCGCAGTGGCGAGAACGATGGTGGGGCGCGCACCAGAGGGCGTCCCTTCCGCCCCTCGGATATGGGATGCCTTGCAGGAGGCCTGTGCGGTTTTCGCGGCGCGGACCGCCGTCCAGGAGGGCACCCGGGCTTGCTCGTACCAGGACCTCTGGGCCCGCGTGGAAACGAACCGGCAGTGGCTGCAGGACCGGGTCGCCGCGGGGCCCATCGTGCTCGTGCCGCGCAACGACGCCTCCTGGGTGGCCCTGGTCTTTGGGGCCATCGGCAGCGGCCGCGTACCGCTCCTGGCCGATCCCGTCTGGACCGCCGCCGAGCTCGAGCACGTCGTCGCCCGGGCGGCCGCGCGCGCAGTGGCGTTGCCCGCAGGGTGCGAGGCGCCGAAGGGTCTTTCGTTGCGCGGGGAGGCCGATGGCCACCACCTTTTCGCGGTGGAGGAACCGAAGGCCGCGGAGTCCATCCAGCTCAGGGACGACACCGCGTTCGGCCGCTTCACCTCGGGGACCACCGGCTTCCCCCGCTGCCTCCAGTTCTCGGACGCGGCGGCTCTGGCGGCCGCCCGGAGCTGGCAGGAGGCCGCGGGCCTCCACTCCAACGACCGCGTGCTCTGCCTGGCAACCCTGAACAACGGGCTGGCCTTCAACACCTCGCTGCTGTCCGTGTTCCTCACCGGCGGCCTCCTGGCCTTCCATGGCGGCCGCGTGCTGCCGCGGTCCCTGGAGAAGTCCTTCGACGCGATCGACCCCACCGTCTTCGTGGCCTTCCCGTTCGCCTATGAGCTCCTCGTGAAGCACGAGGCGGGCCGGGTCCCCGCCCGGCTGCGCCTGGCCGTCAGCTCGGCCGCTCGATTGGCCCCGGCGGTGCGCGAGGCCTGGCTGAGCTCCACCGGCCTCCCCATCTGCGACTACTACGGGGTGGCGGAGGTGGGTCCCTGCACCTTCAACGACGGCTCCCGGCCCGATTCGGTGGGACAACCGCTCCCGGGAGTGAGCTTCACGATCACGGACGAAGCGGGGCGCGAGCTGCCCCCGGGAGAGGCGGGCCTGATCCGGATCGGGACCCGGTCCATGGCCTCGGCCTATCTGGACCGTGAGGGGCCCCCCTTCTCCGCCAGCCTGGACGAGCAGGGGCGCTACGTGAGCCGGGACCTCGGCTGTCTATCCGCCACCGGACACCTGGTGCTCGGCGGCCGCCAGGGCCGCATGGTGAACGTCGCCGGACGCAAGATCGATCCGCTGGAGGTCGAGGGCGTCCTTCGCCAGCTTCCGGGCGTGAGGGACGTGCTGGTGTGCGGCGAAGAGTCCCCGGATCGGACCGTGCTGGCCGCCTACATCGAGAGCGACTCCTTGACCCGGGAGCAGCTCATGGCCTTCCTCGTGACGCGAGTGGCCTCCTACAAGATTCCCCAGGCGGTCGTCATCGTGCCCCGTCTGCCGCGCTCCTCGACCGGCAAGTTGTCGGTCGGCCGCATGCGATCTGCCCACGACTGGAGAGACACATGTCGACCCCCGCGGTAGCCGACGACGTGCTGGGACGCCTGCTGGACGTGCTCCAACGCTCGACCGAAGGCCGCGTGGTCGTCCCCCGCGAGGGAGCCGACCGGCAGAGCTTCGACACCCTCGGGCTGGACTCGGTGGGGATGCTCAATTTCCTGGTGGCGGTCGAGGACGAGTTTGGGATCGAGTGGGAGGACGACCTTCCGCCCGAGGTCCTCTCCTCCGTGGCCTCCATCGCCGCCTTCATCCGAGCGGCCCTGGGCCGCGGAGCGAAGGAATGAGCTCCTTGAACGCGGTCGAGGCAACGCCCGTCGAGCAGGCTCCCCTCTCGAGCGCGGGGGCCAAGCTGGCCGTCAACCTCGCCCTGGCCTCGCGCATGTTGTCCCGGGACGGACACGACGACCTCAACCAGGGGCAGGTCTCGGGCCGGCTGCCGGGCCAGGACGCCTTCCTCATCAAGGAGGCCCTGCAGGGCTTCAACGAAGCGGCTCCCGGGCACATGTTGTCCGCCCGCGTCGAGCCCGGAGAGAGGCCCCACCCTCTCGCCCCACCGGAGCTGCCCCTCCACCAGGCGATCTATGCCGCGCGGCCGGACGTCAATGCCATCGTCCACAGCCACGCACCCCACACGCTGGTTTTTGGCGCCACGGATCTGGACCTCCAGCCCGTGTCACATGACGGGGCCTTCTTCCAAGGACGGCTCACCCGCTTCACCCTGACCAGCCACACCGTCCTCGACATCGAGACCGCGCGCGGCATCGCGGAGGCCCTCGGCGCGGGCTCCGCCGTCCTCTTGCGCAACCACGGCGGCGTCATCGTGGGCAAGTCCATCCGGCAGGCGGCGGTGCTGGCCCAGGTCCTGGAGCGGGCCTGCCGCATCCAGCTCCTCGCCGAATCCGTGGGGGTGCCCTATCACACGGCCAGCCCCGAGGACGTCCGCCGCAAGCAGGACTACATCTACAGCGACAGCTCGCTCAAAGCCTACTGGGACTACTGCGTCCGCCTCGTCAAGCACGCGGACCCCGAGGTGCGCGCGTGGTGAGCCCGGCCCTGGCCCTGCCCACGCGCCTGCGGGGGGACCTCGACGACCAGGACATCGCGGGGCGCCTGTCCCAGGTACGGCCCATCTGCTGCCCGGTCGACCCCATGCGGCGCTATTGGGAAGGCAAGGAGCCGTTCGCAGCTCCCACCGCTGGGCTGGCGGCGCGCCTGGCCCAGCTCGCCCATCTTCTGGAGTGGTCGTACGGCTACCGCACTCCCCGGCACCGAGGGCAGCGTCTCTCCCGCCGCGCGCCTTCCGCGGGGGCGCTCTATCCGAGCGAGACCTTCCTGGTCGTGGACACGGGCTCGGGATGGAAGGCGCTGTACTACGACTTCCTCCATCAGGGCTTCTACGCCGCCAAGGCCGATGCCGCCGCCCTGGCCGGAGCCCTCGCCCTCCCACCCGGGGGAGCGGCCTTCCTGCTGGTGAGCGTGTTGTGGCGCACGGTCCAGCGCTACGGCGTGCGCGGCTACCGGTATTGCCTGCTCGATGCGGGCCACGTGGCCTCCAACCTGATGTCGGTGGCCCGCCACTGCGGCCTCGCGGCGGTGGCCGAAGCGGGCCTCACGGCGGACATGGAGCGGCGGCTGGGGCTGGAGGAGGGCGAAGCGCTGGTCCTTTCCGTCAGCGTCGGCGGATCGTTGCTCGAGAGCCCGGTCCCACGTCCCCCCCGTCCGCCTTCCCCGACCCACATCCTCGCGCCGGCCATCGAGCATGCCCCCCTCCTCAGCCCCGTCCTCCGCCGGGTCCATGCCTTCCACGCCCGCACCCTGGCCCACGACCGGGTCCCGCTGAGTGTGCCCGAGCTCTCTCGGGGAGCGGTCGTTCCCGACCTGGAGACCTGGGCCGACGAGCGCTATTCGGCCAAGGACTTCCGGCCCGCCGGCGTTCCGTCTTCCCACCTGGAACGCATGGCCGAGGTGGCCTGGAGATCAGCCACCCCGGGCGGCGCGTGCGCGGTCCACGTGATCTCCCTCAGGGTCGACGGCGCGCCCGTGGCCGCCGGGTCCGTGACCGCGGACGGATCCTTGCGCTGGTCGGCCGGGCCGCGCTGGGCGCCGGAAGCCATGGCCCGGCGCCTTTCGGCCGCCTGCCAGGGCCAGTCCCTCGTGCTCGGCTGTTCGTTCGCGGTCGTGCTGAGCGCCGACTCCCAGCAAGTGCTCGACGGCGGCTATGCGGGGTATCGGCCCTTCGTGCTCCAGTGCGGCTTCGTGGGTGCCGAGCTCTATCGCGAAGCCGTTCGCCTGGGGCTCGGGACGACCACGATCGGTGGCTTCTCCGATGGAGAGGTCGCCTCCCTGCTGGGAGACCCGGACCTCCATCCCGTGGTGGTTCAGGTCTTCGGCCGGCCCGAGGCCGAAGCGATCAAGGTCGACGCCGCGCGCTGGGTCGCGGTCCCGCCCCTCTCTCGTCAAGACAGTACAGGAGGAACGTTATGAGCAGGCAGCAACTCGTCACGGGCGCAACCGGCTTCGTCGGAGGAGCCCTGGTGCTCGAGCTCCTCGCCCGGACCGATGATCAGATCGTCTGCCTGGTCCGTTCGGGCAAGAGCCCCGGGGCCGGCCAGGCGAGGCTCCAGAGCTCGCTCCTCTCGGCCGCCGCGGCCTATGGGCGCCTCGACCTGACCGGCGAGATCGAGGGCCGCTGCCGCGCCCTGCCCGGAGACATCACCCTGGCCGACTGCGGGGGGGCTTTCCCCGACGGGCTCAGGGTGTCCGAAGTCTGGCACTGTGCCGCCTCCCTCAACTACGAAGAGAAGAATGAGGAGCAGATCGTCCTCCACAACGTGCAGGGAACCAAGAACGTGCTCGCCCTGGCGGAGCGGCTGGGGGCCTCGGTCTTCGACTACGTGAGCACGGCCTACGTGGCCGGGAGACGCGGGGGCCTGATCCTGGAGGAGCCCGCCCAGGAGCCGGCCGTCACCAACAACTGCTACGAGAAGAGCAAGGTCGCGGCCGAGGCCCTCGTGGCCGGAAAGGAGCCCTTCCACGTCCGCGTCCTGCGCCCCAGCATCGTCATCGGCCACAGCCGGACCCTCGTCGCCACCAGCTTCACCGGCCTCTACGGCTTCATGCGTGAGCTGCATCGCTTCAAGCGGGTGGTCTCCGGGCGCCTCGGGGAGTTCCTGCGCCTGCGCTCCCTGCGCTTGCGTGCGGAGGCAGAGGTGCCCCTCAACTTCATCCCCGTGGACGGGCTGGCCGCGAACGCGGTGGGCATCAGCTTGTCGAACACCCCGGAGCGCTACTTCCATCTCACCAACCGCTCGTCGGTGAGCGTGGGCGACGGCATGCTCCTCCTCTTCCGGCTCCTGCAGCTGCGCGCCCCCCGCTTCGCCACCTCGCCCAGGGAGTTCACCTCCCTCGACGAGGCGCTGGACCGGGAGCTGGAGTTCTACAACTCCTACCTTTCGCACGCCAAGGTCTTCGACCAGACCCACACCGACGCCATCCTCGGGCCGGCCGCTTCCTCCTGGCCCCTGCCGACGGACCGTCTGTCCGCGTTCCTGGAGTGGTACCTCGATTGCCTCGAGGGGAGCGCCTCCGGCATCGCCGAGCCGCCGCCGGGCCCGCGAGGGGTTCCGGCCGCCGCCGGACTGCGCCCATGAGCCGCGCTCTCTCTGGCCTCTCCGTGGGGTGCGTGGTGTACCCGGGGGTCACGGCCCTCGATCTCGTCGGTCCCCACGAGGTGCTGATGCGTACGGGGGCGCACTGCTTTCTCGTGGCCCGCAGCCTGGAGCCGGTCTCGTGCAATGGAGGGCTGCGGCTGATCCCCGACCACACCTTCCCGGCCTGTCCGCCCCTGGACGTCTTGCTGGTGCCGGGTGGCCCCGGGCAGACCCCGGCCATGGACGATGCCGAGCTGATCGGCTTCCTCGCCGAGCGTGCGGGCCAGGCCCAGTGGACGGCCGCGGTGTGCACGGGGTCGCTGCTCCTGGGCCGCGCGGGCGTGCTGCGCGGACGAGCGGCCACCACCCACTGGCTGGCCATGGGGGAGCTGGAGCGATGGGGCGCCCACGCCACCCGGCGGCGGGTAGTCCAGGACGGGGCCGTGGTCACCGGCGCGGGGGTCTCGGCCGGCATCGACCTGGCTCTCTGGATGGTGTCGGCGCTGGCCGGCCCCGAGGAAGCTCAGCGGGTCCAGCTCGCCATCGAGTACGATCCGCACCCCCCGTTCGACAGCGGCGCCCCCGAGAAGGCCCCGGCCCACATCGTCCAGCTCCTGCGCGCCTCTAGCCGGTTTCCGCAAGTGGGGTCCTGACGCCATGCTCCCGACAGCCTTCTCCCCCACGTTCGTCCTGATCCTCCTTTGGCTCGCCTTCGGGAAGCTGCTCAGCATCGGCTTCTTCAGCCTGCTGGCCCGCCAGCCCGGGCTGCGGGCGCGGCGCGTCATCGCCGCCGAGGTGGGCAGGGAGCAGACGCGCCGGGAGCTTCGCTCGGCCTGGCTGGTCCTCACGGACCCGGCGGTGCTGGCGTTGCTCGTCTGGATGGGATGGATCCGCTTCGCGGAGGAGACCTGGGCCCACGCGGCCTTCACCGCCGCCGTTTTCTTCCTTTGGGCCGAGGTGTGGTTTTACGGCACCCACCGGCTCATGCACAAGAGCGACTGGCTGTGGGCTTTCCACGAAAAGCACCACCTCTCCGAAGTCCCCCAGCCCCTGACCGCCACCTCGTTCTCGCTGGTCGAGAAGCTCTTCTTCTACACCTGCGGCTGGCTCGGCTTCCTGGCCGTGCTCTCCTGGTGGGCGCCCGTCAGCCTCTACGGCATCGCCGCTTTCTACAGCTACTACTTCATCACCAGCCCCCTCGCCCATTCGAACCTGGAGCTACAGCCCGCCTGGGTTCACGACCTTCCCGGCGGCCTGGGCAAGATCCTGGGCACCGCCACCGGCCATGCCGTGCACCATGGCCGCCACGACCTCAACTACGGCTTCATCACCTCCGTCCTCGACCGCGTCTTCGGGACGTACTGGGCGGGGACCGAGGACGCACTTCGCCAGGTCGCGGAGGGCCGCGCCCTCTCGCCGGCCGAGCTGCCCCGCGCCGCCGGAAGGGAGCAGACATCGTGAAGCAGCGTTACCGCTCGTTCGCCCAGTTCTACGTCTTCTATCTGTCCCAGCACCGCACCGCGGCCTGCCGGCGGCTGCATTTCGCGGGTCTCGTCCTCGGCCTCGCGGCCCTCGTCGTCATCGGCATCACGGGACGCTGGAGCCTGCTGCCCATCGCTCCCCTGATCGGCTACGGCTTCGGCTGGATCGGCCACTTCGTCTTCGAGAAGAACCGCCCGGCCACGCTTTCCCATCCCCTCTACAGCTTCCTGGGCGACTTCGCGATGGCCAGGGACATCCTCCGCGGTCATGTGCGCCTCTAGCGTCGGCAAAGATCGAGGAGCGTCGAGATGAGCGCAGTACTGGCCCGCCCCCCCCTGCCGCGCGAGCTCTACCAGCCTTCGGCATGGGGAGCCGCCGCTTTCATTGGCTACGCGGTGGGAATGTTCGTGATCCCCGCCTATCTCATCCGGCAGGCGGCCAGCCTGGACGCTCCCCTCGCCGCGCGGGGCCTGGTGATCCTGCCCCTGCTCGTCCTGGCCCAGCAGGGCATCCACCTCCTGGGCTGGGTCGGTCACGAAGGCTTCCACCTGAGCCTTCACCGCAACAAGTACGTGAGCGCCTTCCTCGGGATCTTCTTCTCCTCCATGATCGTGTCCTTCTTCCAGATCGGCGCGTCCATCTCCCACTGGAACCACCACCGCTATACCAACCAGGCGGCCGATCCCGATTGCGAGATCTTCACCCGCTTCAAGACGTTCTGGAGCCGGCTCCTCTTCGGACGGGTGACCGCCAACCGCATCTACATGCGCAACACCGTGAAGATGGCCCTGGGTCGCCCCCTGCCCTATCCGTACAAGCTGCCCTTTCCGCCGGCGATGGTGCCGGTCTTCGCCTGGACCAACATCTTCTGCTCGGCCTCGTGGCTCTCCGTCTACGGCATCATCGCGTTCTCCGACCCCCTGGCCGGCCTGCTCTCCATCGCGCTGCCCCACATGGTGGGCACGTGCTACACGGGCCTGCGCTCCTACGTGGAGCACGCCGGCACCGGGCTCGGCACGTTCCACGATTCCCGCACCCGCACCTCGGCCTTCTTCACCTTCTTCTACTTCTGGAACAACTACCACCTGGAGCACCACCTCTACCCGGCCGTCCCCTGCTACCGGCTGGTGGCCGTGCATCGCTACCTCAAGGAGCGCGGCTACTACGAGCGCGCCGGCTCTCCGATCGAGAGCACGGTCTTGGGGGCCTACGCCCACGTCACCAGCCGGTCCGCCTATCCGGAAGCCGCCGCGGCGCCGGAGGAGATCGAGAACCCGCTGGTGAGGATCGAGGTGATGGGGGGCTCGGACGCGTCCGGGTTGGTGCAGTCATGATCGTCATGAAGTTCGGGGGGACGTCGTTGGCCACGGCGGACAGGTTCCGCAACGCGGGCGAGCGCATCCGCGAACGGCTGCCCCGGCGGCCGCTGGTGGTCGTCTCGGCCCTGGCGGGAATCACCGACGCCCTCATCCGGGGCGCGCATCAAGCCTCGAACCAGGACCGGGAGGCCGCCGATCAAGCGGACCTGATCGCGGAGCGCCACCAGGCCCTGGCCTGCGCGCTGCTCTCGGCGGGGCCCGGCCGCGACCGGCTCCTGGCCCATATCGAAGCGGTGATGGCGGAGCTGCGCGCGTCATACGCGGGGGTGCACGACCTCGCCGCGCTGGGCCCGCGCGCGCTGGACGCCATCGCGGGAACGGGTGAGCGGCTCTCCTTCGCCATCATGGCCGCCTACCTGGAAGCCCGCCGGATACCCGCCGAGGGAGTGGACGCGCGCGGGGTCATCGTCACCGACGATCAGTTCGGGCGCGCCGAGCCCCTCATGCCGGTGACGGCCGACCGGGTGCGCGAGCTGGTCCGGCCGCTGCTGGAGCAGGGTGTCGTGCCCGTGCTGCCCGGCTACATCGGCAGCACCAGGGACGGCATCGCCACCACCCTCGGCCGCGGTGGCTCGGACTGGTCCGCCTCGGTGATCGGGGCGGCGCTTCCCGCCGAGGCCATCGAGATCTGGACGGACGTGGACGGCTTGATGACCGCTGACCCCCGGGTGGTTGCCCACGCGAGCGTCATCCCCGAGGTCAGCTTCTCGGATGCGGCGGACGCCGCCCATTTCGGGGCCCGGGTCCTCCATCCCGCCACCATCAAGCCCGCGGTGGAGAGGGGCATACCGGTCTGGATCTTCAACTCCATGAACCCCGGCGCCCACGGCACCCGGATCTCCGCCCGGGTGGCGAACGCCCCCGGCCAGCTCGCCGCCGTCACCTTCAAGAGAGGCGTGAGCACCGTCCTCGTCACCAAGCCGCCCCTGACGCTGGTCCATGCCTTCCGGGCCCAGGTGTTCGAGGTCTTCGCGCGCCATCGCACCGCGGTGGACCTCGTGGTCACCTCGGAGGCCTCCCTCTCCCTCACCGTGGACCAGGCGGCGAGCCTTCCCGACCTCGAGGCCGACCTGCGCCATCTGGGGGAGGTGCGGGTCCTGCCGGGGAGGGCGGTGGTGACCGTGGTCGGCCGCGTCTTCGCCCAGGGCCTGGCGGCCCGGATCCTCCAGACGGTGCGCGAGCTCGATGTCGCCAGCATCTCCTTCGGCGCTTCCGGGAGGAACCTGTCCTTCGTCGTCGAGGAGGCCGACGTCGAGACGGCCGTGCGCGCCGTGCACCGCGAGTTCTTCGAAGGCCGAGCGGCCCCGGAGGCCCCGGCGGAGCTTGCCGGGGCGGCCGGCAGCGGCTCGTGGCAGCAGGGGGCATGGTGAAGCGCCCGGCCGAGCTCACGTACAGCCGGTTCAACACCGGCCTGCTGGCCCTCTCCCAGGCCCTGGCGGCCATCAGCGCCGGGGTCGTCCTGGCGGTGTCGGCGCTCTCGGGAGCCGTCCTCGCTCCTCGCGAGTCGCTGGCCACCCTGCCCCTGGCTTTGCAGTTCGGCGCCACCATGCTGTTCGCCTATCCCGCGTCCCTGCTCATGCGTCGTGTCGGCCGCCGACTCGGGTTCAGCCTGGGCGCGGCCCTGGGAGCGGCCGGGGGGGCACTGGCGGCCGCAGGGCTCCTGTCGTCGTCGTTCGGGTGGTTCTCGGCGGGCTCGTTCCTGATCGGGGGCTACAACGCCTGCGTCCTGTTCTATCGCTATGCGGCCGCCGACAACGCGCCGCCCCACGAGCGCGGCCGGGCCATCGGGCTGGTGCTGGCCGGGGGCGTGGCCTCCATCGCAGGCCCGTACCTCGCCGGCCTCACCAAGGACAGCCTGGCGGTGACGTATGCCGGGGCCTACCTCAGCCTGGTGCCCCTGGCCCTGGTCAGCCTGCTCGTCCTCCAGTTCTTCGAGGTCGATCCGCGGCCGGCCCGCAACCAGCCGGAGGCTCCGCCGCCGGCCCGGCCGTTCCGGATGATGGCCCGGCAGCCGCTCACCGCGCTCCTCAGCGGGGTGGTGGGCTACAGCTTGATGACCCTCGTCATGAGCGCCACGCCCCTGGCCATGAAGGGGCACGCGCACGGCTTCTCGCAGAGTGCGGCGCTGATGCAGTGGCACCTGGTCTTCATGTTCGCCCCCGCGTTGTTCTCGGGCGCCCTGGTGAAGCGGGTCGGCCCGACGACGACCATCGGTGCCGGCCTTCTGGTCTACATCGTCTGCGCGGCGATGACCCTGACCGGCCGCGGCACCCTCCCCGAGTACACGGCCACGCTGATCCTGAACGGCGTGGGCTGGAGCCTCATCACCGTGGCGGCCACCACCCTGCTCATGGACACCTACGCCCCGGCGGAGAGGGAGAGGGTCCAGGGCGCGAACGACATCATCGTCTTCGCCTCGGCCGCGGCCGCCGCCGCCGCCAGCGGTTTTCTCCAGGCGCGCATCGGGTGGGCGGGGGTCAACGTCGTCGTGCTTCTGGTGGCGGCCAGCATGGGCGCCGTCCTGTCGTGGTTCGTGCTAATGCCGAGAGCACAGCCCATGGTCGCGCTCACGGAAGGATAGCGGAAGGCAAGGGAAGGTCATGAGTCTGGTGAAACGTTTGCTCAGGTCCGACGAGATGACGCGCCACAAGCACGAGAGGCCGCTGCCCCTCGTCGTCGAAGCCTCGGGTCCCGACGGGGCCTACGAGGCCTGGCTGGAGTACCTCGAGGGAGAGAAGGCAGAGGTCGACGCCGCCCTCTACAAACACAGGGCCATCCTGTTCAGGGGCTTCGCCATCGACGAGCCGGGCAAGTTCGAGCGGGGGGCCGCCCACCTCTGCCGCAAGCTGGCCGCCAACTACCCCTTCGGCATGGCACCGCGCAGCAAGGTGGAGGGAACGGGGGCCGTGTTCACGACCACCAGGTCCGTGCACACCGCCCACCACGACCTCATCCCCATCGGGCTCCACAACGAGATGGCCTACAGCAGCTATGCCCCCGACCGCATCGCCTTCTATTGCCAGGTGCCGCCGGAGCCCGGACGGTACGGAGAGACGCTCATCGCCGACACGAGAGCCATCCGTCGACGCATGGACCCCGCCGTCCGCGACACCTTCGAGCGCAAGGGCGTGCGCTACATCCGCGAGTACCGGGATCGCCCGGGGCGGTTCGGCTTCGACCTGTCCTGGCAGGCGGTCTTCGAGACTTCGGACAAGGAGGGAGATCGCGCGCGTGTGCCGGGAGAACGAGGCCGCGATCGAGTGGTTCCCCGACGGATCCGTGCGCGTCCACAACAAACGCCCGGCCGTCATCGACCACCCGGTGACCAGGGAGCGTGCGTGGGCGAACTGCGCCGGCGCCGCCACGCTCCGGGGCACCATCAAGGAGATCCTGTGGAACGGCGGTCCGTTCCGGCGCCTCCACGCCTGGTTCTATCGCGGGATGTACGCCCTGCAGAGCAAGATCGCCTTCTCCCTGGCGTACGGCGACGGGACCCCCATTCCCAAGCACGACGTCGAGGCGGTGTGCGAGGCCGAGGACAGGGAGAAGGTGTGCTTCCAGTGGCGGCGCGGCGACGTGCTCATCCTCGACAATTGGCTGACGGCGCACGGCCGGGCCCTGCTCAGGGGCGGCCGGCGGAGCATCCTGGCCGCGTTCGGATGAGGAGAGACCAGGTAGAGGACGGCGACGCCATGAGGAGAGACAGATGAGCGCAGAGCCCAGGCCATTCCCCACGGCGCCGCCGGCGGTGGACATACGGAGCGTCCGCAAGGTCTTCCACCGAGGAGCCGAGACCGTGACCGTCCTCGACGGCATCGACCTGCGAGTGGCCGAGAGCGCGTTCGTCGCCCTCATGGGGCCGTCGGGCTCGGGCAAGACGACGCTCCTCAACCTGATCGCCGGCATCGACCGCCCCACCTCCGGCGAGGTGGTCGTCGCGGGCACGGACGTGGCTCAGCTGTCCGAGAGCGGTCTGGCCCGCTGGCGCAGCGCCAACGTCGGCTTCATCTTCCAGTTCTACAATCTGATCCCCGTGCTCTCCGCGGTCGAGAACGTCGAGCTGCCGCTGCTGCTGACCTCTTTGCCCAGGCAGCATCGGCGGGAGCGCGCCCTGACCGCGCTCAAGATCGTAGGCCTGGGGGACCGCGCCCAGCACTACCCGCGCCAGCTCTCCGGAGGCCAGGAGCAGCGCGTGGCCATCGCCCGGGCCATCGTGACCGATCCCAAGGTGCTGGTGGCCGACGAGCCCACGGGCGACCTCGACGCCAGGAGCGCCGACGAGATCCTCGCCTTGATCGAGACCCTGAACCGCGATTTCGGCAAGACCGTGGTCATGGTGACCCACGACCCGCACGCGGCAGAGCGCGCCCACGTCCAGCGCCACCTGCAGAAGGGGGTCCTCACCCGATGAGGTTCCTGCCCTACATCCTCAAGCATCTCCGCCGAGACTGGGTGCGCACGGCCAGCACCGTGATGGGCATGGCGGTCTGCGTCTTCTTGTTCTGCACCTTGCGCACGGTCCTCCAGGCCATGGACGACGCGCGGGAGTACGGCAGCGTCAGCCGGCTCATCACCCGCCACGCGGTCAGCCTGGCCTACAACCTGCCGCTCTCCTATCAGGGACGCATCGCCCAGGTCGGGGGCGTCAAGCGGGTGGCCATCTCCACCTGGTTCGGCGGCTCCCTGCCCGTCAAGAAGGAGCGCCAGGACGTCCGCCGCTCGGGCGCGCCGGACTTCAGCAAGTTCTTCACCAACCTGGCGGTGGAGCACGAGCCCTATTTCGCCATGCACCGCGAGCTGGTGGTTCCGGCCCCCGAGATGGCGGCCTTTCGTGAGGACCTGCGGGGGTCCCTCATCGGCCGGGGCCTGGCCCAGCAGTTCGGCTGGAAGGTCGGCGACACGTTCTTCCTCGAGAGCTTCATCCCCGCTTTCCGCCGGCGCCAGGGACCCTTCGAGTTCGTGGTGCGGGGCATCTACGACGCCGACCTGGCCCTGGAGCCGGCCGCGGACAATCGGTTCATGTACTTCCACTACAAGTACCTCTACGAGGGCATGGGAAGGCGGATCGGGACCGGGGTCTTCGTGGTGGAGCTCGAGGACGGCCGCCAATCGGCCGCGGTGGCCCGAGCCATCGACGGCGTCTTCGAGAACAGCGAGGCCGAGACCAAGACCCAGACCGAGGCCGCGTTCCGGGCGGATTTCGCGGCCCGGGTCGGCAACCTCTCGCTCCTCCTCAACAGCATAGGCCTGGCCGTGATCTTCACCGTCCTCCTGGTCACCGGCAACACCATGAGCATAGCCGTGCGCGAGCGCCGCACCGAGATCGCCGTCCTCAAGACGCTGGGCTTTTCCAGCGGCAGGGTGATGGGGCTGGTCCTGGCCGAGGCGGTGGCCATCGGCGCCTTCGGCGGCGCCCTCGGCCTCGGCCTCAGCGCCCTCATGATCGAGACGCTGCCCAGGCTACCCAGCATCGGCGCGTTCATCCGCGGCTTGCCGACCTTCGGGCTGCACTGGGCGGTCAGCAGCCAGGGCCTGGGCATCGCCGTCCTCGTCGCTCTCGTGGCCGGGCTGCTGCCCGCCCTGGCCGCCTATCGCGCGCGCATCGTCGACATGCTGAGGCAGGCGTAGGGCGATGGCGCTCCCCCTCTCCTACAACGTGCGCAGCGTGCGGGTTCGCTGGCAGGTGAGCCTGCTGGCGGTCATCGGCATCGCCCTGGTGGTGGCGGTCTTCGTGGCCCTCATGGCCATGCGCACCGGTTTCACGCTCGCCCTCCGCGCCACCGGCCTGCCCGGCAACGCCATGGTCGTCCAGCGAGGATCGGCCTCCGAGCTCACCTCCTGGGTGCCCCTCGAGCACCGCAACAAGATCCTGGCCGACCCGCGGCTGGCGACGGGCGCCGACGGCCGAGCCCTCGGCTCGCCCGAGCTGGTCATCGTGGGTAGCATGCCGCGGCGCACGGACGGCCTCCCCACCTACGTCACCATCCGGGCCGTCACCGCCAGGGCCTTCGAGCTGAGGGGCGACATCGAGATCGAGCAGGGGCGGCGGTTCGCGCCGGGGCTGGACGAGGTCATGGTCGGCACGGGGATCGCCTCGCGCATCCGGGGCCTCGAGCTCGGGTCGACGATCTCGATCCAGCGCCACGACTGGAGGATCGTGGGCCTCTTCACCTCCCGGGGCAACGCCCACGAGAGCGAGATCTGGGGCGACCTCAGCACCATGGCGGCGCCCTTCAAGCAGGAGGGAGGCTCCAGCTCCCTGGTCGTCCGCCTCAGGGACCCCGCGGACCTCGAGGCCTTCGACGCCTGGATCCAGCAGGATCCCGAGATGCAGCTCGAGGCAATCGATGAGCGCCAATACTACGACGAGCAGGCGGGCAGCCTCTCCAATACCCTGCTGTTCCTGGTGAGCTTCGTCTCGGTCACGATGGGGGTGGGCGCGGTCTTCGGCGCCATGAACACCATGCACACCATCGTGGCTGCCCGCACCCGCGAGATCGGCACTCTGCGGGCCCTGGGCTTCTCGCGGACGAGCATCCTCTCGACGTTCGTGGTGGAGTCGGCGCTTCTCGCCCTGGCCGGCGGGCTGCTCGGCTGCGCTCTGGCCCTGCCCATCAACGGCCTGGGCACGGCCTCGGGGCAGACACCCAGCTTCAGCGAGGTGGCCTTCGCCTTCCGGGTCACGCCCGAAATCCTCCTGTGCGGCCTCGCGTTCGCGGCCGCCATGGGCTTTGTCGGCGGCTTGCTGCCGGCCTTGCGCGGCGCCCGGATGCCCATCACGTCCGCCATCCGGGAGCCGTAGGCGACTCGTCCTCCCGGTGTCTGGCGCCTTCGGCGAGCAGTGTGGCGCGTTTTGCCAGTGTGAATGGGCCGTCTCGACCGTACCATCAGGTCATGACCACATCCAAAGCCAAGTCCCATGCGGCCCAGGCCGCAACCTCCGCCCTCGCCCCCTTCGAGATCGCTCGCCGCGAGCCGGGTCCGAGCGACGTCGAGATCGACATCCTCTTCTGCGGGGTGTGCCACTCGCCGCCTCGTTTCGTGATCGACATGGCTTCGCTCAAGAACGCGGCGTGACGAGCGACCGCTTCCGGGTGTCCGGCCTCCTGGAGGCGGAGAGCCCCGTCAGCTACGGATCCACCTGGAAGAGCGACCACCGCGTCCGCGTCGTGACCGTCCCCGTGGGCTACGGCGACGGCTACTTCCGCAGCATGTCGAACCGGGCGCAAGTCATCCTTCGCGGCCAGCGGTTCTCCCAGGTGGGGGCGATCTGCATGGACCAGATGATGGTGAACATCGAGAGCGGCACCGGCTACAACGGGGACGAGGTCGTCCTCATCGGCGAGCAGCAGGGCGAACGTCTCACCGTGGAGGAGCTCGCGGGGTGGGCGGGCACGATCCCCTACGAGATCCTCACCGCCATCAACGAGCGCGTTCCCGTCTCTACGAGCCCTGAGGTCGTTCATGGCAACCCTCGGTCCCGGCCGGGCGTCTCACTCCCCAGCCAGCGAGCGCTTGCAGAAGACCCTGACCAGGGGAGGGAGGCAATGCCGCGCCGCTCCTTCTCGCGGTGGCCGCCGCGGCCTGCCTGGTGCCGGCGGCCCGCGCCACCCGCGTCGATCCCATGGCCATCCTGCGCGCCGACTGAAAGATCGGTCTAGAACGAAAGCCGGGCGCCGAGCTGGATCCTCCGCACGTCGCGGGCGGTGCGGATCTTGCCGAAGGTGGCCGGAGCGTTCAGGGCCCCTCCCGGATTCATGAGGTTGACGAAGTTGAAGGCGTTGGTGGCCTCCGCCCGGAGCTGGAGCATCGCGCGGCCGGGCAGGCCGATGTCCCGGAAAAAGCCCAGGTCGACGTTGCGATAGCCCGGGCCGACGACGATGCTGCGGCCGGCGGTGCCGTCGGCCCCGATCGCCGGCTGCGCGAAGGCGGCGGTGTTGAACCAGCCCTCGATCAGCTCCTCGCGGGGACGCCCGTGGTCGAGCTCGGGATCGCCGACGATGTCGGCCCGGTCGTTGGTGGCCGTCCAGGTTCCGGTCCAGGCCGGCGGTGATGGTGAGGGGCGTCCGCGTCTGCAGGGTGACGATGGCGGAGAGCGTCCAGTCGTTCAAGGCCGAAGCCGGCGCGAATGGCCATTCGACCGTCGCCCCTGGGGTCCCAGGCGACGCCCAGGCGCGGGGCGATGTTGTTCGTGTCGGTCTTGACGATGCCGCGGCTGATGCCCGGGTCGCCGGGGAAGAGCAGGCCTTCCGGTGCGGTCGGCGAAACCTGGGACTTCGACCCCGGGACGTAGGCGAGCTTGCGGTTCTGCGGGTCCGTGAAGGGAAACTGCAGGTCGTAGCGCAGGCCGAGGCTCAAGGTCACCTTCCGGCTGACCCGGAAGTCGTCCTGGGCGAAGAAGCTCAGGTACGCGCCGTTGTCGGTCTTTCTGACCGGCGCGTCCTGGGTCATGGTGGCGGGGACGCCGAGGAGGAAGTCGGCGTAGGCATTCCCGGTCTTGCTCCCGTTGAACGCGAAGACGCCGTGGTTGTCCAGCAGGGTGTCGTGGACGATCTTCTCGTAGGAGACGTCCGCCCCGAACTTGAACGAGTGGCTGCCCCGGCTCAGGCTCACCACGTCCCGCACCCCGAAGTAGTTGCTTCCGGCATCGGGGCCCGCGATCGACGTCTGGCCCGTGAAGTACCCGGACACCGTGAGCCGGGGAAGAGTCGGGTCTCCCTGGATCTGGAACTTCGAGTTCAAGTCGCCCAGGGAGGTCGTCGGGTTGTTCACCCGGCCGCCGAATTGCCGCGTGTAGGTCGCGCGGAACTCGTTGATGGTGGTCGGGCTCAGGGTCCAGGTGTCGGCCAGGTTCACGTTGTGCTGGGTCCACTCGAAGTCGCGGTCCACCCAGGGGATGTTGCCGGTGAGGGACTGCGGCTGGGTGTCGGTGCCCGTCTGGTAGAAGTAGCTGAGGGCGATCGAATGGGACGGGGAGATGTTGTGGTTGATCTTGAGGGTGGCCTCGTCGGTGTCGAGGGGGTCGGGCCGGCGCACCTCGAAGAAGTTGTTGGGCAGGTTGGACTGGGGGACGAACTGGTTCAGGATGGTCACGGCCGCCGCGTCGAAGCGAGACGCGGGGATAACGTTGCCCGGGAAGGGCATGTTGGTCAGCGGGTCCCGTGGCTTCACCGCGGACTGGGAGAAGTTGCCGGACCGCTCGAGCGACGTGGGCACCACCGCGGTGTTCCGATAGTAGGTCTCCTCCTGCCGCAAGCCGGAGTAGCTGACGAAGAAGAAGGTCTTGTCCTTGGTGATCGGCCCGCCGAAAGCGGCCCCGAACTGGTTTCGGTCGAGCGGGTCCTTCGCTCCGTGACCCCCGGGGGCGCCCAGCGCTTCGAGTTCAGCTTCTCGTTCCGGAAGAACTCGAAGGCGGCGCCGTGAAACTCGTTCGTTCCCGACTTCGTCACCACGTCCACGATGCCCGCCGGTTGGCGCCCGTACTCCGCGGCGAAGTTGTTCGTGATGACCCGGAACTCCTGGACCGCCTCCGGGTTCGGCGCCGGGTTTCCGGTGCCGCGCAGGCCGGCCGTGTTGTTGCCCCCGTCGAGCTGGAAGCTGACGCTGCCGATCTGGGCGCGCTGGGAGCCGTTGATCGTCGTGAGCTGCTCGGGTCCGCCCAGCGAGTTCGAGTTGTCGTTGCTGGTGACGCCGCTGGTGAGGCTCAGGAGCGAGTAGAGATCGCGCAGCGGCAGGTTCAGGACCTCGTTCTGGCCCACGGTTCGCGACAGCGAGGCCGAGCTGGTGTCGACCAGGGGCGCGTCGGCGACGACGGAGATGCTCTCGGTGATGCCGCCGGGCTCGATGGTGGCGTCGATGCGGGCGTTGCGGCCCACCTCGAGCACGATGCCGGTCTGCGAGAAGCCCTTGAAGCCGGTCATCGTGACCTCGAGCCGGTAGTGGCCCACCGGCAGCAGCCTGAGCGCGTACTGCCCCGAAGCATCGGTCGTGGCCGTGCGCGAGAACTGGGTGCCCACGTTCGTGGCCGTGACCTGTGCGGTGGGCACCATGGCCCCCGCGGTGTCCTTGACGTTGCCCAGGATCGTGCCGGTGGCTTCCTGGGCGAGGGCCGGGCTTGCCAGGAGCAGGGCCCCTAGAGCATCGCGGCGGCGGCCCACCCGGCTTCCGACTGGCGTCGTGGCCCTGCTGGTCTGCTCGTTTCCCCTCGCTGCACGCTCGGCAAAATACTCCTCCGTGCGCAAGGCCGATACTTTCTCTGCCACCGCGACGTTAATCAACTGGTTCATGGCCACGCCTTCAGCCTTGGCGACCCTCCGCGCCTCCTCCATTAACGACGGTTGCAGTCTCAACGCAAAGTTGCTCTTCTTCATGGACGTTTCCTCAACCATTCGAGTGCGCCGGCCGGGGACAGAATCTCGACGTCGAACATGCCCTTCGCCGCCGTGAAATCGCGCAGATTCAAGGTGACGTAATTGTTTAGCGCATAGGACCTCATGGTGAGGCTGGGCGGACACGGTCGAGGAGCTCGTTCAGGCGTTGATCGAGGCGATGCCGGTGCGGTTCTCCGATCGCTCGCGCATGGGCGAGGGCGCGCAGGGACTCGATCAGGAGGCGCACGACGTCGGGCACGGTGTCCCGGGACTCGAGCTGCACTTCGATCGCGTTGATGATGGAGACGAACTCGCCCTGGGAGTCGAGAGCGAGCCGCACGATCGAGGGTTCGAAGGTCTCGACCATACGAAGGGCTTTCGCGTCCCACCAGGGGACTTGGTCCAGATCGTCGTCGTCCGTGGCCACGGATCGGAGTGTACCGCCGTGGAGGTGGAGGAGCTACGGTCCTGAGGCGAGCGAGGGCAGTGAGGCGAGGCGGGGCAGGCGGGAGCGGAGGAGCTCGGTGATGATGGGCTGGGGGTCGACTCCCTGCTGCTGACAGGTGCGGAATGTGGTGGCGAGGATCCCCTGGGTTTCGGCGCCCCGCCAGGTGCGGTTGCCGCCCCAGATTTTGCGCGTGACGACCGCAGGGCGGATGGCCTGCTCGGCCCAGTGGTTGGCATAGCGGTTCGTGGTGTTCACGCTGGCATGTCCTAGCCACTGGCTGATGGAGACGAGGTCGACGCCGGACTTGAGGAGGTGGATCGCCGTGCTGTGCCGCACGCTGTGTGGGTGGAGTCGCTTCCGCTTCAGCGAGGGCGCCGCTATTCGCGCGCGCGCGCAGTGCTTGCCGAGGAGGTATCGCACTCCGAACCGCGTGAGCGGCTGGCCTCGGGAGTTCAGGAATAGCGAGCAAGTCCACCCAGGAGAAGCGCCGGAAGCGCCTGGCCG
>Ga0268386_10000402_pt1 | contig 26908 bp, 28 predicted proteins | sample RVTome_15_FD_200260 | JGI IMG/M metagenome (GOLD analysis project Ga0268386, IMG submission 200260) | Soil microbial communities from uranium-contaminated site in the Upper Colorado River Basin, Wyoming, United States - RVT150D86... ... | reverse complement strand
CGTCTACCTGATCCACGCATGGCTCGACCGGCGCACGAGCACCCTCACGGCGGCGCGGTTCGGACTCTGGCGCTGGTTCGGCGGCTACCTGCTCGTCCGGCTCGCGCGCGGGCTGGTCGGCCGCGAGCGGCTGCCGCTGTCGCTGCTGTGGGCAGAGACGAGCGGAGCGCTCGCGGCCCCGTTCGCGTTCGTCGCGGCCCACCGGCACGACAGCCGCGTCCGCCGGGCCGCCGGCTCGGAGCCGGGGCCGACTGAGCCCACGAGGGCCGCGACATGACGCTGCAGCCGGGAGCAGCGGCCGACACCCTGCGCGCGCTCGTCGGCCGCGAGCTGAAGATCCGCTACAAGGGCTCGCTGCTCGGCCTGCTCTGGGCCTGGCTGAGCCCGCTGGGCACGGTGCTGATCCTGCACCTGCTGTTCACGCGGATCGTGCCGCTCGAGATCCCGCACTACGCCGCGTTCGTCTACAGCGGGCTGCTCCCCTGGACCTGGTTCCAGGGCGCCGCGCTGACCGCGGCGTCGACGCTCCTCGACAACCGCGACCTGGTCCGGACGCCGTTTTTCCCGCGGCCCATCCTGCCCGCGGTGGTGACCGCCACCAGCTTCCTGCTCTACCTGGCGGCCCTGCCGGTGCTCATCCTGCTGCTGGTGGCGGAGTCGGTCCCTCTGACGCCGCTGCTGCTGCTGCTGCCGCTGGTCTGGGTGGTGATGGCCCTCTTCATCCTGGCCTCCAGCGTGCTCCTGGCGGCGCTCGGCGTCCTGGTGCGGGACGTCCAGCACGTGCTCGGGGTCGTCCTGTTGCTCGGCTTCTATCTCACACCCGTCTTCTACGACCTCGACCGCGTCGCGCCCGCCGACGCACGCTGGCTGCGGCTCAACCCGCTCACGGTGCTGGTCGAGGCGCACCGGGGCCTGACCCTGCACGGCCGGGCGCCGGACTGGCACGCGCTCGCCGCCTGTGCCGCCGGCAGCGCGGCGTTCCTGGCGCTGAGCCTGATGGCCTTCCGCGCCTTCGAGCACGTGGTCGTCGAGGAAGTCTAGTGCTGAGGCTCCTGCCGCGCCTGGTGAAGCACCAGCTCAGCTATCGCTGGGGCTGGCCCAGAGTGCTGCCGATCAACGTGACCGCCAGCGTGACCTTCAAGTGCGCCAGCCGATGCCTCACCTGCTACGTCACCTCCCGCAAGGCGAAGGAGCTGAGCGCCGCGGAGTACCGGCGCATCTTCCGCTCGCTCGGGCGCGATCCCTTCTGGGTCACGATCAGCGGGGGCGAGCCGTTCCTGCGGCCCGACCTGGCGGAGATCGTGGACGCCATCTGCGAGGAGTCGCGGCCGGCCATCATCAACATCCCCACCAGCGGCACCACCCACAAGCACATCGTCGAGCAACTGCCCCGCATGCTCGAGCGCACCCGCGGGATGCAGCTCACCGTCAACTTCTCGCTCGACGATGTGGGTGAACGGCACGACTTCATCCGGCGCACCCCCCGGAACTGGCAGAAGACCCTCGAGTCGCTGCGCTTCGCCCAGTCCCTCAAGGAGCGCTACCCCCACCTCGTGGTGGGCATCCACAGCGTGATCTCGGTCTTCAACGTGCGGCGGTTCCCCGAGATCTACGACGCCCTCCTCGCACTGGGCCCCGATTCGTACATCACGGAGGTCGCCGAGGAGCGCGCCGAGCTGCAGAGCGTCGGGACCGGCATCACTCCGCCGCCGCGCGACTACGCGACCGCCGTCGACTTCCTGTCGGCGCGCATCAGGGCCGCGCCGCGGGCCGGCTTCGCGTCGATCATCGACGCCTTCCGCCTGGAGTACTACCGGCTGGCGAAGCGCATCCTGTCCGAGAGGCGCCAGGTCATCCCGTGCTACGCCGGGCTGACCTCCTGCCACATCGCCGCGGACGGCGACGTCTGGGGCTGCTGCACGCGGGCGGAGCCGCTCGGCAACCTGCGCGAAGTCGACTACGACTTCGCCCGCCTGTGGCAGGCGAGACCGGCGGGCGCGTTCCGGCGCAGCGTGAAGAACCGCGAGTGCGAGTGCCCCCTGGCCAACGTCAGCTACACGAACATGCTGATGCACCCGGGCTCGCTCTCGCGCGTGGGCGCGAACGCGGTCGCGGCCCTGTGGCACCGGCGTGCGCATGCGACGCAGCGGCCATGAGCATCGTGGTCCAGGGGCTGGGCAAACGGTACTGGCTCCGCGGCCGGCGGCCCGCGACGCTCCAGGAGGCGCTCACGGGCGCGATCGGCGCCTGGCGCACCCGCCGGCCGTTCTGGGCGCTGCAGGACGTCTCCTTCCGCGTGGCGGAGGGTGAGTCGGTCGGCGTCATCGGTGACAACGGCGCCGGCAAGAGCACGCTGCTTCGATTGATCTGCAGCCTGGGGCGTCCGACGCGCGGGCACGCTCGCGCGGAAGGACGGGTGGCGGCGCTGCTGGAGCTGGGTGCCGGCTTCCATCCCCAGCTCACCGGGCGCGAGAACCTCTACGTCTCGGCCATCGTCTCGGGCCTGCGCCGCGTCGAGGTGGACGAGCGCTTCCAGGAGATCGTGGACTTCGCCGAGGTCGGCGCCTTCATCGACGAGCCGCTGCGCACGTACAGCTCGGGGATGCAGATGCGGCTCGCCTTCTCGGTGGCCGCCCACGTGGACCCCGGCGTGCTGATCGTGGACGAGGCGCTGGCCGTGGGCGACAGAGGGTTCCAGGCCCGGTGTGTCGAGCGCATCGAGCGGTTCCACCGGCAGGGCCGGACGCTCCTGCTGGTCTCGCACGACCTCGGCCTGGTGCGGCGCCTCTGCCAGCGCGCCATCCAGCTCCGCCACGGTCGCGTGGTGCGGGACGGGCCGGCCGCCGCCGTGATCGACGCCTCTCTCGGCGACTCGGGGCAGGAGAGCCACGCCAGGCTCGCCACGGCGGGCCGCGCTTGAGCGCTCCGGGTGCCCGCCGCGACGCCGCCCTGGAGACGCTGCTGCTGATGGCGGTCGCGCTGGCCGCGACCTATCCGACGTTCATCGACACGTTCCGGACGATGACGTTCCAGACGGTGCCCCGGGACGACTACGCGCCCTATCTGCTCTACCTCGCCGGACAGGGCGGCGAGATCCCGGGCCCGCCACACGCGTACCGCGTGCTCTCGGTCGCGGTGGCGATCCCGCCGTACTTCATCCTCCCCGCCTACAGGTTCACGAACCTCGGCAACGTCGATCCCGCCTACCTGAGGGCCAGCGAGGCGCTCGCGTTCGTTTCCTGGACCGCCCTGGCGTCGTTGGGCGTGCTCAGCTATCGCACCGCGCGCGACCGGCTAGGCGCGAGCCGGCCCGCGTCCGCCGCTGCCCTGCTCGCCATGCTGCTCTTCGCACGCTACACGAGCGTCGCCGGCGTGGACCCGATGGCGCTGCTGCTGATCGCCGCGGCGTTCTACTGGATCGAGCGTCCCGCCCTGTTCGCCGCGACGGTCGTGCTGTCGGCCGGCTTCAACGAGAAGGTGTGGCTTGTCGCGCTGCTCCTCGTTGCGGCGCGAGCGCTTCACACCTGGTCGCTCAAGCCGTACCGCGTGCACCTGCTGTCGTGCGCGCTCGCGATCCTGGCCTACGCGGGATCCGCTGCGTACTTCCGTACCTCCGGACGCGAAAAGCCCACAGAGCCGCGCCCGCTCATGTCCAACGCGCCGCTCACGATGCGGATGACCCTCTCGGCCAAGGGCGCATCACAGAACCTCCTCCCGATCGCTCTCGTTTTCCTGGCCCATGCGTGGTCGGCGCGCACGCTGCGCAACGACCGCGGGCCGTACTGGAGCCCGTGGGACGCCCTGGTCCCGGCCGGGCTCGCGGTGATCGGCGTCTCCATGAACGTCGGATACACGCTGGGGCGGCTCGTTTTCCACGCGATGCCGCTCGTCATGCCGGCCCTCGCCGTCTCCCTCGACCGGGTCGCGGGCGAACCGGCGGGGATGGCGACGGATCGCGACGTCGTTCGGGACGCCCGCAGCCGCGCTTGACGCCCCTCACCGGGGGGAGCGAGACACTGCCGCGCCGCCGACTCAGCGGGCGTTCGCGAACAGGTAGTCGGCGGCCAGCTGGGCGAGGGCCCTGGAGCCGGTGGGCAGCGCGCCTTCGTCGACGAAGAAGCGGGGCGAATGGTTGCTCGCGGCGGTCTCCATCTGGTCGGGAGGGGTGACGCCGACGGCCAGGAACAGGCCCGGGACCCGGTTGGCGAAGAAGGAGAAGTCCTCGGCGCCGGTGATCTTCGGAAGCTCGCGCACCCGGCCGGGCGCCAGCCGTTCGAGGGTCGGGAGCATCCGTTGCGTGAGCGCCGGGTCGTTGACCGTGACCGGATACCCGTGCTGGATCTCGACCCGCACGGTGGCCCCGTGCGCCGACGCCACGCCGTCGGCGATCCGCCGCACCCGCGCGTGGACGTCCTTTCGCATCGCCTCGTCGAAGGTGCGGATCGTGCCGACGAGACGAGCCCGGTCCGGGATGATGTTGTTCCGGACCCCTGCATCGAACTGGCCGACGGTGACGACAGCGGGCTCGTGCGTGATGTCGAGCGTGCGCGAGACGACCGTCTGCAGCGCCGTCACGATCTCGCTGCCGACGACGATCGGGTCGATCCCGGCCCACGGCCTCGAACCGTGCGCCTGGCGGCCCTGGACCAGGATCTCGAAGCGATCGGCGGCGGCCAGGAGCGGCCCCAGGCGGTAGCCGAGCACGCCGCTCGGCAGCTGGGCGAACACGTGCAGGCCGAAGACGACGTCGACCTTCGGGTCGTCGAAGACGCCCTCTTCGAGCATCAGCTCGGCCCCGGCCGGCTGCTCGTCGACGGGCACGCCTTCCTCGGCGGGCTGGAACACGAGGACGACCTTTCCGGGGAGGTCCTGGCGCACCGAGACCAGCGCCCGCGCCGCGTCGAGCAGCATCGCGACGTGCGTGTCGTGGCCGCAAGCGTGCATGATCCCGACCGTCCGCCCCTCCCACTCCGCCGTCGCTTTGCTGGCGAACGGCAGATCGACCTCCTCGGTCACCGGCAGCGCGTCCATGTCAGCGCGCAGCGCGACGACCGGGCCCGGGCGGCCGCCCTCGATCACGGCGACGACTCCGGTCCTGGCCACGCCCGCCTTGGGCTCGAGCCCGAACGAGCGGAGCCGCTCGGCCACGAACCTCGCGGTCTCGACCTCGCGGTTGCCGAGCTCCGGGTTCCTGTGCAGGTGGCGGCGCCACTCGATCATCTCCTGGCGGTTCGCCGCCAAGGCGGCGTCGATCCGGGCGCCGACCGGCGCCGGCTCGAGGGCGCCTGCGGGAGCGGCGCCGAGCGAAGCGCAGAGTGTGGAGGCGGCGAGGGCGTTGGCGATCCGGCGGTACGCGGGCGGGTGGCCGATCATTGTCGGTGTCCTCCGGAGGTGGGCGAAGGCGCGGACGGCGTCGACTGGTCGAGGCTGGCTGGCCGGGCGATTCTACAGCAGCCCGACGGAGCTACGCGCGGAAGCCCCTACGGCTGCATTCCATCCCCGCCGCCCGCGCGCTCGATTCAGCGGCGGGCGGCAAGGATGACCCCTGGCTGAGTCAGCGAAGACTACTTCGACGGCAGGCGGTCAGCGATCGTGTCGCGATGGAAGCTCCCGTGCTTCCTGACCTCGGCCCAGCCGTCCGATGCGGCCCCGGGCGCGGGCTGGTCCGCGGCGAAGTCCTGCCATGAGTTGTAGCGGCTGATCCCGAGGTATTGCCATGCCCCTCCCTCGAGGTGCTGCAGTACGGCATTGCCCACAGGCACCCTGGAATCGGGAGCCGCCTGCCCCAGCGCCTTCTCGAGGGCCTCGCGGTGCCCAGGGGCGGAGCGCCACTGCGAGAGGACGTAGACGCCGTTCGCCTGGCCTTGACCGCTCAGGCCCATCGCGCGGGCGAACTCGGCCCAGGCTGGGCCGGCCGCAAACGTGTCGTCGTGCCAGGCCCTCAGGTTGATGACGTTCGCGGGCGGAGGGGGCGTAACCTCGACGGTCGCCTTGGGACCGAGATGCTCGATCACGCAGTAGTCCCAGTCGTCGCCATGCTGATGGCGGAGGACGAGGATGCGCCCGGGATTGGGCGCCTTCGGATCCGGCGTCGTGATGCTGTCGGCGAGGGCGGACGCCTCGCCGAGCGCGGCCTTGCTGAAGCTGACGTGGTAGACGTCCGTCCTCGCACTGGCTGCCGGCGGCGTCTGGGCATCGGCGCTGACGACGACGCACGCGAGCAGCGCGAGAGACACGAGCGACCGATAGAGGTGCTTCATTTCGACATCCTCCTTGGAGAAGAGCGCAAGCGATGCGGTGGAGGTCCTGCGTGCGGAGGTCCACCGAAAGGTCTGACGGGGTTCGACGCAGGATATCACAACTGCAGCTCGAGCCGATGCCGACCCACTCTCAGGACTCTCAGGACGAGGGCGTTCAAGTGGATATGTGCGGTTCGAGCGTCTCACGCCGGCGCGTCGCGCCTCACGGCCAGCGAAGCCGCTTCACCCATCCCGGCCGGTCAGGTTTCAGGAGCGGTGCCCCGTGGACCGGTGGGGCTCGGCGGCGTCCGCGACCTCGCAGTGACGGCTGGAGTGCTCGAGCCTCGCCCCTCGACCCCTCGCCCCGGCTCACTGGCCTCCTGCGCCGGTTCGTGCCAACATGGTCTGCAGCTTGCCGCCCGTTCCGCCTGAGCCGGTCGCGACCTTCCTCGCCAGCTTGAAACGCTGCCTTGCCACCCCGGCGTTCCTGAACGCCTTCTACCGGAGCTTCGTGGACTCGTCGGACGAGGTCCGTGAGAAGTTCCGCAACACCGACTTCGAGCGCCAGACCCGGATGGTGGCCGACTCGCTCTACGTCCTGGCGGTGGCGGCCCAGGGAAGCAGGGACAGCCCGGCCTGGGCCGCCTTGCCGCGGCTCGCCGACCGGCACGGCCGCGGCGACCTCGACATCCGCCCCGAGCTCTACGACGTGTGGCTCGAGTGCCTTCTCGAAGCGGTGCGCGGCCACGACCCCGAGCACTCACCGGAGATCGACGCGGCGTGGCGCAGCACCCTCGCCAAGGGCATCGAATACATGCGGTCCCGGTACTGAACGGCCCGCGGGCTCCGCTTCGAGGCTCGGCTAGTCGACCTCGACCGAACCCACGTAGTCGACCAGGGCTTGGATGCGCTCCTCGACTCGTCCCTCCCACGGCCGCTCGGCGCCCCGTGGACTTGGGATTCCGCCACCGAATCGACTCGTACCGGCGGCGGCGGTTGGCGATCGCCGGCTCGAGGTCATCGCCTGGAAGGAGTGGCTGTCCGCGGTTGCCTTCCCACGGCTGCGGCGGCATGCGCTCGCGCAGCCCGCCTCTCGGCGCGGGCCAGCGCACCATCGAGATACACCGGCTGCAGCCCCGTAGCCCAGTACGCAACGGCTCCGGCGCCAGCCTGTGTCGTCTCCCGATCGGTGCGAATCGTCAGGTGGGTCCCGGCGGCGACGAACTGCAGCCAGCCCACCCAACGGCCGTCCGCCTGCGGCTCCGCGTAGACGCGGACGCGATCGTACCGGACACCCTGGGAATCGAAGAGATCGAGGTAGCGCTGGTGGATCAGGACCCGCATGGCTTCCCCCCTGCTCGAGCCTCAGCAGACAGGAAGCAATCTCCGTGCCGTCCCGTGGCAGGGACAACCCCGCGGCCGCGAGCGACGGGAACGAACCGCCTCGATCTCGATCGAGCGGGATCGCCGCCGGCCGACCTCGGCCGGGCTGGATCTACTCGGACGCGCCACTCGGACAGCCGCGGCGGAGCCGCTCGTCGATCTGCTCCAGCCCCGCGCGCGGGCCCAACGGCACCGCCACCCCGCCGTCCGGCGCGGCCGCGACCTCGTCGCTGATCCGCACGACGGGAGCCCGCGCCTCCCGTGCCATCCGCTCCACGTAAGCCCTCATCGCGGGGAGGCGCGGCGTCTCACCGCACTCCAGGACGACCACCCCCGTCCGGCGGCGCAGCCAGGCGCGCAAGCGCTCGTCCTGCGCGGTGGCGCGGCTCATGTCCCAGGCCCAGTCACCGAGCAGCAGCACGTTGGGGCGCGCCAGGGCGCCACAGCTCGGGCAGGAGGGAAGCGGCGGCGCCGCCCGCAGGGTCTCGGGATCGACCGCAAGTGTGACGCTCGAGGAAGGGAACGGCGGCGCGCCGCATTCCTTCGAGCACTGGACCCAGTCGACGCTGCCGCAGCACTCGACGATTCGCCTGGCATCGAAGCCCGCCCGCGGGAACTCGCCATCGACGCAGGAGGTGACGACGAACCCTCCCCCCGGGCGGAGGGCCCGCCAGCGGCCGAGGAGGCGCAGCCCTGGATGCGGCGGCCGACGGCGGGCCAGCTCCAGCCGGCGCGCGTAGAAGCCCCAGGCCATCTCCGGGTCCAGCTCGAACCGGGAGGCCTGGGCGAGGTCTTCGGAGCCGAGGCCCAGGGCTCGATAGCCGGGGAAGTCGGCCCACAGGTGGTCCTGGCGTCGGTAGTCCGGCCAGCCGAACTCGCCGTTCAGCTCTCCACCCGCGGCGATCACGAGGGCGGTGGCCGAGCGAATGAGGTCGGCCGCCCGGTCCAGACGCCGCTCCATCTCCGCCGCCACCGGGGAGGGAGGTTCCTCGGCCCGTGGCACAACGACCGGCCCGTCCAGGGCCGACCGGATCTCCTCGACCGCCCGGGCGAGGCTCACATCGCCGGCCTCGCGGTGGGCGTCCGCCAGGCGGTCGTAGGTCCGCCGGAGCGCATCGCGGTCGCCCAGCCGGTTGTACGCGACGCCGAGCCTCAGCAGGCACTTCACGTGAAGCTCCCGGCCGACCAGCTCCTCAAGCACGGCCGCCGCGCGACGCCAATCACCCCGCTCGGCCAGGCGCTCGAGCGCGGGCTCCACCACCTGGAAACCCCCATCGAGATCGCCCTCCCGGCCCCGCACGATACCCAGGCGGATTCGGGTCTCGTCGTCGGCGGGGCGTTCGTCGAGGAGGTGCCGGTACACGTGGCGTGCGTCGTCGAGCCGTCCGGCGCCGACGTAGCACTCGGCGAGGTCGAGGTGGACCTGCGCATCCCGGGGGGCGCGGGCGGCCCGCTCTTCCATGGCCGGGACGGCACGGTCCCATTCGCGCAGGCGGAGGTACACGTCGGCGAGGGCCGCGTGCACGCGGTCGTCGGTGGGGGCGAGAGCCCGGGCGCGTTCCAGGGCCTCGCGCGCCTCGGCCGGCCTCCCCTCGCCCGCGCAGGCTTCGGCGAGGGCGGTGAGGTGCTCGGCGGCCTTCCCGGCCTGACCGCTGCGCTCGTACAGCCGCGCCAGGGCCCGGCGCACAGCGAGGTCGCCGTCGAGATCGAGGAGCCGTTCCAGGACGTGCGCGGCCCGGGACGGCTGCCCGCCCGCCAGGCATCGCTCCGCCACGTCGAGGTAGAGCCGCTTCGCCTCCGGCCGGTGGCCGAGGTCCTCGTGGACGTCGGCGATCTCGAGCAGCAGCTCCAGGTCCGCCGGATCCCGACGCGCGGCCTTGCGCAACAGCGCCGCCGCCTTGAGCAGGAACCCGTCCTCGCGATGGATGCGGGCGGCGGAGGCCCAGCCCGCGACCGCCTCCCCCGGCCGCCCGAGCCGGTCCAGGATGTCGCCGATCCGGTTCAGCAGGTCCGGCGAACGTGGACGGACCTCGACGATTCGGCGCCAGCAGCCGAGCGCCTCTTCCAGCCGGCCCGCCCGCTCGTGTGCCTGGGCCGTGCGGCGGAGTCCCAGGACGCTTTGCTGTCGCCGGCGCGGGGCCATGTCCTATTGCAGAGCTCCCGGTGGGGGTCTCGGCTCAGCGGGCGAGCCGGAGAGGCTCGATCCCCTTGCCCAGCACGAACGCGGCCCCCACCGCCCCCACGACCGCGCCGGCACGGGGGAGGCCGAGGCGCCTCCGCAGGTGGTAGACGGGCTCGAGACCCGTGCAGTGGGCGCCCACGAAATTCCGGACTCCCAGCGCGCGCAGCTCGTCCGCCGTCCAGTCGAGCTTCGCCTCGTCGAGGGCGAACAGGTGGAAGCCGCCGATCAGGGCGTGGACGGGGACCTCGTCCACGATCTTTCGAGCATAGAGGGACGTGTTCACGACGCCGGCGTGCCCGCAGCCGGAGAGGATCACCAGCCCTTCGCTGGTGTCGAAGACCAGCGACTGGTCCTCGGGGATCGTGTCCTCGACCTCACCGCGCTCCGGTGAGACCACGCCGCGTCCGGAGCGATGGCGCGACCAGTTGGTCTCCGGGTGGACGCGGGGCACGGGGCCGGTGAGCCAGACCCCTGGGTGGATCTGGGCGGGTCGAGCGTGCTCCACGAAGACGCCGCCGCCCTTCTCGTAGGCGGCCTTGAGCTCGAGCGCGCCGCCGTTGCGGCCGGGTCGGGGCCAGAAGATGCCTCGTCCCACGTGGGCGCGGCCCAGGGCCGCACTCCTGGACGGGGAGAGCTCGCTCCGCAAGGTGAGGAGCCCTCCGGTATGGTCGCCGTGGTTGTGGCTCAACACCACCTCGTCGACGCGGGAGAGGTCGATGCCCAGCTCCCGCGCGTTCTCGAGCACCGTGCGCGGCCGCGCGCCGGTGTCGAATAGCAGCCGGCGGCCGTCGGCCTCAACGAAGGCTGCGAAGCCCCATTCCCCGATCCCATCCTCGGCGAGCATCGTCGAGAGGATGAGGATCCGGAGCGACGCGACCTTCACCGGGCGGTCCTCCGACCCCGGCGAGATCCTGGGCAGGAGCGCAACGGCCGCGGCGCCCGCCACGGCCAAGGTATGGAGCCTCATCGTTTCACTCCGCGCGGCGTCAGTTCCAGGGCAGGAGCGGGTGCGCGCGCCGCTCGTCGAGGCGCCACAGGCCGGCGCGACGCGCCGCGGCGAGGGCGGACTCCATCTCCTGGGGCCGCGGCGCTCGGTCGATGTCCTGGTACCTCACGTTCCCGTTGGCGGCGATCCGGCCGACCTGGTAGTCGGGCCGGTACTGGCCCATGACGTTCACGTAGGTGTCGGGCGAGACCTCCCGGGCCAGCCAGTCGAAGATCGCGGCAGCCTCGTCCTCCTGCCCCGGCATCACCAGGTGCCGCACCAGCACGCCCCGCCGGGCCAGCCCGTCGGGGCCGAACTGCAGCGGCCCGACCTGCCGGTGCATCTCCAGGATCGCCTCGCGCGCCCGCTCCGGATAGTCGCGGGCCCTGGCCAGCGCGAGCGCCGTCTCCGGCTTCCAGAACTTGAAGTCCGGCATGTAGACGTCGACGACGCCCTCGAGCAGCCGCAGCGACGACAGGGCATCGTAGGCGCTGGTGTTGTAGACGATGGGAATCCGCAGCCCGCGGGGGACGGCTTCCGCGACGGCCTCGATCACCTGGGGCGCGACGTGCTCGGGCGTGACGAAGTTGACGTTGTGGCAGCCGCGCGCCTGGAGGCCGAGCATCAGGTCGGCGATCTCGCCGGGCCCGCTCTCCTTGCCCGAGAGCCTCTGGGAGATGTCCCAGTTCTGGCAGAACGAGCAGCGAAGGTTGCACAGGCCGAAGAAGATGGTGCCTGACCCGCGCCATCCGCGCAGGCAGTCCTCCTCGCCGAAGTGAGGGAACGCGCTGGAGACCACCGCGTAGCGGCCCGTGTGGCAGACGCGGGTCTCGTTCTTCACGCGGTTGCAGCGGCAGTTCCGGGGGCAGGCGCGGCAGTCCTCGAGCTCCCGTAGCGCGGCCGCGACCCGCTCGGGGAACACGCCGCTCCGCTGCAGCTCGAGGCAGGCCGGCTCGTGGTCCGTGAGCACGAAGGACCGGTCGCGCGACGCTGGCCCGGCCGTCGGGAGCATGTCTCCGCATGGTAGGCCGCCGGCTGCGGGACGGCAATTCGGAGCAGTACCGGCGGTGGCGGCTGGCCCCCGACCGGCCGGACCTCAGCGCGGTGCGAACGCGAAGCTGCCGGCTTCCTATAGCACCGCCACTCGCGCCGCTCCAGGGCATAGCGCGCGGGAATGGAAGGACCAGGCAGGAGGTCTCGGCCGTCCGCAGCCTCGGCGACGACGAGGGGGCGCCGCCCGTCTCGTCTCTCGGGTAGGCCTGGACCTTGGCTCAGGCGGGGCACGCGCCAAGGCGGCGCCGCTCCGGGGCGAACAGGTCCGCTTCCAGGGTGCAGTCCTCGCATCTGTCGCCGGCTTCGGGCGGCGTCCGCTCGTGCACGCAGGCGGCCTGGCCGAGGGGCGAAGTTTCCATCCGCTCCCCCGAGAGGAACGCGGCGGCCACCGCCACCACGGCGGGGTCCCGCAGCACGCGGTGATGTCCCAAGCCCGTGGTCGTGTAGAGGCGCGCCCCCGGCCAGGTGGCCGCGATGGCGGCGCCGTCGTCCGACGCGACCTCGCGGTCGTCGCGGTCGTGGACGACGAGGAGCGGCGGGGCCGGGACTGCGGGAGGCGGCGCCACCACCAGGTCGTCCCAGTCGAAAGCCAGCCTGCGCTCCGAGAGCTTCCGCATGCGATCCAGGACTGCCGCCTCCAGCCCCAGCCGCCGCGCGAACGCGTCCACCCAGGCGAGGGGCTGGAGCGGCGCTCCGATGAAGACGAGCCGCCGGGCGGGCACCCCGTTCCTGAGGGCGATGGCGACCGCCGCGGCGCCGAGCGAATGGGCCACGAAGCCGTGCGGCGCGCCGCAACGCTCCGCCACGGAGACGAGAGCACGCGCGAACTCGGGGGCGGAGCTGAGCCGCCCCGCCGAGCGGCCGTGGCCGGGGGCGTCCAGTGCCACCACTCGGAAGCCGGCGTTCACGAGCGGGCCCACGAAGCCGGCGAGCTGCTCCGCGCGGCCGCCCCAGCCGTGCAGGAGATAGACGGCGGGGCCGTGCCCCCACGACCAGACCGCGAGCGGACCTGAGGGTGCGCCTGCCGGCACGCGGCGGCCCCCGGCCGGGAGACCGACGCGCGAAGGGCGGCGCCGAGGGGGCCTGAAGAAGAGCTGCTCGGCCGCGCGCGCGGCGAGCGCCGGGGCAGCGACCTGTCCGACCGCAAACGCCGCGCGGAGGAGGCCGACGAGGAACTGGTCACGTCTTCCAAGATTAGTACGAACGTACGTTCTATTATTGGCTCCCGGTGCCCCCCCCGGAAGCCTGGTGTCGGTCATGACGCTCTCCTCTCGGCGGCAGTGGACCGGCCGCGCGCGACGCGAGCGGAGCGGCGACGAGAGACCGGCGGTCGCGCCCGAGCCGCGGCGAGCCGCGCTTCGAAGGCGGCCCGGGCCAGCGGCTCCGCGGCCGGATCGTGGAGCAGGCGTGAGGCCTGGTGGTACCCGAGCATGATGGCGTTGAGGTCGTGGGCGAACTGGTCCGGGTCGGTCGTGGGGGCGAAGTGCTCCTCGGACATGGCCTTGCGGCAGCAGGTGGCGATGAAGTCGAGCCAGTCGCGCTGGAGCCGGACCAGCTCGTCGCGAGCCTCGCCGGGACGGTCGTCAAGCTCGACCGCGGCGGCCACGAACAGGCAGCCGCCGGGAACGGTCCTGGAACGCTCCCAGGCGAGCCACCGCTCGAGCAGCTCGCGCACGCGCGGCTCGCCACGGGCCGCCTCGAGCGAGGGCCGGACGACCTGCTCGACGAAGCGTTCGCCGGCGAACCGCAGCACCTGGACCTGCATCGCGTCTTTCGAGCGGAAGTGCGCGAACAGGCCGCTCTTCGAGAGACGCAGCTCCCGGGACAGCCGCCCGATCGTGACACCCTCCAGGCCGTGCCGGCTGGCCAGCGCGGTCGCCCGCTCGAGGATGGCGTGGCGGGTCAGCTCTCCCTTGCGCATGTGAAGATAATAGCACGATCGATCGTTTTGTCAAGTGTGTTCGCCTCGTCCCGTCCGGGTGACGTGTGCACCCGGGTGGGGAGGGCGCCGCCCGCGGTCCCGAGGCCGGCCCGGGAGAGCGGCCGGGACTAGCGCCGCTTGAAGAACTGCACCGCGCGCTCGTGCCGTTCGGCCGACGCGCGGGTCTTGAACGTGCCGAGGTTCCGGCGCCGGCCGGTGCGGCTGTCCTTCTTCTGTGAGTACAAGCGATACTCGCCCGACTTCAGCTTGCGGATCATGGGCACCTCCGTCTGGCCTCTCCACCAGGATAGGCCCTCGGCCCGTCGCTGCGACGCTGCGACGCGACCGGACCGGGCGCGTCAGGCGGGCGTGCTAGACTTTTCGATCTCAGCAAGGAGGTTCGACGTTTGCCGAAGGCGTCCCTACGGGGCAAGGAGAACGCGACCGGAAAGAGGGTCACCGAGGCCCCGCGGCCACAGTTGAAGCTCTTCGACGAGGGGACGAAGCGTGGAGCGGGCCCCGGCCGTGCCGGCGAGAAGGCGCCCGAGCCCGTGAAGGCGGGACCGAAGCCGGCCCCGCCTCCGGCCGTGCCGAACGACGAGAGGCCCGCCGTTGTGGAGAGCGAGGCGCCCGCCGTCGCGAACAGCGACGGGGCCGCGACGCCCGCCAGGCGCGCCAGTGCCGAGGCCCTGGCCCAGCGGCAGCGCGAGATCTCGGTCTCCGAGTTCTTCGTCAAGAACCGCCACCTGCTCGGCTTCGACAACCCCTCGAAGGCGCTCCTCACCACCATCAAGGAAGCCGTCGACAACTCGCTCGACGCCTGCGAGGAGGCCGGCATCCTCCCGGACCTCCACCTCGAGGTCCACGACCTCGCGATGGAGGCGAAGCACAGGGACCCTGAGCTCACCAAGGGCGAGGGGCGCTTCCTGGTGGTCGTCCAGGACAACGGGCCCGGCATCGTGAAGGCCCAGGTGCCGAAGATCTTCGGGAAGCTCCTGTACGGCTCGAAGTTCCATCGGTTGAAGCAGTCGCGCGGCCAGCAGGGCATCGGGATCTCCGCGGCGGCCATGTACGGGCAGCTCACCACCGGCAAACCGATCCGCGTCACCAGCCGGGTCGGCAAGGGGAAGGTGGCCCACGTCTTCGACATCCAGCTCGACACGCGCAAGAACGAGCCGGTCGTGACCCACGACGAAACCCTGAGGGAGTGGCACCAGGAGCACGGAACCCGGGTCGAGCTGGAGATCGTCGCCAACTGGCAGCAGGGGCAGCGCTTCGTCAACCGCTACGTCGAGCACACCGCCCTCGCGAACCCGCACGCCACCATCCACTACACGCGACCGGTCAGCGCGGCCCAGCGCACGGACCCCGCCGGCGGCCGTCCCGGCAACGAGACGCTCACCTTCCCGCGGGCCACGACCGAGCTGCCGAAGGAGGCGATCGAGATCAGGCCGCACCCCCACGGCGTCGAGCTGGGCGCGCTCATGCTCATGGCCCGGGAGTCGAAGAGCCACGACGTCCGGGGGTTCTTGCAGTCCGCCTTCAGCCGCGTCTCGAGCCAGGCCGCGGGCGAGATCCTGGCCAAGGTGCCCTGGGGCCGCAAGCCGGTGAGGCCGCGTGTCCTCGGCGCGAACCGCGCCATGGCGGAAGAGCTGCACCGGGCCGTCGCCGGGACGAAGCTGATGAGCCCGCCGACCAACTGCCTGAGCCCGATCGGCGACGAGCTGATGAGGAAGGGCCTCGTCAGTTTCCTGCACGTCATCGAGAGCGAGGGGGAGAGCGGGGACGAGAACGCCCAGCTCGACCTCGATTCGGCCGGGATGAAACGGGCCAGGAAGGCCGGGAAGGCCGCGGCGAGCGGAGAGCGGCAGGCGGCGGAGCCGGCCGCGCGGCAGCCGGCCGTTCCCGACGCGCCGCCCGAGGAGGGCGTCGAGAGAATCAAGGGCCACAACTACTTCATCGCCACCGTGACCCGCTCTCCGAAGGTGTACCGCGGCAACCCGTTCCAGGTGGAGGTGGGCCTCGCGTACGGCGGGAGCTGGGCGGCCGACAAGACGATCGAGCTGTTCCGCTTCGCCAACCGCGTGCCGCTGCTGTTCCAGCGGGGCGCCTGCGGCGTCACCGAGTCCATCGTGCGTACGGACTGGCGCAACTACCAGCTCAGCCAGCCCAAAGGCTCGCTGCCGGTCGGCCCGATGGCGCTCCTCGTCCACGTGGCCTCGGTCTGGGTGCCGTTCACCAGCGAGTCCAAGGAGGCGGTGGCGCACTATCCGGAGATCATGAAGGAGATCCAGCTCGCCGCGCAGGAGTGCGGCCGTAAGCTGGCAACCTTCATCCGCAAGCGCCGGGCCGCCGACTACCAGGCGCAGCGGCGCAGCATCTTCGAGCTGTACATCGAGGAGGTGGCGGCCGCGATCGGGAAGATCACCGGCCGCAAGCCCGACCCGATCAAGAGGGAGTTCCTGGAAGTGGCCCACAAGGTGACGGCGGCGGAGATGAAGCAGGAGCAGCGGGCGATGGAGCAGGAGGCGCGCGAGGCCCGGCAGAGGGCGCGGGTCCGGGCCGGGGCCAGGTAGGGCGAGGCACATGCGCAAGGACGCGATCTCCAAGAAGACCGTCGCCAAGATCGAGAAGCTCGCCGAAGGCGTCTTGAAGACGGTGAAGACCGGCCGGAACCCTTTCCTCGACATACCCGTGCGCACGCTGGCGAACGTCACCTGGAGCGATAAGAAGCGCCTCGTGGAGCTGGGGGACCAGAAGCAGAAGCGCTACTTCTTCAACGTCGGCATGGCGAAGAAGTTCATGCAGACGTTCCTCGTCAGCGAGGCCTGCAAGGAGCTGATCGACTCGGGCAAGACCACCAGCATCCGCGACCTCTACTACGTAACCAAGCACACCATCGGCGACACCAGGCAGAACACGTTCGAGGAGCAAGACGAGTCCGACCCGATCATCGAGGACCTCGAGGTCACGGTGGACGCCCTGCGCGAGGAGCTGCACCTGTTCGCGGCGCGCAAGGGCTCGATGGTGGGCCCGATCACGATCACCGACACCGGCGACACCATCGACCTGCGGCGGATGGGCTCCGGCGGCTGGGCGGTGCCCTCGATCGTCGAGGAGAACGTCATCACCTTCCGGAAGCACGAGGCCAAGTACGTCCTCCTGATCGAGAAGGACGCGGTCTGGACGCGCTTCAACGAGGACAAGTTCTGGAAGCGGAACAACTGCATCATCGTCCAGGGCGGAGGCCAGCCGCCGCGGGGCGTGCGGCGGCTGGTACAGCGGCTGCACCGCGAGCTGAAGCTGCAGGTCTACGTGCTGGTGGACAACGACCCTTGGGGCTTCTACATCTACAGCGTCATGAAGCAGGGCTCGATCAACCTCGCCTACGAGTCGATGCGGATGGCGGTGCCGGACGCGCGCTTCGTCGGCCTGTCGTCGTTCGACCGGGACAAGTACCAGCTCCCCACCAACGTCGCCATCAAGATGGACGACGGCGACAACAACCGCGCCAAGCAGATGCTCGCCTACCCGTGGTTCAAGAGGGCGCAGTGGCAGCGGGAGATCCAGGAGATGGTGAGGAGCGGCCTCAAGTTCGAGCTAGAGGCGCTCTCCCGCCGCGGCATCAGCTTCATCACCGAGGAGTACCTGCCGAAGAAGCTGAAGGACCGGGACTGGCTGGAGTAGCTCCAGATCCCGGTCGCCGCACAAGCGGTTTCCGCCGACGATCAGGACGTGCGTCGGCTCTCGCCCCGGACCTCTTCGGGCCAGGGCGCGAACCGGGCCACCACCTTCGCGTGCAGCCGCGGCCGACGGGCCTGCAGCCAGGACAGGAACCCTTCGGCCGTCGTGAACGTGAGGCCTTCGTCGGGGCTGTTCACCTCGCAGCTCGTGTTGTCGAAGTCGCGGCAGACGTGGGGCCGGCGCGGGTAGATGCCGCAGAGCAGGTCGGCACCCAGGTTGCGGCAGCGGGTCTCGAAGACGACCGACCAGTCCCCGTCCCCGTCGGCGTAGACGCTCACCTGCTCGTGGTACAGGTACCAAAGGATGTTGGTCACCGCGCGGACGCCGGTCGGCTTGTCGATATCGACCGCCACGTAGGTGCAGCACTTGCCGCACTGGGTGCACTCGGTGAGCCTGCGCGGAGGCGCTATCACCGCGAGCGGTATCGGCTTCCTCGCGAGCCTCCGCCCGGACGTTTCATTCGCCACGGTCCGCCGGCGCCTCCTTCCTGCCCCGATGGATGTTGTAGACACCGCGGCCCTCCGCCACGAGGACGCCGTCCTGGGTGAGGGCGATCCGGACGTGGCACACCCGGTTGCCCTTCCGGACCAGCTCGGCCTCCGCGCGGAGCGGCCCTCCCAGGCCGGCGGGTTCGAGGTAGTCCACCCTCAAGTCTACGGTGGAGACGGACTCGCCGGGACCGAGGGCCGTCCAGGCCGCGACGCCGCCGGCGGTGTCGATCAGGGCGGACAGCACGCCCCCGTGGAGGGCCGGACGTCGCGGATCGCCCACGAAGTCCGGCCGGACCGACAGCACCATGACGCACCGCCCCCCGCCCGCCGATTCCCCGCGGATGCCGAGGAGCCGGTTGAAGGGGACGTGCTCCTCCATGACCCGGAGGATGTCGGCGCTCCCGAAGGTCACGCCCCCACCCGGTGGAGGAACGCGGAAACCGCCGCCCGCCACTGCCAGGGCCGGCGGGTCCGGCACGAGCCGTGGCCCGCTCCCGGGAAGAGCACGAGCTGCTTCGGCCCTCCCAGGGCCGCGAAGATGCCCCGCGTCTCTGCCTCGCGGACCCACGGATCGTCGGCCCCGCTCATCAGGAGCGTGGGGGCGGTCACCCTGCGGGCGTAGTCCACCGGATCGTGATCGAGGGCGTCGAACCCCTGCTGGACGCCGCCCCAGAACACCAGCAGGCGGGCGGCCGGGAACACCGGCACGCCGTAAGTCTCGAAGCGATGCTCCACCGTCGTCAGCAGCCGGTCGAAGGGGCACTCCAGGATCGCGCCGTCGGGATGGACGGCGCCGTCGGCCGCCGCCTTGAGGATGGCCGCCGCCCCCATCGACTCGCCGTAGAGCACCACGGGGCCGCCGGTGAGCGAACGCGCATGGCGGAACGCGGCCGCCACGTCGCCGGCCTCGTGGAAGCCCAGGCTGGTCCTTTGGCCCGCCGAGCCTCCGGAGCCGCGGAAGTCCACCAGCAGCACGTCGTAACCCGTCTCCAGGAAGGCCCGCGCATGGGGCAGCAGCGAGTCCTTCGCCCCCGCGTAGCCGTGGAAGGCGGCCACGATGCCGCGGCTGCCGGGCCGTTGGAGGAGCCACGCCTCGAGGGCGGCCCCGTCCGCCGCGGCGAGCACCTGCGTTCGGAACGACAGCCCCGAGGCGGCGGGTGTCGTCCGGTTCCGGCGTTTCGGCACGACCGGACCCGCCAGGAGCGCCCGGAGCTTCTCGCCTGGAGACAGGGCTTCCGGCCGAGGGGTGGGTCGGCCGCGTTCGGCCAGGTGGGTGAAGCGGTAGGCGTGGCTGTAGGCGAGCCCGTTCAGTGCCAGCGTGAGCGTCCCCAAGGCCAACGCCCAGATGGGCACGATCCGCCGCCCGCGCCAGCGCATGTCCTCCGAATTGTAGCCGTCTCGCGGATCCTCGCCTTGACCTGAGCGGATCCTCGCCTTGACCTGAAAGGACCGCTTGGGCCTAAATAACGGCACCGCAGAGCCGGTTCCTGAAGCCCCGCGAGGAGACCCGACGAATGACCCAGATCCGGGCCCGCATCACGTCCCTGGGCCGCTACGTGCCGGAGAAGGTGGTGACGAACGCCGACCTGGAGCGGATGGTGAACACCTCCGACGAGTGGATCCGGACCCGGACCGGGATCCGCGAGCGGCGGGTGGTCGAGCCGGGCACGCCCACGAGCGAGCTGGCCGTGCGCGCCGCCAGCGAGGCGCTGGAGCGCCGGGGGGTCGACCCGGCGGAGGTGGACCTCATCATCGTCGCCACCGTGACCCCGGACATGCTGTTCCCGGCCACCGCCTGCATCGTCCAGGACAGGCTCAAGGCCAGCCGGGCCTGGGGGTTCGACGTCTCTGCGGCGTGCTCCGGCTTCGTCTACGCGCTGACCATGGGCGCGCAGTTCGTCCAGACGGGCGCCCACCGCAAGGTGCTGGTGATCGGCGCCGACGTCATGACCTCCATCCTCGACTACCAGGACCGGACCACGTGCGTGCTGTTCGGCGACGGGGCGGGCGCGGTGCTGCTGGAGCCGGGCGAGGACGGGACGGGCTTGCTGGACTTCTTCAACGAGGTCGACGGATCCGGCGGCTGCTACCTGCACATGCCCGCGGGCGGCAGCCTGCACCCCCCCAGCCACGAGACGGTCGAGCGCCGCATGCACTACATCCGCCAGGAAGGCCCCCACGTCTTCAAGTACGCGGTGCGCAAGTTCGCGGAGTCCTCGCGCCACCTGCTGGACCGCAACGGGATCGGCCCGGAGGAGATCGACCTGTTCGTGGCCCACCAGGCGAACGTCCGGATCATCGACGCGGCCAAGGAACGGCTCGGCCTCCCGGAGGAGAAGGTGGTCAAGAACATCCACGAGTACGGCAACACCACGGCCGCAACGATCCCGCTCGCGCTGGGAACGGCGCTGGACCAGGGGCGCCTGCGGCCCGGCCACCTGGTCCTGATCGCCGCCGTGGGAGCGGGCTTCACGGTGGGCACCGCGCTCGTCCGCTGGTCGGGAGTGAGCTGGGACTGAAGCCGGATGGGGCGGAACCTCGCCGTCGGCGAACCCGTATCTTCCTGGGAAGGTTGAGTCAGTCCGCCCGAGTCGTGGCGCACCACGCGGGCGGGCTCCGATCCTACTAGAATGGTCCTTTCGGCTCCGGGCCCGCGCCGTGTCGCGGGGCCGCCCCTTCCCCAGGAGTTCCCGATTTGGCCGACCTCAAGGGTGAGCTTGCGTCGCTGAAGATCGAGCGGGACCGGCCCGCCCGCAGTCCCTGGCGCTGGCCGCTCCTCTTCTTCGTCCCCGTCATCCTGGTCCTGGGGGCCCTGTACGTCCTCCGCGCCCGCGACGCCTTCAGCGCGGTCGAGGTCCAGACCGTGCGGCCGGCGGTTTCCGAGGCGGGCCAGGCGAGCGCGGGCACGCCGATCCTGACCGCGTCCGGGTACGTCGTCGCGCGCCGCAAGGCCGTCGTCTCGGCCAAGATCCAGGGCCGGCTGGCGGACCTCCGGGTGGAGGAGGCCAGCCGCGTCCGGAAAGGCCAGGTCATCGCCCGACTGGAGAGCGCCGACTACGAGGCCCAGGTGCAGCGCGCCCGCGCGCAGGTGCAGCGCGCGAAGGCGGACCTGGAGGAGAACCGCCGCCAGTACCGGGTCGCCGAGAAGCTCGCCGCCGAGAAGGTGCTCGCGGCCGACCAGCTCGAAGCCGCCGAGAGCCGGGTGAGGATCGCCGAGGCCGGCCTGGCCCAGGCGGAGGCGGACCTCGCCTTCAGCGAGGCACAGCTCCAGAACACGCTGATCACGGCGCCGTTCACCGGGACCGTCGTGAAGAAGATGGCGGAGGTGGGCGAAAGCGTCGCCCCGATCCCGCCCGGCGTCAACATCTCCACCTCGTCGGGAGCGATCGTGGCGCTGGCCGACCTGGACACGCTGGAGGTCGAGGCGGACGTGAGCGAGTCCAACGTGGCGAAGCTGTCCGCCGACCAGCCCGCCGAGGTGACCGTCGAGGCGTTCCCGGACCGCCGGTACCGCGCGGTGCTGCGGCAGGTGATCCCCACCGCGGACCGGACCAAGGCGACGGTGCAGGTGAAGGTCACCATCCTCGACAAGGACAAGGACCTCAAGCCGGAGATGACGTCCAAGGTCACTTTTCTCGAGCCCGAAGGCTCCCCGGCAGAGGCCGTCGAGCCGGCGAGGACGATCCAGGTGCCGAAGGAGGCGGTCGCCTCCCGGGACGGCAAGCCCGTGGTATTCGAGGTCCAGGACGGGAAGGCGCGGCTGCGCCAGGTAGTCACCGGTGTGGAGCGGCAGGGGCAGTTCGTGATCCGGGACGGGCTAACCGGTGGCGAGACGCTAGTGGCGAGGCCGCCCGACACGATGAAGGACGGAGACCCGGTCCGGGTGAAGTGACTTTCGCCGAGGAGCGTATGAGCGCAGAACCGGCCCCCCTGGCGGGAGGCGGCATGGTGGACGTGCAGAAGGTGCGGAAGGTCTACCACCGCGACTCCCAGGAGATCACCGTCCTCGACGGCATCGACCTCCAGGTGCCGGCGGGGGAGTTCGTCGCCCTCATGGGGCCCTCCGGGTCCGGGAAGACGACGCTCCTGAACCTGATCGCCGGCATCGACCGGCCCACTTCCGGGAAGGTGTGGGTGGCGGGCACCGACGTGGCCGCGCTCTCCGAGAGCGCCCTGGCCGCGTGGCGCAGCCGGAACGTCGGGTTCATCTTCCAGTTCTACAACCTCATCCCGGTGCTCACCGCCCGGGAGAACGTCGAGCTGCCGCTGCTTCTCACCCACCTCTCCAAGCGGGAGCGCCGCGACCGCGCCCTTACCGCCCTGAAGGTAGTGGGGTTGGAGGACCGGGCCACCCACTACCCCCGCCAGCTCTCGGGCGGGCAGGAGCAGCGCGTGGCCATCGCCCGCGCCATCGTCGCGGACCCCAAGGTGCTCGTGGCCGACGAGCCCACCGGCGACCTTGACGCGCGCAGCGCCGAGGAGATCCTCGGCCTGATGGAGACGCTGAACCGCGACTTCAACAAGACGATCGTCATGGTCACCCATGACCCCCGGGCGGCCCAGAAAGCCCATACCCAGCACCACCTGGAGAAGGGCGTCCTGAAGCAGTGAGGTGAGGCGATGAAGTTCCTGCCCTTCATCTTCAAGCACCTCCGGCGCAACTGGATCCGCACCGCCTCGACGGTGCTGGCGATGGCGGTGTGCATCTTCCTGTTCTGCACGCTGCAGTCGGTGCTGGCCGAGGTCAACACGCTCCTGGAGGCCTCGAGCGGCACCCGGCTGGTGACCCGCCACGCGGTGAGCCTCGTCTTCAACGTGCCGTTGCCCTACGCCGAGCGAGTGAAGACCGTGCCGGGGGTGAAGCGGGTCGCGGTCACCTCCTGGTTCGGGGGCAACCTGCTGGCCAAGAAGGAAGCGGCCGGGGGAGACGGGTCGGAGTCCACCACCGACTGGAGCAACTTCTTCCCGAACCTGGCCGTCGACGCGGAGCCTTACTTCGCCATTTACCCTGAGTTCCAGGTCCCCCCCGACCAGTTCCAGGCCTTCATGCAGGACATGCAGGGCTGCGTGATCGGCAGGAAGCTGGCGGACAAGTTCGGCTGGAAGGTGGGGGACCGCTTCTTCCTGGAGAGCTTCATCCCTCCGTACCGCAAGCGGGACGGGCCGTTCGAGTTCGTCGTGCAGGGCGTCTTCGATACCGATCTGGCGAAGTACCCCGGGACCGACACCAACATCATGTTCTTCCACTACAAGTACCTCCGGGAGGGGACCGGGCGGCAGCTCGGCGCGGGCACCCTGACCGTCGAGATCGACGATCCCGAGCAGGCGGGGAGGGTCAGCAAGGCGATCGACGCGCTGTTCGAGAACAGCGACGCCCAGACCCGCACCGAGACCGAGCAGGCCTTCCGGGCCGGCTTCATCTCGATGGCGGGCAACCTCGCCCTGCTCCTGAACGGGATCGGCCTGGCGGTCTCGTTCACGATCCTGCTGGTCACCGCCAACACGATGAGCATGGCGGTCCGGGAGCGGCGCACCGAGATCGCCGTCCTGAAGACGCTCGGCTTCTCGAGCGCGACGGTGATGGGCCTGATCGTGGCCGAGGCGCTGCTGCTCGGCGTCCTGGGCGGAGCCCTCGGCATCGGGGGCAGCCAGGCGATCATGTGGGCGCTGACGAACACTCCCGGGATCAGCGACGCTCTGGCCGGGATCGGCCTCTCCGAGCTGAACCTGAAGCCGTTCGTCGCGGCCCTGGGGTTCGCGGTGGCGCTGTTCCTGGGGCTCGCCGCGGGGTTCGTGCCGGCCTGGAGCGCCTACCGGTCCCGGATCACCGACATGCTGAGGACGGTGTAGCGTGGCCTTGCCCCTCTCGTACAACGTCCGCAACGTCCGCGTGCGCTGGCAGGTGACGCTGCTGGCCGTGAGCGGCATCGCCCTGGTCGTCGCGGTGTTCGCGGTGCTGATGTCGATGTCGGAGGGTTTCCGCCTGTCCCTCAGGGCCACGGGCCGCCCGGACAACGCGCTCATCGTCCAGCGCGGGTCGGCCTCGGAGATGACCTCGGGCGTTCCCCTCGCGCAGCGCAACCAGATCATCGTGGACGACCGGGTGGCCCGGGGCGTCGACGGGCAGCCGCTCGCCGCCTGGGACTGGGTGATCGTCATCGGGCTCCCGCGGAAGAGCGACGGCCAGCCCGCCAACGTGACGCTGCGAGCCGTGACCCAGAACGCCTTCGAGGTCCGGGGCGGCATCGACGTCGTCGAAGGCCGCAGCTTCACCCCCGGCCTGGACGAGGTGATCGTGGGCCGCAAGCTCCTCGATCGGATCTCGGGCCTGGCGCTCGGGGGCACGGTCAAGTACCAGCGCAAGGAGTTCCGGATCGTGGGGATCTTCGAGTCCCAGGGGGGAGCCTTCGAGAGCGAGATCTGGGGGGACTTCGACACGTTCGGCGCCATCTTCCAGCGGGGAGCGGGTTCGAACTCGGTGGTGGTCCGGATGAAGGACGCCGGGCAGATCGAGTCGCTCGACCAGTGGATCCGCGGCAACCCGCAGATGCAGCTCCAGGCGGTCCAGGAGAGGAAGTACTACGAGGACCAGGCGGGTCCGCTCGCCGCCATCCTCCGCAACCTCGCGCGGGTGGTCTCGTTCATCATGGGCATCGGCGCGGTGTTCGGGGCCATGAACACGATGTACGCCATCGTGGCCGCCCGCACCCGCGAGATCGGCACGCTCCGGGCACTCGGCTTCTCGCGGCGCTCGATCCTGTTCTCGTTCGTGGTCGAGTCCGTGTTCCTGGCGCTGATCGGCGGGGCGATCGGATGCCTGCTCGCGTTCCCGATGAACGGCTACTCGACCGGGACCGGACAGACCCAGAGCTTCAGCGAGATCGCCTTCGCCTTCCGGATCACCCCCGGCATCGTCACGAGCGCGATGGTGTTCGCCTTCGTCATGGGTCTGGTCGGCGGGTTGCTCCCCGCGGTCCGCGGAGCCCGGCTGCCCATCGCCTCGGCGCTACGGGAGGCCTGAGCCGGGTCGGCGGCGCCGTCTCCGATGGTCAGGGGATCCCCTCGAGCGTGACCCCCGCCGCGCACAAGGGGCAGTCCGCCCCGGGCCCTCCGACCTCCAGGACGTCCTACCGTCGGGGTGCCACCGACGCCGCCTCAGCCGGGCCTGCTCAGCGCCGGCCGGCGGGCGACGACCACCACAATCGCCCCACCACCCGTCGCCGGCGTCAGCGGCACCGGTCACATCTGTCCTTCTCGCTCAGCCGGCCGCAGGGCCTACCGGGCCTCGCCGATCTCGCGCGCCCCCGCGTCATCCACGGGAACGACTCGCACCTCGCGAAGCTCGAGCGGAGCTCGCCGTGCACCGCTTGCGCTTCGGGGCTGCTTCTTCACCCGGCTCCTTCGGCTCGGCCGCCCCTCGCGCGCGGTTGGAGTAGACACCGTACAGAAGGGTGCGATGCTTGCCGGGGTCGGGGATGTGGTCAGCCATGCGTGCCAGCCACTCCAGCGGCTCCATGGCCTCGAAGTTCCGGCCGAGCCCGGGATTCACCCTCTTCGACCGGTAGAGCACCGCCTTCTCGCCATCGAGGTACACCAGCTTCTCGAGCGAGACGGGCGGCTTCACGAGATACGCAGCGACGTCCTCGATGGCGGCCTGGTCCTCGGGCGCAATCGGCCGGCCGACGAACGCGCAGAAGCCGGGGTGCTGTGGTGAGCTTGGCCACCAGGACTTCGGAGATGGCCTGTCGCTCTACGAGGCGAGCCAGCAGGTGCTCACGGAACAGTCTCATCAACCGCTGGTCGGCCCACTGCTCGATCGCAGGGCAGTGACGGGTGCCTCGCCGACGGTGTAGATCTTCGTGAGTGCGTCGGCAACGGCAGAGACGATTGACCTCGGGGATGCCTTGACGAGGTATACCTTATCCAGGTATAGTGGCGCTGGTGCCGGTCCAGGGCTTCGCGAGTCGTTCCATCGAGAGGTTCTTCAGGGACGGCTCGATCCCGATAGGTGCGGGGTGGGCTCGAGTCGCCAGGATCGCCGCACGCAAGCTCGACCTGCTCGACTACGCGGCGAAGCTCAGCGACCTGGCGTCGCCGCCGGGGAATCGACTCGAAGCGCTGAAGGGAGCCCTGAGCGGCCTGCACAGCATCCGGATCAACGACCAGTGGCGGGTGATCTTCCGGTGGACACCCACCGGTCCGACCGAGGTCGACATCCGGGACTACCCTTGAGGTGAGCGGAGCATGCGTGGAAAGCGAGTCCCGACGAGCCCCGGCGAGATCCTGCGCGAGGAGTTCCTGGTGCCCGCCCGAATCACTCAGAAGCAGCTCGCGGACCGTCTCGGCTGCGACGTGAAGGTGGTCAACCGCATCGTCAACGGGCGCTCGGCCGTAACGCCCGAGATGGCGCTCAAGCTGGGCGCCGCGCTGCGCACCAGCCCCGAGCTGTGGCTCAACGCTCAGAGGGCCGTGGATCTCCACCGGGCAACGGCGCGGATCCGGGAGCTGCCCCGCCCGATCCTACGCGCGGGCTGAGCCTCGGTGGCGAGGCCGCGCTGCTTGAGGCTCCGGATGTCGAGGACGCGGATTCGTGTCCCGTCGATGGTGACGCGGCCGCCGCACACCTCGGCATCCTTGGTGATGTGGGAGTCGGCGCACTTCGGCGATGTCGCCATGACGCTTCCATCTACCTCTCGCGCGCGGGGCGCGAGGTTCGGTCAGCAGCTCGCGCCAGCGGCGGAAGAGCAGGAGCGCGTGGATCTTCGCCCTGACGGCTTGGTGCGCATCACGCTGAAGAAGGCGTATGCCGACGGGACGGTCGCGGTCGACATGGAGGTACCGTCAGGTCCACTGTTGAGCGAGCACCTCGTCGACGTCGGTACCCGCGCCAGTGCCGGGGTCGAGGCCGCG